>Ga0164301_10000270_pt1 | contig 14549 bp, 14 predicted proteins | sample Whisoiple_231_MG_FD_109711 | JGI IMG/M metagenome (GOLD analysis project Ga0164301, IMG submission 109711) | Unamended control soil microbial communities from upstate New York, USA - Whitman soil sample_231_MG | ecosystem: Environmental > Terrestrial > Soil > Agricultural land ... | reverse complement strand
GCTGGCGAGATTCCCACCGCTCGCCGTCCCGACAGCTCGGACCTCGACGATGCCTGTGAAGTTCCCGTGGCAATCCCTAAGAGCGTTGATGTCCGGATTGTTGTGATTGCGCTGCGCAATGAATTGAACGTTCGCATCCCTGCGACGCTGACGATCGTCCTCGCGACGCTGACGGTCGTCCTCGCGAGACCGGCGCCAATCCCAGACTATAGCCCCGACACCAAGCGCGAGGCCAGCTAAGTTCAAAACGATTTCCATGTGTCCAAATCCCTCCGTCCTGTCGAGAACGTAACGGGTACGGGAGAATGGCGTTCCATGGCCTCGTTCGCGCCAAAAATGGCGCCAGCGGCGAGGCGCTTCATCGGTGAGCCCTCTTTACGATCTCGAAGTCGGGCTCCCGAGGTGAACCAGGGTGCATCCGCCGGCGATGCGCTCAGCCCTATAGGCGGGCGCTTGTTTGGGGATCGGCACCTGATTTTCCGCTTTGAGGTAAAGCTCGTAGGGCGATTTATAATCCGGCTGAAGGTCGACCGGATCGATCCAGCAGTGGCGGGCGTATTTTCCTCGTTATTCGACGATCTTGCTTGGATCGTCTAGCCCCGTTCCTTGGCGGAAAGCCTAAGCGCGTGTTCAGTTATTTCGAAGTGCCACCGCCTCAAGTTAGGTCAGTTCGGCGTCTCGCCTTCCATCTGCGCATGCAGCCGCTTCACGTGCTGCTTGGAGCCGCGCCAGAGCAGCCCCATAGCCACAATCGCGATGAACAATCCCGCGCACCCCAGGGGGCCGGTGACGTTGTGGACCGCGTTGCCGAAGGTGTAGGCGCCGACGCCGACAAGGGTCGCCCAAACGACACCGCCCGCCGCATTGTAGATCACGAACGGACGCCACCCGTAGTTATTGGCGCCCGCGAGTACCGCGGCGAAGATGCGCAGGAAGGCAACAAAGCGACCGTAAAAAACGATCTTGCCGCCACCGGCCGTCCGCCCTTCATGCGCCAATACGGACTGTTGCGAAATGTCGGCTTTATCATAACCGCTCTGCTTCGGGACCCCTATGAGGAGCTCGCCGAGCGACTGGTCTTCATCAATCTGTTGGCCAATTCCAAAGCATCGCATCTGTTGCCGCAATTCGTTTCAGACATCCAGCCGGTGGTCGACTTCGCTCGCGAGCTGCCGGTAGACGATCACAAGGCTATGGTAACGAAGTTTCGTACGATTACCCGTGCGCAAGGTGAGTCGATCAGCAATCCAATGACACGCGTGTTCGCCTGCGGAATCGATGAACATCCGGAACATCGCCACATCTGCACCGCGCTCGATAACCTCGCCGGAATGGATGTTGTTGGGGTGCGGAGCCGGTTTCCCGAATTCCGCTCGGTATTGGCCGATGTGCTTGGGGCCGATGTCATCGGGCAGGACGAACCTGAGATTTTCGAAAAGGTACAGGAAGTGCGAGAATTACTCGCCGGAATCGGGATCGTCAGCGATCTTCTAGAGCACGACCTTAATCTTTATGCGCACGCTTCTCAGGCAATCAACGTAGGGCTCGACGGCCTCTGAGCAGCGCGCGTGTCAGGCCGGACCGACGCGCCGATCAAGCCGGCTGAGGAACAGGCCGAGCACCGCAAGGGCGTGCAGCGTGAACACCATCCCACCCGGGATCCACATCAGCAAGCCGCCGAACTGTTGATCCTCAACCGGCGTCCAGCCCCACGGCCATGTCGTATTAGTATGCGCCGAGAACAGCGCATGGGAAGCGAAGGTTAAAAGCACGCCCAGCGCGCACATCTCAGCGCCGGTGAAGGCGCTGGCGATCAGCGCAGAAACCGGCTCATGGGCGACGCCGCGGAGCAGCACGCGCCATAGGGCGATCGCGGACGCAAACAGCGTCACATGCATGATCCAGTAGACAAAGTGGCTCGTGAATGTCGCATTATAAGGTGCGGGCGCATGCCAGACCCACAGCGCCAGCGCGAAAGAGAGCGGCGCGACGTAAGCCTCGGTGCGGTTCGGAACATCAGCGTGGACGCAGAATGCTTGCAGCAACAGCACATCGGCGCGACCGAGCACGAGAAGCGGCGCGGCAATCAAGCTCAAAATCATGTGCTGGCCGACGCGCGCCGAAAACAGCGCGACCGAGAGATTGCAGAGCGGACTGATCAAGGCCAGCGCGAGAATGGTCCAGCCGAGCGCGAAAGAGATTTGCTCATGCCGCGCCGGCGCGTCGCGGCGCAAATGCCGGCAAGCGACAGAATAGGCGAGCGCGCTGAGCGCAAGCAGCGACCAGAGGATCGGATCGAAATTCCAGGTCACACCTCCCGGCACGGGCGGCGATCCGCAATAGGGAATGGAATTATCGAAGAGCATTCGTCTCACTCTCCAGCTGGTTCGGGCGCACCGTTGACGAGGGAGTGCACGTAAGCCGCGACCTCCCAGATTTGATCGTCCGGCAGCTTGCCGCGGAAAGATGGCATGCCTTTCGGCCTGCCTTCGCGTACGGTCGAGACTATGTTTTCGATGGAGCTGCCGTAGATCCACTCTTTCTGCGGTTTCGTCAGCGGCGGCCCCATGCCGCCGCCGCCATGCGAATGACAGCCGCTGCAATTCATCTGCGTGAACAGCTGCTTGCCATCGGCGATTTTCTGGGGGTCCTTTTCATATTCTTTACCCTTGGCCGTGCTCTCGGTCACCGGCGGCGTGCCGCCGGGCGACAGGTTTACCAGCGCGACGACGAGGCGGGGATCATTGTTGCCGCTCAAGCCCGTGTCTTTCTGCGGCGGCGATTGATTGCAGCCGGCGAGGAGAAGCGTTGCCGACAGGGCGAGTGCGCCGCGCGGGATCATTTCGTCGCCCCCGGGGCATCGAAAAGCGGCACGTGATAGGACGCGAGGATCGCGTCGATCTCGGCGCGCCGGGCGACGAGCGCGCGGTCGATCTCGGCGGCAAGCGCCGCGTCGGCTTTGCGTACGCCCATGGCGATTTCGAAACGCATCGGCGGATCGCCGTCGCGCGCGCTCGGCGGCGCCGGGTCGAGCGCGAGCCTCACCTTCTGCTTGGCGGCGAAATAGCCGGCCTGCGGTCCCCAGACGATGGCGACGTCGAGATCGCCGCTGGCGACGGCGTCGACAATCGGGCTCACCGGATCCGGCGATTCGTAATCGCCGTAGACCATGTAGCCGTGCACGTTGTCGACAATGCCGCGATGTGCGAGCGCGTGAACCGGCGGCGTGTTCGTGGCGTCATTGCCGATCAGCTGAACGCCTATCTTCAGGCGTTTCAGTGCGGGGTCGTCGAGAGACTCAATTTTCGGCGTCGTCTCCCGCCGCACGAACATATAGGCCGAGCGATAATAGGGTTGCGTCGTCCGCAGCATCTCCATTCTCGCTGGAATGCCGGGCACGAGATCGCATTGGCCGGCGTTCAGCGTATTGCGCAAAAATCCGCGGCGCTGCGCGAACCATGTGTAGGTCACATCCGCGCCAAGCTCCTGCCCGATCAATTCGGCGATCTTGTTCTCCATGCCGCTGCCGTCTTCAGCCGAGAACGGGCGGTTGTTGGGATCGGCGCAGACGCGCAGCTCGCGGGCGGAAAGTGTGTTTGTCGAAACGGCCAGAGCTACGCCGGCGCTGAACGCGATAAGGGCGAGGCGGATATGCCGATGCAGGCGTCCTCTCTCCCCTTCCTGGGAGAGGGTGGCGCGACGCAGTCGCGCCGGGCGAGGGGGTGCTAAAGCTGTATCACCCTCATCCGGCCCTCGCTGACGCGAGGGCCACCTTCTCCCATCAAGGGAGAAGGAGTGCCAACGATCAGCATCGCGGCGCTCACTAAGGCAAGCTGAAGACATAAAGCTCGCCTCCCGGTCCGGTCGCGTCCGGCAGATCCTTCATGGCGTTGACGAAGCCGAGCGCGGCCGTGCCGTCGCGTTTGTCGAGCTGACCGGAGACGATCGCGCCTGCCCAACCGCCGACCCCCGACAGCACGGCGACGTATTGCTTGCCGTCCGGTCCTTTATACGTCGTCGGCTGGCTAATGATGCCGGAGCCGGTCTTGAACTGCCACAGAAGCGCGCCGGTCTTGGCGTCAAGCGCTTTGAACCAGCCTTCCATCGTGCCGTAGAACACGACATTGCCCGCCGTCGTCAGGGCCCCGCTCCAGGCCGGAAAGTTTTCCTTGACCGACCAGATTTCCTTGCCCTGCATGAAATCGAAGGCGGAGACCGCGCCGCGATGACCGCCGGGACCGGGCTTCATATGCACATTGGCGCCGACATAAGGCGTGCCTTCGATATAGCCGACCTCGACCTCTTCCATGTCCATGCACAAATGGTTGTGCGGGATGTAGAGAAGCCCCGTCTTCGGCGAGAAGGATGACGGCTGCCAGTCCTTCGCGCCGGGTGGCGCCGGACAAATGTCGCGCACAACCGTGTTCGGTTTCGTCTCTTTCTCTTTCACGTATTGAAGGCGCCCGGTCTTGAGATCGACCCCGGTGCTCGAATTGATGTAATCGAAGGCGTTCGCCGACAGCACCTCGCCGTTCGTGCGGTCGATCATGTAGAGATAGCCGTTGCGGTCGGGATGCAAGAGCACCTTGCGCGGCTGCCCCTTCCACGGGATGTCGACCAGGATGGCCTCGTTGACGCCGTCATGGTCGAAAATATCGTGCGGGTTGAATTGGTAGAACCAGCGCGCCTGGCCCGTATCGGCGTCGCGCGCGAATATTCCCGCGGTCCATTTGTTGTCGCCCGGACGCATGTCGGCATTCCACGGTCCGGGATTTGCGGTGCCGTAATAAACCAGGTTGACATCGGGATCGTACGACGCCCAGCCCCAGACGGTGCAGCCGCCGATGCGCCATGCATCGGCGGGCCAGGATGAGACGCCGAGGTCCTTGCCTTTGTCGCTGTCGTAGAACGGCTTGAAGTCAGCGCCGATCAACGCTTCCGAATCGGGTCCGGTCGAGTAGGCACGCCAGACGATCTTGCCGGAATTCTGATCGAGCGCGGCAGCCCAACCGCGCACGCCCATCTCGCCGCCGGAATCGCCGACCAAAATCTTATCCTTCATCACCAGGGGCGCCATCGTCATGGTCTCGCCCTTGCTGATGTCGCCCATTTTCGTGCGCCAGGCTTCCTTGCCGGTCTTGGCATCGACGGCGATCGTGAAATCGTCGAGCGTATTGTAGAAGAGCTTCCCATTGGCGTAAGCCGCGCCGCGATTGACGACGTCGCAACATGCAACACCTTGCGAGGCGGCGCTCGGCTTCGGCTCGTATTTCCATTTGAGCGGCGCGCCCGACTGCGTCAGATCGAGCGCATAGAGCACGTTCGGATAAGACGACACGATATACATCGTACTGTCGATGACGAGCGGCGCTGCTTCCTGACCCTTGTTGTACCCAAGCGAGAAGGTGAACGCGGTTTTCAGGTTCTTGACGTTATCCGTCGTGATCTCGCCGAGATCGCTGTAGCGCGTCGAGGCGACGTTCTTTGCGGGCATCGTCCACTGCCCGTCTTCCGGGCCGGCGGCAAAGGGCGGCGGCAGCGGTTTGCCGGCTTCGTCTTGTGCGAGGGAGAAGGGAGACGATACGAAAAGCGGAGCCGCGGCCAGAAGTGCGATCCACCGGATTTTTTGCACCACGGAAACTGCCTCTCTCTTTGCCTTCAAACGTTACGGTTGCAAGGCCGGTTCCGGCCTGTTGCCAGCGCCAGCTTGAGCCAAAGGCGAAGCCAGATCAGTCGTGCGGCGCTAGCATCGTCTCCGGCCGTACCGTCTCTTCGAAATCTTCGGCGGCGATCGAGCCGTCGCGCGCCGCTTCCTCCCGTAGCGTGGTACCATGCTTATGGGCGGCCTTGGCGATTGCAGCCGCCTTGTCGTAGCCGATCTTCGGCGTCAGCGCTGTAACAAGCATTAATGAGTGCTCGACCAAATCGGCGATGCGCTCGCGGTTCGGCTCGATTCCCTCGACGCAGCGCTCGGTGAAGCTTTTCACGGCATCGGCAAGCAGCGTCACCGACTCCAGGAAGGCGAAGGCAATCACCGGCTTAAACACGTTGAGCTCAAAATGACCCTGCGATCCGGCAAAGGTGATCGTCGTCTGATTGCCGAAGACGCGCGTGCAGACCATCGTCAGCGCCTCAACCTGCGTCGGGTTGACCTTGCCCGGCATTATCGAGGAGCCGGGCTCGTTCTCCGGCAGCTGCAGCTCGCCAAGGCCGGACCGCGGGCCGCTGCCGGCGAGGCGAATGTCGCTTGCGATCTTGAACAGGCCGGCGGCGACGCTGTTGATCGCGCCATGTGCGAAGATGAGCGCGTCATGCGAGGCCAACGCCTCGAATTTGTTCGGCGCCGTCTGGAACGGCAATCCCGAAATGTCGGCGATGCGCTGCGCAACGGCTTCAGCAAAACCCTTCTTCGAATTCAAACCCGTGCCGACGGCCGTGCCGCCCTGCGCCAGCAGATAGAGACCCGACATGGAATCGCGGATGCGCTGGCGGCCGAGCGCCACCTGCGCGGCATAACCGGAAAATTCCTGGCCGAGCGTAATCGGTGTCGCGTCCTGCAGATGCGTGCGGCCGATTTTGACGATTTTCGCGAATTCGCGCGCTTTGCGCGTCAGCGCATCTTCGAGCGTGCCGAGCGCCGGTAATAGGCGCTCATGCAGCGCACGCGCCGCGGCAACATGCATCGCTGTTGGGAAAGAATCGTTGGAGGATTGCGCGAGATTGACGTGATCGTTCGGATGAACCGGCGCTTTCGCGCCGAGTCCCGCGCCAAGTCCTTCGTTGGCGCGATTGGCGATCACCTCGTTGACATTCATGTTGGTCTGCGTGCCGGAACCGGTCTGCCAGATGACGAGCGGGAAGTGGTTGTCCCATTTGCCCTGCATGACTTCGTCGGCGGCGGAGGCGATCGCCGAAGCAAGGCGTGAATCGAGTTCGCCGGATTCGCGATTGACTTCAGCTGCGGCGCGTTTGATCAGTGCCAGCGCATGGATGATTTCGATCGGCATGCGCTCTCCGCCGATCGGAAAGTTTTGCACGGAGCGCTGCGTCTGCGCGCCCCAATAGCGGTCGGCGGCGACATCGATAGGGCCGAACGAATCGCTCTCGCGCCGAACTGAAGCTTTATCGGGAGATGCCATCGCCAGAACCTCTCAAACGAGTTCTAAGCGACAAAGCGCCTCAGGCAAGGCCGTCCCTCAAGCGGGCCGCGATCAGTCGCTGCCGGTGCGCGAGAAACGCTGGCCCGACAGCATCGGGTCGAGGCTCGTGTGCCAATCGGATTCCTGGCCGAACTCGAAGCTCGAGGAAATGCGCAACAGCTCGGCGAGCCGGTTTCGGGCGCGATTGACGCGGCTCTTCATCGTGCCGACCGCGCAATTGCAGACGCCGGCCGCCTCTTCATACGAAAGTCCGGAGGCGCCGATCAGGATCAGCGCCTCGCGCTGATCGTTCGGCAATTGCTGCAATGCGACGCGGAAGTCGAGCAAGTCCATGTGGCCGTTCTGCGCCGGCGCGGTCGCGAGTTTCGCGGCGATGGTGCCGTCGGAATCAGCCACCTCGCGACGGCGCTTGCGGTACTCGGAATAATAAATGTTGCGGAGAATTGTGAACAGCCAGGCGGGCAGGTTCGTGCCTTCGACGAACGAGCCGAGATTGCTCCACGCCTTCACCAGCGTCTCCTGAACGAGGTCGTCGGCGCGATCGGGATTGCCGCATAGCGAGACGGCAAACGCACGCAGGTTCGGGATAACCGCGATCAGGTCCGCCTTCATCTTTACGCTGGCGGCCGCCGCGGGAGGACCTTCGCTCAAGAATTCAATCCTTCAAAGACGAGCCCGAAGACGTCTCCAGTTGGCTGAGCAGGTCGAGAAACCGGTCCGGCACCGGCTGATTGAGCACATCGTCATAGAGGTTCCGTAACTGGAACCCGATCTGCGCGCCGACATCAGCCTTCTTACCGCGGCCCTTGCCCGGCGCTCCGGATCTGCCGTGACGTTTCGTCCCGGCCAATCCATTGTCCGAACCCGAGCTCAAGTCGGTTTGTCGATATTGCTCATCGCCCCCCTGTGAGGATTTGGTCCCTGATGCCCGAAATTTCAACGCTACGCTACCTTTCAGATGACCATCACTATCCATCAGCCCTCCTCAGGCCCACCGCTCTGATGGCAGCCCCTCTTCCTTCAAGCCTCGCCGTACTATATGCCCGGACAGTAGGCTGGGAACTCCTCCAGGCTGAGCCGGTTCCATTTTTCGATGGAACCTTTTCAGCTTTTGTGAATTACGTGCCGAAGCTTGGCGGTAGCCGAACATAACCGGGAACCCTTCATGTCAATCTCGCAGGCTATCTCCGCTCATATCCCATATCTGCGCCGATTTTCACGTGCGCTGACGGGAAATCAGAGCGGGGGAGACGCTTATGTGCTCGCCACATTGGAAGCCATCGTCGCCGACCCGTCACGCTTCGCGCCAGGAGTAGACACTAAGACCGCGCTTTACAAGCTTTTCTTAAAAGTCTGGGGATCGATGCCCGTCAACTCGCATGTTGACCAATCGGGCTTCTCGCAGGACGAAAGCGGCGCGCGACGCAATCTCGAAGCGATCTCGCTGCGCCCGCGCATCGCTTTTCTGCTTAGTGCGCTCGAAGGTTTCGACACCACGCAAGTGGCGCAAACGCTTGACGTTTCCAACGAAGAAGCCGCGGCTTTGATCGACGCAGCCGGCAAGGAAATCGCCAATCAGATTCGCACCGAAGTGCTGATCATCGAAGACGAGCCGTTCATCGCGCTCGATCTGCAGACGCTTGTGGAAGAATTGGGACATAAGGTGATCGGTGTCGCGCGCACGCATAAAGAAGCGGTCGCCGAAGTAAACAAGCATCGCCCCGGACTGATCCTCGCTGACATCCAGCTCGCCGACGGCTCTTCCGGTCTCGATGCGGTCAACCAGATTCTCGAAAGCTTCTCCGTGCCGGTGATTTTCATCACCGCTTATCCCGAGCGCTTCCTGACCGGCGCGCCGCCCGAACCCGCTTTCCTCATCACCAAGCCGTTCGGCGTCGACAGTCTGAAAGCGGTGATCAGTCAGGCGCTGTTCTTCGATCGCAGATCGCATCCGAAGGAAGCGGCGAGCGCTTAAAAGCGCGTGAAAATAGAGCTTACGCGCGGCTTTATTTCGGCTTGTGGCGCCGTTCCCCGCCGCCGCTGATCACGCGGCCGAAAACAAAGCCGCCGAGGATCGCCATGCCGACGAGCTGCATCGGCTTCATCTTGCGCAACGCGTTGCCGCTGACGAGCAGTGCGGCGCGCTCGCGATAAAGCCCGGCGGTCTCCAGAATTTCCAGCCACGGCTCGGCGGCGCGCTGCACTTCGTCCGAGACGACGTCGCTTGTCGCCGCGGCGAATGTCGGTTGTGCACGTTCGGTCCTTGCGGCGGAGCGCTGCAGAATCTTCATCACAACAAAGCAGGTGATTGCCAAGAGCAGATACAATCCGGCGACGACGAGCGCCGCGATCGCGCCGCCGTAACGCTCTTCGAGAAAGATGAACAAAGCGGCAGTCAAAAAACCCCACATGATAATGAGGCAGATGCCGGCGATCGTCAGAAGAAAGGCGCTTTGAACGATGCTCTTAACGGCGCGCCTGATCGGAGCGGTGGCTTCGCGGATCAGACGCTCGAGGAAGGCTTTCATTTGCGCGATCGGCTGAGCGTCCCCATGAGCAGGCCGATGAACAGAGCGATCAGAACCGCGATCAGCGGATTGCGCTCGATCGTGGATTCAAGATCGGCGGTCGCCGCCAGGAAGCGATCCTGCGCATCGGCGGCTTTGTCCATGGCGCGCGCCTGCGCGTCGGCGGCGCGGCCGGCGAGACGCTCACGGGTCTCGGCGGTGCTGCTTGCCAGGCGCTCGCGCGCATCGCCGACCGCGCTGCGCATCGCCGCGCTCGCCTGGCCGGCCTGGGCTTTCACGAGATCGGCGACCGACGCGCTCAGTTTGGCGAAATCGTCGCGCAGGGCCGCGAGGTCGGCCGAGACCTGGCTTCCGCCTTGGTCGCGGGGCGGGCCGCCGGGCGCATTGAGATCGCTCATTGTCAGAGCCGGCCGGTCAGGAGGAGGATGATGACGATGATAAGGATGACGCCGAGAATGCCGGAGGGGCCATAGCCCCAGCCGCGGCTGTAGGGCCACGACGGCAAGCCGCCAATAAGCAGGATTATGAGGATGATGAGTACGATGGTGCCGACAGACATGTTGCGTCTCCCAAGGCTGAGCTTGGCCGTCCGACGTGAACGCCAGAGGTGGTGGGTAGTTCCGCCGTCGCACCTCCCCGGGAGGAGGGGAGGAGGAGGATGACAAAATAAAACCCGCGACCAGCAGGGGCAGCTGTCGCGGGTTAGTTATGCACGGCGGACGTCTGGGAGGGGATCAGGCGCTCGGATCGTGCAGCCGAAGAACGCGCTTCCGCAAACTTGGTTCCGCGGAACGCGAAGACCACCGGAGCGCCGGCGAAATGCACCATGGAGTCACGATTTTGCCGCACGGGCGCGAATATCGTCCAATATCGCCGAGTTGTGATCGGTGTGGCTCGGGGGCGAGCGGCGTCTCTTTGCATTCCTGACGAGGCAAAGTAGCTTGACCACAACAGCGTTCCCAGGCTCGCGTAGCAGGAGACGGATTTGAGCTTCAACCTGATGCGATCGACGCTTTTGCCTGCCGCCGCATGCAGTCTTGCGGCTCTCCTCGGCGTCTGCGCCCCCTCATCGGGCTCCGCGGCGCCCGCCTTAGTCATGGACGCTTCGACCGGGGTAGTCTTCTATGAGGAAGAGGCGACGCAACCCTGGTTTCCCGCTTCGCTTAGCAAATTGATGACCGTCTATGTCGCGCTGAAAGCCGTCCATGAAGGCCGGCTCACGCTCGATACGCCGCTCGTTGTGTCCCAATACGCGGCCTCGATGTCCCCGTCGAAGATGGGTTTCCGTCCCGGCACCGAGGTGACGCTCGACAACGCCCTGAAAATGTTGATGGTCAAGTCGGCGAACGATCTTGCCGTGACGATTGCTGAGGGCGTCTCAGGCTCCGTCGACGCCTTTGCCGACGAGATGAATGCCGCCGCCGCCTCGCTTGGCATGGCACAATCGCATTTCGTCAACCCGAACGGCCTACCGGATTTGCGCCAAGTGAGCTCGGCACGCGACATGGCGCTGCTCGGCCGGGCGCTTTATCTTCAATTTCCTCAACATGCCGATCTCTTCAACATTTACGCGTTCCGCCTGGGATCGCGTTTCAGCCGCAACCACAATCCGCTGCTCGCCGCCTATCCTGGCACGGAAGGCATGAAGACCGGATTCACCTGCTCGGCCGGCTTCAATATCGTTGCCGCGGCGAGGCGTGGCGACCGCCGGCTGATCACCGTCGTTTTGGGCGCGCCATCCTCCGGCGCCCGCACCGCAATGGCGACCGCTCTGTTGGACCGCGGTTTTGCCAGCAGAACACCGGTTGGCTCCGTCAGCACGCTGAACGGCTTTGCGTCGAACGAGCCGCCGGATATGCACGGTAAGGCCTGTTCCGGCCGGGCGCGCGCGACCCGCGACTACATGGCTTCAGTCGAGCGCGTTAGAGTGGTGATGCCGAACGGCTCCTGGCAAATGCAGGCCGCCGCCCCCGAACCCGGCTCGCTCGTCCAAAACGGAAAAAAGAAGAGCAAGGCGGCGGTGAATGCTGCCGCCGACGCGCTGCCAGCTGGCTTAGCCGTTGTCTCCGTTTATGTCGGCCGTGCGCCGGGCTGGGACGGTCCTGTCGCCCAGGCCCGCCCCGCCAATACGCCGGTCGGTACGCCGGCGCCGGTCTCAGCCTACGCGGAGACAAAACCGACTGTGCTCGACGGCTCCGCCGCCCCAATCGCCGCCTCGACCGTCGACGCCTTGTCCCTGCGCCGTAACGCCGAGCCCGCGGCAAAGCCGGGCCCAAAGGCGGTTGCTGCCCGGCAAAATGCCGATAATTCCGATGCTGACACCGCGCCGCAGGTGAAGCCGGCGAAGCACGCGAAAGCGGCGCATCAACGCCGCCTTGTTCAGACGGCTGACCACCGGCATGGCGGAAGGCGTAAACACCTAGCAGCGGCAAAACCGCTGGCCGAGGGCAACGCTGCAGAAAAGCCATTGGTGTCCACCCATTCGGGCCATTCCGGCCGGCGCCCCGAGGGAGAATGAGTGGCCTGACCGGCTCGGGCGCATCTCGCAAGCCACCGCCGCCGATCCCGGTCACGATGCTAACCGGCTTTCTCGGCGCCGGTAAGACGACGCTCCTCAACAAGCTCGTCGCCGCGCCGGAACTGTTCGACACGGTCGTCCTTATAAACGAATTCGGCGAGATCGGCCTCGATCATCTCTTGGTCGAGAGGGTCGAGGGCGACATGCTCTTGATGGCCTCCGGGTGCCTCTGCTGCAGCATTCGCGGCGACCTCGTAGGCACGCTCGAAGACCTGCTGAAGCGGCGCGACAATAACCGGATGACGCCCTTCCGGCGCGTTGTCATCGAGACAACGGGGCTCGCCGATCCCGCACCGGTCCTGCAGAGCGTGCTCGGGCATCCCTATCTCGCGCAGCGCTACGAGATCGATGGAGTCGTGACAGTCGTCGATGCAGTCAACGGCGGCGCCACGCTCGACGCGCATATCGAGGCAGTGAAGCAGACGGCTGTCGCCGACCGCATCGTGCTGAGCAAGACCGATCTCCTGGATCCGCAGGAGCAGGACCAGCTCACGCAGCTACGCGTCCGGCTTGCCGCACTCAATCCGACCGCCCGCATCCTCATGGCGCAAGCTGGCGACGCCGATGCCGCGGCACTGCTCGATTGCGGCCCGTATGATCCCTCGGGCAAGATCGCCGATGTCGCGGTCTGGCTGAATGCCGAGGCACTGACGCACACGCATGCGCACCGCCATCACGGGGCGCACGCGCACGATCCGAACCGCCACGACGCCTCGATTCGGGCCTTCTGCCTGACCGCGGATGACCCGATCTCGCCGGCAGCTTTCGACACGTTCCTCACCATGCTGCAACAGGCGCAGGGCCCAAAACTTCTGCGCGTGAAAGGCATCGTCGCGCTCTCAGACGATCGGGCACGGCCGATTGTCGTGCATGGCGTGCAGCATGTTTTCCATGCCCCTGTTCGCCTGGAGCACTGGCCGGACGAGGATCACCGCACGCGGCTCGTCTTCATCGTGAAGGACCTCAGCCAGGATTTTGTCGAGCGCTTTTTTGCCGCCGCGTCGGGCTCAATTGCGCCCGACGAAGCCGATTTGGCGGCCCACAGAGCCAATCCGCTGGGGCTCAGCGGGAGTGGCGGGTTACTCGCTTAGAAGCGCACTATCGCCAAGCGTCTTTGCACGGCATGATGCCCTGCGGCCCTAAAGAGCCGCCGAGAGGGTCGCACATGAATCCCATCGAACGGCTGAAAAGCGAGCTCGCTTATTTCACCGGTGCCATGCGCGCCGTGAAGAAGAGCGGCGCAATAATGAAGAATCCGGATCGCACGTTCCGCGACATCGCCGAAGAGCTTGCGGCGAAACACGCGGACAAGCCGGCGCTCGTCTCCGACCGTGAAGGTTTCACCTATGCCGAGTGGAACAACCGCGCCAACCGCTATGCGCGCTGGCTGCGCGCGCAAGGGCTGCGCAAGGGCGACGTCGTCGCGCTCTTCATGCCAAATCGTCCGGAATATATCTGCATCTGGACGGGCGGCAGCAAGCTCGGTTGCATCACGGCGCTGATCAACACCAATCTGACCGGCAAGAGTCTCGCGCACTGCATCACGATCGCGGACGCGAAGGTCGCAATTGTCGATGCCGCCCTGGCGCGTGAGTTTGAAACCGCGCGGACGCTTATCGATCCCAATGTGCGGGTTTTCATCCACGGGGACGCGGCATGCGGACCTTGCTCCGATCTGCCGCGCATCGACACCGGCATTGCGGAGTTTTCGGCCGAGAACCTGCCGGAAAGCGAGCGCGAGAAGCTGACGACCAACGATAAAGCGCTCTACATCTACACCTCGGGCACGACCGGACTGCCGAAAGCCGCCAACATCAACCAATCGCGGCTGATGCGGCAGATGCTCGGCTTTGCCGGCGCGATCGGGTCCAAACCGACCGACAAAATCTACATGGCGCTGCCGCTCTATCATGCGACCGGCGGTATTTGCGGGGTCGGGGTCACGCTGTGCGTCGGCGGTACTTGCGTCATCCGCGAGAAATTTTCCGGGCGTGAATTTTTTCCCGACATCGTGCGCCACGAATGCACGCTGTTCGTCTATGTCGGCGAACTCTGCAGGTATCTGCTTGCCACGCCGCCCAATCCGGCCGATACTGCGCATAAGCTGCGCGCCTGTTTCGGCAACGGCTTACGGCCGGATATTTTCGAGGCGTTCCGCGAGCGCTTCCGTTTGCCGAAAATCGTGGAATTCTACGGTGCGACGGAAGGCAATGTCGCTTTATTCAATTTCGACTCAATGAGCGGCGCCGTCGGCCGCATTCCGAAATGGCTTGAGCGCAAGTT
>Ga0164301_10000268_pt1 | contig 14562 bp, 13 predicted proteins | sample Whisoiple_231_MG_FD_109711 | JGI IMG/M metagenome (GOLD analysis project Ga0164301, IMG submission 109711) | Unamended control soil microbial communities from upstate New York, USA - Whitman soil sample_231_MG | ecosystem: Environmental > Terrestrial > Soil > Agricultural land ... | reverse complement strand
GGTAGCCGGTGGTGTAGACGATCGCGTCCTCGGTCCGCATCCATTCCGCCAGCTCGCGCTCGAGGTCGAGGTGGAGCGGCGTCGTCCCGTTCAGCAGGCGGGAGCCGGTGACCCCGGTGCCGTAGGTCTCCAGCGCCTCGCGCGCCGCGTCCTTGACCCGCTCGTCACCGGTCAGGCCGAGGTAGTTGTTGGAGCCGAGCATGATCGTCTCCCGGCCCTCCATCTCGACCACGGGGCCGGCCTGCGAGGTGAGCAGGCGGAAGTAGGGGAGGAGGTCGTGCTCCTTGGCGGCTTCGAGCTGCTCGAGGCGGTCATGGCTGCGCGCCTTCTCGAAGACGTCGACCGGGGCCTTCGCGGTCTCGCTCATCGCCACAGAGTGTAGGTTGCGGCCCTCATGGGAAGTGTCTCGATACGGCCGGTGCGGACCCGGCGCGAGCTGAAGCGCTTCGTCAAGGTCCCCTTCCGCCTCCACCGCGACAGCGAGCAGTGGGTGGCGCCGCTGGTCTTCGAGCGGATGCAGTTCCTCGACCGCAAGAAGAACCCCTGGTTCGAGCACGGCGAGGCCGAGTTCTTCGTCGCCGAACGCGAGGGCGAGCCGGTCGGCCGCATCAGCGCCCACGCCGACAGCCGCTGGGACGAGTTCCAGGGTGGCAAGGACGCGATGTTCGGTTTCTTCGAGGCGGCCGAGGACCCGGAGGTCGTGCGGGCGCTGTTCGACGCCGCCACCGAGTGGGCCGCGGCCCGCGGGCGGGAGCGGATCCTGGGGCCGATGGACTTCACCACCAACGACGAGATCGGGATCCTGATCGAGGGCTTCGAGCGGCAGCCGATGATCCTCGAGCCCTGGCACCCGCCCTACTACCAGCGCCTGATCGAGGCCGAGGGATTCGCCAAGGCGATGGACGTGCTGATGTGGGAGCTGCGGATGGGGGAGTTGAAGGAGGGGGAGAAGTTCGACCCCTCGATCCACGAAGCCGCGGAGAAAGCGCTGCACGACGAAGGGATCGTGATCCGCAACATGCGCAAGCGCGAGATGGCGGCCGAGGTGCGGCGCTTCATGGACGTCTACAACGAGGCCTGGGGCGACAACTGGGGCTTCGTGCCGATCACCGACGCCGAGGTCGAGTTCCAGGCGAAGAACCTGAAGCAGGTGCTCGACGAGGAATGGACCTTCATGGCCGAAAAGGACGGCGAGGTGATCGGCGCGGCGCTGACCCTGCCCGACATCAACCAGGTGATGGCCGGCCTGAACGGGCGGCTGCTGCCCTTCGGCTGGGCCAAGTTCCTGCTCGGCAAGCGCAAGATCGACCGGCTGCGCGTCTTCGCCCTCGGGGTCAAGCACGACTATCGCCACACCGGCGTCGCCGCCGGCCTCTACCTCGAGCACATCAAGATGGCGGCGCAGCCCGACAAGATCAAGTGGGGCGAGATGGGTTGGATCCTGGAGACGAACAAGCCGATGAATCGGGCGATGGAGGGAATGGGCGGCAAGGTCGTCAAGAAGTACCGTCTTTACGAGCGTTCCCTCTAGAGGCCGACCCCGGCCCGCGCTAGAGTCGCGCGGGTGGATGAGCTGCAGGTAGACGGCGAGGTAATCGCCGAAGAAGACGCCGGTCTCGAGGACGCAACCGCTCCGGTTCGGCCTCTGCCTACCGGTTACGAGGGCGAATCCAGCACCGCTCTGGTCCTGCGGCCGGAGGTGCGCACCGCAGCGATCGCCGCCGCCGGCGGCGTCCTCGCCGGCGCCGCCACCGTCGCCGCGGTGAGGGCCGTTGCCGGCGCCGCCGGCAGGTCGCGGGCGCCGCGCCGCCTAGGCCGCCGTCGTGAGCGCCAGAACGTCGTGGCGAGCCGTTCCTTCCTGGTCGATGTACACCTGCTCGGTCGCTGAAGCAGAGGTCCGGCCGCCTTCGCCCTTCCGGCTACCGCGCGGCAGCAGCTCCGATCGCACCCTGCGGGTGCGCGGCGGCGTCGCCGACCGGCTGCTCCACGTCGACGGCAGCCCGGTACTGGTCCGGGCCTGGCAGCCGGCGCGCGACCGGGTGCGGTTTCGCGCCGAGGCGGTCGAGCCGGAGCGGGTCGCGCGACCGCCGATCGCGACCTCGCCCTGCCCCGGCCTTGCCCGCCGCGAGCAGCTCGAGCTGGCGATCGAGCGGATGCGCCGCGCGTTCTGGGTCGACGTCGACCTCTCCGACTTCCAGCGCCGCTTCCGCCGCGACCCCCTGGTCGGGCCGCTGATCCGGCGGCGGCCCGGCTTTCGCCCCAAGGGCCGGCCGTGGCCCTGGGAGGCGCTGGCCGCCGCGGTCGTCGGCCAGCTGATCGAGGCCCAGCGGGCGGCGACGATCGAGCGCCGGATCGCGGGCCGCTGGGGAGCCAGGCTGGGAGAGGGGCGCGAAGCGCTCCGCGACGTCCCCGGCGCGGCGGTGATCGCCGGCCGGGCGCCGGCCGAAATCGAGCAGATGGACCTGGTCGGGAAACGGGCGGTGGCACTGCGCCGGCTGGCCCGCGAGGTCGCCGCCGGCCGCTGCCGGATCGAGGATCCCGGCGCCGACGCCCGCCTGCTGGCGCTGCCGCCGATCGGCCCCTGGACCGTGCAGTGCCTCGGCCTCTTCGGCCGCAACGAACCGGACTCGCTGCCCGCCGGCGACCTCGCCTACATCAAGCTCGTCGGCCGCCTGCGGGGCGAGGGGAGACGGGCGACGATCCCCGAGGTCGAAGAGTTCTACGCGCCGTACGAGCCCTACCGGGGCCTGGTCGGGGCCCTCACCCTCTCCGGCCTCTACCGCCAGGTCTCCCAAGGCCCGCCGATGCGGCTCGCCGCCTGAGCCCTGCCACGCCTGCAGCGCTCAAGCCTGGCCGTGCCTGGCCCGATAAGCCCAAAGGATGCGCGAGCCTGCAGATAGGAACTGGTCCGAGCACGAGGTGAAGCGCTTCCTCGACCAGCTGGCTGCGGGCGGTCATGACTTCCAGCGGCTGGTCGAGCAGCTGCCGGTGATCGTCTACTCGGCCGAGATCGGCGAGCGGGGTCGCTGGCGCTACGTCAGCCCCCAGGTCGAGGAGATCCTCGGCTACAAGCCGGAGGACTTCATCCGCGACCCCGGGCTCTGGGCCAGCCTCCTGCACCCGGAAGACCGCCAGCGCGCCCTCGCGCTGGAGACCGAAGACCACCTCGGCGACCGCGAAACGGCGCCGGCCGAATACCGGATGTTCCGGCGCGACCGCGAGGTCGTCTGGATGCACGACGAGGCTGTCCTGGAGGCCGGTGAGGACGGAATTCCTGTCTGGCACGGGGTCCTCTACGACGTCAGCGCCCGCAAGGAAACCGAGCTGGAGCTGCAGCGCGCCCTCTCCCAGCAGGCCGTCGTCGCCCGTCTCGGCGAGCGGGCGATGCAGGACAGCGACCCCCAGGACCTGATGGAGGTGGCCACCGAGCTGATCGCCAAAGTCGACGGCGTCCACAGCGCCTGCATCTGGGAGCTGGGCCGCGACGGCCGCCGGCTCAACCTGCGCGCCGGGCTCGACGGCTCGGTGCTGGGCGGCGGCCGCCGGGTCTCCGCTTCGCGCGACTCCCACGCCGGCGCCGCGCTCGACTCCGGCACCCACGCGATCGTCGCCGACTGGGACAGCGAGACGCGCCACACGATGCCGCCGGTGCTGCGCGTGTTCGGCGCCGCCAGCAGCCTCGCGGTCGTGATCGACGGCAAGAACCGGCCCTTCGGCGTCCTCGACGTGCACGCCACCGAGCCGCACCGTTTCACCGCCAAGGACGTTCCCTTCGTCCAGGCCGCCGCCAACGTGCTCGCCGACGCGATCGAGCGCCACGCTGCCGACCAGGCGCTGCGCTACCGCGTCCTGCACGACTCGCTCACCGGCCTCCCCAACCGGCTCAGCTTCGTCGACGCCCTCGGCGACGCGCTCAGCAAAGCCTCGATCTCCGGCTCGCCGGTCGGCATCCTCTTCCTCGACCTCGACCACTTCAAGCTGATCAACGACAGCCTCGGCCACCACGCCGGCGACGCCCTGCTGCGGGCGGTGGCGCCGCGCCTGCGCGCCCATTTGCGCCCGGGCGACGTCGTCGCCCGCTTCGGCGGCGACGAGTTCGGGATCCTGATCGACCGCCTCGCCGACGAAGGCGAGGCCCTGGCGATCGCCGACCGCGTCGCCTCTGCCTTCACCCAGCCGTTCTCGATCGACGGCGTCGACCACTTCGTCAGCGCCAGCATCGGCGTCGCCGTCGCCGGCTCGGGCGAAGAGCGCAACGTCAACGCCGAGCTGCTGATCCGCGACGCCGATGCGGCGATGTACCGGGCCAAGGAAGGCGGCCGCGCCCGCTGCGTCCTCTTCGACGCCGAGATGCGGGCGGGGGCGATGCGGCGGCTGGAGGTGGAACGGGAGTTGCGCCAGGCGGTCGACCGCGACGAGCTGGCGCTCTTCTACCAGCCGGTCGTCAACCTGCGCTCGGGGGCGATCACCGGCCTCGAGGCGCTGGTCCGCTGGCGCCACCCGGAGCGGGGGACCCTCGACCCAGCGGACTTCGTCTCGATCGCCGAGGACAGCGGCCTGATCGAGCCGATCGGCCGCTGGGTGCAGGAGCGCGCCTGCCGCCAGGCGCTCGAGTGGCACCAGCTGCAGCCGGACTCACGGCCCTTCGACGTCGCCGTCAACCTCTCCGCCCGCCAGGTCGCCCACCGCGACCTGCCGGCGACGGTCGAGGAGATCATCGCCCGCACCGGGCTCGACCCCCAGCACCTGCGCCTGGAGATCACCGAGAGCGTCTTGGTCGAGGAGTCGGCGACGGCGATCTCCTCGCTGCACGCGCTGAACGAGCTGGGCGTGCGGCTGGTGCTCGACGACTTCGGCACCGGCTACTCCTCGCTCGCCTACCTCAACCGCTTCCCCTTCCACGCGCTGAAGATCGACCGTTCGTTCGTCGACGCGCTGGGGATCGAGCAGGAGCCGACGGCGATCGTCGAGGCGATCATCGGCATGGCGCGGGCGCTGTCGCTGGAGGTGATCGCCGAGGGGGTCGAGAGCGAGGTTCAGCTGGCCGAGCTGCGCCGCCTCGGCTGCGACTACGCCCAGGGCCACCTCTTCCACCCGGCGATGCCGGAGCGCGAGGTCAGCCGCCTGATCGCCGAAGGGGCGCTCGGCTATTCGGGAATTTCGCCCGAGGGCAGGTAGCCGTCGTCGAGCAGCTCGCTCGTCTGCGGCAGCGACTCGATCAGCCCGTTGTCCCGCATCCAGCCGGCGAAGGTCGCCCACTCCTTCGGGTCCATGTAGCCGAAGGGCTGCCCTTCGGTGCGGGCGCCGAGCAGCGGCAAGGTCGCTTTCACCTCGGCCGCGGCGAGTTTCGGTTCCAGGTCGGGATTCGCTTCGGTGATCGCTGCGGTCGCGGCTTTCGGATCGGCCACCGCTGCCTCGGTGCCGCGCTCCAGCGCGGCGAGGAAGAGGCGGAACTTTTCCGGGTCTTCTTCCAGGCTCTGGCGGCGGCCGACCAGGACCAGCTCGTCGTAGGTGGGGACGCCGAGCTGGTCGACCGGGGTGACGACGGGAGCTTTGCCGCGCTCGCGCAGGTCGACCCCCTCGACGTTGAGGAAGCCGCCGAGCATCGCCTGGGCCGAGCCGCCGACCAGGGCGGGGAGGAGGCCGAAGCCGACGTTGACCGCCTTGACGTCCTCGGGGGTGAGGTTGACGCGGGCGAGGATCGTCTTCAGGAAGGCGTCCTGGTAGGGGATGCCGGCGGTGGCGACGGTCTTGCCCTTGAGGTCGGCGACGCCTTTGATCCCTGATTTCTGCAGCCAGATCAGCGAGGTCAGCGGCCGGTTGACGAGGGCGGCGACGGCGACCACGTCGAGGCCCTGGTCGCGGGCCAGCGCCACCTCGGGCTCGTAGGAGATCGCCAGATCCGAGCGGCCCGCGGCGACCTGCTTCAGCGGCGCCGCCGGGTCGGAGGGGGTGTCGATGCTGAGGTCGAGGCCGGCTTCTTCGAAGTAACCCAGCTTCTGCGCCATGTAGATCCCCGCGTGGTCGGGGTTGGGGTAGAAGTCGAGCGTCAGGTTGAAGCTCTCCCGCTCGCTGCCGCCTTCCTCGGGCTTCTCGCCGCAGGCGGCGAGAAGCAGGGCGATGGCGAGGACGGCGAGCGCGAGCGCGGGGATCCGGTAGCGCGTCATCGCAGAAGTTCTATCGCCAAGTGACGACGCGTCGCTCCGCGAGGGCGGTGAGGCCGATCAGAGCCAGGGCCAGGGCGGAGAGGACGGCGACCGTCGCGAACTGGCGGGCGACCTGGAAGTAGGCGGTGTCGGACTGGATCAGGTGGCCCAGCCCGGAGCTGGATCCGGACCACTCGGCGAAGACCGCTCCGATCGGCGCCACCACCACGGCGATCTTGATCCCGGTAAACAGGCTCGGCAGCGCCGCCGGCGCTTCCACTCGCCAGAACCGCTGCCGGCGGGAGGCGTCGAGGCTGCGCATCAGCTTCACCGTCTCGGGGTCGACCGAGCGCAGGCCGTCCAGGGCGTTGACCGTGATCGGGAAGAAGCAGATCAGGGCGACGATCAGGATCTTGGCGGCGATCCCGTAGCCGAACCAGACGACCAGGATCGGCGCGATGACGACGATCGGGATCGTCTGCGAGGCGACGATCAGCGGGTAGGCGGCATCCCGGATTAGCTGCCAGCGGTGCATCAGGACCGCCATCCCGATGCCCACCACGAGCGCCGCCAGGATTCCGAGCAGCATCTCGCGCAGGGTCACCCAGGCGTTTTCGGCGAGGAGAGAGCGGTTCTCCCAAAGCGATTCGGCGATTTCCACCGGCGAGGGGACGAGGAAGTCTTCGAGGCTGAGCGCGTCGGCGATCACCCCGGTCGAGCTGGCGACCTGCCAGAGACCGAACAGGAGAGCGATCAGCCCCAAGGGAAGGAGCCAGCGCCTCACGCCGAACCCTCCCGCAACGCTCGCATCGCTTCCTCGCGGGCGGCGACGAAGGCGGGGTCGGTGACGGCGGCGTCGCGGTCCTCGGCCCGTGGCGCCGGGGCGCTCAGCTCGGCGACGATCCGGGCCGGGCGGGCGGAGAGGACGGCGACCCGGTCGCAGAGGTAGAGCGCCTCCTCGACGTCGTGGGTGACGAGGACGACGGTGCGGGGGTCGGTGCGCAGGGCGGTCGCCAGCCACTCCTGCATCTCGGCCCGGGTGATCGCGTCGAGCGAGGCGAAGGGCTCGTCCAAAGCCAGGACCGGCTTGCCGGCGACGAGGGTGCGGAGGAAGGCGACCCGCTGCCGCATTCCGCCGGAGAGCTCTGCCGGGCGCACGCCCTCGAAGCCGGCGAGGCCGAAGCGCTCGAAGAGGGCGCCGGCGGCCTCGCGCGCTTCGCGCCGCCCCATCCCCTGGTTGCGCAGCGCCAGGGCGGCGTTGTCGATCGCCGGGTACCAGGGCAGGAGCAGGTCCCGCTGGGGCATGAAGGCGCAGCGGGCGAGCCGCTCCTCGGCCGCGGTCGCCCCGGCGACCGCGATCTCGCCGTCGCTCGCCTCCTGCAGCCCGCAGAGCAGCTCCAGCAGGGTGGACTTGCCGCAGCCGGAGGGCCCGACCAGGCCGATCACGCTGTGGGGCGCCGCCTCGAGGTCGATCCCGGCCAGGGTCTGCAGCTCGCCGTAGGCGTGGCCGACCGATCGCAGGAGGATGCCGTCGCCCGTCGTATCTGCCCTCAGCGGCGCCGGATCGACGGTTCGGGTTTTCCCATCCTGGGGACTCATCCTGGTATCCTGGCGCACTCCGCACTTCTGACCAAGAAGGTCAGGAAAGTCGAGATCGGGGTCGTGCGGAGCCCCGGCACTTATCTTCATGGACCCGGCAATCGTCCTCTTCGGATTGGGCATCGGCGTACTCGTCGGTATGACCGGCATGGGCGGAGGCTCGCTGATGACCCCGCTCCTGATCCTGATCTTCGGGATCTCGCCGACGACCGCGATCGGCACCGACATCTTCTACGCGGCGGTGACCAAGACCGTCGGTGGCTGGCGCCACCTGAAGATGAAGACGGTGAACATGGACCTGGTCAAGTGGCTAGCGATCGGCAGCGTGCCCTCCGCCGTCGGCGGCGTCGCCCTCGTCTCCTGGCTGCAGACCCAGGTCGGCGAAGCTCGCCTCGAGGAACTGGTCTACGCCGTCCTCGGCGGCACCCTGCTGATGGTCGGCGTCATCACTCTCACCAGGGCGCTGATCCTCCGCAACCTGATCGACGAGCGCGAGCGCTTCGAGGTCGAGCGGCGCCACAAAGTCGCGGCGATCGTGATCGGCGCCACCACCGGCTTCGTCATCGGGATCACCTCGGCCGGCTCCGGCACCGTGATCGCGATCCTGCTGATCGCCGTCTACCGCCTGGCGCCGAAGAAGGTGGTCGGCACCGACGTCTTCCACGCCGCGATCCTGCTCTGGGCGGCCGGCATCGCCCACTGGGTCGGCGGCAACGTCGACTTCGTCCTCGCCGGCAACATCCTGCTCGGCAGCATCCCCGGCGTGGTCATCGGGGCTTCGCTCTCCGACAGGGCGCCGCAAGGCTTCCTCCGCACCGCGCTGGGCCTGGTCCTGATCGGCTCCGGGATCGTCACCGTGCAGAAGGGCGATCCGAACGTGTGGCCGATCGCCGCCGCGATCGCCGCCATCGGCCTCGGCGCGATCCTCTACGCGCCGCACTGGATAAACCGCCGCCGCGAGCAGCAGCTGCAGCAAGAGGCAGATCAGGCCGCGGCACTGGCGCGGACGCTCCCCGCCGACTGATTAACTAGACACATGCGAGTTTCCGCGAAGGCCGACTACGCAGTGCGGGCCGCTGCCGAGCTTGCCGCCGCTCAGGCGGAGGAGGCACCGGTCAAGGGCGAGCGCCTGGCCGAGGCCCAGGACATCCCCCTGCAGTTTCTCGAGCACATCCTGCTGGAGCTGAAGCACCACGGCATCGTCCGCGCCCGTCGCGGTGCCAAGGGCGGCTACTGGCTGGCGCGCCCGGCCGACGAGGTGACCGTGGCCGAGATCGTCCGCGCCGTCGAGGGCCCGATTGCCCACGTGCAGTCGACCCCGCCGGAGGCGATCGAATACCGCGGCCACTCCGAGCACCTGCAGGAGGTCTGGATCGCAGTCCGCGCCAGCCTCCGCCACGTGCTGGAGGAGGTCACCCTCGCCGACCTCGTCTCCGGCGAGCTGCCGGACGCGGTGCGCGAGCTGGCCGCCGACCCAGACGCCTGGGTCGCCCGCTAGAACGCGTTGCCTTCGAGTCGATGGCGAAACGCCAGGCTCTGACGTTGGGAGCTTGATGAGGATGATCTTCGAAAGGAGGGAGTGAGGCACTGCGTCTAGCTTTGGCGCCCGCGGTGACCGCTTCCTAGGCTGATAACCCGAACTTGCTCTGCTACTCTTGCTTAATCAGTAGGATCTAGGGGAAGAAGTAGGGAATTGTGGTGAAATCAAGAGCGGTCGTAGCCGTAGTCGTTGCGATCATGGCATTCGCAGCGGTACTCACTCGGCCCCCCTCTTCCGCGCATGCCTACGCGTACTCTGGTTGCAGAGATCTCGATGGAAGGATTGGCTATCAGTTTAAAAATGGGACGCCTGACATTGAAGGAACGGGGGAGCAGCAGGCCGTCTTTACCGCGATGAGGTTGTGGGAAAAAGTTTCGAATGTTGAATTTGGCCCGCCAATTGGAACTGCAGAGACGCTGATTTCATGGGAGATGGGCGAACACGGCGATAGCAAACCATTTGACGGTCCAAATGGCGTGAAGGCTCATGCCTTCAACTTTTGTGGGTCTTTGCCCGGAGATCTCCACTTTGATGATGCAGAGGCATGGGTCAATGGCCCTGGCGGTCTCGAACAACCGTCAGATTTGGTGGCTATCGGCGCTCATGAGCTCGGCCACGTTCTGGGTTTTGAACACTCCACTGATCCAACCGCGATGATGGCCGAAGGGCAATACTTCCGTCGCTCTCTCAGCTGGGATGACATCTTCGGTGTGCAGGTAATTTATGGTCGGAGCTACAGCGTCTATCACTTGAAGAATTCGCTTGCGGAAGGCAATCCTTCCAATAGCTTCGAGTACGGGAGCTTCGGCCAAAAGCCGGTTGCTGGTGATTGGAATAAAGACGGCATAGACACCATCGGTGTTTGGAATAGCTCCGGTGGCATTTTTACCCTCAATGACGGAAACCCGGGCGGAGCCGTTCATGAATTTGGATATGGCAAAACGGGTGATCGCCCTCTAGCCGGAGATTGGAACGGGGATGGGATGACTACCGTGGGGATATTCCGACCCAGCAACACTATTTTTTATCTTGAGGACACTCACACGTCGAGTTCGTCAGAGTGGTCCTTCGCTTTTGGTGAAGCGCAAGACCTACCCCTTGGAGGAGACTGGAACGGGGACGGATTCGACTCGATTGGTGTCTATCGGCCGAGTACGAGCACGTTTTTGCTCCGAAATCAGAAGTCCGCGGGAGTTCCCGATGTGACCGTTAGCTTTGGGGCGAACGGGGATCTGCCGATTGTGGGCGACTGGGATAACGATGGGGACGATACGATCGGCGTCTATCGCCCCAGCCAAGGAGTTTTTTATCTCCGGAACAGCAATAGCGCTGGTCCTGCCGATGTTACCCTGGTCTTCGGTAGAAGCTACCTCGGCCAAGTGGTGACGCCCGCGGTGCCTGTGGCAGGTGATTGGGACGGGAATGGGTCGGTGGAGTACGGCCTGTACCAAAACTGAGACCACTTGAGCATCAGACAAAATGGCAGACGCCGCAACGGTGCAGCGCAGCGATAGATGATGTTTGGCGAAGCGCCCATGTAGGCGACGTGCCTTGGTGTTCTGTCAGGCGCTCGGGCTGCGCTTCTCCTCGACCGGAACCGGGTCGAGGTCGAAGTCCCGGCCGAGGCGCAGCTCGCTGTAGCGCTTGGTCCAGTCGTCGTTGACGCGATCGGACTGGCGCTTCATCCGCGGCTCGAACTCGAAGCCGTCGGGCGGTGAGAGGTCGAGGCGCTCGAGCAGGTTGAGGGTGCTGGTCTCGTAGTCGGCGGCGAAGTTCTCGTAGAGGACGAGGATCGGTTTGACCCCGATGTGCTCGAAGAAGGCGTCCCAGGAGGCCTCTTCGATCATCAGCCCTTCGAGCAGGTGGTCGATCGCGCGGTAGTGGAAGCGCAGCTGCGGCCGGTGCTCCTCGATGAAGCTGCGGTAAGGGGGAGAGCCCTCGTCCTCGACCGAGGCGGCCTTGGCGCTGGCCTGGTCCTCGCGCCAGGTCGCGGTCTGGACCGCCTTCCAGAGCGAGACCGCCTGGCGGACTTTGTTGGCGCGGACGACTCGGACGAAGGTGAGGTCGGGGAAGACCGTCGGCATCAGCTCGGCTAGCGGCACGTCGCGGCAGCGCGGGATGTTGCGCAGGAGGCTGACGAACTCGCCGAAGTATCCCCACATCAACTTCGCCCCGAAGATGCCGTTGTCGGTGGTGCCGGTCTCGAAGGCCCACTCCAGGTAGCGGTCGTAGGCGGCGCGGCTCCAGAGAGGGGAGCGGGGCTGGGGGTCGGAGCCGACGCTGCGCTCCCCGAGGTGGTCGCGGATCGAGGGGTCCTCGACGCCGACGAAGTATTCCTCCGGCCGGCGGGGGCGGCCGCTGTGGCGCAGCGCCTCGAAGTACTCCTCGGGCCGACCGGCGACGCCGGTTTCCTCCAGCGCGTGGCAGACCAGGGTGCTGCCGCTGCGGGGGGTGGCGCAGACGAGGTAGGAGCGATCAGGTTGCATAACTTTCCTAACTATCCCTATCAACAAAGAGATAAACAAGGGGCGATCGGTAACCTGAACGGGCGTGTCGCAGCCGAACATCCTCTACATCCACTCGCACGACACCGGTCGCTACGTCCAGCCCTACGGGTTCCAGGTCCCGACCCCGAACATCCAGATGCTGGCCGACCAGGGGGTGCTGTTCCGCCAGGCCTTCTGCGCCGCGCCGACCTGCTCCGGCAGCCGCGCCAGCCTGCTGACCGGCCTCTACTGCCACAACAACGGCATGTTCGGCCTCGCCCACCGCGGCTGGAAGCTGAACGACTACGACCAGCACTGGGTCCACACGCTGCGCGGGGCGGGCTACCGCTCGATCCTGATCGGCGAGCAGCACATCTCGATCGACCCCGGCGTGATCGGCTACGACGAGGTCGTCCCGATCGACCAGAACAACGCCCAGTTCGTCGCGCCGCTGACGATCAAGACCCTGCGCGAGGCGCCGGCCGAGCCCTGGTTCATGTCGGTCGGCTTCTTCGAGACCCACCGCGAATTCTCCGCCCCGACCTCGGTCCGCGACACGCTCTACTCGCTGCCGCCGGCGAACCTGCCGGACACGGTGGCGACCCGCCGCGACATGGCCGAGTTCAAGGCCAGCGCCCGCTCGCTCGACCAGGGGATCGGCGCCGTCCTCCACGCCCTGCACGACTTCGGCCTGGTCGAGAACACGGTCGTCATCTGCACCACCGATCACGGCGTCGCCTTCCCCGGCGCCAAGGCGACGCTGTTCGACGGCGGGATCGGGGTGATGATGATCGTCCGCGGACCTGGCTTCACCGCCGGCAAGGTGGTCGACGCGCCGGTCAGCCACCTCGATGTCTTCCCGACCCTCTGCGACCTCTCCGGCGCCGAGCACCCCGAGTGGCTGCAGGGCAGCTCGCTGATGCCGCTGGTGCGCGGGGAGGTGGACTCCCTCCACGAGGCGATCTTCGCCGAGACGACCTACCACGCCGCCTACCAGCCCCACCGGGCGATCCGGACCGATCGTTGGAAGTACATAAGGAGGTTTGACGAATACCCGCATCCGGTGCTGGCTAACTGCGACGACAGCGACAGCAAGGAGCTCCTGGTCGCCGCCGGCTGGGGCGAGCGGGAGGTGCCCGAGGAGCAGCTCTACGACCTGGTGCTCGACCCGCAGGAGGGCCGCAACCTGGCCGAGGACCCGGCTCGCGCCGGGGTGCTGGCGGAGCTGCGGGAGCGGCTCGAGGCCTGGATGCGCGAGACCGAGGACCCGCTGCTCGACGGCCCGGTCGAGCCGCCCGAGGGGGCGATCGTCAACGAGCAGTGGCAGGTCTCGCCCGACGACCCGGTGCGGATCGTCAAGGCCGGCTCCACGGCCGCTCCATCCAGGTGAGGCAGGTCCAGCCGGGAATCGGCTGACCGAGCGGGTCGCGGCTTTCGCCGTGGGCGAAGACCGAGAGGCCGCAGTTGTGCGAGCCGAGGTTCCAGAGGCCGGCCGCCATCGGCGCCTCAAAGGCGTCGCCGAGGACCGAGTCGAGGAGGAAGAAGCGGGCGAAGATGCCGTGGGTGACGAGCAGCGGCAGCTCGCCGTCGACGCCGGCCTCCAGCTCGGCCTTCAGCCGCCGCACCCGGGCGACCGCCTGCTCGAAGCTCTCGCCCGAGGTCAGCTCGCCGGTGTAGTCGACCTCCTCCGGGTCGAGCCCGAGCGCGTCGCCGACCGCCTGCGCCGTTTCCCGCGCCCGCCGCAGGGGGCTGCTGAGCAGGCGGGTGACGCCGAGCTCGCGCAGGCCGGCGCCGGCAGCGTGGGCCTGCTCGATTCCCTTCTCGGTCAGCTTGTCGCGGTCGGAGTGGGCCGAGGGCTCGCCGCTGCGGTCGGCGTTGTGGACCGACTCGCCGTGGCGCAGGAGCAGCGCCCTCATTCGGCGGCGGGGGCGGCGCCGGCGACGACGTTGACGAAGTTCTCCAGGTGGGCCGTCGTCCAGCACTCGAAGGCGCCGTCGCAGTAGCGCTCGTAGGCCGCCATCACCGAGTCGCCGTAGTTCCAGTAGAGCTTCGGCTCGGGGTTGAGCCAGAAGAGGCGCCCGGCCTTCTCGGCGATCTGGGCGAAGACCTCGGCGTGCGGTTCGCGGCCGTTGGTGCGGGCGTCGCCGAGCACGATCACGGTCGAGCGCGGGTCGAGGTCTTCGGAGATCTCGGTCAGGAACTCGAGCCAGACGCGGCCGTAGTCGGTGTAGCCGGAGACGTCGGCGACGCCGCCCTCGCTGGAGATCTTCTGGGCGATGACGGCGAAGTCGCGCTCGGACTCGAAGACCTCGGTCACCTCCGAGATCCGCTCGATGAAGACGAAGCTGCGCAGCTTGCGGAAGCTGTCGTGCAGGGCGTGGAGGACGGAGAGGAAGAAGACGCTGGCCGAGGTGACCGAGGTGGAGACGTCGCAGAGGACATAGATCTCCGGCCGCCGTGGCCGCTTCGGCCGGTAGCGCAGGCGCAGCGGCACGCCGCCGGTCTCCAGCGAGGCGCGCATCGTCCGCCGCACGTCGACGTGAGCGCCCTTTTTCCGCCCCCGCTGCTCATGGCCGAGGGTTGCCAGCCGGCGCTTCATCTGCGAGACGGCGCGGTGGACGGCGGCCAGGTCCTGGGTCGGGCTGGTCGGCAGCGCCCGGTCGAGCTCGGCCAGGGGGCGGGAGGGGGGCAGGGTCTCGGTCCGCTCGATCAGGTCGCGCTCCAGCTCGCGCCGCAGGTGGCGCTCGAACCCGGTCAGCTGGTCGCGGTCGATCGGCGGCCGCTCGCCGCC
>Ga0164301_10000267_pt1 | contig 14594 bp, 14 predicted proteins | sample Whisoiple_231_MG_FD_109711 | JGI IMG/M metagenome (GOLD analysis project Ga0164301, IMG submission 109711) | Unamended control soil microbial communities from upstate New York, USA - Whitman soil sample_231_MG | ecosystem: Environmental > Terrestrial > Soil > Agricultural land ... | reverse complement strand
GCAAAGAATGTGTATCAGTTAGAGATAAAGATCAAGGCCTTACAGAGAACAGGACAAGCTGTACCAGATTTATCTAGAAATGGAATTGCTAGAGGGTATGTAGTAGTTCCAGAATTTCCATCATTTACTGGCTCAGCACTCTTGATAAGCGGTTTATTCGCATTTGCAATTTTCTTTACTCGTAGATTTAAATCTGCATATAAAATTTAGAATTCGCCAATCGACAGACTCCCTTTTGATTTGGCTTTGCACAGAGCAGAATGTTTTGTATCCTTTGCACATCTTTGATTCAGCATGGAATATTATGAGTTTATATTCTAGAATGGAAATCTGGGAGTCAGTCAGCAAACATGTAACGAGGTTGCAAAGGTAGAATATTGAATATGAATTAGGATCTACATGGTATAAATTATTAACCCTTATCTCATTGAAGATTATAAGTTTAACATACCTATGCGGCCTGGCTTTATTAACGATCAAGATTGCCGATATATTCATAATGGACGATCGGCTTCAATGGGATGATCGTCAATGTCGATATTATTCTTAGATGAAATATCTCAAGAATTATTTCAAGAGTTACCACAAAGTAATGTGGCTAGTTCTAAGGTAATGCTGAATATTGATTCTTTTAATATTGGGCAGAGTTATGTGACAGCGAAGATTGAAAATAGATTCGGAGATAAAATTGGTATGAATATTCAGGGTGGTACAGGCGGGATTGAACTTCAGGAAACGTTATTTAACATTCCAAGATTGAAGAAGTTCCATTTCGCATATTTGCAGACGACAATTAAGAATAATGGACGCTTGTTATTGAGAAAACTGCCAATTTTAGGAATTAGAGACTGGCTCCTAGTCTATGAGGATACCCTCTTTCTGTTGGCGGTCAAGGATGCCTATGATGAGTTGGAGATACGTCTAGTGTGATAATAACAAAAAATCTGTCCAGTAAAGGACAAGCTTGAGTCAGACTTCAATTTGAGACAGATTTTGAGACTAGTGAATTTTCCTCATTATTTCTATCTTTTGAAATTAACTATAAATATATTTGACTGGACAATGCCACCGTAGCAGCACTGTCCAGTCATGTTCCCCATCGGTTTGGTCGATGTAGTACTTTTTACTATGAAATCCAATTTAAATGTGATGGCTGTTAAAAGTTAATTGTGAACCGAATAGAATCGGTATATATTTGCTTCTAGTGTAGTAATACTTTCATGATAGTTCACAAATTGTTGCTAGAGATATCCAAATTCTAATTTATTATATAGTTCTTTCACTGTATCCAGATCATCAAAAAGGATAGTATTTAATATAGTAATAATGAATATATGAGTGATCGATTGATTGAGTAGCAATAGAGACTTTCTTTCACAACAATTATTGTGGATAGCAATATCACTCGGAATCAGTCTTGCTATATCGTTATTTATACCATTTCCATTCTCTTTGCCAATCATTATTGCAGTATTCATACTACTTAGTTTTTACATGAGAAAAAGGGCATTGAAAAAGATGGGCTTGTCTGGTTCTTCGATGTTTGGTGGATATGGTAGTGGTAGTTCTCTGAGCTATTATTGTATGAGCTGTGGAACAAAACATAACCAAGCTGCATGTCCAAGATGTGGTTCAAAGATGAAAAGAGTAGGGTCCTAATGATCCCACATCGTGAAACTCCACACTACATTTTCGATCCTATATCTAATTTGAAGATATAGCAAAAATACGACTAATGTTATCCCGAGAAGGTACCTACAAGTACGGTGTTGCTTAGTAACGACTTTGATTTGTTGGGTAGATTCTCTTCATTTAGCTCACCAGGTTTTCCCAATATGAGTTGATTTAATCTTTGATCACTATCAGGATACCAGTAGAGCAACTGATTCTCCTTATTCCATTTCACTCTTTTACTCGTTGCCCATACCGCAAATTCTGAAGAGTAGTGTATATGAGACGGAACGTAAATGACGGTAGGATACGACTGTAGTGGTTCACCTTTCAATATCAACGCCGAATACTTGGACTTGTTATCAAAAAATAGCACTATTGGTTCTGCAGAGCTGCGCATTGGATAGGGACGTACCACAACATCAATATTTCTCGGATTACGACCCGGACCCAAAATGGAGTAGTTCTCCAAATTCCAGTTATCCTTTCCTTCCTCGGTATTATATAGATCGTAATTCCACAAAGTTGAGTTCAGCAAGAATGATTCAATCTGATTGAAATTTATATCAAGATAATCTCGAATTTGTTCGGCATCTTGAAGACCCCCAAACTCAGTTAGGAATGGAACAAAGTCGCGCTCTTCTGCTGCCTCTACTAGTTGAGCGAAGATGTCTGGCCAGAGTCTTTTAATCCTTGCCAAGTTCTCGGGTATCTTCAGGTAGGAACCTGCAATAGCCATAATATCGTAATAATGGAAGGATAAAACGCCTCTGGGTGAGATATCTTTTAGCAATCCTCTCTCTGAAGGCAAGTTTGTTCGGATTTCCTTATGTTCTATCTTGCCATCAACCATAACATTTCTTATGAATCCTAGATTGAACGTACGTTTAGCACTAAAGATTGATTTTCCCATAAGTGATTTGCTATTACTTGCTTCCGAAACAGTCCAGTCGACCCTAGGCTCCATGAACACAAATAAACGATCGTCGCAAGAACGTACTTCAGATTCTATACTTAGATAGTACTTATATAGGAACTCTTGCTCAAACTTTTCCGGGTCAATACCGACTGGATGAGGTTCGTTGAATGGTTCAATCCCTAAAATTGCTGGATGACCTTCATTATTGTTTATTGTCTTGAAGAATTTAACTGTTTGTCCAATTGTCTTTTCAAGATGTGTTCTAACTGGAAAATTCTTTATGCCTGCCACATCATTCGTCAAATCATTTTGCCAAAATGATTTTAAAGTGTGCCTTACAGACTTGTTGATCATGTAGGCCATTTGCCATTTCTTATCACGCAGGTTAGAAGGCTTTGGAAGCTTATTTTTACCGTCTACTGCCAAAGCCCAGTCAGGAAATCCGTCCCCTCCATAAATTTCATGAGCTATATCTTGATGAAAGTCCAGTATTACATATATCCCACGGCTGTATAATGAATCAATGATCTCTTTTATTAGAACGAGATACTGTTTACCCTCTTCTTCAATATCCTCTAGATTCTTGTTGGGATAGGGTTCAAGTGCTTTCCACGATACCAAGAGTCTCACGATATTAAACCCCCATTCCTTCAATCGATCCAAGTCAGTACTGACAGATTCTATTTCTTGCTTTAGTTCTTCCAGATTTATCTGAGTAGTCTCAAGCCGTGCAATAGGCAAGTAGGGCGGCAGCTTACTGCGGGAGCCAAAGTTCACACCTCGAAACAGGAGATATCTATTGTGTGAATCCTTAAACCATTTACCGTCCTTAGAAAAGCCTCTTGCAGTATCGATAAGCAATTCGTCTTCGAAATCAGTCAAAGTTATATCTCACTTGGTTTTTCTTAGAATTACCTATTTATTTATTTATTTACTATCTTTTCGATCACACACTCGAACGAATTTATAACCTTACTTGCTGGCGTATTATTCTTAAATTAGTGTGGAATTAGTTAAATTCTTAAAATCATTGTTCATTATCGACATTTCCTAAACAAGAATCATTCTAAACTGCATCGTTTCCTCCACTATTACTATTACTGCCACTAAAACAGTAATCATCAGAAAAATGAAAGGCTATATCTAAGGCAGCTCGCGTGTTAAAGAGGAGTTCTGATTCTTCTTCCTGTACTTCCCACTACTACAAGCTCTATGCCGGTGAGTAGCAAAGCAACAGATACCATAAGTAATAAAATGATAAATCCAGCTCTTGGGCTTGCAAGGACAATTATACCTATAATTGCGCTCAATGAGCCTATACCGATCCGCAACATCCTTGTGCGGCTTTCATATTCAAGGTTTCTTACTCCATCTAAGATTCTCACAGCTCCATTAGCCAGTAGCCCAAAACCAAGAATAAGTACAATGTATTTTATGGCAAAATCGGGAACTATAATTCCCGGTATTAAGTAGCCTACTATTCCAGCTCCTATCGCAATATTAATAATTCTTGATGATCTTTTTAGACCCTTCGATCGTATTCCTGCAACTATTCGTTCTATACCAATAATCATCAGAGCGATTAGTGCAAAGAGTACTATTGCATACTCTCCAAAAGAAGATGACTTTGCTATTATAATACCAGATAAAATAATACAAATAACTCCTACGACGACCTGAAGTATCCTAAACCATTTACGGGGGTATTTTATGTCTTCGGCTGCTCTCAAAAGCTACAAATGAAACTGCCTAATGCGTCCAATTTATAGATATTGGAAGTTGCTACTCAATGATCCCTAACTAGATCACAGAATCAAGAGGATGTCAATTGGTGGTATCATTTTATTAACAGTGAAATAAATTGCATCCATTAGAAAGTTAATGTAATGCTAATACTAGTACTAGGCCTTATCCAACAGAATGGCAAACTAATGGATGACTATCCATAGTATATTGACTCGTTATTGGAATACAGAAGTTCGCTTTTAACATCTAGCTTGGGCCATTACAATACCAATCTGCGTTGCTTTGGAATGCACTGGCACAAGGCTCATGTTTTGCATAAACTACCACTTTCTGCTCTTCCTAGGCTGCCTCTATTCAGGAATTAATCCTGAGTGACGGACTGCTCGTCTGAGTAATGCTAAATTTCCTGTTAACACCAAACTCTTCTGGAGTCAGTAACAGCAAGTACCCATCTTTTGAATCTTCAGTGGGTGGAGATTTCGACATTGCAGATGTTGGTCCAGTTCGAAAAAACCCAAATGTTCCGTATTTGGTGACCCTTAAGAATTCAAGCAATTCAGACTCGGTATTTATAATGATATCTGAAGATTGGATTGCTTTTTCAATTATGCTTGTTCTACTTGTATTATCCTCTCCGAATGAATTAACTAAATTAGGTATCTGTGGAGATGACTGCGATCCTAACCCGTCTGGCAGGTGGATAAAATCTGAGTTATCGTAATGCAGAGTTATCTCTTTCCGATTCAGCGCCATGAGCTTAACATTGTCGTTATTACTAATTGTGTCTGAGACCACTGTCACAGAACTGCAGGCTGACCAGCGGGGTTGACCTGAGGAATATCCAGGCTCGTTTAGCGACACCTCTGTACTGGAAACGTCATCATTTTTATCAGGACCGTGTTTTGATCCAGGAACCTTCAATGCGATTATTTGCATACGCGAGTTTGATGACCAAATATTCCTTATCCATTCCATTACTATTTCAGGAAAGCCTTTTGTTGCAAAAAGGTTTAAACTCTCATGCCTCTCTGAGTATGACATATCAGGTATATCAGTACATTCGGGATGTATCGGGTAAATTATAGATAAAAACGTGGCATTAATTGCCGATCCAAATCCGTAAATTTTTGGCTCAATTGTGATGCATTTGGGGCATAGGCGTCCTCTAATGGCAAATATATTTTCTCCTAAATAGTGTATTACTTGCTTTACCCCATATTTCTGTGGACCAAGCGGAAATCTCGATGGTAACTGCTCTTGATGTAACCACGTGCTTCCAGTATTAGTAAACCTTTCAGCAAGCTTTTCGAGATTTATTTCTTCGATTCTTTTTGCTAGCTTATCATAAAATGTCTCCTCGACCAATGGCGATCCATTAGTCTTTATCCTTGAGCGGTATACGTAGGCTGAACTTGCTACTGGTGTTCCATTTTTAGATCTACTAATGAACTCGATATAAGGAACTACTAGCGCTTGCCCTGCGTGAATACGGGGATTATTAATATGACGTACGACACTCTCCCTTCTGCCGGAAATCATTCCGCAAAAAGAACATGCCCAATTAGGTACAGACAAATCTTCTATATGATTATTCGTTACTATCTCTTTTAAACTTTTAAAATCTACTGAATCACTGCTGCGTAACGCAGCGGTGTCCATCTTGCTATATACATGTTATCTAGCAAGCAATATAGAACAGGATCTAACAAGATACCTTATACAAACTACCTTTTATCAATTCACGATGATTTTGCACAATAATCTCTAAAGACAAAGCCTTGACTATCTATGTATTCACTGGACTGAAAAAATTTGAGTACTGATGATATCTGTGTTACTATGATACTGGAAGATGGATCGATTACAGGGTGTAGGATAATAAAGTATTTCCTACTATCTATTACACTTATTTTGATTTGTGACAGTATCAAATGTAATTGTAGATACCCAAGGTTAGGTCATAATTTGATTCAGAACAGCGCTAACCAGGAATCGTACTAGAAAAAATAATCGATCCTCTTATACACCGATCTTTTTAGCCAGGGCTACAACTTTCTTGCCATCGGGTGTCAGTTTATTAAATACTTTATTCTTGTTTACCTTACGTTGGACTAATCCTATATGCTCTGCCCTCACTAGAAGCTTATGTCCGTAGCCGTAAGCACCCAGCTTGTTAAGCAGTTCCCTTGTTGGGTAATCTGCACTGCCAATTGTCTTCAGAAGTCTTACTATTGCGCGTTCCTTTATTAAGATCCGTAGCAACTGTGTCTCTTTCATGAGGTGCTATACGCTAACAAGTTATTTAACCGTTACTTTTGTTTAGGAACGTGGACAACAAAATATACAGTAACAATAATTCAAATTGTTCTCATATTTTCAAATAATCCCAAATAATATGAGTGTTCTATATAGAACTTATAATATATCTAATCAATATTGCCTTGCAGTTTACTTTAGCTGACTAACATGCCGAAATATCACCCCATTAGTGATTATTAGATTTCTTTTACCTTTTATAGGATAGACTAATGTAGTCATTGTCCCATGTCGAGAACCACTTAAAAGTGCGTCGATACGTTATATGATGCTTTAGCCTAGAATTTATTGACAGATTCTTATAGAGGATCAACTCGCCTATTTTTGTCATACTTTTATATCTTACTCTGACTGATAATCAATCTGGACTCAGAAGATTCTAAATGAGAGTGTATCCCTAGTAGGAAATCCGCAAAAAAAGGGTTTACCTAATATGAGAAAAGGAACGGTTGTGAAACTTATATTATACGTTGTTAAGAAAATTAATTATCCAGTAAATATTGGAGTATGGATTATCTAAAATAGGTAGAGTCGCAAGAATGGAATTAAATTAATGAGCTTTACCAAATTAAAACGTGAAGGAACGATAAGAATTAGAGGATCTATCCCAATCTGAGATAAGATGTTTGTATGGAATTCAAATAGCTTAACCGTATGTATATTCAAAGAACTATTGAGAAGCCGTCGTACATCATCATATTTGGAATTCTTAGAGTTTGAATTGAGATATTGGTTGTGTAAACCAGATATGTGGATATGAACAGATTATTAGGAATATTTCTGTGATTTTAGTCTATAAAACTTGATCCTGCAAGTTTGAAGCAATGTTGATCTACTCTTATGAGGCATGAGTAATCATATCATCGATAGCCAATGAGTTAATTTGTTGACTCATTTAAAAAAGGGCAAACGTAGAGTGTATTGGATTTTAAAACACCTTGTAATACCGAGTTCGAATTTGATCAAACTATTTATCCATGTTATTCCATTCCTTGGCATATTCAGGGATTTTTAGATGATAACCTCGTTCAGTCTTCTCCTCGAGCATTCTATTAATAATCATCGTCAAAAGCAGCCGCAAAGAGATTGAGAGAGCTAGATTTGTCGTTAGTAAATCTTATCATTAATCTGCTAAAAGATTGTGAATAATAAAGTTCTCGACTCTATATAGTAAGAAAGAATCTTAAAAGTCTTAAGAATACTAGAATAGATGCCTCTCTTTACTAAAGAATCCGAGTAACTTTAGAACAATGACTACGAAACCGCCGCTCATCAGAGTTCCCACCAAAAATACGTCCCATCTTTTACATACCTCTGAAAAATAATAATGAGCTGATCTCAAGAAATATTTGAAGTCTTTCCACCCTATTTAAATTTGAGGTAGAATTAACTCTAAGATGGTTCTATTTTATGCAGAGATTTATGCCAAAAACTCGCCACGTAATAAGTTACGTTATGACTGAAAATTGTGCTGGTAAAAATCGTGGACTTAACCACGCCAATTTGCTTCAAGGCATTAGGCCGTTGTTATTCCCAGGTTTTCTTTTAAATACCCCTATCTCGAGACGGAAGAAGTCGCATCTTCCTTCCAGATATCCCCGCTGCGATTATTTCTATTCCTGCGATTAAGAGAGCAATTCCAATCAAAATCCCTACGAAGGCTAGCCCAGCGCCTGGTAATACCATTATGATTATTGAGATAATAATCATTAGGACGCCAATACCTAGAGATGACCATCTGGACCATCCGCTTCTTTCTTTATCCCCTATACCATGAACTATTCTAGATATTCCATAAATCAATAGTGCCACTCCTAGGAGGTATATCAGAAATACACTGGTTGACAACGGAAATGCCATGACTATCAGCGATAATATGATTACTAGGATCCCTAAGCCTACGCTGGCCATGCGAGATTTGCTGCTAGCAAAAAGACCTGTAATTACCTTCTCAATACCGACTATCAACAGTACAACAGCGGCAAGATATACTATACTTACGACTGAACTTCTAGGATAAACCAATAGCGTAATTGATAATATTACTGCCAAGACTCCCAGCCCTATCTGGGCAGCACGTACCCAACCAGGGGATCTACTTTCACTCATACACTCTGTCGTATACAGGCTAGATATAAATCCTTTTAAGAAGATCTAAGGGTATCTTTGTTAGGGTATGTATGTACCCAATTATATGATTTGCTGATTGAGTAAACATTATCTAACGTGGTGACTATTGATCGGATAGGGCTCTTCAAAATAGGTCATTTATGAGTACTTCAATTATATAGGATGTACTTCATTATGCGAGGGCCAAATTTCTGTAGTCCGAATAAACGCTCATTTTAGCTGAATAGTGAAGTAAATCTCTAATTTCATATTATTTCTATATTACTGTTATTATTATATATTGCTACCCATTTAAGACTATTTGCAATTTTGATAAGAAACATTCAAGATATCTATCATTTATCCATCTATAGTGATACATTTGTATCGAAATGTAGTAGCAGGTTCAATTAAAATATCGCATTTCCTCAACAGCATATCACTTCGAGATATTTTCTAAACCTACGCTCGCTTATTAGTAGATTTGCAGCAGACACAATGCTAAGCCTTAGATCCTCTTCATCTCTAAGGAAATATTTAGATAGGAACATTTTAATAGTCGTTGTTTATTCGGATTAGCCTAGGATGACAGGGAAAATTAGTCTCACATTCACAGTCGTATAACATGTGCTGCGTCAAGTGTAGTCAAGCCTAGATATGCCTTTTGTTCAAATTCGCTTCTCAGAATAGCTTATACTCGAAAGCCATATTCAATATTACACAGTTATTTCCAAAGATTAGTAATTCGAGGTAAATAGCAGATAGGCTTATGAGCAGATATCTTGATACAGTCTACAAATATTGAGGATGATTATTACTGTCGATAGGCCGATGGTTTCATATTCCCACTTGCTTCTTCTATCAGGTTTATGTCGGATCCTATTACTATTTGCACATTAAGAAATATGAAATTACTTTCATACATCTTTAACTTCAGTCCTAAATTCCTCCGTTCTATCTTTTAGAAATATCGTGCTATGCTAATCAATCACTTTTGGAAGTTCAAGCGTTACTAAATGCAATAATTTTATTTATGACAGTAAATACGTCTGAAGATAACTCTGTTCCTTCTTTATCAATAATCTGATCACCTTCTTTATCTCAAAAGTATTGAATTGCTCTAGTTATTTTCCTGAGATTAAATGTTGGAAAATAAGTATAATGCGCCAATAGCTTTTGCTCTACAGATATTCTCTCAATTCAATTATGCTCGTGGAACGCTTGATAAGGCTTGGCGTCCATACCCTTGTAAAGTCCAGATTTAATATGACTGCCACATTTCAGTAATATTTATAATTTCGAGATGAAGGTAGAAATCATATCATCGAATAATGGAAATAACATCTAAGCCTAGCGATTTTGAAAACAAATTCTATTTAGATAAAATTTCTAATGCAATAAAAGATCTAGGTTCTACCACAGATACGTTACTTTTCGTACAGCAAATGGTATCTCTAAGTTCATTATTAAGCAATTTTGACCAGAACTTAAATAATTCTTTTCCAGAGATTGATGAAAAGGCACAGGATCCTAGCTACTTTATTGCTGCCTACTTCGATACGAAAAATTTAGCCGAGGCCTTATGGACGTATAGGATAATAAGGTCACTAACTAGGTACATCCTTCTTTCAGATAGATATTATGAGACGGGAAATGAGAGATGCGTTGTGCTCGCAAAGCAAGCGCGTGAATTAATGAATGGATTACTCCAATTCAAATCCGATGCACAACATCTGATTTATTCTATAGATTATTTATTAGAGCAGTTTTCAGCGTTTTGGAGGTTTGAGCAGATTATAAAGCGTCGTATACTTGGAAATCATAGTTTCTCCTATACAGAACTAAAACATTTTATTCTATCTAAATCTTCAGATGCATCATTAGTCTACGCAAAGGTATTGGATGCGAAGCTGCCTAGCTTTAATGAAAATGTCGGTTTAGTTCTTCATTATAATCAGGCCTTGCTTGATATACTAGACGACTGGGAGGATATAGAGGACGATGTTCAGGGGGATATGCCAAATGTCTTTATTATGTCCGCTGTTGGAAACATTCCGTACGACAAAATAAAAGCATCTGGACGCGAATTAATTAGGAAAGTTGTTTTGAATGGAACCAACCTATCGGGAGGCCCTATTAGCAGGCTAGTGAACCACCTTCATGCCTGCAGCAAGAGCGTTTCTGTTCCTGAAAGCTTTGCTTTCCTAAAAACCTTATCAGATTGTCACGCTCATACATTGGGAAGGAGCCTATCTTTAGGAATTTGTTGATAAATTTAGTCCTTTTTCAGTGTCATGTTTAGTTGTCCTCATTCAACTATCAAAAATCGGTAGGTGTGGATCACGAGAATTTGCATAAATGGTGATATTGGGACTACAAGATAGTTAATCTTAGACGAGAGAAGATCCAGAAATACTAATAGTATCAGTTTTATACTAATGTTTGTATAACCTTACCAAATAACTAGGTATAATCAGAGAAGTTCTATATCCTTTTCCGTGATACCAAAATATGGAGCTACATGCTATCTGAGAATGACACCCAAGAATTGAATTAAAGATAAGCAATGGAGAAGTGAACATAAAACAATGATACTAAGAGCAGGTAAGGCATAATTCACTAACAAGATTTACAATCGTCAGGTTGATGTTATTAAAGCATTATTTTGGTTGCTGAACCTCTTAAAACAGCACTATTTGAAGAATCCGATCAAAAATCAACAAACTAAAGCCATTATTTTTATCTCCTAAAAAATAAACAATGACCCGAAGCATCAGGCGCTTCAGGATTGCAAATTCGGTTTAAGCTTTCCTGCTACAATACCCAGAGGATACTTAATTGTATCCACTCTTAGAATCACATTTCCGGAGAGGATGTCTTTTACGAGTGTTGCCATGTCCTTCGGTGCGCGTATGAAATCAGCAGAGGTGAAATTTCCTGCTAGAGTTGCCGTCTTCGCCTGACCACTCAATCCCTTCTGTGTGGAACTTCTTAAGACGACTATATCATCAGCTCTACCCCCTGTTGTATGAGAAACTGTTATATCTTTAACGTTATCCACGGGTCCACCTGTAACTTTATATGACATGGTTTTTCCGTCACCCACTAAAGCAAGTTCAGCTTTTCCAGTAGCAGTAGTCTTTACCGGAGGGTATACATTTTCGCCATTTAGCACTGCAACGAAATGAGTTGTACCAGCGTTAGATCCGTTAGTCGATTGTGCGAATAAGGTTAGAGATATGTTTGTAACAGCGGTTCCAGTGAGCATTGCTAGTGACATTAGGCTAGTAAATATTAGCAGTTTATGGACATTCATAGTCGAGTATACGCTCAGGTTAGTATATATGCATATTGTCAACAGTTCTCATATGAATTGATCTCCTGGCGAGGAATGTTTGGAAATTATGATCGATAAGAAATTTCCAACTGGACTAGTTCGATCGTGCTAGGAAAGTTTATTATTCTACCTTTATAGATATGATATATAAGTTGTCACAGGAGAGATTTTAAATTAAGCGCGGTATAGCAATATTAATAGCTGGTGGAGTCCTTTTGCTTGTTGGTCTAGCGATAATATTCAGTTCAATCACTTCACTTGTTACTTTGGCTGATTCGATACCCCAAATCTCCGCAAAGGATTTAATCAAATCAAGTTTGGGGAATTTCGCGAAGGGTAACCAGACTAGTATTAGAGTAAATTTGGAAAAAATTGGATACGAGATAGCGCTCGATTCCTTCGGAATTCTGGTGAGCATAATACTTCTAGTCAATAGTGTAATTGCCTTCGTGGCAGGGATTATTCTGGTCATATATGACCGGAGATCCAAGAATCTTGTCCCTGTCAAGTGATCTCGATAGCAAGTTATAGCAGGTTCAGATCATTAATACCTGCCTACTACCGCGGGCTAATTTAATGAAATGCCTAAAATATGTTCAAGCGGATGCCCATGGCGGTTGTTAAATATTATTTTTACACAAATAGACTTTGGCATGGATTTCCATACCCAACGTCATCGTATTTCATATCATATGATCTTTACTGTTAGCAACTTCCAATAATCTTCTTAGATTTGACATATTTATATCTGATATGAGCTTTTTCTCATATAAGAGTACTGGATTATGGTAACAATTCATTATTATCTGATACGAATTACACTCAAATAAGGTGGATTAAAAATCCAGGATGGCCATAAGTTTGGCCTAACTACGTTTAATAAACTTTATTAACAACATTTACGCTTCAAAATCATGAGAGGAAGATGGGCTTCAGCGGCTATAGGAGCGGGAGTAGCTAGGAGGCGCGCTGGAGCTGCGATGGACCAACAGGCCCAAGCAAATGATGCACAACAACAACAAGCACAACGACAAATAGAAGCGCAGCAAAGACAGATAGAAGCACTACAACAACAAAAACAACAACCACAATCCCAATCCCAGCCCCAGTCACAGCAGGAAGATATCACACAAAAGTTGCAAAAATATGCTGATCTCCATCAAAAAGGGATACTATCTGATGAGGAGTTTCAGAAACTCAAGGCGGATTTACTATCCAAGATGTAACATTCAAGCCGCGATTAGACGGATGGTTATAATCTCTACCGTGCGATTTTTTAACGTGCATATGTCTATGCTATGAAATAATTTGCCTAAAATTTTTTCGGAATCTATTTGAATATCCCTCAAATGGACTCCGTAGACCTTGATTTCCAACTCTTTCACACTAAGTAGAATAATTGAGTTGCTATACATAAAGCAATAGCACTCGTCTTTAAAAATCATAGACTACACGATCTAGTTTTCCTACCTGTCTAATAATATCCAACAATTTAGCGGGTTCAATAAACTATGTTTTTATAAGAATAAGGACGATAATAATGACTATTACTCCAAATAAACTGGGTCAGTTCTTCCTGGGTAGATAGAATTATTTTGTGATGAGTAAAAATAGCCCTAGAGGATGTATAACGACATTGTATGGGTTGATTCTAAATTGACAATCCAGATATAAACAGAAAGCTACCTTTTAATTCTATGATTTTTGGGCCAAGTCAGACAAGTCAGCTGTAGTCCATGCTTCCTTAATTTTGTCTCCCTCAAAATAGAAAATATCGATCCCTTGAGCCTCAAACTTCTTATGAGTGGCAGGAAAGTCAGCAAAATCTTTTTCATGCGTAGCTTTTAAGCTCCACCTCATGGCGAGCTTATTTTGTTCTCCAAAATCATCTAATATGATGATCTTCATGTCTGGAAATGCGTCAAGGTCTTCGGTCACCCAACGTTTGAATTCCTCCAGGCCTTTGACCTCTTCTGCCACTCCATGGTAAATTATATCAGGAGTAACATAATTCTCTGACAACTCTGTTTTCTTCGAATTAAATATATCTTCAACAAATCTTCGAGCTATTGTCTTATTTTGTGTATAGGACATGATCTATAACGAACATATGTTACCATTAAGGATTGCTATTTGTTATTTGAAATTATGCTCAGACTCCGAAAAAGTAAATCGAAATTGATGCCACAAACGAGCAGGAGTAGACATATGTTCTGTGAATGATAAATTACTGTAATGAGATCTTTAGCTGATAAGCACATTAGCCTACAAGACAAAAATGAAGAGGAAATTAATGAGTGGAAGACAAAGTATCCTTTTCACCGCTGTTTTGGAAAGGATTCCTGTTGAAACCTAAAAAGTGTTACCATCTTGTCACCCCCTTATCCTGTAAGATCTGTACTAATCATACAATGAAATTGTGCTTGATATGGGAAGAAAGGGCTACTGATCTCGTCAGATATTGATGTAAGTTATCTCACTTTGATTTACCTATAT
>Ga0164301_10000266_pt1 | contig 14608 bp, 13 predicted proteins | sample Whisoiple_231_MG_FD_109711 | JGI IMG/M metagenome (GOLD analysis project Ga0164301, IMG submission 109711) | Unamended control soil microbial communities from upstate New York, USA - Whitman soil sample_231_MG | ecosystem: Environmental > Terrestrial > Soil > Agricultural land ... | reverse complement strand
GGCCTCCGGCTCCATCCAGGTCGTCACGAACGTCGCCAGGTTGCGCTGCGGATCGCCCTCCATGGCCAGGTCCTCGCCGACCAACCGCATCGCATCGACCGGGCGCATGCCGCTGTCGGCGCAGCCCCCCCCCGCCGCCCCCCCCCCCCCCCCCCCCGTGGGGGGGCGCGGACGCCCCCCCCCCCCCCCCCCCCCCCCGAGGGTGAAGGGTGAGCCAGCCGCCTCATATCGAGCGCTTCGAAGTTGCCGTGACCGGGGCTTTCCTCACCGGCGTCCCGCTCAAGGTGAAGATTTCCGAATACGCCGACCTGCAGCACCGTCTCGGTGAAGATCTGCGCGCCGGCGGCGGCGAGGATTGGGACTACGAGATCGGGTGGCAGGGAACCGACACCTATGGCTCGGGTGGCGGTTACACCAGCTCCGTGCCACTCGTACTGGTCCGTCGGCACGGCGAGGCCCTTCGCTCCAGGCTCGAAGAACATTACGAACGCAGACCGGATTCCGAGACGGAGTGGTTCCGCGAGCGACTGAACGGGTGGAGTTGGAAGCTCTGCACGGTGCAGGTAGATATATACGACTTAGGTGTGGGTGTCATCAGCGGAAGGTATGAGGTGGAGCCGCCGCCGCCGCTCTCCCTCGAGGAGTCATGTCGCGCGGTGGAAGCCGTGGGTCACCTGAGGCGCGATCCGGTGAGCGGCCTTCGTTCCCCTCTGGCCGAGGCCTACCAGGTGCTGGCGAACGAGACGGTTGGCAGCTTCGCCGCTGCCGTCGACCGCTGCGCCGGCTCCAACCGCCGCCCTGCCTGGTCGAGCCCGCTGCTCGGCGCCGATTCGAGCTACGGCCTCGCCGGCCGCGACGGTGAGGGGCGGCTGCTTTGGCTGCATCCCGTCTTCATCGTCGAGGCCGAGGCCGGCTCCGAGACGAAGGAACTGCGAAGCCTGGCCCAGCCGTTCCGGCCCACCTTCTCGAAGCCGATCGTCTACTGGGATGGCCTGTTCGTCCCCGGGATCGCCACCAGCGTGGTTGTGGTCCGGGATCGCGAGTCCGGACGCCATGGCCCGCCGCTGCGGCTTACCGGGCTGATGTGGGCGTACTACGCCCTGTTCATGGAGATGGACCGAGCGCTGCTGGCAATGGTGGACGACGGGCCATGGGAGGCTTCCGATTCGCTGGCCCGCCTGGAGGACGAGTCGAAGACGATCTTCGGCATGTACATACGGATCCAGGAAGCGAAGACGAGGCTGGACAGCGCCCTGACCGACCTCGCTGGAGGACAGCTCAGCATCTGGGGCACGATGGCCGATGTCCAGAAATTCGACGACCTGGTGCGGGCCGTGGAGGAAAAGCTCGAGGTGCTACAGAGGGTGGCGGAGCGAAGGGTGGAGGAAGCTGCTGCCTCTCGGGCGCGGCGGACGGGTCGCATCCTCAGCGGGCTCACCGCCCTGACCGTGGTGACGGTGGCGGTGGCGCTGATCGGAAATTTCATCGGCACTCCGGCAGACGCCCTCGGTCACGTCGAGGTCCGGGTGGCAATCGTGGGCGCAGCCTTCTTCTTGGCGCTCCTGTTGTTCCTGGAGTCTCAGCGAGAGGCCGAGCGAAGCTGATTCAGGTGCCTGGGAGTTCGTAGACCGATACGTGCTTGCGACTGGAGGAGGTGAACGGCGCTTCCTCCCAGTTCGAGTACCTCGCCTTTAGTGGCAGGCCGGCGATCAGCGCCATCGCGTCGAGCTCACCGGGCCAGGCATAGCGGTCCTTCACGGTAAGCAGGCGCGTGCCTTCCTCACGCAGGTGCACCATGACCCGCTCGAGGGTTTGCTCGGCCGCGTCGTAGCGTGAGAGCTGCAGCTCGACCTGCTCGTGATGGATGGTGCGCGGGGACACCTTCCAGTCTGCCGACAGCTGGTCGGGCTGCAGTACGTAGGCCTCGACCACGAAGACGCCGCCTGGCCGCAGATGTCGGGCGGCGTTGCGGAAGCAGGAGATCTGGGTCTCCTGCGAGAGCAGGCCGAAAATAGTGTTGAACACCAGGGCGACGATCGAGAACTTGCGCTCGAGGTCGACCTGCGCGAAGTCGCCGAGAGCCACCTCGATCTCCTCGCTGCGGGGCTTCTCGCGGAAGGCGGCGAGCATCGACTCGGACCCCTCGATGCCGGCTACTTCGAAGCCCTGGTCGAGCAGGGCAAGCGCGAGCCTGCCGGTCCCGATTCCGAGCTCCAGCAAGGACTTGTCTCCCTGTTCCTCGGCCAGCCTGCTCAGCAGCGCCGCGGATGCATCGGTGTCGAGAAGCCCCGCCGGATAGAGGCCGTCGTAGTCGCCGCCGATCATCTGGCCGTACGCCGCTGGATCGTGTTGGTTCAAGACCTGTCCCGGTGGTCAGCTGAGCACTACCTATATCCGGCGGTACCTATACCAGGTCTCTCGTTTCCCGGTTCCCCCGGGTGCGGTGGCCCCTGGGTGTCAGTAACGCGGCGGCGTGTCGCGGTAGGCCGGGTCCCGGACTTCGCGGCGTTCTTCCACGGCAGGCGCTTCGCCGGGGGCGACCGGGCGGGTGCGGCGCGACCAGACCATCTCTTGGAAGAGGCCGAGGATGAGGCCGGCGGCGCCGGCGATCATCAGGATCACGCCGATGGTGTCTATGGAGACGCCCTGGACGTGGAAGTTGGTGGCGAACTTGAGGATCGCGCCTACGGCTATGAGGAAGATGCCTGCTCCGATAGTCATGGGCGCTGATTACCCCCCGGTTGGATCGACAAACCGGAGTGGTGGGAGGTTGGTCATTCGTCCGCGCCTAAGATGCCCGTGATGCCTCGCCTCCCGGTCCTCGCCGCTCTGGTCGTTGCGCTGCTGGTGCCTGCCTCGGCGGCGGCCGCGACCCGCTACGCAGCGCCCGATGGAGGGATGGTGCCGGGCTGCGTCCAGCTGACGCCCTGCTCGCTCGACTACGCGGTCACCGCCGCCGCGCCCGGCGACGAGGTCGTCGTCGGTCCCGGGCAGTACGTCCTGGGGGCGACGATCGAAACCGAAGCCCCGCTCTGGATCCACGGCCCCTCGGGTGACGAAAAACCGCGGATCTTCGCCGCCGACAAAAGCGCCTTCAAGAGCTTCGCGCCGCAGCGGATCGGCGACCTCGAGTTCGAATCGACCAACAACCCCGACGGCGTCCTCTTCGTCCCCGCCGACGGCACGGTCCTCGAACGGCTGAAGCTGTTCGCCCGCGGCGCCGAATCGCTGGGGGTGCGGCCCGGGAACAACTTCACGATGACCGACACCCTGGTCTTCGCCGAAAACTCGACCGACGCGACCGGGGTGTTCATCCAGGGCACCGGCTCCGGCTCGGTCCAGCTGCGAAACGACACGATCGTCGCCGAAGGCAGCAACGCGGTCGCCCTCTCCGCCTTCATGGCCGCCAAAAACGCCTCGCTCGCGGTCGAGGCGACCAATGTGATCGCCAGCGGCACCCATTTGGACGCCTCGGCGCTGAAATCCTCCGAAGCGACCGGCTCCACCGTCGCCGTCCACTTCGACCACTCCAACCTCGACGCGAGTGAGGGGGCGGTGACCTCGACCGACGGCCAGACGGCGCCGCCGCAGTTCTTCCCGCCCAACCCGCGCGGCTTCCAGCAGGCGCCGACCTCGCCGACGATCGACGCCGGGGCCAACGACGCCCGCAACGGCCCCCTCGACCTCACCGGCAGCCCGCGCGCGATCGACTTCCACCCGAGCTGCACCGAACCCGACCTGGCGACCACCGACATCGGCGCTTACGAGCTCGTGCCCGTTCCGCTGCACTGCGTGCCGCAGACGACGATCGTCAAGTTCAAGCTCCGCCGCAACCGGGCGAAGCTGCGCTTCACCGCGACCGGAACCAAGGAAGCCGTCACCTTCCGCTGCCGGCTCGACCGCAGCCGCTGGCGCCCCTGCGCCTCACCGAGGCTCTACAAGCACCTGAAGCCGCGGCGGCACGTGGTCAAGGTCCGCGCCTTCACCGCGACGGCAAACGACCCGACCCCGGCCAAGCACAGGTTCCGGGTCAAGCCGCCAGTGCGGTCCAAAGGCGTCGCTCGGCGCTGAGCACCCGCTCGGCGCCCGCGCCGACCGCGTGCCACAGCTCGGGCCGCGGCTCGTCGTCTTCGCTCGCGACGCGGAACGCCTCGGCCAGCTCGGTCCACCGCGCTGCTGCCTCGGCTGCCAGGGGCGCCTCGTCCCGTCCCGCCTCCTCGAGGAAGCGCGAATACATCAGCCGGAAGCAGCCGCCGCCGGTGCCGCGACGCTCGATCACCTGGTAGGCGAACCGCGCGCACCACTGCCAGTCCTCGGCCGCCTCGGGCCATGAGCCCGCCTCCGCCGCCAGGCGCTCCAGGGCGGGCACGCCGCCGAACTCGCCGAAAGGCGGCTCCAGCATCTCGCTCGCCGCCCGCTCGATCGCCCGCGGCACCGCCGCCTCCAGCGCCGCCCGGTCGATCGCTTCGCCGACGGTGAACATGTGGCCCTCCAAGGGGTAGGCGGGATGGCCGCTGTGGCGCGCCCGGGCCAGGTTCTCCAACCGCGTCGTCTGCAGCTCCTCGAAGCCGGTGTCGGAGAGGTGCGCGACCTCGGCGTCGTAGCCCGCCAGCACCACCGCGTGCCCGGGGAAGTGGGCCGAGTTGCCGTAGTGATCGAGGTAGTAGATGTCGGTGAGGAGGAGCGTCGGGTTGCCCCCGTCGACCTCGGCGCGCGCCGCGTCCCAGGCCGCCACCCCGTCCTCCTCGGCGAAAGTGCGCATCTCCAGCGCCGCCCCGGTCAGCTCGCGGAAGCTCTCCTCCAGCCGCGCGGTGCGGCCGTTGAACCAGCGGCTCGGCGAGGTGTCGTCGAGCGCCAGGTAGTAGAAGCCCGCCCCGGCGCCGAGCCCGAAGGCCGTCTCCTCGCTGACCTCGACGCCGTGGAAGGCGAGCAGGTTGCGCAGCGCGGTCGAGCCGCAGTGGTTGCCGGGGACGTGGGTGAAGCCGGGGACCGAAGGCATGGCGACTATTCTCCCGCGCCGATGCGCGACCTCGACCTGAAGCTGCTGCGCTGGATGCGAACCCACGGCCACACGCCCGCCGTGGAGGACGCCGCGATCGCCCTCGGCAAGGCCGGCAACAACGCCCTCGTCTGGTTCCTGCTCGGCGCCACCCTGGCGATCCTCGACAGCTCGCGCTGGAAGCAGTGGCTGGTCTGCGCCCTGCTCGGCCCCTTCGCGATCGGCCTCAACTACGTGATCAAGCTGGTGGTGAAGCGTCCGCGGCCGGTGCTCGAGGGCCTGCCGCCGCTCGGCGGCGCCCCCAGCAGCCTCAGCTTCCCCTCCGCCCACGCCACCTCCCCCTTCGCGGTGGCGACGGCGATGGTCCGCGTCGACCCGGCGATGGGTGCCGCCTTCGTCGTCGCCTTCGCGCTGGCGCTCGGCCGCCCCTACCTCGGCATGCACTACCCGTCCGACGTCGTCGCCGGCGCCCTGCTCGGGCTCGTCCTCGGCCTGATCGTCCCGCTGCCGTCATGAGGTCCGAGCGATGAAGGTCGGGATCGTCGGCCTGCCGAACGCGGGCAAGTCCACCCTCTTCAACGCCCTGACCAAGGGCGGCGCCCAGACCGGCGATTACCCGTTCACGACGATCGAGCCCAACGTGGCGATCGCCGAGGTGCCCGACGAGCGGCTGGAGCAGGTTGCGGCGACGGTGCGCAGCTCGAAGCTGGAACCGGCGACGATCTCCTTCCACGACATCGCCGGCCTGGTCAAAGGCGCGTCCGAAGGGGAGGGGCTCGGCAACCAGTTCCTCGCCTCGATCCGCGAGACCGACGCGATCTGCCACGTCGTCCGTTGCCACACCGAATCCGACGTGCCGCACCCAGACGGCCGGGTCGACCCGCTGGCCGACATCGAGACGATCGAGACCGAGCTGGTCCTCGCCGACTACGACCAGGTCGAGCGCCGGCTCGGCCGGGTCGGCAAGCAGGCGAAGACCGGTGACGTCGAAGCGGTCGCCGAGCACGGCTGGCTGACCGCGGTCCACGAGGCGCTTGCCGCCGGCCGCCCTGCCCGCAGCATCCCGGTCCCCGACGCCGCCCCGAACGCCGCCCGCGACCTGCAGGCGCTGACGACGAAGCCGATCCTCTACGTCGCCAACGTCGACGAGGGCGACGCCGAGCCGCCGGAAGCGGTCGTCTCCCACGCCAACTCGGTCGGCGCCGGGGTGGTCGCGGTCAGCGCCCGGATCGAGGGCGAGCTGGCCGAGCTAGACCCGGCCGAAGCGGAGGAGATGCGCGAGTCCTACGGGGTCGAGGGCTCGGGCCTGGCACGCCTCGTCCGCGCCGCCTACGAGCTGCTGGAGCTGATCACCTTCTTCACCGCCGGCGAGGGCAAGGAGGCGGTCGCCCGGCCGCTGCACCGCGGCGCCACCGCCCTGGAGGCGGCGGGGACGATCCACACCGAGATCATGGAAGCGTTCGTCAAAGCCGAGGCGATCGGCTGGGACCAGCTGGTCGAGTGCGGCGGCTACGCGGCGGCCCGCGACAAGGGCCTGTTGCGGATCGAGGGTCGCGACTACCTCGTCCAGGACGGCGACGTGATCACGATCAAGGTCTGACGCCGCCCCCGCGGCTCGCCTCGGCACCGCCCCGCCGATCGCATCGGGGCGGCAGCCGAGAGCCCTCAGCCCCCCTTGTGAATCGAGGTGGCCGGGTACGCCTCACTGCATCCGCTGAGCCTCACAACGCATCACCTCCTTCCCTCACCGGAAGCGTCCTTCGCGGCGATGCATTGGTTCTTATTGCTTCGAGTGGGCTCAGTAAAGGGCTCTAGCTAGCCATTTTCCCGCTTCTTCCGAGCATTTATGCCCTATCGTCATCGCTGCCAATCAGTCGATCAATCGAAAGGGCTTGGGGATGGCGGGGAGCAAACGCGAGGCGAAGAAGCGCAGGGAGACGATCAGCACCGCCCTTAAGCACCCGCTACGGGTCCGGATTCTCGAAGTCCTCAACGAAGGCCCGCGCAGCCCGAGCCAGTTCGTCGAGGAAGGGTTGATCCCGAAGGAGCACTACACGACCTACCAGCAGGCCCTCTCGCTCGCCTCCTACCACTTCCGCGAGCTGCAGAAGGAAGGCTGCCTGGAGGTGATCGAATCGATTCCGCGCCGCGGGGCGGTCGAGCACGTCTACGAAGGCAAGGCCCGCGTCTACTTCGACGACGCCGAGTTCGAAGGAATGCCGCAACCGACCCGCCGCCAGCTCTCGCGCGTCTCCCTGCAGGGGATGGTCGCCCGCGCCGACCGGGCGATCGCCGAGGACACCTTCGATGCCCGCCCCGACCGGCACCTGACCTGGATGTCGATGCAGCTCGACGAGCGCGGCTGGAGCGAAACGATCGCCAAGCTGGCGGCGACGTTCGAGGAGCTGACCCAGATCCGGCTCGACGCGCGCGACCGGGTGGCCGCCTCGGGCGAGGAGGTGGTGACGGCGACGGTGGCGATGCTGGGCTTCGAGTCGCCGCCGCCCCCGCCGCTGCGCGAACCCGAGGACTGAGCAGGGGGCGGCATCGGGCTAGAGTCCCCATGCATGGAGGAACGGGCGCGGTTCCCGGAGGTCGCCGCCAAGGCCGGCCACTACGAGAGCTTCTACATCAAGGCCGTCCAGCCGGAGGGCGGCAAAGGCGTCTGGATCCGCCACACGGTCCACAAGCGCCCCGGCGCTGAGCCGAACGCCTCGATCTGGTTCTGCCTCTTCGACCGCGCCGCCGCCGGGCCGCGGGCGACCAAGGTGACGGTCCCGGCGGCACAGCTCTCGACCCCCGCCGGCTCCTGGATCAGGGTCGCCGACGCCGAGATCGGCCCCGGCCGCGCCGAGGGCTCGGTCGACACCGAGGCGCTCAGCGCCGCCTGGTCCTTCACCTTCACCGGCGGCGCCGAACCCTGCAAGTACCTGCCGACCGACTGGCTCTACAAGGCGCCGCTGCCGAAAACGAAGTTCCTCGCGCCCTTTCCCGACGCCCGCTTCGAGGGGCGGCTGGTGGTCGACGACGAACCGTTCGAGCTGAGTGGCTGGCCTGGGATGATCGGCCACAACTGGGGGACCGAGCACGCCGAGCGCTGGGTCTGGCTCGAGGGCACCGGCTTCCCCGACGCGCCCGACACCTACTTCGACGCCGGCGCCGCCCGCGTCCGCCTCGGCTCCCGCACCAGCCCCTGGATCCCCTCCGGGATGCTGGTTCTCGACGGGGTCGCGCACCGGCTCGGCGGCCTCGGCGCGATCCGCTCGGCGCGGATCGACGAGCAGCCCTCGGTCTGCAGCTTCACCCTGCCGGGAAAGGACGTCGTCGTCCACGGCCGCGTCACGGCGCCGGAGAAGGACTTCGTCGGCTGGGTCTACGCCGACCCCAAGGGGCCCGAGCACAACACCGTCAACTGCTCGGTCGCCGACCTCGAGCTGACCGTCGAACGCCCCGGCCTGCCGCCACGCGAGCTGACCCTGCCCGGCGGCGGCGCCTACGAGCTGGGGATGCGCGAGACGGATCACGGCATCCCGATCCAGCCCTACCCCGACGGCTGAGTGGGCGCGCGGCGCTACTGGCTGATCTGGGTCGCGGTCGCACCCGCGGTCCTCTGGGCGCTGATCCGCCTCCTTGGGCTCGACAGCGGCTTCCCGCTGGCGCCGATGATGGCCTTCACGCCCTACGCGGCGGTGGCGGCGCTGTTCGTCGCCGGGGTGGCGACGGCGCTGCGCAACTGGGCGGCGGCCACGGTCGCCGGGGTGGCGATGCTCTGCCTCGCCGCGGTGGTGCTGCCGCGCACGGTCGGCGCCGGGACCGTCGACCCGGCCGGCCGCCAGACTCTCACCGTCGTCTCGACCAACATCCACCACGGCACCGCCGACCCCGCCGCGGTCGTCGCCCTGGTCGACCGCTACGACGCCGACCTGCTTAGCGTCCAGGAGCTGACGCCGAGCTTCGCCCGCAAGCTGCAGGACGCCGGCCTGGGAGCGCGGCTGCCGAACTCGGTGCTGGAAACCCAGCCCAAAACCTCGGGCGCCGGGCTCTATTCGCGGCTCGGGATGCGCAAGCTGCACACGCCGGACCGCTTCGTTTTCCGCATGCCGCGCGCCGAGCTGACCCTCCCCGGCGGCGCCCACCTCCGCGTCGTCGGCATCCATCCCTACCCGCCGCAGCCGAACCGGACCAGCGAATGGGAAGCGGCCCTGGGGAGCCTGCCGTCAGCGGGGAACGGGACCCCCTGGCTGCTCGCCGGCGACTTCAACGCCACCCTCGACCAGTCGCAGCTGCGCGACATCCTCGACCGCGGCTACCGCGACGCCGGCGACGTCGCCGGCAAAGGGCTGGAGCCGACCTTCCCGCGCGAAGGGCACCTGATCCTGCCGGTCACGATCGACCACGTCCTCGCCGACAGCCGCCTCGGGATCGTCGACTACGGCGTCGATGAACTGCCGGGCTCTGACCACCGCGGGATCCACGCCGAGCTGGCGCTGCCCCGCAGGCCTTAACCGCCGCCGGCGACCTTTTCGAAGGTCATCCAGGTGTCGTAGCCGCCGAGGGCGACCGAGAGCTCGGAGCCGCTGACGGTCGTCGTCCCGCCGGTGCCGACCAGCTTGGCGCTGACGATCCGCGGCGAGACGCCGGTTTTGACGATCACCACCTGTTTCAGCTTGCCCTGCAGGTAGGCGCCGAGGCGGGAGCTGATTTCCGGGCCGCTGAAGTCAAGCGTCCATTTGTGCAGCGGGCAGTAGTAGTCGTAGGGGTCGGGGACGCCGACCAGATAAGGGACCGGGGAGCCGAAGACGTTGACGGCGCTCTCGGTGTGGCCGCCGGAGCAGGCCGAGTAAAGCGTCTGGGCGATCTCGCCCCCGTACATCACGACCTGGCCGCGGGTCGCGGCGACCGCCGCGTTGGTGCTGTCGTACTCGCTTTCCAGGCCCTCGTAGACCTGGCTGCGGGTGTCGGCGTAGAGGTCGAAGCCGTTGCCGCCGACGTCGCCGGTGAGGGCGATCGAGCGGACCGCCAGCGCCTGGGCTTTCAGCTCCTCGGTCGGCCAGGAGGGCGGCACCTCGTTCGGCATCACGCCTTTGACGTACTGCTCCAGCGCCAGCGCGTTGACGATGTTGAGCGAGCCGGCGTCGCTTTCGGTCGGCACCGTCTCCAGGGCGCCGCGGTAGGTGCCGTGGCCGGCGATCGCGATCTTGCCACGCCCCGCCGCGCGCAGTTTGCGGCCGCAACTGGCGAGCGGTTTGCCGCCGGAGCTGCGCAGCTTGACCGTCTTCCCGACCCGGTGCGCCTCGTAGCTGCGGGCGGGGTCGAGGACCTCGCCGCAGGCGCTGGTCGCGCCGCTGAATTCGACGTCGCCGGGGGAGATGTCGAGCAGCACCCGCACCACCCGGGGCTTTTCGATCGTCCCGATCGTCGTCCCCCGGTAATAGTGGCCGAGGATGAACTGGTAGCTCTTGCCGGCCTTGGCGTAGCCGTAGGCGCCGTAGGCGCTCATCCCGACCCCGTGGCCGAAGCCGCGGCCGTGGACGACCCAGCTGACGGCGGCCTGGGCGGCGACCGGGTAGACGGACAGGAGCGCGACGAGCGCGACCAGAAGCTTGGCGATCCGGTTGATGGTTCTGGACATCACTGAGCCAACAGATTCAACAAACAGGAGTAGCGGCCTGCCTATCCGGGGACGTAGTCTGGGCAGATGACTGCAACCGACCACAAGCTCCTCGCCGCCGGCGAGTGGACGGAGACCGGCGAGTGGAGCGAGGTGAAGAGCCCCTATGACGGGAGCGTCGTCGGCCGGGTCGCGCAGGGCGACGAAGCGCTGGTCGAGCGGGCGATCGAGGCCGCGCACGAGGCCTTCGAGACCGCCGACTTCCCCCAGCACAAGCGGGCCGCGGTGCTGGAGCGGGCGGCCGAGCTGGTCGCCGAGCGCCGCGACGAGCTGGCGGCGACGATCGCCGCCGAGGCCGGCAAGCCGATCAAGACCGCCACGGTCGAGGCCGAACGCTGCGTCTCCACGCTGGAGTTCTCCGCGGTCGAGGCGCGCAAGCTGACCGGCGGCACGGTGCCGATGGACGCCGCCCCGGCCGGCGCCGGCAAGCTCGGCGTGATGCTGCGCGTCCCCTACGGGGTCGTCGGCGCGATCAGCCCCTTCAACTTCCCGCTCAACCTCGTCGCCCACAAGCTCGGGCCGGCGATCGCCGCCGGCAACGCGGTCGTCCTCAAGCCCGCCGGGCAGACGCCGATCTCCGCCCTGAAGCTGGCCGAGATTCTGGTCGAGGCGGGGCTGCCGGAGAACTGGCTCTCGGTCATCCCCGGCCCCGGCTCCAAGGTCGGCAACAAGATCGTCGAGCACCCGCTGACCAAGGCGATCACCTTCACCGGCTCGGCCCCGGTCGGCTGGGACATCCGCGCCAAGGTGCCGCACAAGAAGGTGAACCTGGAGCTCGGCTCCAACGCGCCGCTGATCGTCAACGACGACGGCGACTGGGAGACCGCGGCGGACAAAGCCCAGATCCACGCCTTCTCCCACGCCGGCCAGAGCTGCATCTCGATCCAGCGAATCCTCGTCCACGAGGCCGTGGCGGACGACTTCATCGCGCGGCTCGTCGCCAACGTCGAGAAGCTGACCGTCGGCGACCCGCTCGACGAGGGCACCGACGTCGGCCCGTTGATCACCCCCGACGACCGCGACCGGGTCAAGGAGTGGGTCGACGAGGCGGTTGCCGGCGGGGCGGAGCTGCTGACCGGGGGAGAGCTGGTCGACGACGGCCGCTGCCTGGCCCCGACCCTGCTGAAGGCGCCGCCGAAAGAGGCCAAGGTCTGGTGCGAGGAGATCTTCGGCCCGGTGGCGACGATTGACACCTTCACCGACTTCGACGAGGCCCTCCGCCTGGCCAACGACTCCAAGTTCGGCCTCCAGGCGGGCGTCTTCACCCGCGACATCGGCCGCGGCCTCCAGGCCGGCCGCACCCTCGAGTTCGGCGGCGTCCTCATCAACGAGGTGCCGACCTTCCGCACCGACCAGCAGCCCTACGGCGGCGTCAAGGACTCCGGCAACACCCGCGAGGGGCCGGCCTACGCGGTCTATGAGTTGACCGAGGAGCGATTCGTCACCCTGCAGGGGTAACCACCGCAAAACATTTCTCACTTAAAAGTGGGTAAGGTGCTGACTAGTCCAGTCCTTCGTCCAGAGGTGGGAAATGAAGCTTTGGGGAGCGTTTGTGCGGTTCGGTGTCCTGGTGGTTGCCTTGGCGATGCTGGCGGTCGGCGCTACTGCCGCCGTCGCCGCGGTCTCCGACACGGAAGGCAAGACGACCGTCGAACAGCGGGTCGTCCCGACCGGCGCGGGGGCCTTCAAGTTCCTCCAGCTCGGCGCGGGTGAGCCGTACACCGTCCGCCAGGAACTGGCCACGGCGCAGGCCGGACGCGACGCGCGCCGCACCTCGCTGGTCTACTTCGGCCAGCTCTCCGACTTCCAGCTCGCCGACGAGGAGTCGCCGGCGCGGCTCGAGGTGATCGACCCGCTCTCGACCCCGCTCAACCTCCCCTTCGGAGCCGCTTGGCGGCCGTGGGAGGCGCTGGAGCCGCAGATCGACGAGTCGATGATTCGCCAGGTCAACAAATTCGCCGGCGCGAGCCCGGTCGCCGACGGCAGCGGCGCCCGCCGGGCGATGGACTTCTCGATCGACACCGGCGACTCGGCCGACAGCCAGCAGCTGAACGAGACCCTCTGGGTGCGGACCCTGCTCGAGGGCGGCAACCTCAACCCCAACAGCGGCGTCAACAAGGCGACCTACTCGAACCCGCTCTGCCCCAACTTCTTCGTCCCCGGCGCCGCCGAGGCCGCCCGCTACACCGGAGTCCAGGACTACAACGACTACCTCGAGGGCCCCTATCCCGAGTTCTACGACCCCAACACGCCGGCCGGCCCGCACTCGGCCTGGCCGAAATACCCGGGGCTGATGGACCGCGCCCAGCAGGCGTTCACCGCCAGCGGGCTGAAAGTCCCCTCCTACGTCGCCTTCGGCAACCACGACGCCCTGGTCCAGGGCAACGCCGCCGCCAACGCGGCCTTCGAGCAGGTCGCGACCGGCTGCCTGAAGCCGATCGGCCCGGTCTCCAACCCCGAAAACGCGAGTGCCCTGCTGTCGGCGCTGTTCAACCCGGTGACGCTGCTGTCCACGTTCCTGACCAGCCCGCAGAACACGATCGTCGTCCCCGGCGACCCGAACCGCCGCTTCGTCTCCAAGAAGCAGTACAAGGACATCTTCAAAGCCGGCTCCCAGAAAGACGGGCACGGCTTCGGGCTGATCGACCCCGCCCAGGAAACCGCCTCCAAAGGCGCCGCCGGCTACTACGCCTGGAGCCCGCAGCCGGGGATGCGGTTCATCGCCCTCGACACCGTCGCCGAGGCGGGGACGATCCTCACCCCGACCGGCAAATCGACCTCCGACGGCAACATCGACGACCCGCAGTTCAAATGGCTGCGCGGGCAGCTGGAAGCGGCGACCGCAGCCGACCAGCTGGTGGTGCTCTTCAGCCACCACGCGCCCGAGAGCCTGGTCGCCGACGCCCCCGACGAGCTGGCGCCGCCCTGCACGGTCAACGACTCCCATGGCCACGACCTCAACCCCGGCTGCGACCTCGACCCGCGGCTCTCGTTCCCGATCCACCTCGAGACCGACGCGGTCAACCTGCTGCATGAATTCCCCAACGTGATCGCCTGGGTCGCGGGCCACTCGCACGACAACGTCGTCGACGCCTTCCCGAACCCGAGCGGGCCGGGTGGCTTCTGGAGCATCCGGGTCGCAGCCGAGGCCGACTGGCCGCAGCAGAGCCGCCTGCTGGAGGTCTTCGACAACCACGATGGCACCCTCTCGATCTTCGGCACGATCCTCGACCACACTGGCCAGGCCGCGGCGCCCGCGCCCGGCACCCCGGCCTCGTCGATGGACTTCAACGACCTCGCCTCAGCGGCGCGGACGATGAGCTTCAACGACTTCCAGTCCGGCGCGCCGCTGGGCGAAGGCCAGGCCAAAGACCGCAACGTCGAGCTGCTGATCGACGACCCGCGCTGAGGTCGTTTCCACCTTTTGAGCCCCCATAGGGGCCAAAAGGGTGGAAACGATGCGGCCTACTCGTGCGGCCGCGCCATGCGGCGGTGGTCCAGCGCCTCCTCGAGCACGGCGGGCTCGACGCCCTGCTCGAGCGCTACCTCGCGCAGGGAGCGGCCTGACTCGGCCGCGGTCTTGACGATGTCCGCGGCGCGGTCGTAGCCGATGTGGGGGTTGAGGGCGGTGGCCGTAGCCAGCGTCGCCTCGGCGTGGCGGTTGGTCATCTCCTCGTTCGCCTCGACCCCGGCGACGCATTTCTCGTTCAGCAGGCGCGAGGCGGAGCCGAGCAGCTTGATCGAGTCGAGCAGGTTGCGGGCGATCAGCGGCACCCGGACGTTGAGCTCGAACTGGCCCTGGCTGCCGGCGACGGTGATCGCGGCGTCGTTGCCGCTCACCTGGGCGGCGACCTGGATCACGACCTCCGGGATCACCGGGTTGACCTTGCCGGGCATGATCGAGGAGCCCTTCTGCAGCTCCGGCAGGCGCAGCTCGG
>Ga0164301_10000264_pt1 | contig 14687 bp, 11 predicted proteins | sample Whisoiple_231_MG_FD_109711 | JGI IMG/M metagenome (GOLD analysis project Ga0164301, IMG submission 109711) | Unamended control soil microbial communities from upstate New York, USA - Whitman soil sample_231_MG | ecosystem: Environmental > Terrestrial > Soil > Agricultural land ... | reverse complement strand
TCTTGGCCTGCGGCTCATCCGGTGCGGCACTCACGGCGCGCCGCTTCGGCGATGTGTTGCCCACGACCGGAACGTGCAGCGTATCCGGCTGACGAGCACGCGTCTTGGGCTTGACAGTAGACGAGGTGGACGAACCGGACACGTAATTGTCTTGCGTGGCAAACGTGCGAACCAGAGACGGGATCGTACGTCGGAAGTTGTGCGACGCGTCGCGCCCGTTGAAAAATCCAGACAGCGCCGATGTGATGCGAATGATGTACGTCGCAGGGTTGCAGGCAGCCGTATCTGCCACAGGCACGTAGTAATTCAACAGCTCAATGTGCTTCGTCTCGGACGGCACATCGAACAGCACGACGCGCATCGTCTCCACATTCAACCCGAGGCAGAACTTCGTTTTGATGTCCGAATTGGTCAGCCCGTGCACGCGCATGTCGTCGGTCATCGGCAGCCAAACAGAAGGAATGCATGGCAACAGCATCGAACGGAGCGTGTCAGAGTGCGCCCCTGCTCCGGCGCGCGAGAGAACGCAGACGTAAAAGCCCATGGCTTGCACGGCCATCAGCACGCCACACATCACAGGACGCACAGCGTAGAGTGGACCATCGTCGTTCGGACGCGCATCGAGATCGTCCGCCGTCAACGGACGAAACAGCAAATCAAAACCAAACACAGCCACCATACTGCGAGACGCGTCCTGCCCAGGAACAGCCACGAAAGAAGAAGAAGAAGAAGAGGAGGAGGATGCAGACATGTTGACGCAAGGTACAAAGAAGGAGAAGAAAGAGAGAGAGAGGAGAGGAAGGGGACGGGACGGAGAGAGAAGGGCAAGAGGAAGTGGGGAGGGCGTTCGAGTTGTGACGATCCCGGCCATCGCCAAGGATCGGGCCTACCGCCAGCCGGCACGTTGCCGATCGTTGCCGTACCGAAGCAACGGTCTGAATTACCGTTGTTGGCGTTCCGGTCATTCGGACTGGAACATTAACGTCCTCGTGGCCGGACTTGTCGCTGTGCAATACGCGCTGCAAGTCGGTCACGTAGTTGACGCGTCGTTTACTACTTCAAGTTCGGAATATTCCAGTCTGCAAACAGCGATCCTCGGTAAAATTCCGACAGGTTTGGCCTCACAACTCAAAATGTCGAACAAGCGTGCCCATTCGCCCTCCCAGTCTGCCCAGAAGGAGAAGAAGCAGCGGGCAGACATCCGCCGTGTGCGCATCCCGTGCCTCTTTCTTGTGAACCTCCAAGGGCACAACGAAAACGAGATTGTACGAGCACTCAACCACGCGATCAATCGCATCGTGCTGCGACGCGATGCCAACAAGCCTCGCAAGACGGTGTTTGAGCTGCAGCGTGTGAGCAAGTTCCTCAACCAGCACCAGCGCAGCAGCAAGCTGAAGCGCGCACAGCACATTGCGAAGCAGACAGACCGCAGCACAACCGTCAACAACGACTTTGCCCATCTCTTTCGCCTCGCATGTATCGCGTGTGGCCTTCCTCCTTCCGCAGTGCACAACACGGCCGCACCTGCAAACAGCGATTTGTTGGTGCAAGTGTGGGACGCAACGCCTCTGTTGGTGTTTGTGGCGCACCGCAAGTCATTGCCGACCGAAACGTGGCTGCGCAGCCGCTTTGTTCACCAGCGCGACTACGGTACGCTGACCTTCTCCACGGTGCAGGTGGTGTATCTCGAGCAGTACTTTTTCACGCAACCCATGTTCATGCAAGCGTCTTCGTTGGCGTATGCACGCCTCTTCAGCAACACACAGATGTATAAGCGCTCCAACCTGCTGGACGTGACCAATTCGCACCTCACGGCTCTGCTCGGCGACACCAGTGGCAAGCCAGAGGGCAACATTGTGTGGAATCTGCAAGACTACATCCGCGACATTGACACATTTCGAGCATACGACGGTGTGCTGAACCGCGATGTGCTGACCTCGGAGGAGCAAGAACAGGTCGATGCGGTGCGAGTAAAAATCGAGTCGGCGCGCTCGATTGGCGATCCCTACGCTGTCCCGTATAATGCGAGCGATGAGACAATGACCGAAATCGAGTATGCCAAGGGAGATTATGCACCGTGGTACTCGGACGAGTGGCGTGAAATGATCAAGACGATCCGGCCGTCAACCCGCATCAAGTACGATCCGCTGCCACGCATCGCCGCATGGGCCGAGCAAGCGGTGGTGGTGCCTATTTACGACAACTTTATCGTGGAGTGCGACACCACAAGGCACGCCATTCAGCGCCTCGTCGATGTGCTTGCACGCTTCGATTGGTGTGCCGACGATTTGCATGGAGATGTGGTGCATGCGGCGCTGCGGCGCACCGTGGTGTCGCATGTCATTGCACCATTGCCTATGTCTCGCGGGCTGCACAGTCAAGTCACGGATCTTGAAGATCCGCGCGCACAGCATGGGCGCGTGTTTGAGATACACGCAGATAAGTACAAGCGGGAAGTGCACGGATGGCAGGCAGGAGAAGAAAAGCCAGCGAATTGGATGTCCGACAGCGAGCTGGACGGTACAAGCTCGTCGGATGAGGAGTCGACAGATGAAGAGGAAGAGGAAGAGGAGGAGGAGGAGGAGGAAGAGGAAGAGGAGGAAGAAGAAGAAGCGTAGAAAAAAAAGAAAGAATTGTATTAGTATTTTGCCGGATCAACCACTTGCAAGCGGCGCCAGTTCACACGCCCTGAGGGTGGAATGAAATACGCATGCGGAATATTCTCAAACCACCCACTTTCCTCTCTGTCGTCGTGTGTCAGCATCTCCCGCAGCCAAATCCCGAGCCAGTACTGTCGATCCACTCGTTCCTCCGTGAGCACTTGGCGACCCATCGGGTGCAATTTCGTCTCCTGTTCGTCCACTGCGCAGCGCAAAAGAACCCGGCCTCTAAGAAAATCACCCCTCTGTTGCTTAATGTAATTCAAAATCACCGGATCATCGGGCACGGGGTAGTAGAGGCAGTAGATGGCAGACGCCGTGTCTTCGTCGGTCACTTCCTCCAAGTAGCCCAAAATATGCTTCAGCTTGGCCTGGCGCACATTGAGCCGCTCTTGCAAATTGCGGCTGCGTTTCGCTGCTGTGGTGAACTGCAAGGCATATTGCTCCGTCGCGAGTGTGCCTAGAATTTCACGCTGTGCGCGCGTTGACAAATATCCATGCTGCTGCACGGAAGGCAAGCAGTCGTGTGGAACATACATGTATACCCATGTCTTGGAGTGTTTGGTGCCCATTTTCGTTGTAGATTGCAAAAGTCCGTGTGGTCGGTGTTTTATAGTGATGGGCATCTGTTGCAGCCGACCGGTATGTTGTAAGGTTACACCGCCCTTCCAGTCAGGCTCGATTTGCACTCGTCCACTTTCACTCTGCCGGGTAGATTTTAGACTTCACAACTCAACCGCTCTTCTTTTGTTTGTCAAGATGGCCACTCCCTCCACTGCTCGCACACCGGGAAACCGTAAGCGCACCACGTCTTCTCCTTCCACGATACTCGAAGCAAAAAGGAACAAAATCACTTCCTACTTTGTTCCGATTAATTCCGCCACTGAGGATTCTCCTTCTACAAGCCATGATGCCAAGAAAGTCACATTCTCGCTTTCCTCCTTCTCGTCTCCCTCCTCTTCTGCAGCTTTCCCCTCTCCGACACAACCATCCTGCACTCCATCCACTTCTCCCGAGCGCAAATTGACGAAGAGAGCAAAGAGCGTCTGTCCAAAAACGTGTATCCACTCAGGATGCAAGAAATGTCCAACCTATGGCACAGAGGGACAAAAGAGACCGAAGTGGTGCTTGGAGCACAAAGAACCAGACGCAGTCGACGTTATCAACAAACAGTGTATTCACTCAGAATGCAAAAAGCGACCAACCTTCAATTTAGCAGGTCAAACAAAGCCTGTGTGGTGCAGGCAACACAAGCCACCAACGGCAGTAGATGTTCTCAACAAACGGTGTGTGCACATAGGATGTACGAAACGTGCAAACTTTAACACGGAAGGTCAACGAAACGCTGCGTGGTGTGCAGATCACAAGCAACCGGGGTCGATAAATGTCAAAGTCAAGACATGTATGCATGAAGGATGTATGACACAACCGTGTTACAACGTGGAGGGCAAGACCACAGGTCGGTGGTGTGTAAAACATAAGGAAACGGGAATGGTATCTGTCAGAAAGAAGGTGTGCATCTTTGACGGATGCGAGGTAACTCCAACATACGCCGCAGAAGGGCAGACCAGCGCTCAATGGTGTTCTACACACAAGCAACCAGGAGCACTTGTTCGATGCACGACATGCGAATACCTCGGATGCAACAAAAAACCAGGCTACAACAAGGAGGGGCTTACCAAAGCGCGGTGGTGTGCACAACACAAGGAAATCGGGGCAGTCAGTGTTGTGGACAAGCAGTGTGAAAAACCGGGCTGTTCGAAAAAACCGCGTTACAACATAGATGGACAGGGGAACGGCAGGTGGTGTGCGGAACACAGAGAACCAGGAGCGATACAAGTTCACAAGACGAAGTGTGCTCGTGCCGGGTGTAAGAAAATACCCGTCTACAACATGAAGGATCAGACGAAAGGTTTGTGGTGTGGGGAACACAAGGAGCCAGGAGCGGTAGACGTTTTAAACAAGAAGTGTGATCACCCTGGATGCAAGAAACAACCGAGCTACAACATCGAGGGAGAGACCAGAGGTCGGTGGTGTGCCGAGCACAAGGCACCCGGGGCAGTTGATATCAAGCACAAGATGTGCGTCTACATCGGATGCAAAACACGACCGATTTACAATATGGAAGGGCTATCCAAAGGTCGGTGGTGCGCGGAACACAAAGAACCCGGAGCTATCAACGTATTGGACAAAACTTGCATTTCTTCCGGATGCACCACTCAACCGAGTTACAACCTGGAGGGGCAGTCGAGGCCCCGGTGGTGCAAGAGGCACAAACCACCTGGAGCTGTGGACGTTATAAACACAGCATGTGTTCACGTAGGATGTAAGAAAATTGCAATCTACAGCCCCAACGGACAGAGTAAGGTGCGCTGGTGTGCGAAACATAAGGAAATCGGAGCCGTCAACAATGTCAACAAAAGATGTACAAGTCCGGGCTGCTCCACGTGTGTGTGCTACAGAATCCCGGGCCGTCCATTGAGTCGCTGTGCTAAGCACAAACAAGCTGGTATGATACGAAGCGCGAGGGTGGGGTGTTTGACGCCCGGGTGCAAATCTGTTTCTCAATTCGGGACGGTCGTGCCGGTACATTGCGAATTACACAAGACGAAAGGAGAAGAGAATCTGTGTTTGCGAATATGCGCGAACCAAAAGTGTGGTGCATTGGAAGTGTGTAATTCCGATGGTTTGTGCTTCGAGTACTGCGTATCCGACGAGTTTTTCCAACGTCACAAACACAAGAAAGAGCTAAAGGTGGTCACGCTCTTGAAAAACGAGATTGAACAGGCGTTTCACTCTTTGGATAGGCCTCTGGAAAGCGCGTGCAACAGAAAGAGACCCGACATTGTATACGACTGTAATACGCATTTGGTGATTGTGGAAATAGACGAACGACAACATCGCTACTACTCTTGTGAGCGGAGGAGGTTACTCGAGGTGGTGCAATCTGCCGGGATGCCCACTTTCTGGATCCGCTACAACCCCGATGAATTCATGTCTATGAACGACCTCGGCGAGCAACTGCGAGTGTTTGAGTCAGAACGACATAAAGTTTTAGTGAGATGGATACGTCACGCAATCGCCTCTTCCCCGGATGGAATTTCCGACTTCATTCGCGTAGTCTACTTGTTCTATGACGGCTATCGTTCTGGGTCACATACAGAGGTAGAGCGCATCGACGCAACGGATGTTATATAAACTTCTCATTGCAACACCAGTCCTTCCACCTGACAGCGCTTCAAAAACTGTGGATCGGTGAGTTTTTTCACCATATTGTAGAGTGTTATCTGCATGGCCATTATCAAATCATCAGAAAGGCCGCTTGATTTGCCTGTGTAAGCATATTTGTCGTCGACGAACTCGGGATTAAGCGACTCTTTTTTCACCTGGCGATACGCGTCGCATTGTCTCCTCAACTCATCTCGTTGAAGCGCCAGCCTCGTCGGCTCTCCAAGAAGCTCGTGTGCAAATTTGATGCGCCCGTCAGACATACGCCGACGCATATGGTCCACGTAGAGCTGTTTTGCTGTCGCGTCTGTAATGACGCCCACAGACTCCATCTTCCTTTCGGCTCTCCAGTGCATTTCAAATTCCACGCGTCCAAACACGTTGCGCTTTGCAGAGTTGCACATGTGTGTCTTCAAATCATTTCCAATCAACCAGCTCATATTTGCCTCCACATACACGATCACGAGTGCGTCGCGGTACAGCGGATGATTGCGTATACGTGCAAACAAGGCCTCGAGCATTTGATTTGATTCGTTGGTCGACTGTACGTTTGCGGCGTGGTAGGCGAGAATGACATCATTGCCAGCATCCGTTGTTGTCAGGAAATAAGCTGTATCACTTCCACCTCCGCCACTTGGATCGATGCCCAGATGTAGCACACTTTTTTTCTTTGACATGATATGCGGCGGCGCCTGAAACATTTGTCGGCTGAACAAAGTGAAACAGAACACGCTGCTCCCTGCAATTGCACCATGCAGCTCACGGGCCATGCGTGCCTGGTTGCTGGCCATTAACGACTCAGTTAGCTCTTGACGCTCTGCGCTTTTCCAAGGCGGCAAAGCGCCTTCCTTGTGAGGACAGTCTTTAATTTGCAGACGCCGACAGTTGTCGCAGCTTAGACCGATGGGAATGGTCAGGAAGACACCTTCTTCTGTGTCGTCAGACCCCAAATCACCCGGCACGCGCTTCTTCTTCATGTTCACGAGTTGGGAGTAGTAGTTGAACTCGTCTTCCGGAGTCGAAATACCGAGTACACTCACATTGTTCATTCCCATGAGCGGCACCACGACTTCAAAGAAGACGTTTTCCTTGATGTACGCTGCCTCCTCCAAGATAAGGATGTTGGCACCCTGCCCACGCAAACCTATGCTCACATAGACACAAGAGAAAGACAGAAACGCACAAGAAAAGGAAAAGCGCAAAGTAGAGACGAATGAGCTGAATGGTTACGTAAAGCAACATGATTTCCCCTCTGTCTAATCAAGCGCTACGTGTGTGTGTGTGTGTGTGTCGTATGATTCACACAGCAAGGCGTGCATTTTTATATGGACAGAAATACAGTCTTGACCGGTACGTAGTGCCGCATACCGAGAGAAAACTTACCCCCTTTCCTATCGCCATGCTTTTTGTTTGAATGACAGCATGGCGCCCGTACTTATCCGGATCGTACTTATGAGGGGCGCACCGTACTTATGGAAAAGTCACTTTTTGACAAGTACGGCGAGCCCTCATAAGTACGACCGGCATAAGTACGGCAGCCATGATATCCTTTTTGGGTTGAACCGCCATGACATAATATGCAATTTCAAACATGGCGCCCGTACTTATCCAGATCGTACTTATGGGGGCTCGCCGTACTTATGGAAAAGTCACTTTTTGACAAGTACGAGACGTACCCATAAGTACGATTTGGATAAGTACGGGCGCCATGTTGATTGGGATTTTCATATTGAAAGTTGTCATGGCGCCCGTACTTATCCGAATCGTACTTATGGGGGCTCGTCGTACTTGTCAAAAAGTCGATTTTTGATAAGTACGATAAGTACGGCTGCCATGTTTTTTTTTCAAGTTGGTTAAACATGGCGCCCGTACTTATCCGAATCGTACTTATGGGGGCTCGTCGTACTTGTCAAAAAGTCGATCTTTGATAAGTACGATAAGTACGGCTGCCATGTTTGTTACTTTTTTTCAAATGTGTCATGGCGGCCGTACTTATTCAGATCGTACTTATGGGGGCTCGCCGTACTTACAAAAAAGTCGATGTTTCATAAGTACGATAAGTACGGCAGATGCAGCCACTATGTCACATATTCGACTTCGGACTCCGAAAATGTAACGCAAAATGTAACGAAGTCACGAGCTAACGAGCAAACCGAAAAAAGAAAAAAAACATTCATTCGTTAAATGTTTACACTATACTACAATATAGACTGTATTTCACCTTCATTCTATACAATAAAGAGGTAGAATCAATACATAAGTATATAGAATAAGTGTAATTATAGAAATTACAATATATTCTTTTTATCTCTCATAACATACTATACATTCTATCACTCTACAGCTCTCTCTCTCTCTCTCTCTCTCTCTCTCTCTTACTCTCTTTCTCTCTTCTTTACTCATACACTTCAAAATGAATCCCTTTCTGCACCAAGATTTGATGCGCAAAGTATGCTCCTTTGTCCACTTTACAGACGATGTCATTCACTTGCAGCGCACATGTAAGCGTGTGCACGGTATGCAATTGTACGCATTCAGTGCACACAGGAAACCACATGGAATACGAGTCAAGCGGTACGATGGGGAGCATCCATGGGACCCACAAAATCTCTTCCCGGACGTGCATGGCTACGAGCACGAGCTGGATTGGCCCTCCAGCGCCGACTTGGACCCGATGATGGAGATGTATTCCTACGACGAGCCGCGCCCTGATTTCCACTTTGTGCTTTCAGTTTTCCGCGACGGCATAGGATACGAAGAACGATGGCAGGACGGCGTGCGGGTCGGTAAACAGTACATGCGACACGGCGAGCTGCATGGACCGTATTTGCGCTTCCACAACGCGGGAACCGAAGAGGTTGCCTTGCGCGATTATTATCATCGTGGCGAGCGGATTGGGCCCTGCATCAGTTACAACCTGTCCGGCAAAGTCTGCAATATCATGGACCAAGTACAGCGTCGCATTGTCAGTATGCGTTACACGGGCTCCAAGCAGTGCGTAGTAGAGCACTCATACCGCGAGAGTCCAAACGTGTGGATTATGCATGAAGTCACGTACAATGCAGATGCAACCGTATGTCTGGAGCACATTTCTCGCGACCAGCGCAACTCGCTGAGTGTGCCGACGGTCAAGCGGCGCTTCTACCACAAGTCTGCGCGTGGCAAGCTTTGTTGGCGTCCTTACCCCGCCCCAAACGGCGGACGCACTCTTCCCGCTCCGCGCAATTTCATGAAAACACGCGGTGACATTGAGGTTTTTTCATGCGGTCTCATCGACGCCAAGCAGCTTGCGGCGTATTTCGCAAAGTAGATACTTCTTATCACTTTTTCACGAGATACACAAAGAGAAGCACACACACACACACATATAAAAATGCAGGCCAACGGAGTGTATTCGCCCTCGATGCTCGAGGATGGCATTACGGTGCAGCGTTTCGATGCAAGTGAATGGGAGGATGAAGTCTGGGACGAACGCGACTACCAGTACACAGGCGACACGCTGAGCGAGCAAATCGCTGACGCGCCGGCATACTATTACGTCATGTCTGTGTTTCGCGACGGCAGTGGGTACGAGGAGGTGCACCACAGAGATAGACGCATCTCGCGCAAGAGCATTCGACACGGGCAGATGCATGGTCCGTACACGCGGTACAAATATACACCCGACGGCCGCGAGTGGTTGTGGACGCGCGACATGTATGAGGACGGCGTAGCCGTGGGCCCGTATGTGCAGTTTACAGAGGAGGACTCGCTGGAAATGGAGGAGTTGCACAAGAGAATGGAGGAGCATTGGTACCGTGCATACAGTGTGAAATTGTCCACGCCATCCTCCTAATCATGTCCACTGGAAACGGCAACGTCTTGCGAGCATTTATACGGTTTTGTGCGAGACTCACATACACGATGGGTAGCAAGCACTCTAGGGTGCGTCTGCCGGCCGCACCTTTGGCTTTTGCCGATGTGCGCGTGCGGTCGCACAGTGCACCGTTGCCCATCGTAAAGCACTTTCTGTCCGCGGCAGGCCATGGGAAATGCGTCGTGTACCGCGTCGAGGACCGTATTGTGATAGAACACAATTGCAAACACACACACCGCGCGCATTATGACGCAGAAACAGGTTATCTTTTGTTTACCCACACCCTTCCGTATATGCAAGACAATGTCGAGATGCGCATGTGCACCATGTTTCACCGCACCAGCGTGCAGTGGTGGGACGCCGTCACCGAGCACCATGTCGACGGACGTATTGACTTTGAAGAGACGCGGCGCAAGCACCGTCTGGACATGGATCGCATGCACATCAGTGAGCTGACACGCGGTGCCATCGGTCCGCGCGCACCGCCGGCCGTGTTCCAGGGCTCGCCGCTGCACCGCGTCGTGGAGGACGAGAGAGAACACGAAGAAAGCGTAGTAGGCAGAGGGTAGCAGAGTGAGTCTTGTCCCGTAGACGAATGCTTATCACTATATTATTCTTGACCTGTTCTACACACACATATGTATACTCTCTCATAATGAGTGCGTTTGCGCTTCACCGATCGTGGAAGCAGAAAGCAGAGCTGGTGCGAATCATGGCCGAGCATCGCGGCACGTCGGACAAGAGCGTCAAGATGCTGCTGGAGGTGGTGGACGCAATGTTTGAGCGCGTACGCGACCTGGAAAAGCAGCTGCAAGAGAGCGAGGCGGAGCGGTCGTCGCGCGAGGAGCGTGAGGCCAAAGTCAAAATCAAAGAGGCGGCAGACCGCATCGCGTTTTTGGAGTTAGAATGCAAGAGTTTAACCGATCAACTGGACGATATGAATCAAGGCACAAGCGAAAGTTGCAGCGTGAGCAGCAGTGCCGTCAATACGCCACGCAACAACGTGCGCAGATCACGCAAGCCAAGCTATAGCACCAACAGCCTCAGCTCAGTGGATCGTTTTCCCGCCGAGGACACGCCTGAACCGCGTGTTTTTACATATCAGCACACGTGCGAGCAATGTAAAGCTTCTCCTCCTACCTCCACATCCTCTTTACCTATTCCGCCACCTCCTCCTTCCCCTGTGACCGAGTCGGGCAAGAAGCGACGGTCGTGCAAGCGCATCCGATGCACTGTGTGTTCCAAGTTTGAGTATTTGTAAAATGTTACTCTACAGGATATTTTTCTCTCCAACGTTTCATCTTGCGCTTTACAATTTCTTCTGGACTGCGCTCCTTATCCGATTCGTGATCTGAAAAGTCGGTAATTTCATCGTCCTCGATGTCGCTAGGATCTTCATCATCCTCTTCTTCTGTTCGCTCCTCCTGCTCCTTGTCCTCTGGCTTCTCGGTTGTGGGCGTTGCTTGGGAGTCACTCATTGTAGGTAAAACGTAGCTATGCTTCTGATGAAACAATATGGACACGTTGTATATAAATACATAAACAGTTTACAGATACACTCTACACGGCTTTGACTCTGTCAACATGTCCAATTCACGCCCACAATACGTATCGTCAGCGTTTTCGCTGTTTCGCTTATTCCGATCGCTCGTGGACCAAGCTACTTATACAACCCAGGTCGCGATTCTGAGTCGTACAGATCATCCCATAGAGTTGTTGTGCAATTTCTGTGTTCACATCGGAAACGACGATGGTTCGCTTTCTATGATTCCGTGTGCGCCGCCAAATTACTTTGGTAAAACGACACGGGCCGCGATACTCAAGCATATGCGTTTGTGTCTCACCAAAGACAACTACTTTGAGGAACGTGATTACGAGAAACTCAAACAACATATACGCGATTTGAGACGGGCAGCAGACGCGGACTCTTCTCTAGCTGCCAGAATCAACTGGCCTTCCCTCCAGATTCCCAATGATTCGGTTCGGATTGAGCGATACATTTCAAGGCAAAAAAAACGTTCGGCGCGCAGCACTTCTCGTGTTGCTCATGCCGGAGCAGGCGGCCCGGCGCCCTCGCCTGTGGTGGAACGGGACACAAAGCGTGTCAAGGAGAGGGAGGTGGGATTTGGGTCAAGCGAGCCCACCAAACGCGAACCCATCCCGCGTGTCAAGTCACCAAAACCAGAAGACGACGACGACGACAAAGTGTTTGAGCCGGTGCCGACGATGCCGCCCCTGGAGCTGTCAACATCCGTGCTGCCTCCAAAACAGACTAAGCGCACACGCGATCCGTCTTCGTCGCCTGCCTCGGCAAAGAACGACACGGAACGTGCACAGCGATTGCAAGTCGCGCTGGACGAGGAGATTGCAAACTCCAAGTCCGAGCTGGAAGCTGCGGAGCGCGAAGCGGATGCTCGTCTGCAGAAAACAATTGCAGAATACGAAGCGAAAGTCACGAAACTGATTCAAGAAAGCGACGCAAAGCATCGACAGGACGTCAATCGGCTCAATTCCGAGTTGGTGGAGGCGCGTCAAAAAGTGCAAGAATTAAGCAATGCCAACCGCAGTCTGGGCAAACAATTGGATGGGATGGCAGAAAAAACGCCAAAGCTAGTTGCGGAACTGGAGGCGGCACGCGCACAAAAGGGTCAGTTGCAAAACGTACAGGCGCAGCTGGACGAGCTGAGCAAGGAGCGAGATGCAGCCCGACAAGATGCAGAGAAGCGCGCGGCATCGCTGCGCACAGCAGAAGGGGAAATGGCTCGGCTGCGCACCAGCGCCACGGAAGCCAACAACAGGCTCACGGACGCTCTGTTTGAGAAGCGAGCGACAGAGGAAGCACGTGACGCACTGCAGGCCCAGCTGGCCAAGTCGGAAAGCAACGCAAAGAAGTTGGAAGAAGCACAATCGCGTCTGGACAGCGCAGAAAAGGCGGCGGGGAATCTTCGAGATGGCAACGCCGAGCTGCAGGAAAAAAAGAGCGCACTCGAATCTCAGCTGAGCGCACAGAACGCGTCTCTGCAGCTGGCGAATGAGCAGCGCAAGAAAGAGGGTGAAGATTGCGCAGAGGAGAAGAAACGCTTGAATGCCAAGATCAAGCAGCTGGAAGACGCGATGCGTAAGCTGGAACGTGAGAGTGCGGCCAAGGTGGCACGAGGGGCAACAGTGGAATCCCTTACCGAGCAGCTGAACCAGCAGCAACAGTTCGCCCAGCTGCGCATTCAGGAGCAGCAGGACGCCAAGGCCGCGGAAGAGCGTGCAAATACAGAGCGCGACGAAGTGCGTGCCAAGCTGGAGGAGATGCGCGCACAGAGCATTGCGTTGCAGCAGAGGCTGGAGCAGACATCCAGACAACGCGACTCCATCCAGAAACAGCTGGCAGAGGCGCAGCAGGGCGTGCAGTCCACCAAAAGCTTACAGCAAGTCAAGGAGACCGAGATGAAGGATTTAGAGGACCAAAACACGGCGATTGCGTTGAGTTTTAAACAGGTGCTGGTGGCGCTGCAGGGCACCAATGCACCGGGCAATCTGCCACGGTTCCAGCCGTCGCCGAAAGATGGCGATTGGGACGAGAACGTGAGGCGCGTCAAGCAGTATATCAACGAGGTGCGCAAGTGGGCGCGCGACATGATGCAAATGAGCACGGGTCCTGTGGAGGAGCAAAAAGAGAGGGAGGAGAAGGTGCGAGACGAGCCGTCGGACATGAAGCGCAATTTCCAAGAGGTGCTGCAGAGCGTCGAAGAGCAGAAAAGATACTTGACCTTGTTGATGATGATTCTCAAGCGTTAAACAGTGTTGCTATTGCGCGTTGCATCTGCTAGAGACAGCATGGGCCGCACGTGTTTCACCAATTCCATGTACATTTTGAAATTTTTGGGATCAACGCGCTGCTCTCCGCTTAGCTCTTCTCTCTGAAACAATCCGTGGTCACGTATGGTTTGCATGGCCGCAAAGAGCGTGCGCGAGATGTCATATGTGACCACGCCGGGATTCATCACGTGCCGCTGGTAATGCTCGTGAATGACTGCGCGCCGCCACACCATGGGTGTGTATCCTTCTTGCCATGTCCGCTTCTCGATGCACGGGCGCACAAACGCATTGTAATAACTCTGTACGAGTGTTGTGTACTCTTTGGTGGAGCACAAGTTGTATTGCTCCAGCATGAGCTTGATGAGCGACTGGTGGTATTCGTTCTTTTCCATGTTCTGCTCCAGCTGGCCGTAGCTGCACAGGTAGCACCAGTCCTTTTTGACGCGCGAGACGGTAGACGGAGACTCTCCTTCACTGTCGCTCTCGTCGTCGCCATCGCCTTCTTCATCCATGTCCTCCAGCTCCGCGGCGTCGGTGTGGTACGGCTTGATGCTTTTCCACACGGGTGCTGGCGGAGGAGGCTCTCCCTGCGGTCCGTTGGGTGCCAAACCCTGTTGCTGCCTGCGCATTTCTTCTTCCATGCCATTGATGTATGCTTCTGCGCTCTGCTGTTCGGCTTCGGCCACCATGGATGCGTCGTTGAAGTACGGTTCCATTTTGTTTCAGTCTTCCTCTGAGTCCGGTGGACGCTCGTGAGTCAGCAAAGGCGGGCTACGCGCCTCGTACTTGTATTTGCCGTGCGTGAGCGCAGACGTGTTGATGGAGATGCTGTGCTCAGACGGCGCGGAGGAAGGGTAAACCAGCAAAGCTGTTTCTTGGCGACTCGCGTTTTTCACATACTGCTGCGGAGCCGGAACAATTTCGTTGTCGTCGCTTTCTTCCTCGTCGTCTTCCTGGATGTATTTCTGCTTCTTGCGTTGGCGGCGTCCTCGCTGCGCCACGTGGTCAGAGGCCATGGACCCGATGCGGCACGCGACAAAGGCTAGACAGATGCAGCACGCCAATAGACACACGGCGAAAAGAGCGGCGCAAAAAAGATAGAGAAAGGTTTCCATTCCATCCATTTGGACGTG
>Ga0164301_10000262_pt1 | contig 14765 bp, 12 predicted proteins | sample Whisoiple_231_MG_FD_109711 | JGI IMG/M metagenome (GOLD analysis project Ga0164301, IMG submission 109711) | Unamended control soil microbial communities from upstate New York, USA - Whitman soil sample_231_MG | ecosystem: Environmental > Terrestrial > Soil > Agricultural land ... | reverse complement strand
GCGGCCGATCGCGATCCTCGACAGCCTCCGCTTCGGCGAGCTCGACTCGGTCCGCTCGCGCCACCTGCTGGACGGCGCGGTGCGCGGGATCGGCCACTACGGCAACTCGATCGGGGTGGCGACGGTCGGCGGCGAGATCTACTTCGAGGAGCCCTACGAGCACAACTGCCTGGTCAACGCGATGTGCATCGGCTTCGCCAAGACCAAGGACATGGTCCGGGCTGCGGCGGCGGGGGTCGGCAACTCGGTCGTCCTGATGGGCGCCTCGACCGGGCGCGACGGGATCGGCGGCGCCTCGGTGCTGGCCTCGGCCGAGCTCGGCGAGGGAGACGACGCGAAGCGGCCTACGGTGCAGATCGGCGACCCCTTCGAGGAGTCGAAGGTGCTCGAGTGCTGCCTGGAGCTGCTGGAGAAGGGCCTACTGGTCTCGCTGCAGGACCTCGGCGCGGCCGGGCTGACCTCCTCGGCCGGGGAGATGGCCTCGGCCGGCGGGGTCGGGATCGACATCGACGTCGCCCGGGTTCCTCTGCGCGAGGCCGACATGGAGGCCTTCGAGATCATGGTCTCCGAGAGCCAGGAGCGGATGCTGGCGGTGGTCGAGCCCGGCCGCGTCGAGGAGGTGCGGGCGATCTGTGAGAAATGGCAGACCGGCTCGGCCGAGATCGGCCGGGTCACCGACAACGGCCTGGTCCGGATCCTCCGCGGCGAGGAGGTCGTCGGCGAGATGCCGGTCGAGGCGCTGGTCGACGGCTGCCCGCTCTATGACCTCGACCCGGCCGAGCCCGAGGGATGGATCTACGGCAACCGGGTGACGCTGGCCGAGGGCGCGACCGCGGCCGACGAGCTGCTCGCCCTCCTCGCGGCCCCCAGCATCGCCTCCAAGCGCTGGGCCTTCGAGCAGTACGACTCGATCGTCGGCTCGCGCACGGTGCGGCGGCCCGAGCAGGCCGACGCCGCCGTCCTGCAGCTGCCCGAGGCGGGCAACGCGATCGCCGTCTCGATCGACGGCAACGGCCGCCGGGTGGCCTGCGATCCCTACGCGGGCACGATCGAGGGCGTGCTCGAGTGCGCCCAGAACCTGGCCTGCGTCGGTGCCGAGCCGCTCGGCCTAACCAACTGCCTCAACTTCGGCAACCCAGAGAAGCCCAGCGGCGCCTGGCAGCTAGACCGCGCCGTCAGCGGCCTCGCCGACGCCTGCAACGCGCTCGGCGTCCCGGTCGTCGGCGGCAACGTCTCCCTCTACAACGAGGGCCCCGAAGGCCCCATCTACCCCACCCCGGTGGTGGCGATGGTCGGCGAGCTGCCCGACCCGGCCCAGGTCGCCGACGGCGCGTTCGTCCGCGCGGGCGACGCGATCGGCCTCATCGGCCCCTTCGAACCGAACCTCGCCGGCTCCGAGCTGGCCAAGCAGCGCGGCCGGCTGGAGATGGGCCTGCCCCACCCCGAGGTCGCCGCGGTCGTCGCCGCCTGCGCAACCGTCCGCGACGCGGTCCGCGCCGGCAAGCTCGCCTCGGTCCATGATGTCTCCGACGGCGGCCTCGCCTGCGCCCTGGCCGAGTCGGCGATCGCCGGTGGCCTCGGCTGCGAGGTCAACCTCGAGCCCCTGCGCGAGCGCGGCTGCTCGCCCGAGGAGGCCCTCTTCGGAGAGGGCGCCGGCGGTTTCCTCGTCAGCGGCGACCGCGCGACGCTGGAGGAGCTGGGAGCGGCTCTGCTCGGCGAGGTCGGCGGCGAGTCGATCACAGTCGCCGCCGGCGACCGCAGCCTCGCCATCCCGCTTGCCGACGCTGAGAGCGCCTGGCATTCGCTCGGCGCTGTCCTCAACCGATAAGCCACCTCGAGCTACGGGGCGAATCAGGGGTCATGCCATCGCTTTGTCGTGAATTTCCCTTAAGAACTGAGTCGGACCGGCACCAAAGTCATAGAACTCGGTGATTGACCACAAGGAGTCGAGAGCGTCGTTCCCTCGGTGCGATTCAAAAGACAATCGCCGAATCCGAAGCTGGGAATCGAGCCAAACGATCACCTCAATTGCATTCGTCTCCACAGCCCCCTGCGGGTCCTCGGAGATCAGTGACTTCTGGATTGATGGATGGAAACAGGTGATCGGCAGTTCGACCCGATAGCGATCGGTTCGCTCGCCCCTTACGTCATCTTGCCCGGTGAGCACTAAGGGGCAGCGCCCCTTAAGAAGGGGATCGAGGGCGCACAGTGGGTCTCGAGGACTTTTCGGTTCGAGCTTTGAGCCCTGAGGGTCACCCCACGGTTGACTTGACTTTCGTCTGTGCCGAATCGACCCGCCCTGAAACAGCACTTCTCCCTTACCTTGGACGAGGCGCTCGCTGAATGACCAAATTAATCTCAGAATCGGCCTGGTCAGAGGGTTCGTCTTGGCACGCCCTGCCACGGCGATTCGCTCCGTGACCAATCGGTCGGTCATCCATACGAGGTCTTGGTGGAAATCTGCGGCACCACTTCCCCGCAGATCATCATCTTCCGGCACAGGTGCACCGAGTCGACTGAAAGAGCTCAGCCGCGCACCGGTTTCAGCCGTGGTCCGTTCCACTATGGCCGCCGAATCAAGATCCATTGCCGCGGAAGCATGACGGACACTTCCATCAGCTGAGGACTATGCCCCTTCTCACCCGATCGCACCGCCGGCGACCGCAGCCTCGCGATCCCGCTTGCCGTTGCCGAGAGCGCCTGGCGCTCGCTCGACCTGGCCTGAACGTCCGCAAAGCGGTTCAATTTCCCAATCCGACTGGGAATATGCGGATATGCTCGCCCCTTCGCTCACTTCGAGAAGGGGAGATCCACGATGAAGTTAAGGCTCGCCGCCGCCACCGCGAGCATGGCCCTTTTGGCTCTGTCCGTAGGCGCGGGCAGCGCCTTCGCCTCAACTCGGATCGGGGACGACTGCGCAGCCCAAGAGGGTACGGCCGTCTACTCGTTGATCCAGCTGAGTGCCGTTCCCGGGCCGCTGCCTCAGACCGCTCCGACCAGCGGGGTGATCACCAGCTGGGGGTTCAACGCCTCCCTGCCCGTCATCGAAGGGAATCCATACACGATGAAGCTGAAGGTCCTGCGGTCGACATCGGATCCGATCTCCTTCGCCGTCGTCGGCGAGAGCACGCGCGAACGCATCCACGACGGTTCGAACTCGTTTGCGACCCGCATCCCGATCCAGGCAGGAGATCGCCTCGGAACCGGCGGCGGGGACGACCTCGCGGTGAGCCTGTTCTGCGAACCCCTCGATGCCTCGGATCGCATGGGAATTGCCGAAGGCGATGCCCCGGTGGGCTCGAACCAGACCTTCTCGATGAGCGCTACCCGGAGGCTTGCCCTCTTCGCCTCGATCGAGCCCGACGCCGACAACGACGGCTTCGGCGACGAGACCCAGGACGCCTGCCCGCAGAGTGCTGCCTTCCAGGTGGCATGCCCGCCGGTCGCGCTGTCGACCAGCACCCAGGTGAAGAAGGGCTCGGTGACCATCATCGTGACCTCCAGCACCGCGGCGCCGGTCACCGTCAAAGGCGTGGCGAAGCTGGGCAAAGGCAAGAAAGCCAAACTCAACGGCGGGACCCAGAACCTCGTGCCCGGCACCCTCAGCAAGTTCAGGCTGTTCTTCACCAAAGGCCTGAAGAACAAGCTGAAGGAATTGAGCCCGCAGAAAAAGTTGACGCTGAAGGTGACCGTCTCGGGCACCAGCGTCGCTGGTGCGGTGACGACGAAAACGCTGAAACTGAAACTCAAAGGACAGGGACCGAAGTCCTAACCAGAGGGAGAGACACACCATGAGGTTCAAGCTCATCGCAGCCGCAATCAGCGCGGCGCTCGCCATTTCGCTGCTCGGCGCCGCCGGCGCTTCGGCGGCAACCCAGGCCGGCAACAACTGCACCGCTAACAGGGGCGAGGAAAATCTGACGCTATACGGGCTCGCCAACGGACCCGGTAATCCGCTGTCCGCGACGATCCCCGTCAGCGGCGTGGTCACCAAATGGACCTTCAATGCCCCGCCGGAACTGGAACCCGGATTTTTCAATCAGACCCTGAAGATCCTCCGGCGAGTCGGAGGGAATCAGTTCCAGGTGATCGGCGAGAGCGCCTCAAGCCCGATTTCGGGCGGGCTCAATACCTTTTCGACGCGGGTCCCGGTGCTTGCCGGAGACATCATCGGCACCGTCGGATCAGTCAAAGGAAGCATCGTCACGCTCTACTGCGAAACCGGAAACCCCGGAGATCGCCTGGGGGTCATAAAAGGCAATCCGTCGCCTGGTTCAATCGCAAGCCAAACCGAAGAGGGGGCCGGCTTCCAAAGCCCGGTCACCGTCTTCGTGGAGCCCGACGCCGACAACGACGGCTTCGGCGACGAGACCCAGGACGCCTGCCCGCAGAGCGCCGCGCTGCAGACGCCCTGCCCACCGGTGACGCTCTCGACCAGCACCCAGGTGAAGACCAACTCTGTGACCGTCATCGTCACCTCGAGCACCGCAGCCCCGGTCACGGTCAAAGGCGTGGCCAAGCTGGGCAAAGGCAAGAAGGCCAAAATGAACGGTGGGACGCAGAACCTGCTCCCGGGCACGCTCAACAAGTACCGCCTGTTCTTCACCAAAGGCCTGAAGAACAAGCTGAAGGAACTGCCGCCGAGCAAGAAGGTGACCCTGAAGGTGAATGTCACCGGTACCAGCGTCTCGGGCGCGGTGACGACGAAAACGCTGAAACTGAAGCTGAAGGGTCAGGGACCGAAGTCCTAACCAGAGGGAGAGACACACCATGAGGTTCAAGCTCATCGCAGCCGCAATCAGTGCGGCGCTCGCCATTTCGCTGCTCGGCGCCGCCGGCGCCTCGGCGGCAACGGAATTCGGAGATGCCTGCGTCGGCACCGACCCGACCAGTGCGCCGATCACGCTGTTCGAGATCTCGTCCGCCAACAACCCCCTTCCCACGGCCGCGCCGGTTTCCGGAGTAATCACCAAGATGAAGGTGAATCTGGTCTCCGCAGCCCCGCCGTTTCCGGTCAGTCTAAAAGTACTGCGCCAGATCGGCCCTAATACGGTCCAGATCATCGGGGAGGCAAACGGCACCGTCGCCGGGGGCGCAAGCAGTATCGACGCACGGATTCCGGTGCAGGCCGGCGACCGACTCGGCTTCTTTAGCCCCAGCGGTTTCGGTGTGGTCATTTGCGAAGGAAGCGGCGACTCGATAGTGGGTGCCTACGAAGGGGGTGGCAGCCCGGGCGGCACCGCCACCTACGACTCAGGCCCCGCCTCCGACCTTCGGGTTCCCCTTTTCGCCTCGATCGAGCCCGACGCCGACAACGACGGCTATGGCGACGAGACCCAGGACCTCTGCCCGCAGAGCGCCGCCTTCCAGGTGGCATGCCCACCGGTCGCTCTCTCGACCAGCACCCAGGTGAAGAAGGGCTCGGTTACCGTGCTCGTCACCAGCAGCGCCGCGGCCCCGGTCACCGTCAAAGGCGTGGCCAAACTGGGCAAAGGCAAGAAAGCCAAGCTCAACGGTGGGACCCAGAATCTCGTGCCCGGCACCCTCAGCAAGTTCAGCTTGTTCTTCACCAAAGGACTGAAGAACAAGCTGAAGGAACTGCCGCCGAGCAAGAAGCTGACGCTCAAGGTGACGATCTCGGGAACCAGCGTCTCGGGCGCGGTGACGACGAAAACGCTGAAACTGAAGCTCAAGGGTCAAGGACCTAAGTCCTAACCAGAGGGAGAGTCACACCATGAGGTTCAAGCTCATCTCGGCCGCGATCAGCGCGGCCCTTGCCATCTCGCTGCTCGGCGCCGCAGGCGCTTCGGCGGCGACCCAAGCCGGCAACAACTGCGTCGGCAACGAAGTGGCCGAAAATTACACGCTCTACGGGCTCGCCAACGGGGGCGGTAACCCACTGCCCGCGACGATCCCCGTCAGCGGCGTGGTCACCAAATGGACCTTCAATGCCGAACCGGGACTGCCAGCCGGGTTCGTCAGTCAGAGGTTGAAGATTCTCCGATCCGCCGGATCCAACCAGTTCCAGGCCGTGGGCGAGAGCGCACTAAGTCCGATTTCTGGCGGCCTCAACACTTTCGCGACTCGGGTCCCGGTGCATGCTGGTGATCTCATTGGCACCAACGGTGTCCTTGAAGGGTTCAACTTCACGTTCTACTGCCAGACCGGGAACCCAGGAGACCGACTCGGAGTCATCGTGGGCAATCCTTCGGTGGGCTCGATCGCGACGCAAAGCGAGGAAGGACCAAACCTCCAGGTCCCCGTAACCGTCTTCGTCGAGCCCGACGCCGACAACGACGGCTTCGGCGACGAGACCCAGGACGCCTGCCCGCAGAGCGCCGCGCTGCAGACGCCCTGCCCACCGGTGGCGCTCTCGACCAGCACCCAGGTGAAGAAGGGCTCGATTACCATCATCGTGACCTCCAGCGTCGCGGCCCCGGTCACCGTCAAAGGCGTGGCCAAGTTGGGCAAAGGCAAAAAAGCGAAACTCAACGGCGGGACCCAGAATCTCGTGCCCGGCACCCTCAGCAAGTTCAGGCTGTTCTTCACCAAAGGCCTGAAGAACAAGCTGAAGGAACTGCCGCCGAGCAAGAAGCTGACGCTCAAGGTAACGATCTCGGGCACCAGCGTCTCCGGCGCGGTGACGACGAAAACGCTGAAGCTGAAACTCAAAGGTCAGGCGAACGGCTGAGTCGTTCGCCTGAGGAGGGGGCGCCGTGGAGGCGCCCCCTCTATCTACAGAGGGAGATGACAATGAGGCTCAAATTTGGAGTGGCAACCATTGCCACGACGTTCTTGGTCCTGGTAATGGGCACGGCCAGTGCCACGGCGGCAACGCAGGCCGGGAACAGCTGCGTCGGCAACGACGGTACGAGCGGGGCCACGTTGATGAATTTGTCCAATGCGCCCGGCAATCCACTACCGGCGACGATCCCCAGCAGCGGGGTGATCAGCAAATGGACCTTCAACGTAACTTCGGAAATCGAATCTGGCATCTACAGCCAGGCGTTGAAGATCTTCCGCGCGACCGGCGCCCCCCAGCAGTACCAGGTCATCGGTGAAAGTGCTCAAGGCTCCCTCAGCGGCGGGCTGAACACGTTCCTGACCAGGATCCCCGTCCGCGCAGGAGACCTCATCGGCAACAACGGGCTCTTCGCCGGGAAACCCTTTGTGATCTATTGCGAAACGGGAGACCCCGGTGATCGGTTCGGTGTCTTCGACGGGAACCCCACTCCGGGATCGATCGCGACCACGGTCGTCGAGGAGGAAGGACTCCAGGTACCGATCACCGTCTTCGTCGAGCCCGACTCCGACAACGACGGCTACGGCGACGAGACCCAGGACGCCTGCCCGCAGAGCGCCGCGCTGCAGACGCCCTGCCCACCGGTGACGCTCTCGAGCAGCACCCAGGTGAAGAAAGGTTCAGTGACCGTGATCGTTACCTCCAGCACCGCGGCCCCGGTCACCGTCAAAGGAGTCGCCAAGCTGGGCAAAGGCAAGAAGGCCAAGCTCAACGGCGGGACGCAGAATCTCGTGCCCGGCACCCTCAGCAAGTTCAGGCTGTTCTTCACCAAAGGTCTGAAGAACAAGCTCAAGGAACTGCCGCCGAGCAAGAAGCTGACGCTGAAGGTGACCGTCTCGGGCACCAGCGTCGCCGGTGCGGTGACTACGAAAACGCTGAAGCTGAAACTCAAAGGTCAGGGACCGAAGTCCTAACCAGAGGGAGAGTCACACCATGAGGTTCAAGCTCATCTCGGCCGCGATCAGCGCGGCCCTTGCCATCTCGCTGCTCGGCGCAAGCGGTGCGTCAGCAGCGACCGAATTCGGCAGTAACTGCATCGCCAATCGAGCAGAAGAAGGTACGTCCTTCAGCACGATTCTGCTATCTCAAAACGGTGGCATCCCAACCACCGCTCCCGCCTCCGGCGTGGTGACGAAATGGAAGATCCGGCTGATACCCGTCCCGATTTCGGTTCCCCAACAGCTCAAGGTCTACCGGCCAACCGCCAGTTCTTCCCAGTTCCAGGTGGTAGGGGAAAGCGCGGTATCGAACGTCGTCGCGGGCGATAACACCTTTGCTACCCGCATTCCGATCCAGGCGGGCGACCGTCTTGGCCTGTATGGCAACTCGACGATCGGCACGCTGTTCTGCGCGGAAAATCCGGAAACCGAAAACCCGGGCAACGTTGTCGGCATCTTCCCCGGCAATTCGCCCCCCGGCTCAACCGCGACCCTTGCCGGTACTGAACCCGAATGGCTCGTCCCGGCGGTCGCTGTGATCGAGCCCGATGCCGACAACGACGGCTTCGGGGACGAGACCCAGGACCAGTGCCCGCAGAACGCAACGGTTCAAGCCGCCTGTCCCCTGCCGGTCACGCTCTCGACCTTCAAGCAGGTTAAGAAGGGGTCGGTGACCGTAGTCGTCACGCCAAGCGCGGCGTCAACGGTCACGGTCAAAGGCGTCGCGAATCTAGGCAAAGGCAAGAAGGCCAAACTCAGCGGTGGCACCCAGATCCTCAGCCCCGGGCTGCAGGGCAAATTCAAGCTCTTCTTCACCAAAACTCTGAAGACGAAGCTGAAGGAACTGAGCCCGAAACAGAAGTTGACGCTGAAGGTGACCGTCTCCGGCACCAACGCCACCGGGCCGGCGACGTCGAAGACGCTGAAAGTGAAACTCAAAGGTCAGGCGAAACCCTGAGCTAATCGTTGTAGGTGACGGGCGCGGGATCCCGAAGGTCGAGAGGGACCCGCGCTCGCTGCCGGCTCAGGCCGAGGGCGACGGCGCCCGAAGCAAGCGCGGCGAGGGCTGCGAAGAGGTAGGCGGCGTTTGAGACGTCTAGAGCCTGGGCCAGCGAGGCCGGTTCGCCGACGATGGCGATCAGGATGGCGGTGCCGAGGACGGCGCCTACCTGGCGGAAGGCGGCGTTGACGGCGCTGGCGGTGGCGAAGCGGTCGTCGGCGATGTCGCGGACGGCGGCTGAGCCGAGGGTCGGGAAGGAGAGGCCGATGCCGATGCCGGTCAGGATCGCTCCCGGGAGCCAGAGGCCGATGTAGTCGGGCTCGGCTCCGGCCGAACGCAGGACCAGCGCCCCGGCGGCGAAGACCAGGGTGCCCGGAACGACGACGGCGCGGTGGCCGAAGCGGTCGGCGAGGCGGCCGGCCGGGCCGGAGACGACGGTCGTCATCGCCGGCCCGGGCAGGGCGGCGAGGCCGGCGCTGAGGATGCTGTAGCCCCAGACCGTGGTGAGGAAGAGGACGTTGCCGAGGATCAGCGAGAAGAAGGCGGCGGCGAAGAGCAGGGTTCCGAGGTTGCCGAGCGAGAACGAGCGGTGGGCGAAGAGCGCCGGCTCGACGATCGGCCGGGGGTGACGGAGGCTGCGGCGGACGACGCCGCCGAGCAGCAGAGCCGCGGCGCCGCAGGCGGCGAGCGTGCCCGCCCCGGTCCAGCCCCAGTCGTTGCCCTCGACGATCCCGAGGGTCACCGCCGCCAGGCCGAGCGCCAGCATCAGCGCCCCGGGCAGGTCCGGCAGGCGGGTGTCGCGAAGAGCCTGATGGGGCAGCAGCCGCCTGCCGGCGAACAGCAGCGCGGCGCCGAGCGGCAGGTTGACGAGGAAGACGAGGCGCCAGCTGTCGAGTTCGACAAGGGCGGCGCCGAGGGTCGGCCCGGTTGCGGCCGCCGCTGCTGCCGCGGCGCCCCAAAGACCGACCCCGGTCGCCCGCTTCTCGGCCGGGAAGCTGTCGAGGATGATCGCCAGCGAGGTCGGCGCGATCGCCGCGGCCCCCGCCCCCTGCAGGACGCGGAAGGCGATCAGCGCCTCCAGAGAGGGCGCCACCGCGCAGAGCAGGCTGGTGAGCGTGAACAGGCCGAGCCCCCAGAGGAAGACGCGTTTGTGGCCGAAGCGGTCGGCCAGCCCTCCGGCCGGGACCAGCAGCGCGGCGATGACGACGAAGTAGCCGTCGAGCACCCAGGAGAGCAGGTCGCGACTCGCCCCCGGGAAGGAGGCCGAGATGTCCGGGAAGGCGATGTTGACGATCGTCGTGTCGAGGAAGACGAGGAAGGCGCCGGTGCAGGCGATGAGGACGCTTGCTCTATGACCCCGGTCATACATCGTTGCGGCGACTATACTATGACCGTGGGCATAACGCGAATTGCCGATGCGAAAGCGATCGAGCCGACCCGGCGCGACGGTCGCGACCGGCTGCTGAACGGGGCCCGCCGGCTGCTCGCCGAGAAGGGCTACGCGGGGATGGAGCTGCGCGACGTCGCCGAGCGCGGCAAAGCCCCCCGCGGCTCGATCTACCACCACTTCCCCGGCGGCAAGAGCCAGCTCGCGATCGAGGCCGCCGAACTCGAGGGGCGCGAGATCCGCACCGTGATCGAAAGCTCGCTGGAGGAACTTGGCCTGGCGGAGACGCTCAGCACCTTCGGCGAGATGTTCCGTCGCCGGGTCCAGAACCAGCCAGAGCGACTCGGCTGTCCGGTCGCCGCCGCGGCCCTGGCCCGTCCCGAGGATCCGGCCCTTGCCGCCGCCGCGACTGCCGCCTTCCAGAGCTGGGAAACGCCGATCGCCGCCGCCCTGCGCGACGAAGGCGTCGCCGAGGCGGAGGCCGAGGCCTTCGCTGGCCTCGTCGTCTCAACCATCGAGGGCGCCCTGATCCGCGCCCGCGCCGCCGGCGACCAGGCCCCGCTCGACTCCGCCGTCGCCGGCCTGCACCGAGCGCTCGAGGCGCTGGTGCGCCCTATTGGTTAGAGATCTTTAGGGATAGGCTCATCCAATCCGCCTCAACCAAAAGGGAGAACCAAGATGAGGCTCAAGCTCACCACGGCTGCCATTGCAGCGGCCATGTCCATCTCGCTGCTCGGCGCCGCAAGCGCCTCGGCGGCGACTGAATTCGGAGACACCTGCACCGGCAACGAAGACACCAAAGCGCCGGTGACGTTCTTCGAGATTTCCGCAAGCAACAACCCGCTCCCCACCGCCGCGCCGATCTCCGGCGTGATCACCCAGTTCAGGGTGAACATAGTGTCGGGGGCACCGTCGTTCCCGGTCAGCCTCAAGGCTCTGCGGCAGACCGGCCCCACCACGGTTCTGGTCGTGGGCGAGGTGAACGGCAGCGTTGCCGGTGGATCCAACAACCTCGCGGCTCGGATCCCGGTGCTGGCGGGCGACCGCCTCGGGTTCTTCAGTTCCAGTTCATTTGGCGCGATCATCTGCGAAGAAGGAGGCGGCACCGGAGTCGTCGGCGTCTACGAAGGCAGTGGCACCCCAGGCGCCAGCGTCCCCTTTGCCTCGATACCCGTGTCCGATTTACGGGTTCCTGTCTCCGCTGTGATCGAGCCCGACGCCGACAACGACGGCTTCGGCGACGAGACCCAGGACGCCTGCCCGCAGAGCGCCGCGTTCCAGACGCCCTGCCCGCCGGTCGCGCTGTCGACCAGCACCCAGGTGAAGAAGGGCTCGGTGACCGTGATCGTCACCAGCAGCGCCGCGGCCCCGGTCACCGTCAAAGGCGTGGCCAAGTTGGGCAAAGGCAAGAAAGCCAAGCTCAACGGTGGGACCCAGAATCTCGTGCCCGGCACCCTCAGCAAGTTCAGGCTGTTCTTCACCAAAGGCCTGAAGAACAAGTTGAAGGAACTGCCGCCGAGCAAGAAGCTGACCCTGAAGGTCACGGTCTCCGGCACCAGCGTCTCCGGCGCGGTGACGACGAAAACGCTGAAACTGAAACTCAAGGGCCAGGCAAAACCCTGACCCGGGACGACAAGTAGTAGGACGAGAGGCGGGCCGCGTGCCCGCCTCTCACGTTTAGACAAGACCTCTCGCGGGCAGTTTTCTGATGCGCCCCTCCCTCGCGGACGGGGCGCGGGAAATGGAGAGAAGACCGTGAAAACCGGGAGGGCGATGCGCGCCCTCGTCTGCCTCGCGGCTACCGCGTTGGCGGCGGCTGGGCTGGTTGCCTGCGGCGGCGGCTCGGACGAATCCGGCCCGCGCGACCTCACCTTCTTCGTCGCCATCCAGCCGGGCGGGACGATCGAGAAAGTCTCCGAACGCTGCTCGGAAGAATCGAACGGCAAGTACACGATCACGCCGGAATTCCTCCCCACCGACGCCAGCCAGCAGCGCGAACAGCTGGTCCGCCGGCTCGGTGCCGAGGACTCCTCGATCGACATCGTCGGCATGGACGTGATCTGGACCGGCGAGTTCGCCAACGCCGGCTGGGTCGAAGAGTGGAAGGGGCCGCTGAAGAAACAGGTGACCGAAAACGTCTTCCCCAACGTGATCGAGACCGCCTCGTTCGACGGCAAGCTCTACGCGGCGCCGTTCAACACCAACACCCAGCTGCTCTGGTACCGCAAAGACCTGGTCAAGAAGCCGCCCGCGACCTGGGACCAGATGATCGAAGAGGCCGAAGGACTGAAAGAAGCCGGTTCGATCCAGGTGCAGGCGAACCGCTACGAGGGCTACATGGTCCTCGTCAACGCGCTGATCGAGAGCGCCGGGACCGAAATCATCACCGGCGACGAAGAAGTCGGCCTCGAACAGGCGCCGACCGAAAAGGCGCTGCAGGTGATCGGCAAGCTCGCCAACGGGGGCGCCGCGCCGCCCAGCCTCTCGACCTCCGACGAGGACACCGCCCGGCTCGGCTTCGAGGCCGGCGAATCGGCCTTCATGACCAACTACACCTTCGCCTACGCCAGCGCCCAGGCCGAAGCGCCGGACATCGGCAAAGAGATGGGCTTCGCCCGCTTCCCGCGGGTCGACGCGAACAAGCCGAGCAAGCCGCCGCTCGGCGGCTTCAACCTCGCAGTCAGCGCCTTCTCCGGCAACAAGGACGTCGCCTTCGAAGCGGCCGCCTGCCTGGCCAACGACACCAGCCAGAAAACCGCGGTCGAACTCGACGGCCTCCCCCCCTCGCGCTCTGACCTCTACAGCGACAAAGTCGTGACCAAGGCCTACCCGGGCTTCGCCCAGCTGGTGAAGGAATCGATCGAAGCCTCGGGCCCGCGGCCGACCACCCCCGCCTACCAGGATGTCTCGCTGGCGGTCCAGCGGGCGCTGCACCCGCCGGACAAGATCGACCCCGAAGACACCGAATCTATCTACGACGAACTGAAGGAAAACGTCGAAAAGGCGATCAAGCGGGAAGGGCTGCTCTGATGGAGGCGCACACGACCAAGACCTCCTCGCGCACCCGCTCGGAACGGAAACTGGCCTGGATGCTCTGCGCGCCGGCGGTGCTGGCGATGCTGCTCGTCACCGCCTATCCGATCGCCTACGCGGTCGTCCTCTCGCTGCAGAACGTCGACCTCCGCTTCCCGGACGAAAACAGCTTCGCCGGGCTCTCCAACTACATAACGGTGCTGACCTCCAGCCTCTGGTGGACGGACATCTTCAACACCGTCTTCCTGATGGTCGTCACCGTCTCGATCGAGCTGGTGCTGGGGATGGCGATCGCGCTGGTCATGCACCGGGCGATCTTCGGCCGCGGCATCGTCCGCACCTCGGTCCTGATCCCCTACGGGATCATCACCGTGGTCGCCGCCTTCGCCTGGCAGTTCGCCTTCGCACCGGAAACCGGGTTCGTCAACGACCTGATCGGGGCGGAAACCGACTGGTTCGGCGGCCGCTTCACCTCCTTCGTGGTGATCATCCTCGCCGAGGTCTGGAAGACGACCCCGTTCATGGCGCTGCTGCTGCTCGCCGGGCTGGTGACGATCGACGGCCAGCTCTACGAGGCGGCGCGGGTCGACGGCGCCTCCGCCTGGCAGCGCTTCACCCGGATCACCCTGCCACTGATGAAACCGGCGATCCTCGTCGCGCTGCTGTTCCGCACCCTCGACGCCTTCCGCGTCTTCGACTCGATCTTCATCATGACCCGCGGCGCGCTGGACACCGAATCGGTCTCGATCCTCGGCTACAACCAGCTGATCAGCCGCCTCAACCTCGGGCTCGGCTCGGCGGTCTCGGTGCTGATCTTCATCTGCGTCTTCCTCATCGCGCTGCTGTTCGTGCGCGGCTTCGGGGCCAAGCTGGACGAAGGGCGACCGGGAGGCTGAGATGGAACACCAAGGCCGCGACTACGCCCTCTGGAGCATCGCCATCCTGCTGGTGGTGCTGCTCGCGCTGATCCCGGTGCTGTGGCTGATCTCGATCAGCCTGAAGCCGCCGGACGAGCTGACCGACCAGAGCTTCATCCCCCACAGCGTCTCCTTCGACAACTACAAGAGCCTGTTCGAAGGCGGGATCGACGGCAGCCCGTTCATCAAACCGCTGATCAACTCGATCGGGATCGCGCTGATCACGACGGTGATCTCGATCGTCCTCGCCAGCTTCTGCGCCTACGCGATCGCCCGGCTCGAATTCCCCGGCAAGCGGCTGATCCTGGCCGGGGCGCTGGCGATCGCGATGTTCCCGCCGATCTCCACCGTCGGGCCGCTGTTCGACATGTGGCGGTCGCTGGGTCTCTACGACACCTGGCTCGGGCTGATCATCCCCTACCTCACCTTCTCGCTGCCGCTGGCGATCTACGTCCTCGTCGCCTTCTTCCGGGAGATCCCCTGGGAGCTGGAGCAGGCGGCGCAGGTCGACGGCGCGACGCCGTTCCAGGCCTTCACCAAGGTGATCGTGCCGCTCGCCGCGCCCGGCGTCTTCACCGCCGCGATCCTCGTCTTCATCTTCTGCTGGAACGACTTCCTCTTCGCGATCTCGCTGACCAGCTCGGACGCGTCGCGGACCGTTCCCGCCGCCCTCGCCTTCTTCACCGGC
>Ga0164301_10000261_pt1 | contig 14772 bp, 16 predicted proteins | sample Whisoiple_231_MG_FD_109711 | JGI IMG/M metagenome (GOLD analysis project Ga0164301, IMG submission 109711) | Unamended control soil microbial communities from upstate New York, USA - Whitman soil sample_231_MG | ecosystem: Environmental > Terrestrial > Soil > Agricultural land ... | reverse complement strand
GCGGATTCATCTCAAGCCTGCGCCACGTTACGTCAGCCGCGGAGGTGTCAAACTCGAAAAGGCACTGCAAGAGTTCGCCATCTCGGTTAAAGGTAAGACGGCTCTCGATATCGGGGCATCCACCGGCGGGTTCACCGACTGTTTGCTCGCCCACGGCGCGGCGCGGGTTTTCGCCGTGGATGTGGGCTATGGCCAGCTCGATTGGAAATTGCGCAACGACCCGCGCGTGGTGGTACTGGAAAAAACCAATATTCGCTACCTGAATCGAAGCGCTCTGCCGGATGATGTGGAAATCGCAACCATCGATGCATCATTCATTTCCCTGAAACTGATTCTCCCTTGTGTCAAAGCGCTCTTGCCCGAAACCCATGAAGTCATTGCCCTGATCAAGCCTCAGTTCGAGGTCGGCAAGGGCAAAGTGGGCAAAGGCGGCGTGGTCCGGTCCGCCGCCGAGCATGCGCGAGTGATCGATGAGATTGAAAAAGCCGCGGCGGCGACTGGCTACAGGAGCCGCGGCATCGTCGAATCTCCGCTGCTCGGACCAAAAGGCAATAAGGAATTTTTACTTTATCTCTATATGTCCTGAGCGGTATCGCCTACTCACAAACAGCGCGTCGACCATAGTTGCCGTGGCCAGTCTCAGAAAAATAGCCCATCGCGGCGCTTCCGGGCGCTATCCAGAAAACACTCGCTTAGCGTTTACAAAGGCCATCGAAGCGGGCGCGGACATGATCGAGCTCGACGTCCAGCTCAGCCGTGACGGCCACGTGGTGGTGTTTCACGACGAACGCTTGAAGCGCGTTGGGTGCAGCAGGGGAACGGTTCGTAGCAAAACTCTCGAGCAACTCAAACGACTCGATGTGGGCGGATGGCGGGGACGAGCTTTTGCGGGCGAGGGGATCCCTACACTCGAGGAGGCGCTCGACTCGATTGACGGCAACGCTGATCTTTGCTTGGAAATAAAATCCTATCAGGATTCAGCGCCAGGCATAGAGCTCAAACTTTTATTCATCGTGAGTCACTATGACTACTTTGAGCGCACGACGTTTTCTTCGTTCGACTACGGCTCGCTGAAGCGCTTGCGGGAGTTAGCGCCGGACGCGAACATCGGGCTCATCGTCGGTTCACCGCTGAAGCCGAATTGGCTCGAAGCGGCACGAGGCGTAACGGCAAAATCACTTCACGTGCAAAAGGAACTAGCAACGCGGGAGCTTTTCTCGCAAGCATGGGAAGAGGGACTCGATGTCTACGTCTGGACAGTGAACGAACTTCACGACATGGAAACACTGGGCGGAATGGGCGTGCAAGGGTTGATTTCCGATTTTCCCGAAAAATTTTCCAAGCTGTGTTGCAGATAATAGACGTAGGGCGACTCCTGAATGTCTCAGCGAGCGATCCAGTTGCCTCCAAACCGTTCATTTTTAAGGTAAATTGCTTGACTTGGAAGGGAAATGCGCTAGAATTACCGCCGGGCAAAACACACGGCACGATCCGTCGGCGATCGGGGGTGATGTAAGTTTATGACCGGAGTTAGAGTTCGAGAAAACGAATCCATCGAGAGCGCCATTCGACGCTTCAAAAAATTATGCGAGAAAGCAGGTATTCTGGCCGAACTGCGCAAACGCGAGCACTACGAAAAACCCAGCGTGAAAAAGAAAAAGAAAGCGATCGCGGCGAAAAAGCGCGCGATGCGCCGCGTGCGTCATTCCTTTTAACGTAGCGTAAATGTTGTTTCGTGGAACTTCAGAATGAAATAAAAGAAGCGGTTAAGAGCGCCATGAAGAGCGGCGACGCCGTGACGCTCTCAACCCTTCGACTTCTTTTGGCCGCTATTCACAACGAGGAAATTAAACTTCAGAGGGAGCTTCGTCTCGAGGAAATCCACCGCATCATCGCGACTTTGTGCAAACAAAGGGGTGAAGCGATTGATTTATACCGCAAAGGCAACCGCGACGATCTGGCGCGCAAGGAAGAAGCCGAGCTGGAGGTTCTAAAGCGCTGGCTGCCTCAGCCTCTTTCCGACGAGGAAGTGAAGAATATTATACAGGCCAGCATCGCCGAAGCCGGTGCGCGCGGGGTTCAGGACCTTGGTAAAGTGATGAAACTGGTCATGCCGAAGGTCTCTGGCCGAAGCAACGGTAAACAAGTAAGCGAGTTGGCGAAAACTCTTCTGGCCGGGTAACGTGCTTGCCAGCAACCGGCATTTCAAAATGGCTCGATTGACTGTCCGAGAAGTGTGCAGAGCGGAATGATTCCGCGCGGATTGTGGCGCGTGTGCGCGAGTTCGGCAGTTTCGGCACGCGCTCTCAATGGTTCCGGGCTGTGAACTGGATCGACGTGATTCTTGCCTGCGTCCTGGCTCTTTTCGGTCTGCGAGGATTTTTCCGGGGCTTTTTCCGCGAACTCTCTTCTCTGTTGGGCTTGATCGCCGGTTTTATACTCGCAGTTGAGTTCGCTCAACCCGCCGCGACCTACGCCGCGCAGTGGTGGAAGCTATCGCCGCTGTTTCTGAAAGGCAGCACATTCATTGCAATTTTTTTCGTCACGTACTTCGCCTTCAACTTGATCGGTTGGTTGCTGCATCGCTCGGAAAGTCTATTGTTTATCAAGTCGCTCAATCGCGCCGGAGGTGTGCTAGTGGGATTGGGTAAGGGCGCGGCTATTCTGGCGCTCGTGGTTTTCTTTTTGCTCAACGCCGGCTCAGCTTCCAAGGCCAACACGGAAACTTCTCGCGGTTCGTATCTGTTGCCGCCACTGTCCCGATTCGCCGAGGGGATCATTCGTATTGGCAAGCAACAGGTTCTGACTCGCCTGAACTGGGGCGAGGCGATCCCCACCCGCCGGCTCTAACCGCATGATCAGCCCAGAAAAGATCAGCGAGATTCGTCACCGGGCTTCGATCGTCGAAGTGATCTCCGACTACGTCACGCTGAAAAAAGCCGGGCGAAACCATATGGGGCTTTGTCCTTTCCACGGCGAAAAAACCCCCTCTTTTACGGTGAGCGAGGAAAAAGGCATCTATCATTGTTTCGGCTGCCAGGCGGGTGGCAGCGTCTTCAACTTTCTGATGCAGTACGATCATCTGGCTTTTCCTGAAGCGGTGGAGCGTGTCGCGAAGCGTTACGGGATTGTCATCGAGCGGAGCGAGCAATCTGCTGCGGCGCGGGCCGCTGGAGATCGCGAGTATCTTTATCGCATCAACGAACAAACTGCCGCTCACTATCAAAAAATTCTGTTTCGCCACCCCGAAGGCCGAAAGGCGCTGGAGTATCTTGCTTCTCGGGGCGTCGATGAAGCCATGGTGCGCAAATTTATGCTTGGGTATGCGCCGCAGGGCGGTTCGGGACTCTTGCAGTTGCTGCGCCAGGAAAATGTCGCCATTGAACACGCCCTTCGACTCGGCCTGGTCGGAGAACGGGCGCCGCGGCAGTACCGTGAAAAGTTTTTCGCCCGGCTGATGTTTCCGATTGCCAACGCCGCTGGCAAAATCGTCGCCTTCGGCGGTCGAGTGCTGGACAACGCCCTGCCCAAATACCTCAACTCCAGCGAAACACCATTGTTCCATAAAAGGTCGACGCTTTACGGACTGCACCAGGCCAAAGAGAGTATTCGTAAGGCCGACCGGGTCGTGGTGGTCGAAGGTTATCTCGATGTGATCGCGCTCGCGCAACACGAGCTTTCCTATGCCGTCGCGACACTCGGGACTGCGTTGACCGTCGATCACATCCGGTTATTGTCACGTTACACCAAAAATGTCATCGCGCTCTTTGATGGAGATGACGCCGGACAGAAGGCCGCTGCGCGCAGCTTCGAAGTCTTCGTCGAAGCGGGATTGCTCGGCCGGGCAGCCTTTTTACCCAAGCAGGATGATCCCGACACGTTCGTGCGACAGCACGGAAAAACACGTCTTGAACTGATTCTCGATGAGGCGGTGCCGCTCGCGGACTTCTTCTTTCTGTGGCTCGAGCGGCGCTACGGTAAAAGCCTGGAAGGCAAAAGCCAAATCGCCGCTGAAGTCAGCCGGGTGCTGGCCAAATTGAACAACCCGCTAGAGGTCGATCTGCTCATCGGTCGCGCCGTCGACCTGCTCGGCATTCGTGAGGAAACGATGCGACAGCGGACCCACTCGCCTCTGCCCGCGCGCACGGCGCAGAATCGTCCGGTTGCGCCTGCCTCGATGCCGCGCGAAGACAAAGCGGAGCGAATGCTGATCGGGGCGATGCTGCGCTTACCCAAAGTCATTGAACAAGTTGCGGTTGATGAGGAAGCGCGTCAGGGATTTTCATCATTGTGGACTCCGGCAGTTGACGCCATCCTCAACGAGTGGCACAACCATGAGAATATCGAAGTTGCTCGATTGAGTGAAATTTTGCCGGCGGAACTCGCGAGTGAGGTCGCTCGTTTGGCCCTGGAAACAGAGGATCTCACTGATGCCGTGTGTGGCAAAGTCGCGGCGGACTGCCTGGCGCGTTTAAAGGGTAAGCATATCAAGGCACAAAAGCGGGACGAGCGACTCAAAATCCGCGTCGCGGAAGAACAGAAAGATGAGAACGCGAAGAGAGAAAGGATACTAGAATGGCAAGACCTCGTACGAAAAGAACGCCAGCTAGAACACCGAAAGCTCGAACCGAAAGCGCGCGTCCGATAGCCAAGGCTCAAGCCGCCTCCGACTCTGCCGCCCAGCCGGTGGAGAAAAAAAATATGAAGGAGGTCAAAAAGCTCATCGATCTCGGGAAGGAAAAAGGCTATCTGACCTATGACGATGTCAACGACATGCTGCCAGCGGAAGTGGTCTCGCCCGACCAGATCGACGATGTTATGTCGATTTTCGGCGAGATGGACATCGAGGTCGTCGATGCCAATCAGCGGGTGACCCTGGGCGGCGCCGGCGAGGATCTCGCGGAGGAAGAAGAGGAGGAAAAAGAAATTGAACTCGATAGCGACGGCGATGTCGTCGGCAAGACGGGCGACCCAGTGCGCATGTACTTGCGCGAGATGGGGACCGTCTCCCTTCTCAGTCGAGAGGGCGAGGTCGAGATTGCCAAGAAAATCGAAGAAGGCGAAAAACGCGTTATTCATGAAGTGTTATCGAGCCCGTTGGCGCTAACCTACGTTTTGGATCTTGGCGAAAAGCTCGCACAGCATGAAATTCGCGTGCGCGAGATCATCAAGGAGGAGGGCGAAGAGGATAGCGAAGATTTCGAAGAGGAGGAAGTGCACGAGAAACGCCTCCTCGATCAGATCGGCAAAATCCGCCGACTGTGGAACGATCGGGAGAAAATCAAACGGCAACTCGAGAGTAAACGTTTGTCCGCGCAGCGCCGGCGCGCTTTTGTCGAGGGCGTCTCAAAATACAATGACAAGATCGTCAATGCGCTGATCGGCTTGCAGCTCAATCGCAAGCAGACCGAGGCGATTGCCGACGGCTTGAAACGCGCGCTGGAGCGAATGCAATTGCTGGAACGGCGGGTCAGGGAGTTCGAGCAGAAGGTCGGTAAGCCTTCCAGCGAGATTATCAAACTGGTCAATGATGCCGACGGGCGCAAGAAGAATTGGCAAAAAATTATTGGCTCCTTGCGCATGGGACACGATGCGGTCTTGCACATGGCCGAAGAAATCCGCAATGCTCGGCGGGATATCCGGCATATCGAGAAGGATCTCGAGATCCCGGTGGAGGAGATCAAGCGGCGCGTGTACTCGATTATCGAGGGTGAGACCAAGGCAAATCTAGCCAAGAAGGAACTGATCGAGGCGAACCTGAGATTGGTGGTGAGCATCGCGAAAAAGTACACCAACCGCGGTTTGCAATTCCTCGATCTCATTCAGGAAGGCAATATCGGCTTGATGAAGGCGGTGGACAAATTCGAGTACCAGCGCGGGTACAAATTCTCGACCTACGCCACCTGGTGGATTCGTCAGGCGATCACCCGGGCGATTGCTGATCAGGCGCGAACGATCCGCATTCCCGTGCATATGATCGAGACGATTAACAAATTAATCCGTACGTCGCGCTATCTGGTGCAGGAGATCGGCCGTGAGCCGACGCCGGAAGAAATCGCCACGAAAATGGAAATCCCGCTCGACAAGGTACGCAAAGTCTTGAAAATCGCCAAAGAGCCGATCTCTTTGGAAACCCCGGTGGGAGAAGAGGAAGACAGTCATCTCGGTGATTTCATCGAAGACAAACGCATCATCACGCCGTCCGACGCGGTGGTGAACATCAATTTGCAGGAACAAACCCGGAAAGTGCTGGCAACCCTGACGCCGCGCGAAGAGCAGGTGTTGCGCATGCGCTTCGGTATCGGCGAAAAATCGGACCACACGCTAGAGGAAGTCGGGCAGAAATTCACGGTTACCCGAGAGCGCATCCGGCAAATCGAAGCCAAAGCGCTGCGCAAATTGCGCCATCCAAGCCGAAGCAAGCGGCTGAAAAGCTTCATGGAGACTTGAAGACTCACCCCCACAATCGCGATCGCAATCCACAATCACAAATCTAACATCCATCGATGGGCCCATAGCTCAGTTGGTTAGAGCCACCGGCTCATAACCGGTTGGTCCCTGGTTCGAATCCAGGTGGGCCCACTACCCCGTTTTCGTGAGATTCCCGCTACTTCTCCCTGCTTTTGGCTTCTCCGCCTCAAAGGTTTCACTTTTGGCCCCAAAAAGCTGGTTTAACTGCTCCTCGCTGTCGCCGCCGACGTAATTCCCGTAGTGCTTTTCGATCATGGCGACCGACGTGCCACAGTACTCCGCAAGCCACTTAATCTTGACCCCATGGGCGAACCCACGGAGGTGAACGTGTGGTGCATGGTGTACGGCTTTTACGCATGAAGCTCGCAAAAGATTCTAAGCATTCAAATGACGGGGTATGTGCGGTCGACTCAGAATTAGACTACCCTCGGCTGTCAGCTTGCCGGGCAGCATTTGCCAATTATAATATCCGCGAAGCTAATCAGTATCTTATTAGTAGTTATGCAGTATGAGTAAGAGACAGCGTCTCGTCGCGTGCAAGAAGCATGGTAGTCAAGGCATCGGTCTTGTCTGCGAACACATTGCCTTCGCGGTCGATCGAGGGGAGTGCGTCGGTTTCTTTTGGGGCGATGATACGGACACTGCGCGCCCGGACGCATGGTGTTCGGAGTGCGAACGTGCACTTGTGGCTCTTCGTGGGGCGGCCTCCGAAGAGTGGTTTATTAATGCACGGTTCAAGATGTTTTGCGCCAGTTGTTGGGATGACGCGAAAGTTGTTTGTGGCGGCTTCGCCAAACAGTGACCGACAATTGCTTTTGGTCGCATACCACCGGTACAGCGGAAGGGACTCGATTGCCCGTGAAATGCAATCGCTCGAACCCGGCGATCCTCGGCGGGCGGAAATCGTCCAGTACATCATGCGGTGCAACGACTTGGCAAGAGAAGCCGAGGGTGACCGATTATAGCGAGAAGCGCAGACCGCTACTTACGTGCAAAGGATAACGTTGCCCACGAAGTCGTGGGTCTGGCGACCCTCGTAGAGATTGCAAAAGAGCTGTCAGGATTTTTGTCTTTCCTCGTCTATGAAACCCACAAGTTTTTTGCGGAGACCATCATCAGCATTCGCAATCGCAACAATTCGCTTGTAGCTTTGCTCATCCATTCCTTCTTGGGTAAGCGCCTGGTGCACCTTTGATATTTCTTCGCTTTGGATCTGTTTACCCTCTTCAGGGGTTTTAGCCTCTTTCAGCTGGGATTCGTAGGTTTTCAGAATCTTTTCAATTTGAACGTAGACCTTAGCAAATGACCTAAGTTGAGTTTCGTTCAGGTCCGTTTGATGTTGCGGTGGCGTCTGCTGCGCCAGAGTTTGGCTCGCGGATTGGAGGAGAAGAACAATACCAATAACGGCAATCGCCGAAATTGTTCTTATGGTTTGCATTAGACACCTCCTGCCAGAAAATGTTTTCTCCTACTGGCGCAAGACAGATGCCAGAAACTTTGAACAAGTTGTTTTGCGGTTTCCCGCTATCGTGCAGGCAAATTCATGCAAAAGGACTCTCATAATCAGAGGGCTATGTTTGAAAAACACTACGACGGCTCGCCAACTAAGTATGCAAATCCTGTGGGCATCCGCCCCGAGCCGGACTCAAACCTGCAACGCGAAACGGCGCCAGTGCGCTTTTGCTTCGCCAATCGCCGAGCATTGACAAAGCGTGTTTTGCTTGAATAGGTGAATTTACCGAACAAGAAATTCATGGAGGATCGCATGAGCAAATCCGAACGTACCGGAAGCGAAACCGATCTGAAGGCCATCGATAGGGTGCGCGGCGCGCACGTAGCTGCGCTTAATGCTAGCGATGCCGAGGCGTGGGCAGCACAATTCACGGACGACGGGGTGCAAATGCCCCCCAACGCGCCTGTTAATGTCGGCAGGACGATGATCGGATCGTGGTCACGGGCTTTCCTCGATCAGTTTCGGTTGCAATTTGCTCTCGAAGTAGATGAGGTTCACGTCTTGGGTGAGTGGGCGTTTGAAAGGGGCGGCTACACGATCAGTCTGGATCCCAAGACGGGAGGCCCGCGCATGCAGGACATTGGCAAGTACATCACGGTTTACCAACGGAAAGTCGGAGATAATTGGCGGATGGCCCGCGACATCTGGAACAGTAGCAATCCACCTCCCGGTATGAACCTAGCAATTCAAGCCATGAGAAACACAACTTGCTGAGGTCTTGAGCGGAGAATGGATGACGTGAGGTATACGGATCGGGCGGCGCTCAGACTTTTCGAGCTGGTCAAGCCGGCGAAGATTCATTGAAAGAGAACTACCAGCGGCCGCTTGTATCCGTGCAGTTTGCTTTGCCCATCTTAGCTCCTAAAAATCCGGTATTCTCACGGAGTTTCACGGGCAATCAGTAAACGATTTGACGGTCGCCCCGCTGCGCTCGCCCGCAACGACTTTCTGTGCTGCGCGACGAAATGGAATGTCCGGAGCAAAAAGTATTGGCTCTGGGACGGCCTTTTTGTACAAATCGATCCCTTCGAGCTATCCGAGTATTTCTGAAAGAAACTCGGAAATGAGTAGAATCCGCCCTCCGGCAAGATGGGTGCGATTCCCCCTACCACCGTAACCGAGGACCGCAACTTGATCGATCGCGCTGGGGAGATCAAAGCCTGAAAAAAGTGGTGGAATAGATTGCTGACCGACACGAAATTTTCGCTCATCCCGGTTCGGTTTCGTTCATCCCAACCCTGCGCGTCGATCGTGGTTTACCTGGAGGAGATGCTTTGCAGTGGGATTGAAAGCGGCGACGTCCAGTTCGCCGGTGTATGCACCTTTCGCTCGTTTGCCCACGCGAATATTGCGGCCTACAAAATAGCCGTGATACTCACACCATTCCGCGACAAGCTGCTCCACCTGGTTCACAATGTCCTCCTCCTCTACGATATATTTTTAACAAAGCCGGTAGCAGCTATTAGGATGGATTCTGCACCGGCAGCCGCTATTTCGCGGCTAATGAGACACGAGAATCCTCGTGTCGGGTCGGTTCATTCTACTGCTGTCCGTCGGGAATGCGAACGCCTCGATGCCGAAATGAGGATGTCACGGTACCAAGGTCAGAAGCCTCCGGACCAAACCACACAACGTCCGGAAAACGGCCTGAACCATTTCGATGTCGAGCGATAGCAGTTCATAAAATTGTTGGCCGTTAAGCTTGAGGGTGCGAACCGGATCGATCGCTTTGGTGGTTCCGGCGCGGGGGTGGAAATCAAGAACCTCCAGAGTCCCAAAGGCTTCTTTTGCTTTGAGCTCGCGAAGCGTACTGCCATTTTTTTCAATCAACACACGGCCGCTCAGTATCACATACAGGGTGTTCCCAGGCTCTCCTTCTTTATAGATGGTTTCTCCGGCTTCGAAATTTTCTTCTTCCATTAATCCTGCGATACGGCCGAGCTGCTCCACGGTGGCATGCTCAAAGATGTCTACCGATTTGAGAAAGATGACCTTCTCAATTGTCGCGAGGTCCTTTTCTGGTGCCAAACTACATCCTCGACATCACAAGCTCGGCGGTTTCTTTGAGAACAGGAACGTTGGAATTGATATATCGCCGGAGCTCTTCCCGGAAATCTTGAAATCCTCTCAAGCCGATTTCCCAGAGGGCGGCCGCTTGCAACCACACATCGTCCTGCTTCAAAAGCTCCTGCAAGGCAGTCTCGACATCAAAACTGTTTAGACCTAAAAAAGCAAGAAACTGTTGGAAATGCTCGGCGCCCGGAGCATCGTCAAACAGAGGGAAAACGTGACGCTTAATATCTCCGGTAAGCAGGTTGTCGAGAAACTCGATCGCTTGCGCCTGTTTGGCCGAACTGCCGCTCTGGAGCGCGATGGCGGCGCTTCGAATATCTTGGGGACGATAAATCAGCGAAAGCAGTCGCAGAACTCGTTCTCTTTCCCTGTCCATATTCTCAAGCAAAACCTGATGGAGCAGCGACCCGTTTTTGACTATGCCATCACTCTCATCTCCAAAAAGCGCAAAGAAAGTTACAAATCGTCGATAGTAGCGGCTTGATTCCGCACCAATAGCGATCTCTATGAGACGGGGGTCTAGGCGGACATTCGTCAAGCGTCGCGCAATCTCTTCGAGGCCGACGATGATTTTGTAACGAAGAGACCCATCTTCCTGATTCAGTCCATCGAGAAGTGCGTTTATCGCGGCTGGAGAGGCGATTTTGCTTAAAATCGAAGGAATATTGAGTCGCACATCGCGAGAAATGTTGGGATCCAGGAGCAGTTCTCTTAAAGTTTCGATTGCAATTTCGCCGTATTCAACCAATGCCCGCTGCGCCGCACTTTTTGCCTTCGGGCAACCGAGTTGCAGGATAACATCTCTCAGAACCGTCGGCTCTTTTATCCTCCCGGCAGCAGCTAACGCCTGGCGAACTACCGCGATGGAGGAGTCTTCCCGAATTAATTTGCTCAAGTAACCGCGAAACTCGAGATCGTTAACATTCCCGATGAGGCGAGCCGCTTCTAGGCGAGCAGCGGCTCCGTCGACTCCCGGGTTTGCGATCATTTTACGAAAGCTGGCTAGTGCGACTGCGCGAATCTCGGGGTCTCCGTAGTGCAGCAGACAGTCGATCGCCGATCTCTGAACGCGTGGGTCAGGACTTTCCAAGTAAGGCCGCATAACCGGGATTGCATCTTCCTTACGGACCGCGCAGACGACGTTGATCGCTTCCGCCTGGACTTCCGCATTTTCATCTTGGAGCAATCGTACGATTTGCTGCAATTTCTGAGGATCTGTACTCACGCCAAAAAGCTTTAACGATCGACGCCGTACTATAGGCGAAGGATGCCGCAAAAGGCTGAGCGGAAGGCGCGGCACGATAACTTTGGGATCCAACTTCTCTGCCAGTTCGAGCCCGAATAAGAGAGCTTGCTCATCATGTGTCTGTAACGTTTCCAGCACTGCTTTGACTGTATGCTTATCGGCATAGTTAATCTCTGATTCCTCCCAGGTGATGGCTTGTGTTTCGAGTCCGGTCCGCAACGCTTCAACGTAAGCGTTCCGTAGAAAGAAAGTGCACACAGCCCAGATGACAATGAGCGGAAGAGCAAAATAGGCGAGACTCGCTGGGTCGACCCGCACCATAAATACCGCGCAAACAAGCACGATTAGCCCCGCAGCACCATCTCCAAATCGTTGCAATACCACATCGAGAAAAGTCTTGACCTGCTTTTTTATATTTGCAGAGAGAGGCAGATAAAGGATCTCCATGCCGCTCTGGTTCACGCCTGGCCGCAAAACCGCATCGGTTAAATCTGTTGCTGCAGTTGAGAAAAGTCCCGGCCACAGCAAAATGCCGAGCGAAGCTGCGAACAAACTCATGGGGAGAGCTAAGAGACTCGGGATTAACCCGAAGCCGGTTAAAAATCTTCGAGTTAAAACGACCTGACCAAAGAAAGTAATGACAGCGAGCCAGGCATAATAGGAACCAAAGAAGGCTGTCAAGCCCATTTGAGATGCATACGCCGCTTTTGCAGCGGCCTTGAACTGAAAGTCGATTAGAGTGGAGACGACCACCGAGACAAAGATAGCGCCGGCAATCAATTGAAGATATCGGGACGCTCGAATTGCACCGAGCGCACTGGTCTGTTGATTCGCCTTCATGTCTCTTTTTTCCAGGATTTCTTCCTCTGCTGCGCTTTTGAGCTCGCACAATTCATTGCGCGCCAGCCAAACCACGCCAAAAGCGCCGGCAAATAAGATTCCGATGAACCAGAAGAGTTCGTCGGTTCTTTCGAACAGGCCAACTAGCCATCCACTCGCAAACCCGCCCAGAACAGCGCCGAGCGAGCCTCCGGCGGCGAAAATGCCGAACAGACGTTTCGCTTCGCGTGATGTGAAAATCAGGTCGGCTAAGGTCCAGAATTGAGCGATAGCCAGAATACCGACGATCGCTGACCAGATATAAAAGGCGTATATGGCCCAGACAAAATTGAGGAACACTATGAGGTACCAAAACACGATCACATTGGAAATAATGAAGGCATGAGAACCGAGAATGAGCTGGTGGAATGGCAACCCTGCCGTATAACGCGTGTATACAGCGATGATGCCTCCTGCAAGAAGAGCCACCAGGAGGTAAACATAGGATAGATCGCTAACGAGAAAATGGCTGAGAAAGAGAGAGTCTCGTACGACTTTAATAACATTGTTGGCGGCGAGTAGAAAAAAAAGCAGCGCGACCATAATGCCCACCCGCCGGAGCTCGCTTGGCCGGAGGTCGAAAAAACGAGACATATTATTTCTCAGAGAAAAAGCTGCCATTGTTTGAGATTCTATCCAGCCTCAAATAGATCTCAATTGGTTCGCGTAGCAAGTCGGGCTGCGTGTTCCCCTTTTCGTCCGTCGCGCGAACGCGGATCGTGTAATTCCCGGGCTTGGCTTCCCAGTCAAAGTCCCAGCGGACCCAAGCTGCGCGATGTTCGCCTCTCTTACCAATGGTGATGATCTGCACAGCTCCGCCCTAAGGAAAATCGTAGCGCTCAGGAGGATCGGAAGTGGAAATCCGGTATTTCCCGATGCTAGCAACCTTAGACGCATATCAATTCTATGTTAGCGTGAGCTAGAAACTGCATCACTGCTGATCGCGACTGTACATGCCGTTCCATGAGGGAGCACGCCGATGAGGCCGTCGAGAATGTTCCGATTATCCAGAATACCGAGCAACTTTCATTTCGTCGAGCTCGCGCAACTCATGATCCTTACCACATCGCCTCCCGGTTAGAGACCTTCCTACTTTCCAGATCAATAGCAAGATTCAACTGAAAGGTGTGCCTCTTCAATCCGCTTAATAAGCGGAGTCAATTTGGGTGTGGAGCTATCCGGTCATGGCTAGTACATCGACCCGATTCGGCACCATGGCCCCTCGGACGAAGAACGGGAGTGAACTATGCTTAGGAAGAAAATAATTCTGGTGTTTCTGCTATCTCTCATCTCCGGCACGGTGATGGCTCAGGAGGCTAAGGTCACGCCTCTCATGTCGAAAGATCTGAAGGACTTCCCTGGTAAGGAAGGCGTGCTGATCACAGTAGAGTATCCTCCCGGAGCTACAGACCCTATACATCGTCACAATGCACACGCATTTGTATACGTGCTGGAGGGCTCGATCGTCATGCAACTGAAAGGCGGAAAAGAAGTAACGCTCACACCGGGACAGACCTTTTATGAAGGTCCCGACGATGTTCATATCGTTGGCCGGAGCGCGGACAAAAACAAGCCAGCAAAATTCCTTGTGCTCTTGGTCAAGAACAAGGGCGCGCCGGTGCTCGTGCCGGTGAAGTGACTGGACAGCGTCTTCTCCCAGTCGCTGCCATTAGCTGTCGACAGGACGCTATCAACGCTCTAGGGTTCAACAAAGAGATATTCGAGTTGAGGAGGATAACAATGTCTACAATCGCGAGCAAAGACGGCACAGAAATCTATTACAAGGAATGGGGCGAGGGGCCAGTGGTAACGTTGTCGCATGGATGGCCCTTGAACTCTGATGCTTGGGACGGCCAAATGCTGTTCCTCGCGCAGAACGGATATAGAGTCGTCGCGCATGACCGTCGTGGTCATGGCCGATCAAGCCAGGCCTCCTCGGGAAATGACATGAATGGTTATGCCGATGATCTTGCGGCCATTATCGAAGTGCTTGATCTGCGGAACGCCACTCTGGTGGGTCACTCAACAGGAGGCGGAGAGGTCACGCGATATATCGGTCGTCATGGATCGAAGAGTGTCGCCAAAGTGGTTCTTATCGCTGCAGTGCCGCCGATCATGCTAAAGACCCCAGCGAATCCGGAGGGGCTCCCCATGGAAGTCTTCGATGGTTTACGCGCAGGCCTAGTCAAGGATCGTTCACAATTCTACAGGGATTTGGCAATTCAGTTCTATGGCGCTAACCGGCCCGGCGCAAAAGTCTCCCAGGGCACCCTAGATCAATTCTGGCTTTGGAGCATGCAAGCAGGCCTGAAGAACGCGTATGAATCGATCAAGGCATTCTCCGAGACCGACTTCACTGAGGACCTCAAGAAGATCGATGTTCCCGCGTTGGTGTTGCACGGCGAGGATGACCAGATCGTTCCTGTTAAGGATTCGGCAAAAAAGTCGGCAAAGCTTATAAAGGGCGCAAAGGAAATTTATTATCCCGGAGCGCCGCACGGAATAACGGTTACCCATCAGGATCAGGTCAACTTTGACCTTCTGGAATTTCTCCGAGTGCGAATCCGCAACTACTAACTTGGTGAAGGAG
>Ga0164301_10000258_pt1 | contig 14866 bp, 14 predicted proteins | sample Whisoiple_231_MG_FD_109711 | JGI IMG/M metagenome (GOLD analysis project Ga0164301, IMG submission 109711) | Unamended control soil microbial communities from upstate New York, USA - Whitman soil sample_231_MG | ecosystem: Environmental > Terrestrial > Soil > Agricultural land ... | reverse complement strand
CCGAAATATCCGGCGGCGTGGCGACTTTGGTTAATTCGGCGCGGGTTGCGACTTCGTCCCTGAGCACATCGTCGGGCAGCCAGCCCTCATCGGTCATACTCGCCTTCGTCGCTTCATAATCAACCTTGATCGCGTCGACGGGAGTAGGATCGTGTTTGCTGATCAGGACGATGGTCTCGTCGCGATAACGCCGCGCAAACTCTCGCCCTTTTGCCAGTGCGCGCATGAATCGTTCTACTAGATTAGGATTCTCCGCCAACATTTTGTTCGATGTGGAGACGCCGTTCCAAACCAGTTGAATCTCTTTATTGAGATTCGCCAGGACGACATGCTTCTGATCCTTGAGCGCGACGAGATCGCGAACTGTGAGTGGCGAAGCGTCGATGGCTCCGGACTGCAAAGCAGGAAAACGCACTTCGTTCCTGCCGACCGCGATGAACAGCACGGATGAGGGGTTAATATGCATTTTTTTGAGATACAGGATTGTAGCGAGATGGCCTGTATCTCCAAAACTGTTGACGGCGATCTTTTTCCCGATCAGATCCTTCGCTGAAGTGATTTCCGGCTTAATCGCTACCAGGCTGTAAGTCGGTCGCGAGAGGTTGGTGTAAATGATTTTGACCGGTCCGCCGCGCACACCGGCGCTCAAAGACGAACTCGCAGAGCTGCTGAAATGAAACTGGCCTGAAAGCAGGCCGGGAGTGGCAACCCCGCCCGGCGCGCGAATGACCTCGACATTGAGTCCTTCTTCCTTCAGGTAGCCTTTGTCCATCGCGCAAATGTGATCCATATACGCGGCGCTTAGGGTCGCGTACGAGACCCGGATGTTGTCCAATGCGAGCGCCGGCGTTGCCGACAGCACTAAAATTGCGACGCAGAGCCGGAAGGGTGCTACCGAGATGGCGAGTCCTAGCATTGCGGTTACTTGCTCATCCTTGCTTTACGCTGCAATGGGTCGCCCCGATCGTTTGGCGCGCTCGATGTATTCATCCGCAAGGCGCACGGGATTTCGCGTATAAAGAATAATTCGAATCGTCGCCATGTCCCCGATATTGCGGTGCGAGGTGCCGGGCGGGATGAGCAGAAAATCGCCAGTTTCGAGCATGTATTCGCCCTGATTGGTCCGCGTCGCTCGACGTCCCGAGAGTTGAAACGCAATTTCGTCCTGGCCAAAACCACGGTGATAGATTCTTTGCGCATCCGAACGATGGGTCGTTTCAATCATGATGTCGGCATTTTCAACCAGCTCGAAATGCTTGCCGCCCGAGCCGCCTTCCTCCACTTTGTCGAGCACGCTGGAGGGCTTTAGCAAGATGCACTGCTTGTTTGGCACGACACTTTCCTTCACCGGATATGTTTGGGCGATCTGCACTGGCTGTCTCGTGTACACGATCAGCCGAGTGGTCGGTCCGTCGCCGCTGTTCGCATGCGTGACGTTCGGCGGCACGACTAGCACGTCGCCTTCGACCAATTCGAAATCGCCTTCGGAAGTTTTGGTAATTCGCTTGTTCTGGACCTGAATCTGGGTTTCGCAAAATCCCGCCGGCCTATGTCCGTCGGCGCCCTTGGCCGCACGGCAGTGCATCAGCTCCACGCGGACGTCTTCGTTCACGAAGATCGGAACTTGCCGCGTGTCGCCGTCGCCGGGCAGATCCTGTTCGAGCAATTTTAGCGGCGCGATCAACCGACAGGAACGATCGAATTTGTCTTTGCAGCCGACGATGTCGATTTCTTCGTCGACTTCCTTCCATACCCTTTCGGTCTTCGGGCCGATGTTGCCGATGAATGATGATGTGTTCACTTCCTTGAATTTAGCTCCCATAGAATCGACCTCCTTCAGGACGATTTGTTAGGCGGGATTTCGAACGGCCCCCAGACTTTACCCCACCCGGGACGAAAGCCGTCTTCGGTGACCGCGGCATTGGCGTAGCCGCAATCGACGAAAAGACTCTCGCCGGAAACGAAGTTCGAATCGCCGGTGGCTAAAAAAATTGCCGCGCCGACGAGATCTTCAGGCCTAGCCAGACGTCCAATCGGAATCCGCCGCATGCGTTCTCCAATCTCGTCTCTACTTAAGGCGTTTTGTTCCAGCGGTCCGCACACCAGGGAATTGACATTCACGCCATAGAAGCCCAGTGCCTGAGCGATCGCTCTCGTCATTGCGTCGATGCTGGAATAGGCGACACTATTACCGGTGGATTCTCCGGAACCGACGCGTGCGTCGGTGGTCGATAGATTAAGAATTTTGCCGGAGCGCTGCTCAGCCATGTGCCGGCCGACCGCCTGCGCGAACAGGAAGTAAGCTTTCGGCCCGCGCTCGATGCAATCGTTGAAGGATTCCTCGGAAAAGCTGAGAAAGTCGCTCTCGTGCGTGACCGCCGAGCAATTGAGCAAAATGTCGAGGTGGCCGAACTCGGCAATGGCACGACGCACGCCCTCTTCGACTTGAGCTTTCTCGGTCACGTCGATCTCCAGGCCGAGCGTACGCCGGCCGAGCGCGCGAATCTCCGCCGCCAGCTGCTCCGCTTTGGTTAATTGACTCTCGACGATGGCGCAGTCAGCGCCTTCGCGGGCAAATCCGGCAGCAATGGCGCTGGCGCACGGATGCGCCGCGCTGGTGATCAAGGCAACTTTGTCTTTGAGTCGCATTGACAAGTCCAAATATTTTCAATCCCGATAAATTGTCTCTTATAAAAAGCCTCTTATGGTGTCAATCGAAGGAGCGCAACCCGGCGCGCCGTATTGCGGCTTGACACGATCCACGGCGAGCATTACGACTTGCTGTCGTGCGTCGCATTGCTGGAAGCGAAAAGGTCTGCGGTATGAAGGGTCTTTTGCTGCTGAACATTTTCATGTGGCTACTATTCCAGGGCGGTTCGGCTGGCGCGGAAAATATCGTCGTCTCTCTCGTCACGCCGAGCGCCGCGTACATGGACCATTTCATCGCTGTCGAGAAGGGCTACTTTCGCGAACAGAACCTCAGCGTCGAGTACGTTCGAGCCGGCGGTGGCGTGGCAACGCCTGCGTTGTTGTCCGGCGATCTGCACTTGAGCACCTCGGCGGGTTCGGCGCTCAGCGCGGCATTGCGCGGCGGCCCGGTGAAGATCGTCTATACCAATCTTTCCAAGCCGAGCTACAAGCTCATCGCTACCAAACCGGAGATTCAGTCGCTCAAAGATCTCATCGGAAAAAAAATCGCCATCAACTCATTCGGTGATACCCAGCATCTGGCCCTCTTGTTGCTGCTAAAAAAATATCGCATCCCGTCCGCAGCCGTATTGTTCATCGCCATGGGCCGGAACGAGACCCGTTTCGCCGCGGTCAAATCAGGCGCGATCGATGCGACATTATTGCTTCCAAGAGATGTGCTCCAGGTGGGTCAATCACAGGGCCCGGTTCTCGCCGACATCGGCAAAGAAATTCAACTCATCTGGTCTGGCGCTGCTACCTCCAGCAAACTCCTGGCGGAGAACCGCGGCCTGGCGGAACGATTCCTCACTGGCGCGATCAAAGGTCGGGAGTACGCGCGGCGGTTCAAGGAGCAGACGCTTGCCGTCATCGCGAAGCACGACAAATCGCCGCGCGAGGGCATCGAGCTTGACTATGAGGCGACGGTGTCGAGCATGACCTATGCGGGATGGGTGACGGACGACGTGTTGCGCGACGAAATGGCCACGCGCGCCGAGCTGACCAAAATGGCTAACCCGCCGGACAAAGATAAATTATTCGACTATAGCCTGGTGAAAAAGATTTACGCCGATTTGAAGGCGGCCGATTGGCAGCCCAGGCCGTAGGAAATGGCTGAAAGCGTGTTCGGAATCCTTCGACGAAGCTCAGGACGAACGGAGGCCATGATCCCTATAATTTCCGTCCATGCTGAGCCCGTCGTAGTATTCCGAGCCTTTTTGATATTCCACTTGCTAAAAGATGCGTTAAGAGACGCGCTAAACCTTCGGTGTCAGCCCCGCTGCTCGGATGCCCTCGATGGCGCAAGCCTCATCTTCGTCGGCCGTGCCGCCGCTGATGCCCACCGCACCGATGACTTCGTCGCCGTCGACGATCAAGACTCCGCCAGCCACGGGCACCACTTTGCCGCCGGACATATCCGACAATGCGCCCAAGAACGCTGGCCGCTCCTTGAGGCGCTCGCTTAACGCGCGGCTCGACTCGCCCATGCCGACGGCGCCCCAGGCTTTGCCGATTGCGATATTCGGTCGCAAAATGCTCGCGCCGTCTTCGCGTTTCAACGCTTTTAGGCAGCCGCCGTCGTCAAGCACTGCGACACACATGGGCCGGTACTTGGCTTCGCGCGCTTTGGCGAGAGCGCGATCGACGATAGTGGATGCTTTTTCAAGGGACAGTTTCATTTGGATCTCCTAGAATTTGGAATTTATTTAGTCCAGATACTTTCCTCTGCGACGAATCGTTGAGCGGCCGACAGCGTCGATATTTGACGAAATCCACGAGCGGCGGGCGCCACCGTTTCGGTTTGCCTGGAATGTTGGCACCAGTATCAAATTGCTTCAACGGTTAGCTTTGCGGTAGCCCAATGCGTCCTGAGCTATGATGAGCTTTTGAATGTTTACTGAGCCCTCGACGATCTGATAAGACTTCGCATCGCGATAATAACGTTCAGCAGGAAATTCAGTCGAATAACCATAGGCGCCGAGAATTTTTAACGCCACATCTGCGCAAAATACAGCGGCTTCGGCGGCGGCGTACTTCGCCATAGACGCTTCGAGATTGTACGGCTGGCCACGATCGGCCAGACAGGCGGCGCGGTAGACAAGCAACCGCGCGGCTTCTTCCTGCACGACCATCTGGGCGATAAGATCTTGGTTCATTTGAAATTGGCCGATCTTTTCGCCGAATTGCTCTCGTTGATTAGCATAGCCAATGGCCAGTTCACGAGATGCCCTCGCAAGTCCGATGGCGCCGGCCGCGCAACCGAGCCGAGTATGAGTCAGGTGACGCATGCAGATTTTAAAGCCGTCGCCTTCATTGCCGATCAGATTATCTTCGGGAATCAAAAAATTATCGAAGGTCAGCTCTCCAGTCGGTGAGGCATGTGCGCCCAACTTATCTAGGTCGCGCCGGCTTAGACCGGGTTGGTTCAGATTGACGTAGAAGGCGGACATGCCGTGATGCTTTCTTGCCCGGTCGGTATACGCGAAGATCACTCCCGAGTCGGCGACAGTTGCATTCGTGATCCAGATTTTCGTGCCGTTGAGCAAAAACCCTGTACTGCCCCGTTTCGCGGTAGTTTTCATCCCGGACACGTCCGACCCGGCATCCGGCTCGGTAATCGCAAAGAGGCCGACGGACTTGCCGCTCAACAGATCGGGCAAATATTTTTTCTTCTGCTCTTCATTGCCGAATTCGCAGAGGGTCACGGCTGGGCCGGCCTGCATGTTTAGATAGACACGGATGGCGCTGTGAACGCGGGCAATCTCTTCTGAGATTAATACGTGGGCAAGGAAGCCCAGACCATTCCCGCCATATTCTTCCGGAATGAGACAACCATAAAAGCCTAAGTCGCCCATTTTATGGACTAGATCTTTACGAAACAGATGGCCTCGGTCATCCGCGGTCGCAGTGGGCGCGATTTCCTTATCGGCAAAATCGTGCGCTAGTTTTTGCACTTCAGCTAATTCTTCCGGCAATTCGAAATCCATCATTGTTCCTCGGATGAGAGAGGGGGAGGTTGACTGATGGGCGCGCTGTTTGCGAATATGCTCTCTATTTTAGTAATTCCCGCGCGATCAATAATTTTTGAATCTCGGATGTCCCCTCATAGATTCGCAGGGCGCGCACGTCGCGATAGAGCCGCTCCATAATATGCCCGACGACAACTCCAGTGCCGCCGTGAATCTGCAGCGATTGGTCGACAATTCTCTGGGCGGCCTCAGTTGCGAACAATTTCGCGATCGACGATTTGATCCCTGAATCTGGTTCTTTCCGATCGTGTGCCGCGGCGGCTTGATAGACCAGAAGGCGGGATGCTTCGAGCTCTGCTGCAATCTCGGCGAGCTTGAACCGGATACCTTGAAACTCAGCGATGGGGCGGCCGAACTGGTGCCGGCCACGAGCGTAAGCGACCGCTTCAGCTAAGGCTCTTCGGCCAAACCCGACGGCGCTCGCGCCCACTGTACATCGAAGGATATCCAGTGTTTGCAAGGCAGTGTTTAATCCGCTTCCTTCAGTTCCGAGCAAGCGATCCTGCGGTACGAAACAGTCATTGAAGCCCAACACGCCGATGGGATGAGGAGATAATAGACGAGTTTTTTCCGTCACTGTAAACCCGGTCGAGTCCGCCTCCACAATAAAAGCGCTGATTCCTTTCGCCTTGACGCTGGGATTGGTGGAGGCAAAAACGATGTAGGTGTGCGCGATGCCGGCATTGGAAATGAAACGTTTGCTCCCCGTTAAAGAATAGCCAGCGGTGACTTTTTTCGCCCTGAGACTTATGGCCGAGGCGTCAGAGCCTGCTTCAGGCTCGGTCAACGCGAATGCTCCGATCATTTCCGCCCGGGCCAACGGAGGTAAATATTTCTTTTTTTGCGCTTCCGTGCCCGCGATGATGATCGGCTGAATGGCGAGGGCTTGCACGCCAAACATCACATCGGCGAGAGCTGCGAAGTACGCGAGTTCCTCTCGGATGACGCAGAGATCCCGCGCTTGAACCGTTTCACGAATTCCACCGTATGAACGCGGAACCGCGTAGGCCATGAAATCGTCCTGGCCGAGTCGCCGCGCGAGGAAAACAGCTTCGCGCTCGAGGTTATCTTCATCCGTGACTGCACCGAGCGGCTTTCCCGCCGCCCATGAGCGCAGGCTTCCGCGCAGCTCGTCATCGGAGTCGGTGAAGGAGTCCATGGGGAGGTCAAGTAGACAATTCTTTCTGGTAGTGGAGCATCTTACCCTGAACAAAACCTACCTGAGCAAAGAACTGCTGCATTTCCGACCGATCGCTTGCCACGAGAGTGAAGATTGTCTTGATGCCGTGGTCTTCAGCGGATTCCGCGAACTGGCTAACGAGCTCCTGAGCAATTCCGTGATGGCGATATGCCGGATCGACGCCGATAATTTCGATCCATGCAATAGTGCCCGGTAGACCAAATTCATACTCACCAGCGCGCCCCAATACGAATCCTACGACGCGATTATCGACTTCGGCAACCAGCGATGCCCAGTGGGGCCGAATCGCTTCCGATAATTCAATTCTCTTTTCCCAGTAATCGGGCCGTGCGACGCCGGTTTGTCTTTCCTCCATACTGACGATGGCAGACAGATCGCGTTTCTCCAGGTTTCTTACGTAAATCTCTTTTTTCATATTTCTTCTCCACAGCCGGGATTACCGTCGGTTGAACTTCAACGGCCGCTTTTCGACGAAGGCGTTGTACCCTTCGATAAAGTCTGGCGTCTCCATGCAGCGTGCCTGGGCCGCCGCTTCCATTTCCAATGCGGTTTCCAAGTTTACATTGCCCTCGTATTCAAGCAGTTCTTTGGTCACACCGAGAGCGTAAAGTGGCCCATCCTTCAGGCGGTTTGCCCATTTATATGCTTCGTCCATTAAATTTTCGCCGGGCACGACCTGGTTGGCTAATCCTATGCGATGGGCCTCTGCCGCATCGATGGTGTCGCCGAAGTAAACCAGCTCGCTGGCTTTGCCTAGACCGACGATTCTAGGCAGCAAGTAAAGAGCGCCCATGTCCGCTCCCGACAAACCTACCTTTACGAACAGAAAAGCGGCTCGCGCTTTGTCGGAAAATATTCGGAGATCTGAAGCCAGCATCAGCATGGCGCCGGCTCCGGCAGCTATGCCATTCACGGCCGCAATGATCGGTTTTTTGAGCTGGCGCATGTTCTTCACGACGTTGCAGGTCATGCGCGTAAACTTGTAGAGCTCGTCGCCCTTCATTTTGAGCAGCGGACCGATGATGTCGTTGACGCTGCCGCCAGAGCAAAAGCCCTTTCCCGTACCCGTCAGGACGACGACCTTGGTATGGTTATCGTTCGCCAGGTCCGCAAAGATTTTTTCCAGATCGGCGTACACCTGAAACGTGAGCGCGTTGAGCTTTTCCGGATCGTTCAGCCGAATCGTAGAGACACCGTCGTTATTCTCGAAAACAAAACTGTTGTAAGCCATCCTGATTTATTCTCCTCGTAAGATGTGTGTGCTGACGATATCGGCTCCCGGCGGCTAATCAATAGCCGGTGAAATTCGGTTTGCGTTTTTCCAAAAATGCTTTCGTTCCTTCGGCGAGATCATGGCTGTGTGCGATGCTAGCGAAGGTCCGCGCTTCGAATTCCAAACCTGTCCCGAGATCCACGTCGCGACCGCGATTGATTAACATTTTCGATGCCTGTAATGCGAGGCGAGGTAAGGCAGCGAGTTTGTCGGCCAGGAGAGTCGCTTCGGCCAAAAGCTTTTCTTTTGGAGTTACTTTCATCACCAGACCGACGGCCAATGCCTCTTGCGCCGTGATTGGATCGCCGGTGAGGATCATTTCTTTCGCTTTGGCGACTCCGATGAGACGCGCTAGTCTTTGCGTTCCGCCGCCGCCGGGGAATGCACCGATCTTGATTTCCGGCAACCCAAGGCGCGCGGACTCCGAAGCGATGCGGAAATCAGCCGCCAAGGCCAATTCACAGCCGCCGCCCAGCGCATAACCCGAAACTGCGGCGATGACCGGCTGGGGTAAAGATTCGATCTGATCGAACAGAATCTGGAACTCCCGCGCATGTTGGTAGGCGGCCTCAGCGCTGGCGGTCCCGTCCATTTCGCTGATGTCTGCGCCGGCACAGAATATTTCGTCATTCCCTGTGATAATGACCGCCCGAATCGCCGCGTTACGCGCAACATCGCGGAACAGTCGCTCCATTTCTTGCCGCATCTCAGCATTCAGCGAATTTTTCTTCTGCGGTCGATGGAGTTGAATCGTGGCGATTGCCTCATTCTCGCGGTACTGCAGGGTTTGATACATATCGTACTCTCACTGAAGGCCAAACAGTTGCACGGCATTGTCGTGTAGGAGATGTCGCTTGGTTTCTGATTTGAGGCCAATGGCTTCCCACTGATCGAGACTCTCTTTCCATGGCAGACCGTTGGTACCCCACAGACAGCGGTCTTGGCCCATCCGGCTATTGATGTAGTGAATGATTTCAGGCTTCAAATATTTCGGCATCCAGGCATCGACGCCAAAATAGACATTGTCCCACTTGTAGCACACCGAGATCAGCTCCTCGACCCAGGGCCAGCCGGTATGGGCACCGATAATTTTCAGATCCGGAAAGTCACTGGCGATACGATCGAGATAAATCGGCCGGGCATGTTCACTCGGCATCGCTTCCAGCACGTGGCCGACTTGCATGGAAACGGGGATCTTGAGTTCATCGCACTTGGCATAGAGCGGATACATTTTGGCATCGTGCAACGGAATGTCGAAACCGTAGATGTGAATGTAGACGCCCTTGAAGTCATAGTGCTTAACCGCGCGATCGATTTCCTCCAGTGATTCCTTGATGCGAAATGGATTGTAGCCGGCGAGACCGACAAATCGTTTTGGATAACGTTTGGTATACTGAGCCACTTCCTCCAGTTCGGTATCCATGTACATCCACTTGTTGCGGTACGACCACATCTTGCATTGCGTGATGAAGACTTTCTCGACACCGGCTTCGTCCATTTTCGCGATCATCGCTTCGATGCTGTCAAATTGCGGTAGGCCGCCGATGGCCCGTTCCATGCGGCAAATAAGCTCGCCTTTTTTCGCCTCGTTCCACTTGGCAATGAATTCAGGCGTGGCGACGTAGTACATAAAGTCAATGGCTTGAATTTCGTTGGGCATGCTCTTTCTCCGTGATTTGTTCTCGTGCCCTCACCCAACCCTCTCCCAGCGGGAGAGGGTGCAAGATTAACTGGAGAGCACAGGTTCAGAAAGAAGTGTAAGAATGATGCATCACATCCTGCCTCCGTGTTTTCGCCCTGGCCCTCTGGGAAGGGAGGGGTCAGGGCTAAACCATCGTCAAGCCTCCGCTGACACTGAGCGTCTGGCCGGTGATGAAATTCGCCGCCGGCGAGGTCAAAAACAGCACCGCTTCGGCGATCTCTTCCGGTTTCGCTGGACGGCGAAAGGGCGTGGCCTTGGTCACGGCATCGATGATTTTGGCGGTTTGTTCCGACTGGGTGCGTACGGCTTGCAGCAACGGCGTCTCGGTTAGCCCTGGACATACGACGTTCACATTTATTTGGTAGCGGGCTACTTCGCGGGCGATGGTCTTTGAAAAAGCGATCACCGCGCCTTTGGCGCCCGCATAAACTGCTTCCCAGCTGGAACCGACTCGCCCGGCATCGGAACTGATATTCACGACCTTGCCGAAATTACGTGAAATCATGTTCGGTAGAACAGCATGGGCTGTGTAGAGCACGGATTTGAAATTGATCGCGAGTAGTTTCTCCCAAGTCTCTTCGCTGCTCTCGACGAACGGCTCGAGTCGATCCCAACCCTGACAGTTGACAAGAATATCAATCTGACCGAAGCGCGCGAGCACCTCGCTCACCATGCGGTCGACATCTGCCTTTTTGGTCAGATCTACCGGGCAAGCCATCGCGTCGCCGCCGAAAGCCTTGACGTCGGCGCTGACCTTCTCGGCATTATCCTTGGCGATATCCGCAATTGCAGTTTTTGCGCCGGCACGGGCCAAAGCCAGTGCCACCGCTCGCCCGATGCCTCCACCACCTCCAGAAATCAAAGCGCCCTTTCCTTGAAGTTCCATCACGCAACCCTCGCTTCCTCGATCGGTTTCTGCAGTTTCTCAAGCCGGCGTAGCGCGAGCAGCGCCGCGCCCAAAGCGCCGACCAGTTCGGGCTCCTCGCTCACGTTGACTTTTCGTTTGAGCGTTTCCTCCAGCGCCTTAACCATGCCTTTTTGCCGCGCCACGCCGCCGACGAAAGTGACCTCGTCCTCCATGCCGGCGCGCTTGAGTAGTGCTAAGGCGCGGGAAGCCAGCGAGTTGTGCACCCCGCGCAGAATGTTCTCGATAGTTTCTCCGTTTGAGACGTGATTGATAATCTCTGATTCAGCCAACACCGCACAGACGCTACTGATGGTTTGCGGCTTATTAGCTTGAATCGAAAGATCCCCTACCTGATCGATATTGACCTCCAGATATTTGCAGGCTCTTTCGATGAATCCGCCGGCGCCGGCGGCGCACTTGTCGTTGGTGCGGAACTCGCGCACTTTACCGGTGTCGCTGACGCGAAGCGCTCTTGTACTCTGCGCGCCGATATCTAGGACGCAGCGGGTCTTGGGGAAGAGAAATACTGCCCCCCGCCCAACGCAGGTGATATCGGTGATTTGAACGTCGCGGAAGGGAACGTTGTAGCGGCCAAAGCCAGTGGTGGCGATGTAGTCCAAGTCAGTTTCTTTGAGTCCCGCCCCCTGAAGGGCTAAGTCGAGCACCTCCTTGGCAACCGCATGGAAATCCGGACGGGTTTTCACTCTTGCCTTGCCGCAAACGCGTTTTTCTCCATCTAGGATCAGCGCTTTGGTCGATTTAGCGCCCATATCGATGCCAGCGACAAACGTCATGTTACCCCCTCAAATTAGGCAATGGCGCGAGGCATTAGGCGGTAGGCCCCGCCCCGATTCCTGGTGCCTGTTGCTTCTCGCCTCTCACCTTGTCGGTGCGCTCCAGGGCGAAAATGCTTGCCCCAAGCGCGCCGACGAAATGAGAATCCGGACTCACATTGAGCTTCATGCCCAATTTTTCTTCCAGCGCGCGCACCATGCCGATGTTGAGCGAAACGCCGCCCGTAAAAGTCACTTCCGGTTCAATGCCGACGCGCCGCACCAGTGAAATGGTTCGCGCCGCGATAGCGCTGTGCACGCCGCCGAGGATATCCTCGGTTTTTTTGCCTTGGGCGAGGTAGGACATGATGTCAGACTCGACGAAGACCGTGCAGACGGTGGTGAGGCGCACCGGATTCTTCGCCTTGAGCGAAATGTCGCCGATATCGCCCAGGCCCATCCCAAGAGCCTCGGCGGCGCTGGCAAGGAATCTTCCTGTGCCGGCCGCGCATTTGTCATTCATAACGAAGTCTTTGACGTCGCCGTCTTCGCCGATTTTGATGCCTTTGGCGTCCTGGCCGCCCATGTCGATCACGGTTCGCGTGGCGGGAAAAAGATAGCTGGCGCCGCGCGCGTGGCAACTGATCTCGGTGATCTGCGCGTCGCCGAAGGTCACTTTGTACCTGCCGTAACCGGTGCCTACTATGTAGGCGACGTCTTCTCGTTTGACTCCAGATTTTTGCAGCGCTTCGACGAAGCACCTTTCCGCAGCCCTGGTGACGTAGGCGCCTGTGTCGGTCAAGGCTCTGGCGACGATCTCGTGTTTGTCGTTGATGATAATTCCTTTAGTCTGCGTGGAGCCGACATCGATGCCCGCGGCGTATATCATGCTGCGCCTCCTGCTTCTGCGCCAGCACGGACAATTTTCTTGTGTTCCAACGATTCGAAAAATGCGTCGATACGGTTTTTCAACTGCGCTTCGGAAAAATATCGGGGATCTTCGATATCCGATTCGATCAACATGGTGGGAACGTTCAGCTCTTTGGTAAAATATTCGCGCATGTCGCCCTGTCCCGCAGAGAACAGCCGACAGCTCTTAACGGAATGGATCACCAGCGCATCCGCATGCCACTCTTCGACATACCGACGGATCTGTTGATAGCGCTGCAGGAAATTACGGTTGGTGACGTTCCATTGGAGCATATGCTGGGCAATCGATTCTAACGGATGATTGGCATCATGCCTGAAGCCGAATTCCCACAAACCGCCCACCGTAGAATAAGTCGAAGCCACTGCCACCGCGCCCCATTTGGAGAAAAGATCTCTAAACGTGCGCAGGTAGGGCCAAGGTGGAGGTCCTTCGATAACGAAGCGGAAGCGTTCCTCAGGCAGGGGCCCGGTTCCCATCCGCACTTTTTCTTCCATCTCTTTAAGGGCGGTTTCGAAAAATCTCACTCCATCCTCCGTTCCCCGTAGACAATAGAGCGGTGCCATCATGGTCACCGAATCAAAATAAGCGTCGAAGGGGGACGGAATATTTTTGGTCAATCCTTTGATGCGCGACCACATTTCGCCGGTTTCGCTGGAACGGCTGACGATTTCTTTCAATCGAGCGTAGTCGAGCTTCTTTCCCGTTAGCTTTTCGCAGATCTCGATCACCTCTTCGAGCTGGCGCACAACGTAAGCAAGGTCCTCTGGGCTTGGCTGTCCGGAAGGGTCGCGCAAAAACGGGATGTCAAGGTTGTAGAGTTGCCCATCGCAATATTCGGCGAGGTGCTCGAACCACTGCAAGTAGACGTTGCAGCCGACGTAGTTACAGAGAATCAGCGACGGCAGCGGAATGGTGGCGAAGGGAGTCTTTCGGTCGCCGAGAAAGAGACCGACGTCGGCCTTCACATAGGCGCAGTTGTCCATCGAGTAGCCCAATTCCTCGGCCTTCAAGATAAAGGGTAGGGCGCTCTTTTTAACTGCCAGTTGCAGGGCATCGATTTCCGGATAGACCGGGATCAGATCGAAAGCCTGAATCAGCTCCACCGGATTGCCGCTGATCAGCATGTAGACGGCTTTGCCCTCGCCCTTTTCCGCAGCGCGGGTAACCCGCTCGAAATAGCGCCCCATCATCTCTTTTTGCAGGAGATGCATTTGACCTTGATAACTGGTTTTTACCGCTTCAGCTGCCTGTGCCATCGTTTTTCCTTCCACTTTGGTTCCGCATTCCTCCTCTTACATCTCCCCCGTCGCGGGGGAGAGAAGAGAGGGGGCCGGTCTCGAAACTGATCTCACTCAAACAGCATTGACTCAACAAAGGTCTCGACCTCCGTGCGCGCCTTGTCGAAGATCCACATCTTTTCCTCAAACTCGAGGCAGAGGTGAGGAATACCCTCTTTCTCCAGTGCCCGTTTGTAGAGAGCGTAGTCGAACAGCGCCGGCTCGCAGAATTTGGCGGCGAGAATCAATACGGCTGCGGCGCCAGTTTCCCTGAATTTATCAATCAGATGTTTGGATTTGGGCTCGCGCGTGTCGTGTTTAACTCCCGAATAAACGCTATGATTGATGTAGGCATTGGCGAGGTTACGCATAGGATCGCCTTCAGTCGAAATATCTTCAGAGAACCAACGCCAGCCGATGAGGAAATCATCGTCCAAAATGTAGCAGCCGGCGGATTCGAGTCCGTCGAGCAATTCGATGGGCGGCTGTTCGCAGAAAGAGCCTTCCAGGACGACTCTAATGCGGTCCTTGGGTTTTTCATTGCGCTGACGCAGTTGAGGGATCGCTTCCTCTAGGATCGCGATGTGTTGCTCGGGAGGTAGCAATGTGCTGATGCGCGTCAGGACGTAACACTCGACGGTCGAAAGATTCTGTGGCGTCGCTCTGCGGATGGCATAAAGCTCGCGAACCAACCGCCGCTGTGTATTGTAAAGCGCGATACTTTGTCTCAATGCCTCGTCTGTGACTTTCTTTCCGGACAGTTGCTCATAGCTGGCGTTAAGCCTTTTGTACTCGGAGACCATGTAATCGATGGTATGGGGTGAAGTCATGTTCTGGGGAAAGTGAATGTACTCCACCATAAGATCAGGAAAATTCCGCGTGAAGACGCTAGCGAGATTGCGCGCGGGATCACAGATCGAGTGAAAAACCATGCCGTCGAGAAACTTAAGTCTGTTGGTCAGACCCAATTCAAGGGTGCTTTTTACGATAGAGCAAACGAAGGATTGGAAGCGGGAGTCGGCGTGGGCGATCTCCAGTCGGTTGCCGGCGCCAATGACGCCGACAGGCAGCATTCCGGCAGCATG
>Ga0164301_10000254_pt1 | contig 15006 bp, 15 predicted proteins | sample Whisoiple_231_MG_FD_109711 | JGI IMG/M metagenome (GOLD analysis project Ga0164301, IMG submission 109711) | Unamended control soil microbial communities from upstate New York, USA - Whitman soil sample_231_MG | ecosystem: Environmental > Terrestrial > Soil > Agricultural land ... | reverse complement strand
TGGCGAAGGCGCTGGCCGAGTTCATGTTCGACTCCGAGCAGGCGATCGTCCGCCTCGACATGTCCGAGTACATGGAGAAGCACACCGTCGCGCGGCTGATCGGCGCGCCCCCCGGCTACGTCGGCTACGAGGAGGGCGGGCAGCTGACCGAGGCGGTGCGCCGCCGCCCCTACGCCGTCGTCCTCCTCGACGAGATCGAGAAGGCCCACCCCGACGTCTTCAACACCCTGCTGCAGATTATGGACGACGGCCGCCTGACCGACGGCCAGGGCCGCACCGTCAGCTTCACCAACACGGTCCTGATCATGACCTCGAACGTCGGCTCCGACCGGATAGTCGGCGAGCAGGTCGACGAGAAGATCCGCGAGGGGATCGAAGAGGTGCTGGCGACGACCTTCAAGCCGGAGTTCCTCAACCGGATCGACGACACGGTGATCTTCCACCGCCTCTCGAAGGCCGACATCGGCCGCATCGTCGAGCTGCAGGTGAACCAGCTTGTCGGCCGGGTGCAGGAGCGGGGGATCGAGATCGAGCTGACCGACGACGCCCGCACCCTGCTCGGCAACCTCGGCTACGACCCCACCTACGGGGCGCGGCCGCTGAAGCGGGTGATCCAGAAGCAGCTGGTCGACAAGCTGGCCCTGAAGATCCTCGAGGGCGAGTTCGGCGAAGGCGACAGGGTTCGCGTCGACGCCGCCGAAGGAGAGATCGCCTTCGAGCGCGCTGGGGCGCCCGCCGCAAGCGCTACTGCTTGAGCGGGGCGAAAGCGCCTCCAGGGCTCATCTTTGCGGCTGTTTCTGCCGAAACAAGAACCTCGTAAAGGTGCTCTTTAATTGAGCCAGCCACCGTAGGCTTAGGGAGAGCACCGGCAAGACCAGATGAGCGACGACCAGACCCCGATCAACGCGCGCCCGAAGCGGCAGCCCCCGGAGGCCATCGAGGACCTCTCCCTGGCCGTGCGCGACCGCGTGCTCTGGCCGCTCGGGGACCGCTTCCTCGGGCTCGACGACGCGGCCCGCGCCGCCATCGCCGGCGGCGCCGTCGTGCTGGCGCTGGCGATCGGGATCGGCGGCTACTCGCTCGCCTCCGGCGGCAGCGACCCGGCGAGCGCGCCGACCGTCGCCCTACAGAGCGAGCCGGTTCCGACCCCGTCGCCGTCGAAGCCCGCCGCGAAGCCGGAGCCCGAACCGACCCTGCAGGGCGCCAACCCGGTCTTCCGGGCGCCTACCGGCGACAAGGCCTCGAAGCTCGACGGCTCCGAAGCCGTGGAAGCCGACGCCAGCGCATCGAGCTCGGGCGCCAACACCGGCAACCCGGCCACCGACACCTTCTCCACCAGCCCGACCGCCGCCGGCACCGCAACCGCCGGCGCGACCGCCTCGCGGGCCAGCGTCGAGGGGCCGCCGGCCGGTCCCGCCGCCGTCGCCGTCGCCCGCAAGTTCGCCGGCGCCTTCGTCGTCTACGAGACCGGCGGCGACACCGCCACGGTCCGCAAGGCGTTCAAGGCGACCGCCGCCCCGCAGGTGACGAAGGCGCTGCTGCAGCGACCGCCGCGCCAGCCGGCCGGGGTCAAGGTGCCGAAGGCCAAGGTCCTGAACGTCGTCGCCGCCCCCTCGCACGATCGCATCTACCCGGTCAGCGTCTCGCTGCTGCGGGTCGGCGCGACCAGCGAGCTGCGGCTGGAGATGGAACAGCTGAAAAACAAGCAGTGGCGAGTGGTCAACGTCCTCGGCTGATGGAGCGCGCGAGCAAGATCAGGGCGGTGATGGCGACCGCGGCGGCGACCGCGGCGCTGGCGGTGCCGGTCGCGGTGGCGCGCGCCGAGGCGACGACGACCGCGGCCCCGGTGGCGGGCGCGGCGCTCGAAGCGCCCGCTCCCAGCGAAGCTCCGGAAACGACCGAAGCGCCCGTCAAGCAGAACGAAACTCTGGTCCCGCCGCCCGCCCCCGCGACCAAGACGCCGCCGCCGAACGGAGGCGTCAACGCCGGCGCGGGCGGGGTCGAAGCGGAAGCTCCCGAAGAAACCGAAGCCGAAGAAGCTCCCGCGGGCGGGGCGACGACCGCCCCGGCCGCCGGCGTCTTCACGATCCCCTCGCTCCCCGCCTCCAGCTGCGCGATCAACGGCGTGCCGCCGGTCCTGATCCCGATCTACCAGGCCGCCTCGGAGCGCTATGGGCTCGGCCCGCAGGGCCCGGCGATCCTGGCCGGGATCAACGCGATCGAGACCGCCTTCGGCACCAACCTCGGCCCCTCCTCCGCCGGCGCCGTCGGCTGGATGCAGTTCATGCCGGAAACCTGGGCGATGTACGGGGTCGACGCCAACGGCGACGGCGTCGCCGACCCGAACAACCCCGAAGACGCGATCTACGCTGCCGCCCGCTACCTCGACGCCGCCGGCATGCCGGAGGACGTCTGGGGCGCGATCTTCGCCTACAACCACGCCGACTGGTACGTCGAAGAGGTGCTCGCCAACGCCGGCTGCTACGCCGCCGAAGTCGGCAGCAACTACGCGATGCTGACCCTCTCGCCGCAGATCGAAGTCTTCAAGTGCAGCCCGGCCGAGGACTTCAAGAAGCAGATCCCCGAGGAGTACCTGGCCGCCTTCGAGGCCGCCGCCGGCCGCTACGAACTCGGCAAGCGCGGGGTCTGGACCCTGGCGGCGATCGCCCGCCTGGAGTCGAACTTCGGCCGCGGGATGACGAAGGAGCAGCTGCGGACCGAAGGCCCGCTCGGCCTCGACCCGATGGAGTGGAACCGCTACGCGGTCGACGGCGACAAGGACGGCCGCCTGCGCCACGCCGACATCGACGACTCGGCAGCGACGCTGGCGCGGATGATGTGGTCGCGCGGCGGCATCGAGCCCGGCGTCTTCACCCACAACCAGGCCGCCTGGTACGTCGACGCGGTCGCCGCCGAGGCCGACCAGCTGGCCGGCAAATGCGCGGTCACCAGCAAAGCCTGGACGATCGTCCTCCCCGGCGACGTCGCCTCGCAGATCAACTGGCAGAACCTCACCCTCTCCAACGACCTGGAGCTGCGCGACATCCAGGCGGGCATGCTCGACCAGCGGGTCACCGGCCTGCTGGCGCTGATGACCAAGGAACACCAGATCACGATCACCGCCCTGCGCTCCGACCACTCGCAGATGACCGCCTCGGGCAACGTCTCCAACCACTTCTACGGCCGGGCGATGGACATCGCCTCGGTCGACGGCGTCTCCTGCACCGACACCTCGACCACCGCCCCCTGCGCCGAGCTCGGCTACGCCCTCGCCAAACTGCCGGCGCCCCTGCCCCCCACCGAGCTCATCTACTGCTTCGACCTCGACGGCCCCGGCCCGGCCTTCGCGCTGCCGGACCACTGCGATCACATCCACGCCGGCTACTACGCGTATTAGGAAGAGCTTCCGGAAGAGGGGAGCCGGAGCACAGAAGCTGAAGACCCCGAGGCTTCCTTCCTAAATGCTCTTGAACCTTGGGCCGTGTGCTGCTTCGTGTCGTGAGGGGGCGGGGGTGTTCCTTCTGGGCACTCAGCATGAGGCGGGCCGGCGACCATCGGGCGACAGCGACAGAACGATCTCCCGCCGAGCTGCGCCCAGAAGGGACACCCCCGCCCCCTTCCAACCAAGTAGTTTTGAACCCAAGCCCGATCACGACCTGGAGGGGACGAGATGCCGACTTATCTGATGCTGACCAACTTGACCGCCGAGGGTGTTCGGACGTTGAAGAACAATCCGGGGCGGGTTGCCGAGGTGAACCGGGAGGTCGAACAGATCGGGGCGAAGGTGGTGGCCCAGTACGCGACGCTGGGGCAGTACGACTTCGTCACCGTGGTCGAAGCTCCCGACGAGAAGACGATGGCGAAGGTCTCGGTCGAGCTCGGCTCGCGCGGGACGATGACCAGCCAGACCTTGGCGGCGATGCCGGCCGAGGATCTTTCGAGCGCCCTCTAGCCCGCTTTGAAGGCACTCGTAGTCGGAGGAGGCGGTCGCGAGCACGCGATCGTGCGGGCGCTGCGCCGCTCGCCGCAGGTCACCGACGTGCTCTGCGCCCCGGGGAACGCGGGGATCGCGGCCGATGCCGAGTGTCTGCCCGACGTCGCCGCCGACGACGCGTCGGCGATCGTCGCCGCGGCGCAGGAGCACGGGGTAGAGCTGGCCGTGATCGGCCCTGAGGCCGGACTGGTCGCCGGCGCCGTCGACGCGCTTGAGGCCGCCGGTGTCCCCGCCTTCGGCCCGACCAAAGCCGCCGCCGAGCTGGAGGGGTCGAAGGCGTTCGCCAAGGAGCTGATGGCGGAGGCGGGGGTGCCGACCGCGGGTTACGCGCTGCTGCGCAGCCGCGAGGAAGCGCTGGAGGGGATCGCCGCCGCCTCCTACCCCACCGTGCTCAAGGCCGACGGCCTCGCCGCGGGCAAGGGCGTGATCATCTGCCAGGAAGAGGGCGAAGCCCGCGAGGCGATCGACGTCTTCTTCACCGAGCGGCGCTTCGGCGCCACCACCGTCGTGCTCGAGGAGTTCCTGGAGGGCGAAGAGCTCTCCCTGCTGGCGATCTGCGACGGCGAGAACGTCGTCCCGCTCGCCCCCGCCCAGGACTACAAGCGGATCTTCGACGGCGACGGGGGGCCGAACACCGGCGGCATGGGCAGCTACTCCCCCGTCCCCGGCTTCGGCTCGGCGGAGGTCGAGGAAATCGTCGAGCGGGTGCACCGGCCGGTCGTCGCGGCGATGGCGGCGCGCGATGTCCCCTTCCACGGCGTCCTCTATGCCGGGCTGATGATCGGCGCCGAGGGTCCCAAGGTGCTCGAGTTCAACGCCCGCTTCGGCGACCCCGAGACCCAGGCGGTGCTGCCGCGCCTGCGCTCCGACCTCGCCGAGCTCTTCCTCGCCGCCCGCGAGCCCGGCGGCCTCGCCGGAGCCTCAGCCGAGTTCGAGGACAACTGGGCAGTCACCGTCGTCCTCGCCTCCGCCGGCTACCCCGAGTCCTCCTCGAAGGGCGACGTCATCGCCGGCCTCGCCGAGGCGGCGGAGATCGCCGAGGTGACCCACGCCGGCACCGCCGAGCGGGACGGCGAGATCGTCACCGCCGGGGGGCGGGTGCTGAATGTGACCGGCCTGGGTAGCAGTCCCGCCGAGGCGCGCGATCGTGCATACGATGCCGCCAGCCGGATCTCTTTCGAGGGAATGCAGATCCGCACCGACATCGCCGCCCGCGCCGTCGAGCGCGTCCCCAGCTAACCCATTCACCGACAGATTCCAGAGGAGTGAGATGAGCGAGATCTCAGAGGAGCCGCAGCCGACCGGGACCGCCACGCCCGCGGGGGGCGGTCCTGCCGACCCCACCGAGACGGCGACGATGGCGACCGTCGAGGAAGCCTTCACCGAAATCGACGTCGACGAGCCCCACGTCGGGATCATCATGGGCTCGAAGAACGACAAGCCGAAGATGGAACCGGCGGGCAAAGCCCTCGAGGAAGTGGGCATCCGCTACGAGGTGCGGGTGATGAGCGCCCACCGCGATCCCGAGATGGTCCGCGAGTACTGCCAGAACGCGCGGATGCGCGGGCTCAAGGTGATCATCGCCGGGGCCGGGATGTCGGCGGCGCTGCCGGGAGTCGCCGCGGCCCACACCGACCTGCCGGTGATCGGGGTGCCGATCCTCGGCAAGAGCCTCGGCGGCCTGGACGCGCTGCTCTCGGCGGTGCAGATGCCCCCGGGAATCCCGGTCGCCTGCGTGGCGATCGACGGGGCGAAAAACGCCGGCGTCCTCGCCGCGCGGATAATCAACGCGTGATCCCCCGCTACACCCGTCCCGAGATCGGGGCGGTCTGGACCCAGCAGGCCAAGCTCGACAGCTGGCTCGAGGTCGAGCTGGCGGCGACCGAGGCCTGGGCGGCGGAGGGAGTCGTCCCGGAGGACGCCGCGCGCGAGGCGCGCGAGCGGGCGGCCTTCAGCGTCGAGGCAGTCGAAGAGCGGGAGAAGGTGACCGACCACGACGTCGCCGCCTTCGTCGACGTGGTCGCCTCCTCGGTCGGCGAGCACGGCCGCTGGGTGCACTACGGGCTCACCTCCTCCGACGTCCTCGACACCGCGCTGGCGCTGCAGCTGCAGGCGGCCGGGGAGATCGTCGTCACCGGCGCCCGCGCCTATCGCGACGCGCTGGTGGAGCAGGCGTTTGCGCACCGCGACACCCTCTGCGTCGGCCGTACCCACGGGGTCCACGCCGAGCCAACGACCTTCGGGCTGCGGCTCGCCGGCTTTGCCTTCGAGGCCGACCGCAACCTCCGCCGCCTCACCGACGCCTTCGCCCAGCTGCGCTTCGGCAAGCTCTCCGGCGCGGTCGGCACCTACGCCTCGATCCCGCCTGCGGTCGAGGCGCGGGTGATGGAGAAGCTCGGCCTGGAGACGGAGGACGTCTCCACCCAGGTGATCCCGCGCGACCGCCACGCGGTGCTGCTGGCGGCGATCGCGGTTGCCGGCGCCGGCCTGGAGCGCTTCGCGACCGAGGTTCGCAACCTGCAGAAAACCGAGGTCCGCGAGGTCGAAGAGCCGTTCCGCGCCGGCCAGAAGGGCTCCTCGGCGATGCCGCACAAGCGCAACCCGATCCGCACCGAGCGGATCACCGGCCTCGCCCGCGTCCTGCGCGGCTACTCGCAGGCGGGGATCGAGAACGTCGCCCTCTGGCACGAGCGCGACATCTCCCACTCCGGCGCCGAGCGGGTGATCCTGCCCGACGCGACGATCGCCCTCGACTACATGCAGGCCCTGGCCAGCGGCGTCGCCTCGGGGATGCGCGTCAACGAGGAGCGGATGCGCGAGAACCTCGGCCTTACCTACGGCGCCCTCTTCAGCCAGCGGGCGCTGACCGCCCTGGTCGAGTCCGGCATGTCCCGCGACGACGCCTACCGCGTCGTCCAAGAGAACGCCCAGCGCGCCTGGGACACCCGCACCGAGTTCCGCGACCTGCTCGCCGAGGCGGCCCCCGACCTCGACCTCGACGCCGTCTTCGACTACAACGCCTACCTCACCCACGTGCCCGAGATCTTCGAGCGGCTGGAAGCGCTGCGCGGCTGATCAGACCGGGATCACAGTGAGGCCTGCAATGCCGTTGAGCACGTCGAAGTCGTCGTCCTGCGTCAGCACGGGGATCTCGTGGGCCGCCGCGGTTGCGGCGATCCAGATGTCGTTGACGTTGACGCGGCGTTCGGCCGCCGCCAGGTAAACCCGCATCTGAGCCCACGCCCGAGCAACTTCGTCATCAACCGGGATAACCGGAAAATGTGCTGACGCCTCGAGAGTGGCAATACGACGGTCGCGGAGGGCGACGGTGTCGGCAGCGAACACCCCTACTCGCAGCTCGGCCCTGGTAATGCTCGAAATCGCGCTTGCCGCGGGCATCGACTCCGATTTCAATGGCCGACCAGTCTCAGCGGCAATGAATACCGAGGTGTCGAGAAGTCCCCGCGGGGGTCTGTCCTTCACGAGATCGGCCCAAGGTCGTCGGTGGTATCCCCTGCGAACCGTTCGAGATCGGCTTTGAGGCCAGGATCGGCGGAGAACCGGTTCACGATTTCCGTGACCTCGTCGGGTCCCAGCCATCGCCGTTGCATGGGCCGGTGAGGCACGAGATCCGCTACCGGCTTTCCCCGTCGCGTAATCACGAGCTTCTCCCCGGCTTCGACCCGCCTCAGTAGACCAGCCGTGTCGTTGCGCAGCTCTCTAGAAGCAACTTCTACGCTCATGCTACAAATGTAGCATCTGAACCCGCGATAGCCTGCAGCTCGTGATCCTCTACACCTGTGGTCAGAAGACGCATGGGCCGGGCTTCGCCCATCCCTGTGCCAAGGCGGGCAAGGCGCTCGACGCGGCCGGTTACGAGTACGAGATCAAGACCGTCGGCGGCTACCGCCTCGCCCTCTGGACCTGGGGCACCCGCAACGCCGACCGCGAGGAGGTCAAGCGCCTCAGCGGCACCAACGAGGTGCCAATCCTCGTGCTCGACGACGGCGAGGTGATCTCCGGCTCCGGCACGATCGCGAAGTGGGCGAGGGAGCATCCGCACTCCCCCGCCAAGTCCGGCGGCTGAGCCTGCCTAGATCTTGTCCGTCAGAACGCCGATGGCGAGCGAAGCCATGAAGGCGATCTGTATGTAGAAGAGCCTGTCGATTCGGGAACCGAGGCCGTCAATGCGGGAGCCGAGATGGTCGATTCGGGAGTCGAGACCGTGGATTCGGGAGCCGAGACCGTCGATGCGGGAGTCGAGCCGATCGTTCATCTGATCCAACCTCGCATCCAATCGCGCAAAGCCTTCCCGCATCTCTTTGAAGCCGTCATCCACGCGGCCGCTTAGTTCGTCCAGCCGCTCGTCGTTCCAGCTCTCCATCTCCGTCCCCCTCTCCAGAAGTGCCTCCATGCGAGGAGTGTAGACAAAAACCTTCGGAAATGTTTTGTCAGACTGGGAGCGGCTCTTTAGCAGGCTGGCGGGCGGTGACGACCACCGGGGTCCCGCCTTTCGGCGAGAGGGTGATGTTGCGGCGGCCGGTGCGCTCGGGCTCCGGGCTCGCCTTGCGCAGCTCGCAGCGGGTGAGGACCTCGCGGAGGACGACCCGCATCTCGAACTCGGCGAAAGTGGCGCCGATGCAGCGGCGGACGCTGCCGCCGAAGGGGATCCAGGAGTAGGTGTCCGGCCCGTCGCCGAGGAAGCGCTCGGGCTTGAAGGCGAAGGGGTCGGGATAGACGTCCGGCCGGGTGTGGGTGAGCCAGATCGCCGGGGTCACGTCGCTCCCCTCCGGGAACGTGACCCCGTCGGCTACGAGCTCCTTCGAGAGCCGGCGCCCGGCCAGCGGAATTACCGGCCGCAGCCGCAGCGACTCGGAGATCGTCGCCCGCAGGTAATCCTCCTCGCCGGCGGCGAGCGAGTCCCGCAGCCGCCCCAACTCCACCGGGTGGCGCAGCAGCAGGTCGAAGGTCCAGGCCAGCGCCGTCGCCGTGGTCTCGTGCCCGGCGAGCAGCAGCGTCATCAGCTGGTCGCGCAGCTCCTGGTCCTCCATCCGCGTGCCGTCCTCGAACTCGGCGGTCATCAGCATCGAGAGGATGTCCTCGCGCTCGGCCAGGTCGGGCCGCTCGCGGTGCTCGGCGATCTCGGCGAAGAGCAGGTCGTCGACTTCGCGCAGCTGGGTCTCGAACTGGGCGAACATGCCGCGACCGCCGAAGCGCTGCAGCGCCAGGCCGAGGACCTGGCGACCCGGTGCGGCAGTTTCGGTGAGCACGGTGCCGAGCATCTCCCGCAGGCGGTCGAGCCGCGGCCCGCTGGAGATGCCGAAGACGACCTGGAGGATCACCTCCAGCGTCACCGCCTGCATCCGCGCGTGGATCGGGAACTCGGCGTTCAGCGGCCAGGAGTCGATCTCGGCCTCGACGATCGCGTTCATCGTCTCCTCGTAGGAGCGCATCCGCTCGCCGTGGAAGGGCGGCAGCATCAGCCGGCGGCGGCTGAGGTGCTCGGCGCCCTGCTGGATCAGCAGCGATTTCGAGCCGAGGATCGGCTCCAGGACGGTGTTGCGTCCCGGCGGCAGCCCGTGGCTCGGCTCGCGGTAGAGCGCCTTGATCGCCTCCGGGTCGGAGATCAGGTACATCGGCCGCTCGAAACCGAGGAAGCGGACGCCGAAGGCGTCGCCGTAGCGGCGGCGGCTGTCCTCCATGAAGGCGATCGGCCGGAAGGCCCAGCGCAGGGTCTGCGAGAGGGGGCTGCGCTTGACTTCGGGAGGGAGCGCCACGGGGGGAAGCATCCCAGAGGTTCCTAATTGCGGGGTGTGACCTCCGTCGCACACCGCTCGGAGAACTTTTCAGCCAGGGAGATGGTTAGCATCGCCACCGATGCCGAACGTCGCCGACCTGAAGCTCCTCTCCTCCGGGAAGGTGCGCGAGATCTACCAGTGGGAGGACGACCTGCTGATGGTCGCCTCCGACCGCATCTCCACCTACGACGTGGTGATGCCGACGCCGATCCCCGACAAGGGCAAGGTGCTGAACCGGATGTCGGTCTTCTGGTTCGGGCTGACCGAGGACATCGTCCCCAACCACTTCATCTCCGAGGACGTGCCCGAGGAGGTCGCCGAACGGGCGATGCGGGTGCGCAAGCTGGAGATGTACCCGGTCGAGTGCGTCGTCCGCGGCTATCTCTCCGGCTCGGGCTGGAAGGAATACAAGGAAGAGGGTGCGGTCTGCGGGATCGAGCTCCCCTCCGGCCTGGTCGAGTCCGACCAGCTGCCGGAGCCGATCTTCACCCCCGCGACCAAGGCCGAGATCGGCGACCACGACGAGAACATCGACTTCGACCGCGCCGCCGAGATCGTCGGCGACCGGGCGCTGCTGGAAGAGCTGCGGCGGGTCTCGATCGAGGTCTACAAGCGCGGCTCCCAGCACGCGGCGCAGCGCGGCATCATCCTCGCCGACACCAAGTTCGAGTTCGGCCGCCACGCCGGCGCCGAGATCGTCCTCGGCGACGAGGTCCTGACGCCGGACTCCTCCCGCTTCTGGCCGGCGGCGAGTTACCAGCCCGGCGCCACTCCCCCCTCCTTCGACAAGCAGTACGTCCGCGACTGGGCCTCGGAGACCGGCTGGGACAAGACCCCGCCCGGGCCCGAGCTGCCGGCCGACGTGGTCGAGCAGACCCGGGCCAAATACGTCGAGGCCTACGAGCGGGTCACCGGAGAGACGTTCTGAAGGCTCGGGTGCTGATCCGCCCCAAGGAGGGAATCCTCGACCCTCAGGGCAAGGCGGTGGAGCGGGCGCTGCCGGCGCTCGGCTTCGAGGGAATCGAGCACGTTCACGTCGGGCGCCTGGTCGAGCTCGAGGCCGAGAGCCCGGAGCGGCTCGGCGAGCTCTGCGAGAAGCTGCTCGCCAACCCCCTGATCGAGGATTACGAGATCCAGACCCTGTGATCTGGGGCGTCCTCCAGTTCCCCGGATCATGCGACGAGCGGGACGCGCTGCACGCCTGCGAGATCCACGGCGACGGAGCGCGGCTCGTCTGGCACGAAAGCCGTGACCTCGACGGGGTCGACGGGGTCGTCGTCCCGGGCGGCTTCTCCTACGGCGACTACCTGCGGGCGGGCGCGATCGCCCGCTTCAGCCCGGCGATGGAGGCGGTCGCCGAGGCGGCCGCGGGCGGGGCGCCGGTGATCGGCATCTGCAACGGCTTCCAGGTCCTCTGCGAGGCGGGGCTGCTGCCGGGGGCGCTGCTGCGCAACGCCGAGCTGCGCTTCCGCTGCCACCAGGTCGAGCTGGTCGAGGAGGACACGGGCGAGCGGCTCTCGATCCCGGCCAAGCACGGCGAAGGGCGCTACTACGCTCCGGAGGAGATGCTCGACCAGATGGAGCGCAGCGGTCAGGTCGCCTACCGCTACGCCGACGGCCACAACTCCAACGGCTCGCTGCGCGACATCGCCGGTGTGACCAACGAGCGCGGCAACGTCCTCGGCCTGATGCCCCACCCCGAGCACGCCGTCGACCCGCTGACCGGGTCGACGGATGGCCTGCGCGTCTTCGAGCGGATGAGCAAGGTGGGCGACTTTGCAAACCATGGGTTGACAAAGTCGCCCCAGGCATGACGGTCGGCACCCCGAAATACCGCGAGCTCGGCCTCACCGACTCCGAGTACGAGCTGATCGTCGAGAAGCTGAGGCGGGAGCCGAACGACGTCGAGCTGGCGATGTTCAGCCTGCTCTGGTCCGAGCACTGCGCCTACAAGCACTCGCGCAAGCTGCTGGGGAAGCTGCCGACCGAGGGCGAGCGGGTGGTGATGGGGCCGGGCGAGAACGCCGGCGCCGTCGACGTCGGCAACGGCTACGCGGTCGCCTTCAAGGTCGAGTCCCACAACCACCCCAGCGCGGTCGAACCGTTCCAGGGGGCGGCCACCGGGGTCGGCGGCATCATGCGCGACGTCTTCGCGATCGGGGCGCGGCCGATCGCGATCCTCGACAGCCTCCGCTTCGGCGAGCTCGACTCGGTCCGCTCGCGCCACCTGCTCGACGGCGCCGTGCGCGGGATCGGCCACTACGGCAACTCGATCGGGGTGGCGACGGTCGGCGGCGAGATCTACTTCGAGGAGCCCTACGAGCACAACTGCCTGGTCAACGCGATGTGTATCGGCTTCGCCAAGATCGAGGACATGGTGCGGGCGGCGGCGGCCGGGCCTGGCAACTCGATCGTGCTGATGGGCGCCTCGACCGGCCGCGACGGAATCGGCGGCGCCTCGGTGCTGGCCTCGGCCGAGCTCGGCGAGGGCGACGAAGCGAAGCGGCCGACGGTGCAGATCGGCGACCCCTTCGAGGAGTCGAAGCTGCTCGAGTGCTGCCTGGAGCTGCTGGAGAAGGGGCTGCTGGTATCGCTGCAGGATCTCGGCGCCGCGGGGCTGACCTCCTCGGCCGGGGAGATGGCGAGCGCCGGCGGGGTCGGGATCGACATCGACGTCGCCGCGGTGCCGCTGCGCGAGGCCGACATGGAGCCCTTCGAGATCATGGTCTCCGAGTCCCAGGAGCGGATGCTGGCGGTGGTCGAGCCGGGCCGGGTCGAGGAGGTGCGGGCGATCTGCGAGAAGTGGCAGACCGGCTCGGCGACGATCGGCGCGGTCACCGAGGGCGGCCAGATCCGGATCCTGCGCGGCGACGAGGTCGTCGGCGAGATGCCGGTCGAGGCGCTGGTCGACGGCTGCCCGCTCTACGACCTTGAGCCCGAGGAGCCGGAAGGCTGGATCTACGGCAACCGCGAGACGCTGGCGGCGGGGGCGAGCGCGGCGGACGAGCTGCTGGCGCTGCTGAGCGCGCCGAGCATCGCCTCCAAGCGCTGGGCCTTCGAGCAGTACGACTCGATCGTCGGCTCGCGTACCGTGCGGCGACCCGAGCAGGCCGACGCCGCGGTCCTGCAGCTGCCCGAGGCCGGCAACGCGATCGCGGTCTCGATCGACGGCAACGGCCGCCGCGTCGCCTGCGACCCCTACCGCGGCACGATCGACGCCGTGCTGGAGTGCGCGCAGAACCTCGCCTGCGTCGGCGCCGAGCCGCTCGGCCTGACCAACTGCCTCAACTTCGGCAACCCGGAGAAGCCGGCCGGCGCCTGGCAGCTCGATCGCGCGGTCAGCGGCCTCGCCGACGCCTGCACGGCGCTCGGCGTCCCCGTCGTCGGCGGCAACGTCTCCCTCTACAACGAGGGGCCGGAAGGACCGATCTACCCGACGCCGGTGGTCGCGATGGTCGGCGAGCTGCCCGACCCGGCGCAAGTCGCCGGCAACGCCTTCGTCGGCGAGGGCGACGCGATCGGGCTAGTCGGCCCCTTCGAACCGAACCTCGCCGGCTCGGAGCTGGCGAAGCAGCGCGGCGAGTTGGGGATGGGCCTGCCGGAGCCTGACATCGCCAGCGTGACCAAGGCCTGCGAGACCGTCCGCGCCGCGATCCGCGCCGGCAAGCTCTCCTCCGCCCATGACGTCTCCGACGGCGGCCTCGCCGTCGCCCTGGCCGAGTGCGCAATCGCCGCCGGCATCGGCTGCCGGGTCGACCTCCAGCACCTGCGCGAGCGCGGCTGCAGCCCCGAGGAGGCGCTCTTCGGCGAGGGCCCCGGCGGCTTCGTCGTCAGCGGCGCCCGCGCGACGCTGGAAGAGCTCGGCGCGACCCTGCTCGGCGAGGTAGGCGGCAAGGAGATCGAGATCGCCGCCGGCGACCGCAGCCTCACGCTCTCTTTGGCCGAAGCCGAGGCCGCCTGGCGCTCGCTCGACCTGGCCTGAATGTCTGGCCTTTCAGATCGGTTTCTCGCTCTATTCCGCCAGGTGCGGATATGCTCGCGCCTCGTCCGCCGCTAAGTATTGGAGAGAGTCATGAGGTCCAAACTTGTCAGCGTCGCTGGAGTCCTGGCGGTTGCCGCCCTGCTGTCTGGAGCGGGAACCGCCTCCGCAGCCACGGAAGTTGGAGACACCTGTGGAGCCACCGGGGGAGCCGAAGGCGACACCCTGGTCCAGCTGTCCAAGAACCCCGCGACGCCGCCGGCGATGTCGGCTGGCAGCTCCGGCGTGATCACTTCCTGGAAAGTTGCCGTGGCGATAGACCTGGAAGGGAAAACCTACTCCTCACAGTTGAAGATCATGCGACCCGCTGGCGGGGCCACGACTTTCACCGTTGTCGCCCAGAGCGATCCCGTCACCGTCGGCCAAGGGTTGAACACCTTTCCGGCGCGGATTCAGATCCAGGCTGGCGACCGGCTCGGCTTCGGCGGTGGGGCCGGATTCATCCAGTGGTACTGCGAAACGGGCGACCCACTCGACGACCTCGGCTACATCGAAGCCGACGTTCCCCTTGGCGCGACTCAAACCTTCCCCAAACATGCGCCCGAAATCCAGGAGTCGGTAAGCGCGGTGATCGAGCCCGACGCCGACAACGACGGCTTCGGCGACGAGACGCAGGACCCCTGCCCGGAGCGCGCGACGACCCAGGTCGCCTGCCCGGTGGTGAAACTGAGCGCTTCGGCAAGTGCCGCTAAGAAGTTCGTCACGGTCACCCTCACCGGCACCACGCCGGCCAACGTCACCGTCAACGGCAAGGTCTCCCTCGGCAAAGGCAAGAAGGCGAAGCTGAAAGGCGGCACCAAAGCCGTCTCCCCCGGCACCTTCACCAAGTTCAAGCTGAAGTTCCCGGCGAAGCTGATCAAGCGCCTGAAAGAACTGCCGCCGAGCAAGAAGCTGACGCTGAAGGTGACCAGCTCGGCGCCGAACATCGCCGCGGCGCCGACCAAGAAAGTGCTTAAGGTGAAGTTGAAGGGGCAGGGCTAGCGAGAGTTCGCGGCTGCTCGGAGCGCCGCAGCCCGAGGGCTGCGGCGCCGGAGACCAGCGAGGCGATAACTGCGAAGAGGTAGGCGCTGTCGGAGACGTCGAGCGCGGCGGCGAGGTTGGCGGGTTCGCCGACGATCGCAATCAGGATCGCAGTGCCGAGGACGGCTCCTACCTGGCGGAAGGCGGCGTTGACG
>Ga0164301_10000253_pt1 | contig 15042 bp, 17 predicted proteins | sample Whisoiple_231_MG_FD_109711 | JGI IMG/M metagenome (GOLD analysis project Ga0164301, IMG submission 109711) | Unamended control soil microbial communities from upstate New York, USA - Whitman soil sample_231_MG | ecosystem: Environmental > Terrestrial > Soil > Agricultural land ... | reverse complement strand
CGCTTCTGGACAGAACAAAAGGCTTAACTTGATGTAAGTCTTCAGGGATTCTTACGTATTTAACCGCATAATAAATCAGAACACTTTAAGTCTAACGATAATTATAGAAGGATTCTGTACTGATTTAACAGTATTGAAAGCAAACGTTAGATTATGCTAGATGATCGGTTGTCAATTCTGCTTATTTCCGCATCGTATACAGAATTTTGCGTGTATTCCGATCGGATTGCCACATTCTGTACAATATTTTCGTTCTGCAAACCCGGTGTGTCTTTCTAATCTTTGATCATCTAAATTGTCTTTAGAATCTATGCCGACGGTAGGACTTGACTGCCCTGCATCGGGCATCTCTGGCGCTTTTTGTAAACTATACATATCTGTCACCGCTCCACTGGGCTTAAACGAATCATCAACATTCGGATTAATCCTCGTGATTCCTTCATCATCGTCATTTTTCAGATCTTCTATATATAATAATAACCTTGGACTCTTCGAATCACCAGGACCAGGCACTTGCTCACCCAGCCACATGGCGAATTTCTTAAGAGTCATCTCTGGGGTCGAAAATGTTAGCGAATGGGTAGACATGTACTCATCAGTAGCTGACCTCCCGTTAAAGACTTTCATTAATTACATTAATACTGAGATATATTATTAATAGTTGTATTTCTACAGTCTAGGATGGAACTTCCTAACTTAATAGATTAAACTGACGTTTTATCAGAATTGTTGTCTTCTTCAAATTCTGAATTGATCGCATCTTTCTGATTACGAATTATTGTCATCTAACAACCATAATTTTTTCAACATCATGACAACATGATGATTTAATACAAATTAGAAATGAGGCTACACGTTATCTTGTTTACAAATGATATTTAGCCTAGGACGTTTAGATAGTCTTCATAATACTACGTTGCCAACTGTAAATACAATGACAAACAAAATTTTATTTCTAATGTACACTCTTGCAATTTAAGTATCTTATCATTTGGGTTGTAGCACATTGAAATACTCCCTATGCATTTAGACACCTAGCAACTTCGGACCGAATTAGTCTTTTGGAATATTATGTTTCTAGAATGGTCAACGTTTAAGAAACATTAAATGGCTCATTGTCGGCGAATATATTTGATAACGTTTTTTGGTAATGCGATTGGTTCGCACACTACTTATCTTTAATTCAACCTCAGGAGTTAATAACTTCTTATACGTTTTTTGTGCATTCTATCCATTTATCGATATGAACTGTATCAGCATGTTCGCTAAACTATAGCAAATAATATGAACGTAATTTCAGAACTTCCTATACGTCTTGTATACTGGCTATATATCTAAAGACTCTTAATATACCGATATTATATAATCTTATTATATCAGCCCAAATTTCGACTTTACCATCAAGAAATCTAAGCTAAGCTAAGCTTAGCTTAGCTTTCGAACGAAACCGATTGTTGGAATACTACTGTGAACTTCCACATTTATTACAGTATTTTGCTCTAATTGATAATCCCTGACCACACTTGCGGCATTTTCGTATCGACACTGGATTTCCATCATTTCTGCGACGTGGATTTTCCAATGTGATTGTAACCGGCTTAAAAGTGGGCTCTTGTATATTATGTGTATCATCGCTGCTAGAAGTTTGGGGGTTTAATCTGGATAAAGGCTCGCCGCTATGTGCAGCTTTTGAGCCGAATTGTGGAGTCAAGGATGGATTGGAAGTTTGGCCCTTATTCTCTTCAAAGACAGATTTCAATTCTAAAATAATCTGAGTTGAAAGAAAATTCATAGACGACAAAGACTTCATGTATTCGCCGAGTTTAAATAAAAATTCCTTATCATTAAGGTCACCCTTTTTATAGAGTTGAGCAGAATCAATGAGATTTTCATATTGCTCCTGAATATCTGCAATCAATTTTTTCAGTTTATCGGTCCGATGTAGGATGTCTTCTTGCCCCTGCTCCTCTGGTACCACTGCTTACTACCTTAAATCTATCAGCCTAATAAAAGTTTGAACTGTACTGAAATGGCCTTTGCAGAAAAGAAATGAGTCCTAATAATTAAAAATTAATGTATCATTTGATAAGGGTCGTTGCGTCAGGAATTACCCAATTATGGGAGTAATCAGTCACGCCCTTGACCAGGTGGGTTATTCCCTTGCAGGTCAGCTTGATAACGACAGCATTCTAGATTCATTTGCATAATATTTTCTGGCGCCTACAAAGACCTTATAATAGCATGTGTTAACATCATCAGCCGATAGTTTACCATTTTTATTGGCCGCTTTGGTAGTGCAATTAAAGTAATTTTTGAGAGCTAGCGCCGGCACGGCAATTGAGACAGCTAACACGAAAATTGCAAAGACACCAAGGGCAACCAAAAACGTCGATCTCCGTATTTCTATGCTCATAGATATTCAGCCACGTATAATATATTTATGGACTTTGTGTTTTTTTTAGATTAGTATTCTATAAACAAGTATGCTAATAATTTTTATTGACTAATAGTACCTATTTTCGGAACCATGACAATGTCAGCTAAAATTGAAAAATAATCCTTACTCATTGAGACATCGATCGTCACATTAAGTCTATTATCTTTCCTGCAAAAAAATAATTACGCATAGGCTATGTGCATTATGAGAAAGCCTTAATTATTTAAACTCCTGATTCCGATTTAGGTTTGCGTCTGCTTGTATCAAATGACTTTTATATGCATACACTCAACTTTTTAGTCACGTCTATTAGGGAGGGGTGGTCTAGATTGGTTAGGATACCTGCCTTACACGCAGGTGGTCATGGGTTCAAATCCCATTCCCTCCAATTAACGCAAGGACTGCAAAATTAGTTTCCATTACTAACAAAAGGTATATGAGTAAGTTTTAATTGATGGCAATTAAATCATATGGTGCAACAGCTACTTCCACTACAACAAAGTGCATTAGGTGTACGATAAAAGCGCAAACACTGAAAAATAAAAATCTGTTAACCATGGTGAGGACGAACCGTAACTATCATCTGTAGTTGCAATCAATCACGTAGAGCAACCTTCCTTCTGACTACGTCATTGTTGTCTATCATATTAACCTACTTGAGGGGGCCTATCTGGTCTTACATTAAATCTTGAGTTAATGTTATGGTTAAGGCTTGTGCACAGCCATAAGACCTGGTATCCTGTGCCCTATTGAAGAGGGATGCCAAAGGCTTGTAGTGACTACAATTAATTTACTATATGAAACCCATACGCAAGACATTTCATGTGAAAACAGTGGAAGTAATCTGTGCCCATTAATTTATTCAAATCTAATTCAATAATACGATAAGACATTTCTTGACCTTATTCAAGCCGTAGAACTGATAATGATGATCAGCAGAAGTAAGTCACATTAATGCCTTTTTAGAAGTACCTCCATAGCTAAAAAAATTTAGGAAGAAAATTACAGGACTAACTTGCTTAAATCAAATATAACCAGAGGTCAGAATAAAAATTGAAGAAATACGACTCGATATGATGATTCCAGGAGCATTAAAAAGTATATCGCTAGTGATCTATTTTTTAACCTGTTTGTATTTCTTTGCGTTATTCTCCTATGTTCCCTTACTTTGCTGCATAATACAACTAGGCAAGCAAATGCTGAGACTTCTGATATTCGTCTAGTTGATTATAAAGATAATGCTGATGTCAAGATAAAAAATAGTAATGAATTCTCTGCTAGTTATGCTGGAGATCAAACGCAATTCTGGAAGAATCTTGCCAACCCAGCCTTGGGTTATTCTGCTATTAATGATGTAGATAATGGAATACATGTTGATTTGTCATCAACGTCCTCAGATCCTCAGCAGTATAACATGGACGGAGAGCACAATCATAAAGTAGGAGATAATAAAGTTAATGCTAACGGAAACAACAACAAGAATAGTGACACTCCATTTACTTTACCATTTCCGTAAATTTCGCGCAGAGATAGAAGTGCTTGTAATCGGAGACTATAAATTTTTTGACGTACGCTAATTGTCCATTAAGGTACCGAAACCTAATTCTCAGTGTATTAATGTCCATATATCGTAACTGCGTACTGCTATTCCAAAGATGAGCCATAAGTGAATGAAGTGCCAAATAACTTTAGCACCTATAGTCGATGTTTGATGGCTCTAAAATATATAATTGAGCGTGGCTCATCTGACGCAGGAATTTGATACAATTAAACTTGATGGGTCATTAATTCGTAATTGTGCGACAACGGGCAATTTTGTCAAAAGCAGCGCCAACCTTATTTCTCCATTAACCTCCGTTAGACGAGTCACTGAATAACATAACAGCTTTACGAAATTATCGTATCATACGTCCAGGGGTAAAACGAAAGAGTGATAGTAAGTTAGTAGCGACAGAACTAATTAGACATATTATTTATTCTTCGATACGTTCGTAAGAAGCAGATTCCCACCATTAATCTTCATAGGCTTAGCCTCCCGGAAAACGAAAAAACATTACGCAAAGATCATGCTTTTTTGGCATTTGGAATGTGCGTATTTTGCACAGTCCAAAGACAAACTCTCACGTTCGTTTTTCTTACCAAGGTATATTTTCAGAGTGACTCGATTTCGTGATGCAGTTAATTCAGAAGATATTTCCCTTGCAAAATCGTATTCTGAAATCTAAGATACAATGAAATGAATACGCTAAAGTCTGTAATATCTCCACAATATAAAGAAATACTTTAATTAGGATAAAGTCTGCCTAGCTTCAATGACGTCATGGATGAATTGAATTTCTGAATTATTTTTGTCCTGATGATGTGTGCAGTTCTTGGTATCAACTAGCGATAAGGGAGAGATGCTACAATGGGATTAAGCGCAGCAGTTGCATCTTTTATCGGCAAAGTTGTAGAATATATAATTAAGGTGGTGGGGCCATTAATATCCTTTTGGACCGTATTACTAACGAAATCGTAAGTTGAAAGCACTCTGAATTTAGAAGCCAATAAATCTGTCCTGTATTTTGGTAATAGTGATGTTGGAACGAACATACCCCCAGCCACAAGATTGTTACTACTAGCCTTCTCTTTGCCAGACACATTTATGGTTCCAGTCATGTTCTTATATTTCTGATCTGTTACTGCGTACGTCCCTATAGGTAGTACCTTAGCGTCGGAGCTACCGGGATGTTTTATCGGAACGGTTTGCCATACTGTTTGTCCGGATTTTTCATCCTTTAATATCTCTATATGAATATGATTAGGATCGCCATGCATGTAAACTAAGGATGTTCCTGCTGGAACAGTTAGATTACTAGGGATGAAGTGAGCATTTTTCAGACTAATTGTCTTGTGCTCTGAAATTGAATGATGTGCTTCGTCAGGTATGTAGATAATAAATCCGCTTACTGAAGCGGGGAGGTAGATGCTGCCTGTTTCATAGACGGATCTAGCTGTTGGTACTGGGACGTTACCTGAATTGCTGGTTATTTTGATGCTAGCTGCACTAGAAACATCATATGTCCTAGTGCTCAATAATGGGTGTGTTGTTTCTAATATGTTCAAGGCATATGCATCTGGTGTAAATAAAATTATAGCTAGGGACATAAACAGGAATATCGTTATTGATGTAAACAAGATAGAAGACTGAATGCCTAACCAATTCGAGTTCATTATCATTGAAGATAACAAGCTAATTTTGGTAAAATTATTCTCAATCTTTAAAAACTTTGCTGAACTGAGTTATTTTTAGATTGACTGTTCATCAATAGAACAGTAAATGAATAGGTTATACTCTTCAGCATTCTGTTACCAATCATATTAATCCGGTTATAAAGTAACAGACGATTAGAACAGAACTATAAGCCCTCTTATATTGAGTTAGCAAGCAGGCAGGCAAGATGTACGACATTCTAGACAGTAGGCTACAGATGAGTAACTAACCTTTAAAAGAAGCAACGGTGTTGAATCCATGATTTTAGCCTTGCTAATTCTCCATGATGGATTATCGCATCTTAAGTACCGAAACTCGCTTTCTATGCGTAAGTAAATATATGGAAGTGTCCTATTATAACCAACGGTCTTTAAGTAAATGGCTTACGAAAATGTCATCCTAGTTTTGGTGGCAGTGGGACTAATCTTGTTTGGCTCCAAGAAATTGCCTGAATTATTCAAATCGTTGGGAAGAGCCAAAGTAGAGTATGAGAAGGCAAAAATAGAATCGAAGTATGAACTCGCCAAAACTGAACAGACTCTCAAACCGCAAGAAGAAAAAATGACAGGCAGAAGTATCTTGACAAGAGACAAACTCGAAGAAATGGCTTCAAAATTGGGTGTAGCTGAGCATGAAAGCATTAGTGATGATGAATTGAAGGAAAAAATACTAGAGCGTCTTAGGCAAGGATCTTGAATTTGGTCAATCTGTCGGAGACTACATTTAATTTTTTTAGAATAGCCTCTGTATAACTTTATAAAAAGATTTAATTGGACTTCCTTCGATTTCTCGTTTTGAAAAGGAACTCATTTAAATCCGATATTAAAATGTGGCGGGGATGAAGCATCAGATTCCCAGCTAGCAGTTCTTGATAATCAGTAGGAAGATTGAGTTTTCATTCCATTCAAGCTAGGACATAATGTGTTCAGGCCTCATCTAAAGAGATATCAACTTTGTTATTTGGTATTACTTCAAGGGGCATGACAAGAAAAAGCTAAAAAAAGCGAATTCTAATCTGGCACGAACCACTTAGCCCGTATCTTGTGCATGAAATACCTCGTTTACGTTTGCGAAGGAAATGTCTGGGGTGGGTCCGCCACCTATCACATAAATGTTATTTCCAATTGACGCAGCTGCCAGACCGTGGCGAGCCGTTGGCATGGGTAATTCTTCGACCCATTTATTATTCTGCGGATTATACATCTCATTATTATTGAACGTCTTGTCTGGAGCTTCTCCTCCAAAAACATAGATCTTTCCATTGACCACAGATGCAGCAATGCCACCACGCTTAGTGGGCATAGCAGCCAATTTACTCCACGAGTCAGTCTTAGGGTCATACGCTTCGTTATTATCTAGGTTTGAAGATTTACCTGTAGGTCTACCTCCTATAGCGTAAAATTTTCCCTCAACTACAGCTGAAGCAAGATGTTGCCTTGCAGTGGGCATTGGCGCCTTTTCAGTCCAAGTGTCGGTCCGAGGATCAAATGCCTCATTAGTATTCAAGGGCCTGCTGGATGTTCCACCTATTACATACAAGACTCCATCTATGAACTGAGCAGCTAGCGCTGCTCTTGCTGTTGGCATATCCTTATCTACAAGCCATTTGTCTTGTGAAGGATCGTAAACAAAGAGTCTGTTTGACGGCACTTTGTTATCCAAAAACCCCCCAACCAAATAGATTTTGTTATTATAAGTAGCCGCAGCAGCATGATTCAAGTTTACCGGCACCGGAGCGGCAGTTGACCACGAATTAGTTTTTGTATCGTATACTTCCACAGTATTCTTGTTTCTCTTGCCTGTTTCGCCATAACCAGCGATTATGTAGATCTTATCCCCAACTGCAGCGTATGCCGATTCCATCTTAGAGACTGGATTAGCCTTTGCAGTTTCCCATGATATTCTTTCTGGGAGTTTTGTTGCTGCCTGCTGCGCATATGTATTTCCTGCCAGCGAAAAAGGAGAACTAATGATAAAGCCAACTAGCAAGCAGATGAATATTACAGGACTTGCATACCTTGTTTGAGAGTGGAGAAATGATCTACATCCAACACAGCGATTAATAAATTCATTTCGTACTAGACCATTAAGTCTAATGTAAGGCAGTATCATAGGTAAGTCAAGCATGAACATATATCCTTTTTAAGCTTTTATAGTCCTCCAGGCTCTTCACAACAAATAGACCTATAGCTGAAAAATTCCTACACTTTAATGATGGCTATACCCAAACAAAGAAAGAAAGGCGTGGGACCAAATCAAATTATGTTTATTACTCCTTACAGTTGTACTTTTCAGGCCTATTACTTAAAAACATCATAAAGGCTATCTCATTGTTAAAAGAAATCATGTTTTCAATTTATTTGAGACTGGATTCAGCATTACGACTCTAGGAAGCAAGATATTGAAAACAACGCGCTCCAAACTATTTTGATTTATCATAGACATATGAAACATTGATTAAAGTAGATAGTGACTATGTATGGTTATGGGTTGCTATTAAGCCAATTGAGAGGAATATCCTTGATATTCGAATCTACATTGAAAGGCACATGCTTGTGTCTGAACAACAGTTTATACAGCCTTTGATCAAAAGATATGAAAAGCACAATAATTCAACAGATGGTGGTACATGGTATCCACAAGCGTGTACATTCCTAAATGTTAAACGTCACAATCACCATTCATCAAAGGAAAAGGTTTCATAGAAAGTACAATACATAAGAGATAGAACTGGTGTTTTAAGAGTATTTACATTATAAGGAAGAAAATGAGTGTAACCTAAAATATGTCATGAACTGTTTGAGACTATTTGTAGATTCGCACAACAGAGAGATTTTGAAAAGATTAAGTGAAGAGTCTCAATCACCGAACAATTGATGGTATCAGGTTCGGCTCCTAGGTGTTGAGCGGATCTATTATAACCTGTTCAAAGACAATGGAGCCTAAATTATTCATGCGTATGGATTTTTGGGCTTATGTGTATTTTGGTTGAAGTGCATTTTGTCGCCAGGTCGGACCATCTAAATTGATCAATTCTGCGATTACAATGGCACAAACGACTATTGCGGATATCATAGAAACTAATCTGTCCTTTGTTTAGGATCAAATGATATATAATTAAATTAGTCCTAACAATCATGGTATTTTATAACTACGAAGATACTGTCGTGGAGTTATCTTTGACGTACAAAAAGAATAGAAAGTGCTAAAAATGATTTATGTCAGTGCTTTACACAATTAGCCGTGCATTTTATTGCTATGCGAAAATTCAGTGTTCGCATGCCTGAATCCTACCAGATATACACTATAGGACTGATGTAAACTTAGTCACTTCATAGGATTTGACTAGGTGTATGCAAACGACTCTACTTGTGGCTAACTCAACTAAGACTAATTTATAACAGTCCTAATAACCGAAACAAATTTCCTACACATTGAGAATCCAGTCGGTATTACTCACACAAGATACGTAAGTATATACACTTTAAGAAATTAGACTGTGGCATACAACATATACCCAAGAGCTCAGTATTTACAAATTCATATCTTCAGGTAAATAATTGTCAAAAAGGATCACTACCCTGCCGAGGGTTACGGATCTTATTTAAGTATTGTACAAGTTTTATTGAATTGCTTTTCCCTACGGATCGGCGCCCATCTCTTATAGGTAAATTTAGCAACTTAGACACAATTAAATAATTCAATACGTCATATCTGCGTAGGAGTAGTTAATCTTTTATCAGAAATGTCAATTTACTCAGGATTTGAGCTATTAGGATTCTTCTTAATAACTCGAAAGAATCTCACACTATCCTGAACATTCTCATCCCAAACAAGCTCATCCATATCCTTCAAGTCCAAATACTCTTTTACGAACGTCGGAATCCCGTCGTTAACCTTCGATACCCTCACCATGCTTAAAAGTAGTCATAAATAGATAAAAACCTATGGTACATTGAATTGTGACAGATTGAGGTACTAAAGATCTCTTTTTTCATTGATAGAAGCATCGATTTAATAGGAGCACGAAAAACGTTCATACGTGGGCCGTGTGAATATCGTATTGACAAAAGCGGCAGTGTCGGTAGATATAAAGTAATCTAGGCCCTTTATATTCCGGTCTTTTATTACGAGAAGGCATATAGTATCGCCGTAGGCAGGTCTGACCGCTCTGTCAAAGTCAGCATGTTCGCAAAAATTCAATAAATCAACGCCGGCACACATTTCACATCCAATAATGCAAATCGGACGTCAACTTCAAACTAGATATGAAATAATAACAAGGTGACGGAATTTCACTTTTGCTTTCGATTTCGATTCAATGGTCTAGTTCGGCTACAATAGTTGGGAGTTAATGTTCATTGATATATTTGAGGAAAGGAGATTATTAGATGCAAAAACCACAATAATAGATGAAGTAGATTACATTGTTAATGATTGGCATGATAATAAATACAAAGGAGTAATTTTGTGTGCCTATGTTTCTCATACTTCCTGTCATGTATCTATCAGTAATACTAATTGTGAGATGGAAATAGTCGTACCAAGCTAGAGCTAAGGACATTGATTTAGCATAATCTGTACCCAACGTGGCGTGTAGTGAAATCTTTCCAAAGTATTATTAATCATAAATTGTGGATGCTACTTCAAAACTTTGTTGAGTGTTTCCATTAGATTTGTAGCTGGCTTAATCTTAGACGGAATACTGAAATTCTTTGTATGGAATTCTATGAACCAGCTTGTACATCAGTCCAGGGGAGTCGACCTAAGAATACGGCGTATTTTCGTTGTTCTGGATCTTACCATGACTGCAAACTATCAAGTTTGGATACGGACAATTTCAGAACAAGAATGAAGGTGCTGATATCCAAATATGATTTATAACAGCAGCGTAGACGCGTTACGACATCTAGTGTCACCAGGGTATATCTTAGACAAAAGTTCTAAGATTAACCAAGAGACGCGCCGTATACGGTGCAAAATCACTGACAAACCCAAAAGGATTTCTTTTACTAGAGATGGAATCGAATACTACCTTGTGGAGATAACATGTGATGACGGGTCTCAATACGGTATACAAGCTTTTGGAGATGAAGCCCTAGAATTATTCTCAGAAGTTCATAAATGCACGCTATGCGGAAGAAGTTGTGTAAATGACTCATCTGATACTAAACATTGGAACTATGGAAAAGAGGAACTCATTGATGGAGCCTGTTGCAGCTTTGACACAGGCCAGTGCGCACTACTCTATATGAAATTTAGATGCATTTATGGCGAAAGCATTTCAATTATCAATTAGAATCTGACAGGAATGATCCCAGCGGCCGGCGGGTAAAAGGATCCAGTGAATTATGATTTCACGTGGTATCCAGTGTAACGGATACATTACAGCCTAAGAGCTAAATCGCAACATTCTTTGTAGGGTAAGGTAATTTGAAAGTTAATATCATCAACAGTAATTTGGAACATGCATATTCGGTATCAGTTTTATAAATTGTAAATAAGATATGATAATCGGATTCGAGTGCAACAATTGTCCAAGCTTAACATATAGTAGGGACTTACCCAAATCTAATAAACTAGAATCTTGACATTTTAACGAAGAAAAAATGCGAGAGTACAATAGGAACATATCACTTGTTATCTTGTCATTGGCTTTGGCATTAGTGTTGATTCCAGCCACAATGCATGATTATCAAGTAAAGTCAAAAACGGTTAGTATAAACTGCTCTAACGACAAACCATGTCAAAAAACCGTGTGTGATAGCAGAAAACCGTGCAGTACAACAATAGGCGAGACATTCGAAAGTGGAACGACATCGGATAGGAATTCCACAACACTAGGACATCAAACGGATCGATAGATAGATAAACAAAAAAACTCACTCCGAATTTATTGAGTCTTTCATTCTTTGATAAGATCCAACTGTGTCCAGTCTTGACTAAGAGCCTATCCCAGTATTATCCTCCTATAGATAATAATTCAACAGTCTAAACATACACATACTATCGCAAGATAATTTCCTAACTTCTCCTTATACCTAACCAAAAGTTTTCTGAACCCGTTGTGTCAGGAGTTGGTTCTTTTCTACAACCCCAACTTCTTTTAGCATGATGACGATGATTATTACCATCATTAATCTTTGTAACTGATTGTTTCTCCTCTATGTCAAATGTGTGGTAGATATCCTCTATAAGTTTGCGTACTTCGATCTCTTGAAACATATCCTTTACCAAGACAGCGGTTTTGTTTCGTTTAAACATTTTATGTGACTGTACGTCGACTATGATATTAACTAGTGTGACTATAGCGGCAATCCTCGTATCATACACATTGGCCGGAGCAGCAATAACAACAACAGATAATGGAATTACCTTGTCCATCAGTTATTAATATATGATGACGTTTTGTTCCTAGCTAACTTACCTCTGTCTATAGGATTAGGTCCGATCGATCATTTCTGCCTAGAGATGCCATTATCACATACTAATACTATCAAGTGATTTGCCATCTCCATTGAATTCCTACTTGAGCATTATACACTTTTTTAGCAAGCCTAGTCCATAATCTCAAATATCTTATATTGATCATTGCTGAAATCTTCTATGACACATCGAACCTGAACCATACTCCTTTGGCAACGTCTATTATCTTCTATTGATATTGATATCCAGTTCTTAAGACATTCCAAAAATATATACAATGCCATAATACCTTCCTAAATGATACTGCTGCTGTAAGTCAGATGGAATTATTTGGTTTTTCTATTGAAAGATATCAACAACTTGGCCTCATTCCATAACGCATCAGGAATTCTTTTGACAGTTGGAAGCCACTTGACTTTGTCATAAGCCACACTTATGAACAAAACCCTCATAAGCTATACTCTATCTATTTTTGTGATAGATCTAAATCAAATTCTCGTTCGAATGCTTGGCAAACCGATTAAACAAATGAAGGCGTATAGATACCTAATGTCAAAGCTAATTTCCCACCAGTGTTTTTGCAAGAATACCGGACGATACAGGACCAATGCCTCCGAAAGAGCCCAACGGATGTGCAGAAAGTTCATGGCCATCTTTGAAAAACATCAAAAACAGAAAATTGCTAGCATGTTTTGAAGTACCATATTAAGTAAGCTAAAATATGAATTAGTGTAATTTAAGGATGTTTTGTTTAATCGCCCTAGCAGATTTGAATGGAGTCTCGAGTATGAAGACGCCCTTTACAAGATTTATGATTCAGCAAAGCGTCTTGCAGGTTATTTTTTTCCTGATTATAGTAGTACAGATCAGAATAAAGATGAGCTCGCGAGCAACAGTGAGCTCGGCCGCGGATTGGATGAAGATAGTGCCCTTAGGTTGATGAACAAGAAGCATAAACAGGTTCAGGGGGGTAGTATGATGCTTCCTATGCTAAAACTCGAATTGCTCGATAACCAGAGCGGAATTACAATTAATGATGTAGTCGATAGTTTGGATAGGAATACCAGAACCGCTGGTATCTGGAGGACTTGGTTATCCCGAAATAGTGCTATTTTGGGGATTGTCGGCAGTCTAGTGTATACCGCACGCGAAGATAGAAACATGCTTTCAATAGTTCTGATCATTAGAGATCGGATAATTTTGGGAGAAAAAGAAACAATGAAATCACTTGCTCCTATATTGAATAAACTACACGAAGATGGGCTATTATGAGCCTACGCCATTGGTCATCAATTTCACTGTAGCACAGCCAATAAAATACGAAAACGAAAGAAATTCGACTATGAATTGCTATCAAAGGTTGACGAGTGTCGAACAGACACTTGTTCCGATGCAAGAAATGAACCAAAGACAAATGAAAAAATGTCAGGTTCAAAGTAACAAGAAGTAGATAAGAGGGAAACAAGTCTGAGTTTATCACGTGCGATTGAGGGATTTATCATGGAGTCTAATACCGTATTTTTATCACAAACCTTCTTATAGATCCTTTGGATGGAATCTTGATGTTCACAATCTTGATCTTCGCCCTAGTTAATTTTAGATTACTAAGCTGCCAACTATATTAATTATTATATACGACTACTGTGAATAGGATCTATGGTCACTAATTGTTTTGAATATTCTTGCCGTTTACATTTATGCCGTACCTTTTACCTGAAGAGGGAAGTATATGATAATCGCTGATGCCTTCAAATTGTCGTCAAGTATATTTCCTATAGGCCTGACCACCGACGTCAATAAGGTAATCGTTACAGAGAAGCAAACTGCGCATTTGATTGGTTGTATTTCAAGGTCTCATAGCACTCGTGTAGGTAGTAGTTCGAACTATAATTTAGAAGGCTTCGATAAATCACTTGATGAAATAAGGGATATTTCGAGTCGTGATATTGCTGGCGAAGCAAAGAATGCCATTAAGTCTGACTTTTTAAATGTACGCTCTGGATATCAGTCGTTCAAGAGGATCCTTATTGTTGACGACGAACCAGATATTATTTTTACACTAAAATCAGTATTCGAAGGCCACCCTACTAGGTTCCAGATAGCTTCATACGCTAGCTCTGTAGAAGCGCTTTCGACCTTTAAGCCTAATTATTATGATCTGGCGTTAATTGATATCAATATGCCGGTCATGAATGGATTTCAGCTGTGCGAGAAATTGGTAGAATTGGACGCTAACATTAAGGTGTGCTTTTTGTCCGGCGGGGAAATGAACCAGGAGGCTATCCGGGAGATATATCCGAGAATTAGTCTCGGATGCTTCATAAAAAAGCCTGTTGGAGCAAACGAGCTGATTGAGAGAGTGAATTCACAATTAGAATGAACCTGTGATGTGGGATATTTATTGCTCATTCAGAAGCGGATCAGTTATATTCAATTCGGACAATTCCGATCAATAGAAAGAATATTCTTTACTTTTTTAATTAATACATTATTTTCAATCGGAATTTTTATGAAACAATCTTCGGTCGTTATCTCCGGAAACGACGCTGCTTTTTTGAATTGTTCGTAATTAATTTCCCCTGCCGTTAAAAAGCATACTTTCACCTCATTATTAAATTGTCTTAGCCTTTCGTAGAGTTCAAATCCATTCATTTTTGGCATCAGTATATCGACGATTAATAGATCATAGAAACCATCTTCAAATTTCATAATAGCAATGTCTGGATCGGTAAATGCTTCAACGTTGTAACCCTCGTCGCATAATAGCATTGTAAAAAGAAGATTGATGTCATCTTCGTCGTCCACAATCATAATATTCTGACGTTTTGCGGAACTGTTGTTACCTTCCGCTTTTATTTTTTTTTGATATCCTTCTTTGCTTTTCAATTGGCTCTCGCATGATATAATAGATTTTTGCTGAAATATT
>Ga0164301_10000252_pt1 | contig 15061 bp, 12 predicted proteins | sample Whisoiple_231_MG_FD_109711 | JGI IMG/M metagenome (GOLD analysis project Ga0164301, IMG submission 109711) | Unamended control soil microbial communities from upstate New York, USA - Whitman soil sample_231_MG | ecosystem: Environmental > Terrestrial > Soil > Agricultural land ... | reverse complement strand
TTGCTGAACGGGCTCGACGATATCGGGCTGACGATGGAGAAGGCTTCCGCGATCGACGCGTTCGAGAAAAAGGCGGCGGACGCGCGGCCGTGGGCGTAGAGCAACGACGTCATTGCGAGCGAAGCGAAGCAATCCATGGCAAGCGCACGACGATTGCAGCACTTGCCCATCGATTGCTTCGTCGCTCACGCTCCTCGCAATGACGTTGTTTTATAAGCTGCCTTACTGCGGCCGCCAGGGTAAGCGCGTCTAATGTAGGACTGCGCGAAAAGAAGTCACCCGAGCAGATGTAGCTGAATCATTCTATCAGGCGATGGGATCGCAAAGATGATTATAGATGTCAGGATTGAGCCATGGTCGCCGAGCCCCGTTGTAAGACCTGTACCCAACAGGTACCAAAGAATATCTGCCCGACAATTCCGCGATTTCGCGGCTGGTTTGACGCCTCGACAGGCAGTTTTCTATCGCAATCTTATTCGCATGGCCGAAGCGCTACAATCTCCAGAAATCCCGGTAGACTTCGAATTACCCGCGGGCGATAGGCTCTTCCTGGATCGAGGTTGTATAAAGATTGCGGAGCATGCAGGCTTCATTCAAAGTCGGCACGGTGCGTCTAGCTTGGCGCGTCGAAGCCATTTCCAATGAATTCACAGACGCTCCCTAAAGCTAAGCCGCCTTGGCTTTGCGCGCGCGATTGTCGACCGTGACGGGATTTTCCAGCCACTCGATCTCGCCCGCGCCTTTATATTTCTTGGCGATCATCGCGCGCCATTCCGGCGTATAGAAGCGCTCGGCGGCCTCGCGCGATTCCCATAAGTAGATGCCGCCGCCTTTGCCGTTGCCGAACACATAGTACTTGGTGATCAGCCCCGGCGCGCTCTCGTAGGCCGAGAGATTCTGCTCGTAGAGCTCGCGCGCGTCTTCGAGGCTCGTGCCTTCCGGCAGCGCAAAGCGAACGGATGCGATGATCATGGCGTCCTCCCATTTCGTACGGAAAACCCTGACACGGCGCCGCAAAGGCTGCAAAGAGCGCGCCTTTCGGCTAGCATGATCCAATGATTTGCAGGCTTCTCGCCCTTGCTTTGCTCATTGCCGCCGGCCCCGCGACGGCGCGCGCGGACTGGGCCTCATGCCTTGCCGGCTTGCAGAAAGCTGCCGCCGCCGCGGGGGTCGACCAAGCGACGATCCAATCCGCCACCGGCAATCTCGAGCCGAACGACGCCGCAAGCTTCATCGGCCAGCAGCCGGAATTCACGACGCCGATCTGGGACTACATGGCCGCGCTCGTCGACGAGGAGCGCGTCGCGGAAGGCCGCCAGAAGCTCGGCGAATATGCGAACGCGCTCGCCGCCGCGCGCGAGCGCTTCGGCGTTGACCCGGCGACGCTGGTTGCGATCTGGGGCGTGGAATCCGATTACGGCAAAGGATTCGGCTGGCGCCCGGTCGTGCAGTCGCTGGCGACGCTCTCGTGCACGGCGAACCGCCGGGCCGACGCGTTCCGCGGCGAGTTCATCGCGGCAATGAAAATTTTGGGGAATGGCGACGTCCGGCCGGAAGAATTTAAGGGCTCGTGGGCCGGGGCTTTCGGCCACACGCAATTCATGCCGACGACGTTCTTGCGCATGCGGGTCGATCTCGACGGCAATGGCCACAGCGACATTGTCGGCTCGGTGCCGGACGCGCTCGGCACGACCGCGAATTATTTGCGCAAGAGCGGCTGGGATTCGAGCCAGCCCTGGGGTTTCGAAGTGAAATTGCCGGAAAATTATTCCGGCCCGAGCGGCCGCGGCACGCGCGCGCCAATGTCAACATGGGCTTCGCGCGGTATCACCCGCATCGACGGCAGCCCGCTCGGCGGCGGCAGCGCGGCGCTGATCATCCCGTCCGAAAATACCGGCCCGGCCTTTTTGGTGACGCGCAATTTCGATGCGCTCTACACCTATAACAACGCGATTTCCTACGCGCTGGCGATCGCGGTTTTGTCCGACCGGCTGCGCGGCCGGCCCGGCATCCAAACGCCGTGGCCGACCGACGATCCCGGCCTCTCGCGTCTCGAGCGCAAGGAATTGCAGACGCTGTTGCAGCAGCGCGGCTATCAGATCGGCAATATCGACGGCGTGCTCGGCACCAAGACGCGCGAGGCGATCGCCGATTTCCAGGACCGCGCCGGCATGAAGCGCGACGGCCGCGCCGGCCAGAAGGTGCTGCAGGCGCTGAGGGGGCGGTGACATTCCCGGAGCCGCGAAGCGGCATCCGGGACCCAGAGCCGGCGCGTCTGCCCCTGGACCCCGGATCGCATTCCGCTTCGCTCCATGCGTCCGGGGTGCGCGGTAATGACAGCTCACCACAACGTGACTCGCGCGTGAGGTAGTCCCGGCGCTAGTCTTTCGCGCATGACACCCGCACGCTTCACAACAAGCCTCGCGTTCGTCCTCGCTATTACCGCAACCGCGAGCGCGACGCGCGCCGCAGATATACGCGGCGTCGTCGAGCTGTTCACGAGCCAGGGCTGCTCGTCCTGCCCGCCGGCGGATCGCTATCTCGCCGAGCTTGCGAAAGACCCGAGCCTCGTCGTCCTCTCCTGGCCGGTCGATTATTGGGATTACATCGGCTGGAAGGATACGTTCGCCTCTCCTGCCTTCACCGCGCGGCAGAAAGCCTATGCGGCGGCGCGACGCGACGACCAGGTCTATACGCCGCAAGCGGTGATCGACGGCGTGACGCATGCCGTCGGCAACGATCGCGACCGCGTGCAGGACGCGCTCGATGCCCAAAAGAAGATGTTGTCGTGCGAGATGACGCTCGCCGATCGCGACGGCAAAATCGGCATCGATGTCGCGCCGAAAGGCAACGCAAGCGGCGCCGCGACCTTGTGGCTGCTCCGCGTCCTGCGCACGGCGAACGTCGCGATCGGCCGCGGCGAGAACAAAGGCCGCAGCATTACCTATACGAATGTCGTGCGCGAAGCGATTCCGCTGGGGCAATGGTCCGGCGGCGCCACGCATTTCGACGCCGCGCGGCCGAAGCTCGGCGAGGGTGAAGGGCTGGTCGTGCTGTTGCAGGCCGGCACGGCGGCAAAGCCGGGTGCGATTTTGGCGGCGGTGGAGGAGTAAGCGCAATGGCCATCAAGCCGTCATTGCGAGCGAAGCGAAGCAATCCAGACGATCGTGCCGTGAATGGATTGCTTCGTCGCTGCGCTCCTCGGCAATGACGGCGTAAATCGCGCTTACTTAGATTTCGGCCGAAATGCCTGCACGAATTGCGGATTAGTTTCGATATAGGCCGCGCCAATCAAATCGAGACAATATGGCACCGCGGGCATTACCGCATTCAGGCACACTTCAATTGAAGCCGGCTTGCCCGGCAGATTAATCACGAGGCAGGCGCCGCGATGCGCCGCCACCTGCCGCGAGAGGATTGCCGTCGGCACCTGCTCCAAGCTCACCTTGCGCATGAGCTCGCCGAAGCCCGGTAATTCGCGCGGTGCCGCAGCAAGCGTCGCTTCCGGCGTGAGATCGCGCGGTGCCGGACCAGTGCCGCCGGTCGTCAGCACGAGATCGCAATGAAAATTGTCGGCGAGATCGATGATCGTCTCCCGCACGCTCTCGAAGCCGTCGGGAATGATGCGACGCTCAATGCTGAAAGCGCTCATCAATACGCGCTTCAGGTAAGCTTCGATCGCCGGACCGCTTTCGTCGATATATTTTCCGGCGCTGGCGCGGTCCGAGGCGGTGACGACGCCGATAACGCCGGGACGAATGCTAGTCATTGCGCTTCTCCGGACGCCGAAGGCGATCCGGGGCCCAGGGGCAGACGCATTTGCTCTGGATCCCGGACGGCCCTTCGGGCCTCCGGGAATGTGGCGCGTTGAGTCACCTCAAGCGGCTTCATTCTTCCTTACCAGTTCGCCTGCGAGCGCATCAGCGATCAGCTTGCGTGTGGGCTCGATGCCGTAAAGCGCCACGAACGAGCCGAAGCGCGGCCCGCGATTCTCGCCAAGCAGCACCTGGTAGAGCATGTTGAACCAGTCGTTCGACACGCCCGGACGCTGCGGCGTTGCGGTCTTGGCTTTAAAATCCTGGTAGCGCGGAATCGGCCGCGCGACATCGTAGAGAGCCGTCTGGATCGTCTCGGCGCTTGCGTCTGGCGGCAGGCTCGCAAGCATGTCAGACAATTTCTGCAAAGCGTCGCGCTCGATATCGTCGGCCAAGCGATACTTTTTGGCGGGCAAGACAAAGTCGCGGAAATAGCGCACGGCATAATGCACGAGCTTGTCGAGCCGCGGATGGGTTTCCGGCGAAACATCCGGCGCATAACGGCGCAGAAAGCCCCACAAGACCGCGGCGTCGGTGCTGTTTGCGACCGTCGCAAGATTGAGCAGCATGCCGAAGGAGATGCTGGTGCCCGTCGCGCCGATATGCTCGGGCGGCGGCGGATCGCCGTCGTGGATATGCCAGACGGGATTGCCGAGCCGCTCCTTCCAGTCCTGGCGCGGATAGGCATCCAGGAAGGTCAGGTAATCGTCGACGGTGCGCGGCACGACGTCGAAATAAAGCCGCTTCGCCGCGCTCGGCTTTTGATACATGAACAGCGACAGGCTTTCGGGACTGGCATATTCGAGCCACTCCTCCATCGACAGGCCGTTGCCTTTCGATTTGGAGATTTTTTGGCCCTTCTCGTCGAGAAAGAGCTCGTAGTTAAAACCTTCGGGTGGCGTGCCGCCGAGCGCCCGCACGATTTGGCCGGAGAGCTTGATCGAGTCGATGAGATCCTTTCCCGCCATCTCGTAATCGACGCCAAGCGCATACCAACGCATGGCCCAATCCGGCTTCCATTGCAGCTTGCATTTGCCGCCGGTGACCGGCGTGGTGAAAATCTCGCCGGAGGCGGGATCGCGCCAGGTAATCGTGCCTTTCTCCGCGTCATGCGCCTCGATCGGCACCTGCATGACGATGCCGCTCTCGGGATGCACGGGCAGGAACGGCGAGTATGTCGCGGCGCGCTCCTCGCGGAAACTCGGCAGCATGATTTTCATGATCGCGTCGTAGCGAGCGAGCATGCGTAACAAAGCCGCGTCAAAACGCCCGGACGCGTAATAATCCGCCGCCGAAGCGAACTCGTAATCGAAGCCGAAGGCGTCGAGAAAGGCGCGCAGCCGCGCATTGTTATGCGCGCCGAAACTTTCATGCGTGCCGAACGGATCGGGCACGCGTATTAGCGGCTTGCCGAGATGCGCCGCGACAAGCTCCTTGTTCGGAATGTTGTCCGGCACCTTGCGCAGGCCGTCCATGTCATCGGAGAAGGCGATGAGCCGCGTCTTGTACTTGCCTTGCGTCAACACTTCGAAGGCATGGCGCACCATGCTGGTGCGCGCGACCTCGCCGAACGTACCGATATGCGGCAGGCCGGAAGGGCCGTAGCCGGTCTCGAACAAAGCCTCCCGCTTGCCGCTCTTCTCGAGCCGCGCGACGAGATTGCGCGCCTGCTCGAACGGCCAGGCGGCGGAGGTGCGCGCGGCGTCCTCCAGAGAAAACGGTGCGGCTTCTGTCGCCGTGGCGGGATTCATCCGATGTCCTTGAGGAGGCGCGGGAAGTTAGGAATTGCCGGCAGGTGCGTCAACGCGCGCGCCTTTCTGGCGCCGGTGCGCGTCGCCGCTCCGCAACCCAGATGCCGGAGAGCGCCAGCACCATTGCGACCGCGTGATAGGGATGAAAATCCTCGCCGAGGATCAGCACGGCAAACATCGCGCCGAACACCGGGGTCAGATTGTTGAAGAGCCCGGCCCTGCCCGGCCCGATCAGCTCGACGCCGCGCATGTAGAGAAGCTGCGCGACGAGCGAAGGACCAATCGCGACGAACCCAAGGATCGCCCAGCCTTTCGCCGTCGGCATGTAAAAGTAGCCGCTCGCGCGTTCGATCAAGAAGAACGGCAACTAGCTCACCAGAGCGCCCATCGCGAGCCCGGCGAAGAAAACCAGGGCGGAGATTGGCGGCCGGTCGAACAGCGCCAGCGTGTAGCCGGCATAAAGCGTTGCCGCGGCCAATATCATCAGATCGCCGCGGTTGAATTCGAGCTCGCGCAGCCGCAGCGGCTCGCCATGCGTCGCAATCAACAGAATGCCGCTAAGCGCAACCAGCATGCCGACGACCTGCATTAAGGTGATCGGCACGCCGCGAAAAACCGCCGCGCCGGCGAGCACGAGGACGGGGATCGCCGTCTGCAGCAGCGTCATGTTGACGGCGGTCGTGTAATAGCCGGCGATGTAGAAGAGCACGGTGAACCCGGTGAAACCGAAGCCGGCCATCATCAGGATTTTGCGCCGCGCGCGCAGCAATTCCTCGCGCTCCATGAGAATGCGGTCGTGAAACAGCGCGGTCAGCGCGATGCAGACGAGCACCCAGCGTACGAAGACGAGCGTCATCGGCGAGACTTCGCCGGCGGCCGCACGCGCCGCCACGCCATTGCCGCCCCATAAAGCCGTTGTGACGATGAGTGGCGGCCAGGCATGATCGTAGAAGGCAGACCAGATCGACTTGACGGCGCGCAAACGCGTTTTCCTGAGGGGTGCTCGAAAGAGAGAGAAGGCGAATTCGCATCCGCCCGGGCGGGAAGCAAATCGGCCCGAAAACGACTGATTTGCAGCGCATGGAGTATAGCGTGGGCGAGGCCGGAGAAAGTTCGATGAGGCGCATCGCAGTCATGGCAGTCATGCCTTGGGCGGGCGCGCTCGCCCTCTTCCTGGCGCTTTCGCTGCCGACCCGTTCGGCCGAGCTCGAGGTTCAGTCGAAAGTCGATTCTGTCGCCGTTTCGCCCGATGCCGCGACGGTGACGCGCGTCGCGGAGGTCGATCTCGGCGCCGGCGACCTCACGCTGGTCTTCAAAAATCTGCCGTTCTCGCTCGATCCCGCGTCGCTGCGGCTCGCCGGCTCGGCGGCCGAGAAGATCACGATCGGCACGCTCGAAGCGCGGATCTCTCCGACGGATATCAAGTCCAACGACAGCGCCGTCGAAGCGCGGCTACGTGCGTTGCGCGCCGATCGCGATGGCTGGCAGGTTTCGATCGAAGCGCTCGCCGCCAAGCAGGCGATGATGATCCGCTTCTCGCAAAGCGGGCCGGAGAAGCTGTCGCCGGAATCGCGGCCGCTCGATATCGGCCAGTGGAACGCCGCGTGGGACACGGTCGGCAATGCGCTTGCCAAAGTCGGCGATGAGCTGCGCGCGGCACGCGCCCGCGCTCGCGACATCGATGAGGAGATCAAGGCGCTGGAAGGGAACCGGCAGCGCCCGCTCGCCAAGGGGCCGGCGCGCGACGTCGTCGCCAGTATCCAGGTGCCGGCGAGCGTGTCCAAAGCGCGGCTCGAACTGAGCTACCGCGTGCCCGGTGCGTCCTGGCAGCCGACCTATGATGCCAGTGTCGACACGACGGGCGGCAAACCGCGGCTCGATTTCGTGCGCCGCGCCACCGTCACGCAACGGACCGGCGAGGACTGGAACGACGTGGCGCTCTCCGTGTCGACCGTGCGCGTCGCCGGCGGCACCTCGCCGCCGGACATGCAGACGCAGCGCATCGCCTTTTACGAGCCGCCGGTTCCGCTCGGAGCCGCCGCGAAAGCCGCCGGCGCCGCCCCTCGCGCCACGACTCGCGCGCTGAATGAAGCGGCGCCCACCGCTGTCGCCCCCGCCCCGCAGGTCGCGGCAACCGAGCGCGTAGCTTCGCTCGAATCCGGCGCCTTCCAGGCAACCTATCAGGTGCCCGGTCGCATCAGCGTTGCCGCCGACGGCACTCCAAAAAGCTTCGTCCTGTCGTCGCGCCAGATCGCGCCGACGACGCTCATCAAGACCGTGCCGGCGCTCGATCCGACCGCCTATATCGAGGGGCATTTCGTCAACGAAGACGACGCGCCGATCCTGCCGGGCGAGGTGCGCGTGCGCCGCGACGGCACTTTTGTCGGGGCCGGGCGCGTCGGTCTTGTTGCTCCCGGCGATGCACTCGACCTCGGCTTCGGCGCCGACGACAAGGTGAAGGTCACGCGCGTGCCGGTGCGGCGCAAGGAAAACGAGCCGACCTGGTTTGGTCAGACCAAGACCGAAGCGCGTGAATTCAAAACCACGGTAAAAAATCTGCACGATTTTGCCGTGCGCGTGAGCGTGATCGATCAGCTGCCGGTCTCGGAGAATACCGCGATCAGCATCGAGCAATTGCCGCAGACGACGACGCCGACGGAAAAGCAGGTCGCCGACAAACGCGGCGTGATGAGCTGGACGTTCGATCTCGCGCCCGGTGAATCGAAGGATATCCGCCTCGCCTATCGGATGAAATGGCCCGCCGAACGCGAAGTGGTGATCGAAAGTCTAGGGAAGTAAAAGCCCCCGCAAGTTCGGCAACCGCCCGCTAAGGCTAACGCCGCGTTGACCGAATTCCAGAAGGGTTTCTTCAATTTTGGCTGAGACGCTGCGCCGATTGGGAGCGCGCGTCATGATTTCGGATGCGATCACATTGCCGATGGTGGAAGGGCTGATTGCCAGCCGAAAGCCGTTTCCGCCGGCGATCAAGGAGCAGTTCGAGCGCGACAGCCGCGAGCGCCATGCGCGGCGCCTGAAGATACAGATGCTCGCCGCCGCGATCGTTTATAACACCGTGCTGCCGGCCGATCTCATCCTCGTTCCGGACGTATGGCAAGTCTAGGCCGGCATTTACTGGCTGATCGTCACGCCGCTGATGATCGCGGCGGCCTTTGCGATGCCGCGTCTCTCCCCGCGTCTTGTGCGCGAAATTGTTGCCGCCGCGATCGCGACAGCGATGTGTTTACAATATCTTTTCGTGTTTCTCGCCACGCAAAGCGAGCATGCCGGTCACTACTAATATTTCGTTCTGCTCGACATGCTGTTCCTCAGCAGCACCTTGCGGCCGTCCTTTCGGATTTATCTCCTCGTCGCAAGTTTTGTATTCGTCCTCCATACGATCGCCGTTCATTTTCTTTCCGAGCTGACCTGGCAGGACGGCTCGATGGGCTCACTCGTTCTCGGCATCGGCATCTACATCACCGTCATGGGCAGTCTTGGTCATGACCGCCGCGAGCGACGCTCCTATCTCTTCCGGCTGCACGAAAGCCTGCGCCGCGCGGAGGCCGACCTTTCCAGCCGCCACGACAAGCTGACCGGCTTCTTGAATCGCGGCGGCTTGGACAAGGCTCTGCAGGATTTGTGGAAAGGTCCCTTCTCGCAAGTCGCTGCCATCATGATCGACATCGATTACTTCAAGAGCTACAACGACCATCTCGGACATCTTGCCGGCGACGCGTGCGTCAAACAGATTGCCGCGGTCATCGCCGGGGCGACGCGTCAGCCGAAGGATATTCTCGCCCGCTTCGGCGGCGACGAGTTCCTCGTGCTTCTGCCGAACACCGATCTGCGCGAGGGCTGCCGCATCGCCGAGCGGATGCGGTGCGCGCTGTTGGAGGCCGACATCCTGCATGAGGGTCCCGGCACCCACGGCGTCGTCTGGGCGAGTTTCGGTGTCGGTTCGGCGGCGACGAAGACGATGTCGCCGCGCGAGCCGATCGCCGCCGCGGACGCCGCGCTCTACGCGTCAAGAAGAACGGCCGCGGCGGGATCTGGCCGAGCGCCGATAGACCAGTGCTCAGCGTCGTCGGCCCGGGCACGGACGAAGTCGAACGCCGATCGGCGTGAGGCGTCTCGCCTTTACTCCCCCCGCCCGATCCGCTAATCCCCAACCGCAAGAGCCCGGCCTTGCGCCGGGTTTTTTGTTGGAAATTTGCGCGCGGCGCGAGGGAACGGGCGCGATGGCGAATGTGGTCGTGGTCGGCGCCCAATGGGGCGACGAGGGCAAGGGCAAGATCGTCGACTGGCTGTCGGTCGAAGCCGACGTCGTCGTGCGCTTCCAGGGCGGGCACAATGCCGGCCATACGCTCGTCATCGACGGCGTCACCTACAAGCTTGCGCTGCTCCCTTCCGGCATCGTGCGCCCCGGCAAGATGTCGGTGATCGGCAATGGGGTGGTTCTCGATCCGCACCATCTCGTCGAAGAGATCGGCAAACTTGAGGCGCAGGGCATCGCCGTCAGCCCCGACAATCTGAAGATCGCCGACAATGTCGCGCTGATCCTGTCGATCCACCGCGAGCTCGACGCGCATCGCGAGGGCGCCTCCGACAATGCGATCAAGATCGGCACGACGAAACGCGGCATCGGTCCGGCTTACGAGGACAAGGTCGGCCGCCGCGCGATCCGGCTCATGGATCTGGCCGAGCCCGACACGCTCGACGAAAAGATCGCCCGGTTGCTTGCGCATCACGATCCGCTGCGGCGCGGCCTCGGACTGGAGCCCGTGTCGGCATCGACATTGCGCGACGAGCTGCTCAGCGTCGCCCCCAAGATTCTGCCGTACATGGACGCGACGTGGGAATTGCTCGACGCCGCGCGCCGCTCCGGTAAGCGCATCCTGTTTGAAGGCGCGCAAGGCGCGCTGCTCGACGTCGATCACGGCACTTATCCGTTCGTCACCTCGTCCAACACGGTCGCTGCGAACGCCGCGACCGGCTCGGGCCTCGGCCCGCGCGCGATCGGTTATGTCCTCGGCATCGCCAAGGCTTACACGACGCGTGTCGGCGGCGGGCCGTTCCCGACCGAGCTTCACGACGAGATCGGCCAACGCATTGGCGATCGCGGGCACGAATACGGCGTCAACACTGGACGGCGCCGGCGCTGCGGCTGGTTCGACGCGGTGCTCGTGCGCCAGACGGTGAAGACGTCGGGAATCGACGGCATCGCGCTCACCAAACTCGATATCCTCGACGGCTTTCCGGAAGTGAAAGCCTGCATCGGCTACATGCTCGACGGTGAGCGCATCGACCGCCTGCCGGCAAGCCAGTCTGCGCAAGCACGCGTCGAGCCAATCTACGAGACGATCGAAGGATGGGAGGGAACGACCAGCGGCGCGCGCTCCTGGGCCGATCTTCCCGCGCAAGCGATCAAATATGTACGTCGAATCGAAGAACTCATCGAGGCACCGGTCGCGCTGCTTTCCACAAGTCCCGAGCGCGACGATACAATATTGGTTCACAACCCTTTTCAGGATTGACCGAATCTTGGCTTAGGATTGACCTTCGTCCACGCCCGGTGCTTGTAACGCTCAGATGGCCGACTATTACCCGCTCTTGGCGAAAGCCGTCGCTGCCAAAGCGCAGTCGAATCCGGAGGCACGTCGCGAGATTTATGAGCGGGCCCGCAAGGCGCTGCTGGGCCAGCTCCGCGCGATCGATCCTCCCGTTCCCGAACCCGACATAGAGCGCGAAAACCAGGCGCTCGACGAGGCGATCAACCGGCTCGAGGGGGAACTGGCGGCCCAACAGGCCGCAGCGCCACCACCTGCATCGTCTGAGGCTGCACCTGCGGAGACGGCGCCGCTAGGGCCGGCCGGAAGCGCGCCCACTCGCGCACGCCCGCCTCTATCGCTACCTCCGTTGCCGCCGCGCCCGCCGTTACGCCGTTTCGGAATCCAGCCCGTCGCGCCTGCGACTCCTGCGGTGGGTGAAGCCCCGCCTGCACAGGTGGCAGCATCTTCGGCGGACGAAAGCACTGCCGCGCCACCGGAACCGGCCGAGCCGATTGCGGATACAAGCGCCGCCGAGGACCTCGCGCCACCGCCCGCGACAGGTTTTACTCTTCCCCAGCCGCGCCCGGAATCGGAACCGCCGCTTCGCCCGCACGACCAGTTCCACCCCGCCGCGCCGCGGCCCGAAGCGCCCGCCCGCCGCAATCGCGGTATCTGGATCGCCGGTGCGGTGGCCGCTTTGCTCGTGCTGCTCGTCGCCGCGGCTGCGTGGAAGCTGCGCGATCGCCCGGAAGAACTCGCCAAAGCAAAACCTACTACGCCGCAGAGCGAAACCGGCAACGCTAAACTCGCCGACCGGGTGGGCGGCGCGAACCAGCCCGCAACCGGCGCGAAGTCGACGACCGGAACGCCCGCCAGACCCGCCGACCAGACACCCACGGTGCCGATCGCGCATCGTGCCGCGCTGTTGGTCGAGGCGCCGGAAGAGGAGAGCAAGGTCAAGACCTATATCGGCTCGGTCGTGTGGCGCCTCGAAAACGCGGCGCGCGACGCCGGCCAGCCGCTGACGACGGCAGTGCGCGCCGATGTTGATATTCCCGATGCCAAACTAAAGGTATCGCTCATTTTCCAGAAAAACACCGATGCGGCGCTACCTGCCTCGCATACGATTTCGATCCGCTTCACGCCGCTGGCCGGCAGCCCGCTTGGCGATGTCGCGCAAATCGACGCGCCGCAGATGCGCCGCGACGAAGCGCCGAGCGGCGATCCGTTGAGCGCCGTGCCGGTGCCGATCATGGATAATAATTTTCTCGTTGGTCTTGCACGCGGCGATTTCGAAAACCGCAATATCGATCTCATCAAAACACGCGCCTGGATCGACATACCCATGCTTTTGAAGAGTAAGCGCGTCGCCAAACTGACCCTGGAAAAAGGCGTAACCGGCGAGCGCGCGATCAACGATGCGCTCGCGACATGGGCGGGGCCGTAACCACGAGCCGCGGCAGCGCTGCCGTGCTTTTGCCTGACGGCAACACTCAATTTGGAATTGACGCCAGGCAGCGCGGGCATAAGCTCGCGTCGAGGCGGCAGATGACCCTGGAAGCCTGAGCTGTAGCGGCGCCGGCCCACATGCGCTGCATCGCGGCTGCTCGTGGCGTCACCGAAGACCGCCGCATGGATTCAGGGAGCGCCCGGTCATGATCAATCTCACCGTCAATGGGGAAGAGCACCGCTGGGACGGCGATCCGTCGCTGCCGTTGCTCTGGTATCTGCGTGACGAATCCGGTCTCCTCGGCACCAAATACGGCTGCGGCCAGGCGCTCTGCGGTTCGTGCACGGTACATGTCGACGGGCAGGCGGTGCGCTCGTGCATCACCGCGATGGAGGACATCAACGGCAAGAAGGTGGTGACCATCGAGGGCCTGCATCCGACGGGCGATCATCCCGTGCAGAAGGCCTGGCGGCAATTGCAGGTGCCGCAATGCGGCTATTGCCAGACCGGACAGATTATGCAGGCGGCCGCCCTTCTTAATGAGAATCCTCGCCCGAACGATCATCAAATTCGCGAACAGATGGCCGGCAATATTTGCCGCTGCGGTTGCTACACACGCATCGAAGCAGCGATCCGCCTCGCATCGACGGGGGTTTGAGCCATGTTGCACGCATTCGTAGAAGCGGCTCGTGAAGCCGCGATCGAGAACGTCAGCCGCCGCCAGATTCTGAAAGGCGCAGCCGCCGCCGGTTCTCTCGTCCTCGCCGCGCCTTTCGCGCGCGCCGCGACCGCGCCGACTTACAAAACCGGCGCCGGCGCAATGCCGCATGGCGTCGTGATCGACCCGCGCGTCTTCGTGTCGATCGCCCCGGACGGCATTGTCAGCATCGTCGCGCATCGCGCCGAGATGGGTACCGGCGTGCGCACCAGTTTGCCGATGATCGTGGCCGACGAGCTCGAAGCCGATTGGGCGCGCGTGCGCGTCACGCAAGCCGAGGGCGACGAGGTCAAATACGGCAACCAGGATACCGACGGCTCGCGGTCAACGCGACATTATCTCGTGCCGATGCGCCAGATCGGCGCCGCCGCGCGCACCATGCTCGAGGAAGCCGCCGCGCAGAAATGGAACGTCAAAGCAGACGAAGTGAAAGCGACCAACCATGAGATCGTGCATGGCGCGAGCGGACGGCGCATCGGCTATGGCGAGCTCGCCGCCGACGCGGCGAAACTGCCGGTGCCTAAACTCGATACGCTGCGGCTCAAGGACGAATCCGAGTTCCGCTACATCGGCAAGGGCAACATCCCGTTTGTCGATCTGCACGACATCACGACCGGCAAGGCACAATACGGCGCCGACGTAAGACTGCTCGACATGAAATATGCGGTGCTGGTGCGCCCGCCTGTCGTCGGCGGCAAGTTGGTATCGTTCGATGCAAAGGATGCGCTCGCCGTGCCCGGCGTTGAGCAGGTCATCGAGGCGCAGGGCTGGCCCTGGCCGTCGAAATTCCAGCCCCTTGGCGGTCTCGCGGTGATTGCCCGCAATACCGGCGCCGCGATCAAAGGCCGCGACGCGCTGAAAGTCGTGTGGGACGACGGCGCCAATAGCAAATACGATTCCGAGGCCTATCGCGCCGAGCTCGAAGAATCGGTGCGCAAGCCCGGCCTAGTCGTGCGCAACGAGGGCGACGTCGACGCGGCGCTGAAGAGCGCCGACAAGGTGATCGTCGGCGAATATTACCTGCCGCATCTCGCCCATGTCAGCATGGAGCCGCCGGCTGCAACCGCGCACGTCACTGACCCAACGGCCGAGATTTGGGCGCCGGTGCAGAGCCCCGGCGGCACGCATGACGACATCGCGAAGACGCTCGGCCTGAAGCCGGACGCGGTGACCGTGCACGTCACCCTGCTCGGTGGCGGTTTCGGCCGCAAATCGAAATGCGATTACGCGATCGAGGCTGCGCTGCTTTCGCGTAAGCTGAAAGCGCCGGTGCGCGTGCAATGGACGCGCGAGGACGACATTCACCACGATTTCTTCCACACGGTCTCGGCCGAGCGGATCGAGGCGGGCATCGACAAAGCCGGCACTGTGATTGCCTGGCGTCATCGCAGCGCGGCGCCCAGCTTCATGTCGAGCTTCGTGGCGGGCGCGAAAAACGAGTCGGCGATCGAGCTCGGGCAGGGATTTGTCGACGTACCGTTTGCGATCCCGAACATACGCTGCGAGAATCCGGAAGCAGCCGCGCATACGCGGATCGGCTGGTTCCGCTCGGTCTCGAATATTCCACATGCATTCGCGATCCAGACGATGGTTGCCGAAATCGCGCACGCGCTCGGCCGCGATCCCAAGGACATGCTCATCGAGCTGATCGGTCCAGACCGCATCGTCGACGTCGGGAAATCGGTGAAAGATTTCTGGAATTACGACGAACCGTTCGACTCATATCCAATCGACACCGGCCGACTGCGCCGCGTCGCCGAGCTTGCGGCGGAAAAAGG
>Ga0164301_10000251_pt1 | contig 15076 bp, 9 predicted proteins | sample Whisoiple_231_MG_FD_109711 | JGI IMG/M metagenome (GOLD analysis project Ga0164301, IMG submission 109711) | Unamended control soil microbial communities from upstate New York, USA - Whitman soil sample_231_MG | ecosystem: Environmental > Terrestrial > Soil > Agricultural land ... | reverse complement strand
CCAGTATGCTCGCGCGGCGCCCCAGCATGCGCTCTGTGTGCTCGCTCACGGCTGCACGAAAGCCGAGGCACCGATTCAGCATGATTTCACGGTGCTGCCTCTCGCCCTTCGTGCCCATCGGCATTGCCTTGACCTGCTCCATCCCGACTTCATATGTCACACGCGCACGTTCCGTGTCTGCAATAGTCTGCGCCTGCATGCGCTCCAGCACCTCGTGGACGTGACGCACAAGAAGCGCGCGGTCTGACACCGACAGCTCCATGTAGTGCTGCGCGTGTACACGTGTATCCTTGTCCATGTTGCCCGATTGCATGTCAAACATAACCGCGTCTGCCAATCTGTACACTGCGCTTTCGCGATGCAGCAGCGACTGCATCACCGGCGTGAGCGACGTGGACGACGGCGAAGGAGAAGGCACACCAGGCTGGTGCACCGCTGGAGAAGCAGGCAGTGCGCCTTCGACTTGACCTTCTTCGCGCATCGCTGTCTTACCCTCCTCTTGCTCCTCGTGCGATTCGCGCACGACTTGCTGTAACACGCTGTCGACCAGCATACTCACTACTTCCCTGACTTCCTGGTCACGGGCCTCCTCCTTCTTCTTGTCCCACACCGCCTGTAGCTTGCTCTTGGCCTCCAATCGACGCATCCTCTCCGCTTCTGCAGCAGCAGCTTCTTGCTGTCGTTTCGTCTCCTCCTCCTCCTTTTCCCGTGCCGCAGTGATCAGTTTCCACTGCTCCTCTGCATCTTTTTCCTCTTGCTGCTTCCTGTTTGCCTCCGCTTCAGCTTGCGTTCTCTCTTCATCTTCTTGCTTTCGTTGCTCTTCCTCTTCCGCAATCTTCTTCGCCTGCTCGTCTGTTTCCCCTCCCTCGGCTTTCGTGTTCTCCTGTGTTTCCTCCTCCTCCCTCCCATCTTCTGCCTGTTCGTCTTTGTCCCCTCCCTCGGCTTCCATTCCCTCTTCTGCCTCCTCCTCCTTTGCATCCTTTTCTTCTTCCATAACGTCCTCCGTCCTTTCTTCGCCCTGGCTCCATTGTGCTTCCATTTGTTGCGTCAATGTGGTGCGCAAGGCAGAGTCATCTGCATCCTCTGGAGACTGTCGCACGTCGTACTGATGGACGTCGTTGGTCGTCTCGTGCACGATCTCGATGTTGTTGCACTTCAATTCGCACATCGGCGCAGCGTACCACACCGAAGCCGGCGTCATAGACGGGAATGCAGACATGTGCCCAGGCACCCAGCAGATGCGCTGGCTGAGGTACCACTTGCCCGTCTGGCAATGCTGGTGCACGAACACCTCCGCCATGTTGCGCAGCAGCACGCGACGTGAATCGTCTCCGTACTGTAGATCTACATAGTCCACCACGGAGTTGCGCACAGAGACGCGGATTACGCGGTATTGCACCTCCCTGTTCTGCATGTGCTCTGGGTCGTGCGTGACGATGGAAATGAGCATGCCCGAGAACACGTACAGCTGCGCCTTGCACTCGCGCACCTCCAGCTTATGTTTGTAGCACATGACGCCCCAGCGGTGCACGGCGAACGGATCGCACAGGTACAGCCACTCGCGTTGGTTGTCGTGACACAGCGGCAAGCTCAGGCGGTCGCGGTGATTCCGCATCACCGTGACGTAGTGCTCCGGTGGAACGATGGACGGCAACAATGTGTACGATGTGACGAGGCGGCCGTTGATCTTGTAAGGCAGAGAAAACGTCTTGATGGCGCACCTGTACTCGTTATTGGGCAGGTACACCAGCAGACGGATCCAGTCGTACCCGATGCCTACGCACAGACGCGTCGAGATGCGCGCCGTCTCGTCTTGTTGGGGACCGATCAGCTCGGCCTCTGTAGGCATATGCACATCCGACTCGTCCTTGTGCCACTGCACTGATTCGATGCGCATGTTGGCACGCAGCACGTCCTGCATGTGCAGGTAGATGTGCTTGATGCAGCCTACGGACGGCGCAACATCACAGTACGCCAACCGGTCCTTGTGCTGTGTGAAATTGCACGCCTCCTCTTCTCCTTCCCTGGTGTACAGCTGTAAGCGCAACGCAGTGCGTGGAGGCGCCACGGAAGAAGAAGGAGGAGGAGCAAGTGCGAGTGAGGCAGTGCCGCGCACGATGGTCATCGCACTCTCTACGTAATCAAACGTTCCACTGTGGTACACGTCGCTATAGGTGATCGGCGTGTTGAATAAACACTCTGCGTCGTACTTACCCTCCCACATTGTGCTTTTATCTTTGGCGTGCACCAGTGGCACCAAATGCGACCAGTGCTGCGCCACTCCCTCCAGCATCGCGCGCGTGTCCTTGCCCGGAGTGCCGTACGCAGTGTCTGCCGATGTGCACGAGGCGAACGCGAGTGCCAAAACTTCGTTGGTGGTGGGCCGCTCGGGGTCGTGCACCCTCCACGCTTCGGGCAACACCTCGTTGTCGCGATTTATCTGCGCTGGTGTCTTGAACCATTTTTTGATGTACGCATCAAACAGGCGATTCACCACATCCTTGTGCCGGCCCTCCAGCTCGCACACACACCGTATGCGCGTCGCCTCGTTGTCCACTTCGAACAGCTCCGCATACTCTTGTCGATACGAGGCCGTGAACGCAGCGGCGGCCTCGGTGCGAACCACGCTCAGCTTTTGCGGTGAGAGGCACTTGCGCACACACAAACTCTTGTGTGCATAGCCCGAAACGATGGAGATAAGCTGCGCAAACTGCAAACGCTCGTTGTACGGCTGCACGAACGGTACGTCGTCGTTTTGTGCACTCAGTCCTTTGCCAATGCCCAGGAGCTTGCTCGCGTGTTGCACCACTTTGGCTTGATACACTTTGCGGCGTTTGTCGGACGTCGGCACTCCGCCCGGCTCCGCTGCGGCCATCTCGTCTTCGGCCTGCTCGATGAGGAGGCGGAAGTGGAAGGCATAGACGGCCACGGTGGAGCACGCCAAATTTCCCTGGTCGACGAGCCAGCTCCACAGTGCAGAGTCCTTCTCCTTCTTCTTGCTCGCTTTCAGCTGGCGATGACGCGTAATACCGGCACACAGGCCCCGTTGTATGGCCGCGCGAAGCATCAGAGGGGTAGACGATCCAGTCACTTTGTTGTCGTTGCTGCGCGCATTGATGGACAGCAGCCGCTTCTCGGGCAAGCTGTTGCTGATGTTGTCCGTTTCGCCCTTGATGCCCGTGAAGACGCGCACAAACAAGCTGCGCTCGGTCGGGTAACCGTACGGGGCCGCTGCCAGATCGTCCACCATCCAGCTCGTGTACGGCAGGTATCGCGTCGGCGCGCGGTAGTCGGACACCAAGGAGAAGAAGAAGACATTACTGAGACCGAGGGCGTCCAGGTTGTAGCCGTGCGCGGTGGGCAAGAAGCGCTCCAGGTACGAGTGCGACGAGGAGCGGTGCTGTTCGTTGAACACAGTGTACTCCGGTGCCATACCGCGTGTCTTGTACTCGGCGCGCAGAGGGAAGAAGTCAGTGTCGGAGTTGAAGGTCTGCCCGAGCGTGTACTGGTAGAGCATGCCTACGCGCTGCTGACACGCATCCACTTCCACCACATAGTCTTCTCCTTCCGCCTCCTCCTCCTCCTCCTCCTCCTTTTCCTCTTCTACCGTGCGTGTCTCGCTGTGCTTGGCGCGCTTTGAACGAGCGTTGGTCAGCTTGTTGGGACGCGAGCGGCGGCGCTTCGTCGCAGCAGGCTTTGCGGAAGGAGAAGCCAGCATAGCGAGTGCAGGAGGGCGAGGCGATGGTGTATGCAGATGCGGGAAGGGAGAGCGAGAGCAGGGCGTGGTGGTGACGATGGAGAGAGGAGACAAGTCGTCCAGAGAAGGAAGAGGCTGTGCGGGGCTTGTCCACGGCGAAGGGGTGTGGATGACGAGGGTGAGAGACGCGGGCACGCGTGCAGGCTGCGTGTCCACGGAGAGCGGGGAAATGGTAGAAAAGGAGGAGAGGTCGAGCGAGAGAGGCGATGGAGTGTCCGGCAGGCACGCCCGGTCACAGACTGGACGGTGCATTTGAAGTGTGACACAGTCATTGAAAAGTTTCAACCGGTTGAAACTTTCTGTTTGTACCGTACGCAAAACCGGTACATTGGCCACCTGCCATCACACTGTGCAAGTCCGCACAATTCAAACCCGCCTTACACACAGACACACGCGATGCACAGACGGTCAAACGCCATGCTTGCTTCCCCGGCGCCCACCTCGTTCGTGCACACTGACTTGCTTCTGGCTGCCAGCAATTACTTACTCGACACGACTGTGATGACCACGGTTGCACCGGTAGCCATTGCTTCGACTCACCCGCACTTGGTGCAGGGCAGGCCCACTCCTTTCTGCTCCTTGTACCGTCCCGTGCAACCGACGCCAACGCCTCCAGCATACCATCACGCGTGGACAATATACAACCCGTCACGATGCCGTACGCATCTCATTCACCGGCATCACGTGCTTCCCACATCGCCCGAACTGCCCTCCATGTCACACATGTCCTTCTCTACACCGGAGCGCAAACACGTTCAACAGGATGAGCGAGAGGAGAAGGAGCAAGTGCTGCGCACCCCGCCTGTGGTGGCCGTGCAGCGTCCTCCGCCGTCTGTGAAAGCCGACAAGCGGCAAAAGAGAAAGCGTCTACAGGATGAATTGTCGCTGGTGTGCAGAGAAGATTATGACGAGTACGATTCAGAAGTGGAAGGTGAAGAGAAACCATGCGAAAAGAATAAGACGTTGCGCAGGCTTGTGTTTCACTACACCGTGCGTCTCACGTGGATGAACACGCGCGTGGTCGCGCGCACGATGGACAATGAAGGCACGCGCGTCGAAGTGAACATTTATGACCCGAGTAACAACAAAAGACGTCGCATCGTGCTGTACGAAACGCGAATCAACAGCTCGAGCGATTTGCGCACGATGCTGATGGATAAGCTACGCGCGGGCCTCTAAAACCGACGCACGGGCTCGTGGCCGCGTATTTGTACGCGTCCCGATACGTCAATGGGACTGTAGGCTTTCAGACACGAGCCACGCGTTGATTTCCAAGTCGCGTGCTTCGCGTGTTTGGTGTTGTGCATCTCGATAATAATGGGAGGGTGTGTGGGAGGAGAAGGAAGAGACTCGATCTGCAACGAGAGCGTTGGCTCTGGTTCTGACGTGTGCAAATTGACTACCGTGACGGTGATGGGCTCGGCCGAGTGTCGAAAGCGGGCCCATGCACTGCGTGTTGATGTGCTGAAGCTGCGTAATTTGGCGGCGGTGAGTGTGCGTGAGGGCACGTGGGGTGCGCATCGTGGTGCCACATTGTGCCACTCGACGAGAAACGCGTTTGCGGAGTGGGTAGTGGAAATAGTTGGACGCATTTTGTGTGTGTTTACCTGTAGGATGGAGTGGTGAAGCGTATATAGACCATGCAGAGAAGGAGAAGGAGAACTATGGATTGTGAGATGCTAGACTTGCTACTTTCAAATCTACTGGCCCGTGAAAGAGCAGACCGTGCACGCCGTCTGGCTGTACGGTTATGCAGTCAGGCCAAGCGCCTGTGTCTTTTCAAGAAAAAGCAAGAATAGTCAGCTGCATGTGACCCGATTCGGCCAGCACGATGTGCTGCATATTGCACGCCGTCTTGGTGTGCGTTGCAAACCGGTGCACGGCCTTGTCCACTTGCACTTGATTTGCCTCATAGTCCAGTGTGCGCATGTTAAAGATATATTTATGCGGCGCGTCTACGGCTGGCATGGGAGGCGCGACATCGTCGGGCACGGTGGGAAATTGCGACGGTGGAAGCTCGCCCACCAGTCGCTGCAGACGCTGTAGCTCGCCGGACAAGAGCGGACGCACGGTTGCCACGCGCACGAGCGACGAGTAGGTCAGCAAGTCTTGCGGCAGCACGCCCACCACACGCTGCTCGGTCATGCAAATCATGTGCAGCAAACGGTATTGTCCCTGTGCATCATGGTAGTCCGCAGTAAGAAGGGCCGTAAAGGACGGATAAATGTTTTGCTTCACTATGTCCACCACTTGCGTCTTGCACTTGATCATGCTACGCCACTTGCCGCTGCGGTCGTGGTCAGTGAAGCATGCGTAGAAGCGGTTGTGGACGTCGGTGTGCGTCACGGATTCCTCGACGCGTTTGCGCGCGTGGTCAATCTCGACACCCAAGATGTTGTTGCGCGTCCACACGGACTCAGTGTAATTGGTGGTTTCAAACAACATTGCCGGCAGCATGCGGCTTGCACTCGTCGGCTCCATCGACGCACCTTCTGCGAGGCGGCGAACGTAACGCGTATCCAGCGCAGCCGCAATTGCGTGCGGTACCGCTTCGTTCCCGACGGTCAATTTCGACACCACCAACATGGGCGTGTACTGACGGGCTAGTCTCTGGATGCGTCGCAGCGCGGACGAGGTAAATTTGCCGTACTTGAGCACGTGAAACATCTCCAATGCAAACTCGGCGCCGTCTTCGCAATCATACCCCGCCAAGCCCAAGTCAGGGAAGCACCCGATGCGCACCCATTGGTCGGTCAGCGTGCCGCTTGCTTCCTCCTCATCTTCCTTGTTCTCGGGTACATTAAACGCCCGTGATTCGTCTGAGATGTACACCAGTGCGCGAAACGCAAGCGTGCAGATTTCGCCAATCACTTGCGCGCACTGTGTGTCATCACACCCTGCAATGTCGTCGCTCGACATGTTCAAATGCAGTGCGGCCACACGTGCATACTGCATCAACGTATGGTCTGCTGCCGCCGCATCAACCTTGACCTGCGTCACCAACAGCGGGAAGCACAGCAGCGGCAAACGTCCAACCGGCGTCTCTGTGTATACAAAATACTGCAGGCTGTCGTATCGAACGCGTGCGTACAACTCACTGGCATACTCAATCATGCGGTCAAACATGGGCTGCATCCAGTGCGGATCGGCGCCTGTAGACGGGAGGATGCGCAGCAGCGTGTCAATGTCTGCCGCATTGTACTCGCGGTTGAACGTGACCTTCAGCGTGGCCTGCGTCGCATCATTGGCGTCCACCAATTGCACCTCCACTTCTCGCTTGAGCATTTGCACAAGATCCACATAACCGCACCCGACGAGCACCTGCACCGGGACATGCACATGGGCATCCTTCGACGTTCTGTACAGCCAAAAATGCACAAAGTCCGGCGGCACTGGCTCGGTGGAAAAGCAAAGCGAGAAGCATAGCTTTTCAGTGGGAGACACCACGACCGACGCAGGCGGGTTGAGCGCCGTATAGCATTGATTTTCGCCACCGGCAAACGTGCACAATTTCCACGCATCGCCGCGGCGCGGATACGTAATTTGCAGAGACACACACACTTGTAATTTGCTCACCACCTGTTTTCCGTTGCGCACAATGCAGACACGCGCGTCGTTGAGCTGAGACACGAAATCCATGCTGTAGTTTACCATGTCGCGCCCCGGTGCATGTCTATATACAAAATCAAGGATGTCCGGCGCCGAGTCGTCTACGCGATACAACCTCAGCGAGGTGCCCAGCCGTGCCACAGCCACAGATTTCACATTGGCGCTCGGACAGCTCATCCATGCCGATACGCAATGCATGCAAGCGCTGCGCGAACTCACAAACGGGCAACTGGCCTCCGATTACGACAAGTCGCTCAAGGCGCTGAGTGGGCGCGTCTCGTTTCTCTCCATCGCGTGTCAAGTAGACAAGTTCATTCGCGACAACCGCAACGTCATTATCGGCGTGCCCGTAGACAGCAATTGGCTCTTTACGCTCGCGAACGGCAAGACGCGCTGCTTCGGCTTTGCGGTCATCTACTGGATCTGCACGTTTGTCAAGAACGTCGCCGTGGCCGTCACCGAGAAATTGAAACTCAATCAAAGCGCTGTGAAAACAAACATCGTGGATTGCGACGTGAATGTATCTGTGGAACTCATACACCTCATTAACTCGGCCATAGGGCTTGCCAATTACGCCTTGGAACAGGAGAACAACTCGATGTACTACAAGAAAACAATGGCACACGAGTTTGAAACGCTGCACCGGAACGTGCTCGGTCTGCGCACCATGTGTATCTGGATGCGTATCGGGATTGCGTATCACGAGCGCATACCGACAGCCAAAAAGTGGATGGACGCTCTCAATACCACGGTCACGTGTCTTGCACTCATCTCGCGCTCGACACGGCCCGACAATGTCATTACGCAGCGCATCAAGCAGGATTGTCTCAAAATGACATATGTGCTGCGCGCCGAGTGGTTCCAGTGCGAAGAGAATCAGGAAGAGAAGGCTCACGCACTGCTGACGTGCGCCATTGAGCAGTATGGCTGGGTGCCTACGGAGCGGCACAATGACATACGCGACGTGGTTCTCGCATCCCGCACGCATCCCGCGTCAACGCAGTCCACACCGCTCGGTGACAGCAGCGGCGACGACATGGATCCACCGGGCACGGTACAGGAGAGTATGAATCGCATAGGCAAAGACCCGTTGCTTTACCCGGTAGAGTACCGCTTTGAATTGAAACACTAGAAAACGCGTTTGTTAAAACACGTAAAGACTGCGTATGTACTGTGACCGGTTTTGCCAGTCTGGCCGAACCACAGCGGTAGAATGGGCCTCACACTTCAAACGCATCTTTTTTGTTTCGCCGTCACGATGAGTTCCGATCCTGCCGTTGTGTCTTCGTACTTTTCCGGGTGGAGCAGTGATGAACCGTCGTCCAAACCTTCTTCGTCCACTTCCACCAAAGGAGTGAAGGCCGCACAGGATACCAAAAAGAAGCTGCAGACTCAAACCCTGCCCATGGCCAGCACGCCCGCTGCCACTGCCGCCAAAAAGCCCACGACCACTCTGAGTCGGATGAATGCCACCAGCAAGTTCGTCACGGCCACGTCCACTGCCAAAACACCTGCCAGCACGTCGTCTCCGCTGCTCAAGCCGTCGGCCATCCCTGTGGCCACCACGCGCGCGAAAGCGCCTGCGAAAGCGGACGTCTCTCCCGTGCCCTCGCCCACAGCCTCGGCCGCGCCCGCCGTGCCCATCATGTCCACGAAGACAGTCGTGCTGCCACCGGCGGAAGGAGAAGAGGAGAGCGCGTCAAAAGCAGAGGTGACGCAAAATGTGTGCTTCGATCACATTGCGCGCATGTTGCGTGTTGCAACCGAAGGCATGGATGTTGTGGTGCGCAAAGGTTTGGATGCTTTGAAGGAGGGCGTGGCGGATGTGGTGAAAGTGACAAAGGATATGCATGCGGAGACCACCAAGCTGACGGCTGTCCTTTCCAAGCTAGCGCAACACGACGATGCCAAGCTGGCGTCTCAGTTCAAGCAAACCGGACAGGCACTGACGAAGCTCATCACCGAGACAAATCAAAGCATTGCGGGTATGGCGCAAGCATCGGACAAGCGTATGGCGCAGCTCATTGCAGCTGTGAATGGCAAGGAGGAGGAGAGCAAAACCAAATCCAAGAAGCGCGAACGCACGGACACGGAAGACGATGCAATTCAAGATCTGGGGCGTCTTACGCAGCAGAAGCAGCAGAAGAAGGAGGAGCACGACCAGAGTCAGACACCCGCTTCGCAAGAGCACAAAGATGAGAACGAGGAGGACGAGGAAGTGGATTCATTTGCACAGATGACGTCGGGCGGCATTGTCGAGCGGGAGCACAACGATGACGACGAAGAGGAAGAGCCCAACATGCATTGAGTTTATTCACACACGGAAAAGGGGCAACGTTTCACCTTTTAGCGCACGCATGCCGCTCAGCGCCATCTCTTCAGGCAAGTCTTCCATCATGTGTGAATCGAGTGCAATGGGCATGTAAACCGATGTAGTGGGCGCGGATCGTGTCAGCTGATCCGCTTGCACCACCATGCGGCGTGCCACTTGCTGCGCCTTGTCCCAAATATAGAACGGTCTGCCAATCGCCACAAGCTGCACGTTGGAGTGCACTGCAATAAATTGATTGGCGCGCACTGCGTACAACATCGATACCGAGTCGTCCATGGTGCTCTCTAAACTGAATGACACGTTCGAGTCCGACTGCGCCGTGCACTGCGTAATGGTGCTGGCGATTTGCAAAATGTCTTTGCGTATCTTTGCTACCGCCATATCCCGCGTAAAGCGAAACGAGCGGTTCACCGTTGGCTGGTGTGCCGAGTCGTATTGTAGATCGTGAAAGACCAGTGTGCGGTCTTGCTCCATACTCGCGTGCTGTGCAGCCAACTCAGCTGCTGCAATACTTGTGAACATCACCACGTCGGCGCGAATTACGCTTGAGCCGTGCTCGGTGGACACCAGGACCGCTAGGTGGCAGAACCGCGGTTTGGGCATGCGCGCGAACGCATCGGCCAATTCGCTGCGACAACTCTCGTAGGTGAATGTGCGCGCCGTATCGAGGCGCGTAAACGTCAAGTGAAACACGGTCGAGAACGAATAATGCATGCGGTACCGTTCTTTGGTAAGGATGGACGCAGGGCAGTAGAGGGCTGTTTGCTCGGGCAGGGCGAGAATGAATGCGTGATTGGAAGGGCTGTGAGGTAAGTTTTTGCCCCAGTGTGAGTAAATGGCATATTCGGGCACCGCGGGCAGCGCAGATAGGATGTCGATGATTTGCACGAGTGACGCTTGCGTTTGTTCAATGGCGTGCGCACGAACGATAAAGTCGTCTTGCACAGATGCTCCCGTGCGATGTCGCAATGCCAAGATGAGGCAGCGTATAATGCGCTGGTACCGCTCGCGCGCACGATACTCTGTGCACGCCACATCTGCATGCAGCACGCGCATCGTCTGTTGAGGTTCTGCGCCTGAGGGCACATTAACTTTGATAAATTGAAACACTGCGCCGTGGATGCCGTTTACAGGGCGGTGGCACGCAAAGCATTCCATGCGATCATTGGGACGAACTGTGTATTGATACACCACTTGTGTGGCCGACATCGTGCCGTGTTCAAAAAGAACTATTTCTCCCCGCCTGTGCAAAGTGTAAGCGTACGATGACAATGCGTATGTTGCACATTTGCAAATATGACAACCAAATTAATGACTCTCTCTCTCTCTCTCTTCACGGTCTGTTCGTGTCATTGTATAGACAATCCGGCATCGATCCAACAGGAGTCGCGCGGCTATTGTGGTCCTCTTCCTCCTCTTCTTCCTCTGTATCCATATTCACCTGCATATCACGCAGCTCTAACAATGCATCCTGTCCCTCGGGGCTGTCATTGCGCAGCATGAATTTGTCGGAATCATCACTGCGCACACGCTTGGTCGACACATGCATCAACGGGTTGTTAGGAAACTGTGGACTTGGGCTCACGTGGCGCATGGCAATATGTACATCGCGCCCCTCTGCGTGAAACGTGTCCACCGCTTGCGGTGCGCGTTTCCGTGATCCCGCATGCAATGGAGCAGGACACGGAAGCACCGGGGGCGAGCTGCGCTTGACGCAATACAATGGACACTTGTCCACATCTGCGGTGTGGTTCAGTGTCGAGAACTCATTCAACATCGAGTGCACATGCGGGTGGATCACCTCTCCGTTGCGCACGTACATCGGCAACATGACCGTATCATTGATGTTTCGCCCGAGTACGGAAACATTCGGCACACACACCGTGGCGTGCAATTCATCGACAAACGCATTGAACGCGCTCGCACCATCTTGTCCCCGGGGCGCATGCAACCCCATGGCCATGGCAATGGCGCGCGTAATCACGCGATCTGCGTGCTTGGCGCTGTCGTTCACATGACCCGCCGGCATTGCACGCGGACACATACCAGAGGGCGTTGCAGCACGGAACGGTTCGTCGCGCGACGCTTCGCTCTTCACTTTGAACATACGCGTGCGCGACACGTGGAACGGAAACAGCGTCTCGTACGTGTTGCGGTTTATGTGCAGCAGCACCGACGGCGAGAGGAGGATGCAGGCCAGCATGCCGTCATAATCTTGGCTCTGCGGATGCGTCTCGGCGAGCATCAACAGGCGATCCAAAAGACCCAACAGGAAGCTGTTGACTTGCTTCGGTGTGAGATCGTCGTACAATTGTGCGTCCATGGGACGCGACTCTAGCAGCGCGATGTAGTCGGTCGTGTTGGCCGCATCCAGACACGAGGTAAGGCACAGGCGCACAAGGTCTTTTTTCTGACACCACTCTTTTAGACCTGCATCTCCATCCGTGCGCAGCTTGTCTGCAAACGTCTTGGCCGTGCGCACGCCGCGGCAGTCCTTCTCTTTCGCCTTGCGCAGCCGCACTGCTTGAGCAAACGGAATCACGAGCCATGTCAAAAGCACCTCTCCCAGAGAGACACGCGGCGCTTGCAGCGCCATTAGCTTGCCAAACGCAGAGTTGTCTGCGAAGATGTGCATAAACAAACGGCCCATCAGCGAAGCGTGCTTCAGCAGAGTCGTGCGAGTGGCGTGGTCCACACGGCAATGATCCTTGTCGACCACCAAGGCGCGCAACATCAGCAGCACGGGCAGAATGCGTGTCTCAAATGACACGGCCTTCCACGCCTTGCCGCCTTCTGTCTCGAGCTTCATCGGGTAGCGGCCCGTGTTCATCACGGAGTGCATGAGTGGGAAAATCCCCGAAGAGAGGCGTGTCTCCACCACACACGGTCCGTCCTGCACACCCGCCGATTCGCGCATGGCAAGAATTGCTCCATAGCAGTTCACTAACAGCAGCAGCTCCGACGGCAACACAGTGAGCACCACCAGGTCGCCCGTGCCGTTGTGGTACACGTCTCGAATATTGGCCATCTGCGACACGTAACCCATGTTGGGCGTGTGGCAGTCGAACAAGTAGGCGATATGGCCCACATACGCGCGAACCAGCATGCCCAGATGGCCATGTACGCACACGATGGCCAGCGAATCGGTGGACTGGCGCGCAAACATCGACGAGAAGCGTCCCAGGAGCGCAAGTTCGCGATTCATGTGCAGCATGTCCAGCAGCGTCGTGCGGCTGATGATGTTGACGGCGTGCGGAATCACCATTGGCAGGCGGTATCGCGGCGTGTCGTCCGAACAGCTTGCGCCGACGCAGTTGGAGATGAAGTCGTACAGCATGCTCTCCACAGGCAGCCGCTTGATGTGTGGATCGACAGCGTGTGTGTGTTGATCGTCTTTGGAGCTGGACAGGAGCTCGTAGTTCTTTTTCCCTCCGTTCTTCAGGAAGGAGTTGACTAGCAGCGCGTAGCCCGAAAACTTGATGTCTTTCGCTTGCATCTTGTCGTCTTTTGAATCAAAGTACGGCTGCAGCTGTTTTCTATACTCGTACGTGTCACCCGGCGCCACCTGGCGGTCTCCGCTGGAGTTGTGAAACATGAGTGTGCGCGTCCAGCCTTGGTACTCGTGCTTCGACGTGCTGCGGTCGAAGCGTGCAATGCACGAAGCCATCATCAAATAGTACAGCTCGGATTGCATCTTCACGCGCTCCTTATCGCCTACGCCGCCATCGTCGTACTCATGCGACGCGGGCAAGTATTTTGCCTCCTCCACGTAATTCCAGTAATCCCACGCCAGCAGCGGGTCGAACACGTTGCGACGGAACGTGTCGTTTTCTCGCTTCTGATCAAACAGCATGAAACTGGCGGTGGTGCATTTCAAGCCCAGCACGCGCACGACCGCATGCACTGCGCCGGGTGCAATGATGTTGGAGACGGAGGTGAGGTTGCAAAAGCGGTCTGTGCCGTACAACACCATGCAGATGAGAAGAAGCTTCTCGGGCCATGTCATCCAGTACGTGGTGCCCTGGTAGTCAAGGCTGGTGGTGAGCGGCGGACCGACCGTGGAGGATTTGAAGATGACCACGAAGCGGCGCGTGCAATCCTGCTTGGCCTCGTTGCTCTCGACGGAGCGCGGGAAATGCTTGATAAACTCCTGGAAGGTGTTGCTCATTTGCTGCTCGCGGTCGCTGAGGTAGAGCGGAATCGCCAGCAGCGACGCGATCTGGTTGGCATTGTGCTTCACCTGCAAATACACGGGGAACTTGTTGAGCAATTGCGTGAGGTCGCTGCACACAACGTCCGACAGGCCGGGGCGGTGAAATGCAATGGGGTAGCGCACATGCAGCAAGTCCAAGTGCTCAAACAGCAACGCCTTTAACTGATGCCACAGCATATGCGACGCCATGCTTGCACTTGAGTGGAGTGAGGGAAGGAAAGGAGGGAAGCGAGAAGACGGATGAAGTGTGGCACGAAGCTTTGTAAAAATGCAACGTTGCACAGTGTGACACCGATGGTACACGACCGTATACAGTCTGTGTTCACACAGTGTGTGTCAAAACTGTGATGACTTGAAAGAAGCAGCACCTTAAAGCGCCATGCTGGGTCGTCCCGGCGGGAAATCGATGTCATTGTCCAGCGGCTGTTGTGTGATACTGGGATGGAACTCATACAACTGCGAGCCTGGGATGTGGCGCGCATAGTCCCATAATTGCAGCGGCAGTGTCTTGCATGGATCACTTGCGAAATTGCTGCCCATGGACTGGTCAATTAACAGGCACATAAACAGTTCGCAGCACATCCACTCCTTGCGCTCTTCAAACACCTGTGTGGTGTACGAATCCAGCGTCACACCGAAGCGCGTGCCGAGGACGTAATTACAAAAGAAGCCTTTGCGGTTGATGGGTTTGCCCAGCTGTTGTTCCACCAGTTCCAACAGCCGCTGTGGCTGACCAACCCTTAGACGGATGTAGGTGTATTTCGACGCTTCGCGCATCAGTTTAGGCATGTCCACGACGCGGCACCAGGGATGAAACGTGCTCACATAGTAGCACACGTAGTGAGGTTGACCCGAGCAGCGCGTCGAACGCCGTGTCTCGTGTCGAAATGCACACACTTCTTGTCCAGCACATTCCATGCGCAGCATCAATTTGCAGTGGTTCAGCGTGCTTTGCAGGCACATGGACGGAATGCAGCCTCCTGTAGCGGAATTCAGAATTGTGCCATGCTGGAAAACCAGGAATACGCCAGTGGGAGAACGCGACATGATTAGGAAGAAGTAACGAAAAGCACAGTTTGTATCGCAAAATAAACGTTAAAATTTGATCAAACCATCTCACTGCCGTCTCGCGTGATTGCAGAGTACCATTGCTCGAATTCGTGTG
>Ga0164301_10000250_pt1 | contig 15078 bp, 14 predicted proteins | sample Whisoiple_231_MG_FD_109711 | JGI IMG/M metagenome (GOLD analysis project Ga0164301, IMG submission 109711) | Unamended control soil microbial communities from upstate New York, USA - Whitman soil sample_231_MG | ecosystem: Environmental > Terrestrial > Soil > Agricultural land ... | reverse complement strand
GGCAGCAGGTCCCGCTTGCTGAGCACGACCAGCTCCGGCAGGCGCTCGAGGCCGGCGCCGTGCGCCTCCAGCTCGGACCGCACGGTCTCGTAGCTGACAACCGGGTCGCCTTCCATCGGGGCGACGTCGACGAGGTGGACGAGCATCGCGCAGCGCTCGACGTGGGCGAGGAACTCGTGGCCGAGCCCGGCACCCTCCGCCGCGCCTTCGATCAGACCGGGGATGTCGGCGACCACCGCCTGCCGGTCCTCGCCTTCGATCGTCCCCAGCACCGGCGAGAGGGTCGTGAAGGGGTAGTCGGCGACCTTCGGCGCCGCCCGCGTCAGGCGGGCGAGCAGCGAGGACTTGCCTGCGTTCGGCAGCCCGACGAGGCCGACATCGGCCAGCAGCTTCAGCCGCAGCTCGATCCAGTCCGCTTCGCCGGAGTTGCCTTTCTCGGCGAAGCGCGGTGCCTGCCGGGTGGAGGTGGTGAAACGACGGTTGCCGTGCCCGCCGCGGCCACCGTGGGCGACCACCGCCCGCTGCCCGGGGGTGACGAGGTCGATGCGGCCGCCGTCGACCGTGCCGCCCTGGGTTCCCGGCGGCACCGGGATCACCAGGTCCTCCCCCCGCGCCCCGTGCCGGTTGGACCCTTCCCCATGCCGTCCCCGCTGCGCCCGGAAATGCTTGCTGCCCCGCAGCGCTCCGAGGTCGCGCCGCGACGGATCGCAGACGAGAACGACGTCTCCCCCGTGCCCCCCGTCGCCGCCGTCAGGGCCACCGCGCGGAACATGAGCCTCGCGCCGGAACGAGATCGACCCGTTGCCGCCACCGCCGCCCTCAACCCAGATTTTCGCCTTGTCGTACATCAGCCTTTGCTGGATTGTGGCCCCTATAGGGGCCCAAACTCAGCAGGCGCTGGGCTTGGAGGACTAGTCCTGCAGAACGGAGATGGTGCGCCCCTTGCGGGACGGCTTGAAATCCACAACGCCTTCGCGGGTGGCGAAGATCGTGTGATCGCGGCCAATGCCGACGCCGTCGCCGGGCCAGAAGCGGGTGCCGCGCTGGCGGACGATGATCTCGCCGCCGCTGACCCGCTGGCCAGCGAAAACCTTGACGCCGAGCATGTTCGGGTTCGATTCGCGGCCGTTGCGGCTGGAGCCCAGACCTTTCTTATGAGCCATGCCTAGGCCTCCTCTTTCTCGGCTTTTTTGGCAGCTTTGGCTTTAGCGCCTTTCAGCGTCGTCACCTCGAGCCTGGTCAGCTCGGAGCGGTGGCCGGCGCGGCGGCGGTAGCCCTTCTTCGCCTTGTATTTGAAGACTTTGATCTTCGGCCCGCGCAGGTGCTCGGTGACTTTCGCCTCGACTTTGACTTTCTCCAGGCCTTTGCCGTCGGCGACGACGTCGTCGCCGCGGAACAGGACCGGGCGAAGGGCGACTTTGTCGCCCTCCTTGGCATCGAGCCGATCGACGAGCAGGGACGTGCCCTCCTCGACTTTGTACTGCTTGCCGCCGCTCTCTATGACTGCGTAGTTGCTCATTCGTCCTTGCTGCCTTGTTTGGCGCGCGAACGCCCCCGACCGCCCCTGCGGCCGCGACTGCGTTTACGCGAAGGAGCTCCGGATTCTAGCTCGGAGCCGTTTTCGCCGCCTCCTCCGGATCCGTTGGACGAATCGCCGCCCAACAGCGAGGCGATCGCCGCCGAGCGCTCGACCTCGTCGATCCGCACCAGCTTGCGCTCCCCGACGAAGCGACCGCCGCCGGTGACGCTGACGATGTAGGAGTCGATCCGCGCCACCGCGTCGTCGGCGTTGTACATGTGCGGCTCGTCGATCTTGACCAGCACCTCCTCGCCGACCTTGAACGGCAGCGCCCGCTCCTCGATCTCGCTGCGGCTGCCGGATTCGACCAGCTCGAAGGTGTCGATCGCCAGCGCGTCGCCGCCCTCGAAGTGGAACCGCTTGCCGGTCTCCTCCTCCAGCTCGGGCAGGCCGCTGTCGGGATCGGTCAGCTCGTGGGCGACTTTCGGGTTGACGCGGACCAGGAAGGCCTCGTCGCCGCTCTTCTCGGCGGCGAAGTCCCGCAGCTTGCCGAGGCCCTCGAGGGCAACCGTCTCGGCCGAGAGGACGACCCCCTCGCCGTGGCAGGTCGGGCACGGCGCGGTGAGGATCTCCCGCACCCCGTCGGTGACGTTCTGGCGGGTCATCTCGACCAGGCCCAGGGGCGAGACCTCGACCACGTAGCTCTTCGACTTGTCCGCGTCGAGCGCTTTGCGCATCGTCTTCAGGACCTTGTCGCGGTTGCTGGCCCGGGCCATGTCGATGAAGTCGACGACGATGATGCCGCCGATGTCGCGCAGCCGCAGCTGCCGCACCGCCTCGTCAGCGGCCTCGGTGTTGACTTTGGTGATCGTCTCCTCTAGGCCGCCTTTGCCGCGGCCGGTGAAGGAGCCGCTGTTGACGTCGATCACGGTCAGCGCCTCGGCGTAGTCGATGATCAGGTAGCCGCCCGAGGGCAGGTCGACCCGCCGGTTCAGGGTCGAATCGATCGCCTCGTTGACCTTCCATTTCTCGAACAGCGGCTTGGCGCCCTCGTAGAGCTCCACCCCGCCGACCAGCTCGGGGGCGGTGCGCTGGAAGAAGCTCGTCACCCGCTCGAACTGCTTCGGCGAGTCGATCACCGCCTTCTCGAACTCGTTGAGGAAGACGTCGCGCAGGACGCGGATCGAGAGGTCGGCCTCCTGGAAGACCAGGGCCGGAGCCTTGGTCCCGTCGGAGCGTCGCTCCAGCACCTCGTTCAGCTTCTGCAGATAGCTGATCTCGCGCACGAAGTCGGCTTTTTTCGCTCCGTGGGCGGCGGTGCGGACGATCAGCCCTCCTGGCCCTTTGTAGGTGCGGTCGACCATCTTCCGCAGCCGGTCGCGCTCTTTGTCGGTCAGCCGGCGGCTGACTCCGACGCCGCTCCCGTGCGGGGCGTAGACCAGGTAGCGGCCGGCGATCGAGCAGTTCATCGAGAGCCGGGCGCCCTTGGTCTTCAGCGGGTCCTTGACGACCTGGACGAGGATCTCCTGTCCCGGCTTGATCAGCTCGTTGATGCGGCGGCCGTGGCCGCGCCCGCGCTTCGGCGCCTGTTCGCCGTTCGGCAGCAGGATCTCGTCGACGTGGAGGAAGCCGTTTCGCTCGAGGCCGATGTCGACGAAGGCGGCCTCCATTCCGGGAAGGACGTTGTCGACCTTCCCCTTGTAGATGTTGCCGACGATCGATCGCCGGCCGCGCCGCTCGATGTAAAGCTCGGCGACGTGACTCTTGCCGCCTTTCTGCTTTGCCTCGAGGACGGCCACTCGGGTCTCGCCGCGCTCGGCGGAGACCAAAATCGTTTTTTTCATTTGTTGTTCAGCTCAGTTCGGATAGGTACGCAATGCCGGACCCCTCTAGAGAGGCATCACCAGGCGAACCTTCCCTTCTGACTGAGATGCGCTTGGACGTTGATGCTCTGAAGAACGCCGACCGCAAGGAAAGTAGCGAGCACGGAGGACCCTCCATAGCTCATCAACGGAAGAGGGATGCCCGTGATCGGCATGATGCCGAGGTTCATCCCCACGTTGACAAAGGTCTGGAACAGCAGCATGACGGCGATGCCGCCCGCTACCAGGGCTCCGTAGGAGTTCTTCGAAAGCGTCACGATCCGCAGCGCCCGCCAGAAGAGCAGGGCGTAAAGGGATAGGACTAACGCGGCGCCCGTAAATCCGTAGCGCTCACCGATCACCGCAAAGATGAAGTCGGTGTGCCGCTCGGGAACGAAGTCGAGCCGCGTCTGGGTGGCTTTGTCGCCGCGGCCGGCCAACTGCCCGGATCCGATGGCGACTTTCGATTGGTTCTGCTGATAGCCCGCGCCGTCGGCATGCTCGTCGGGGCTGAGGAAGGACGTCAGACGTTCCTCCTGGTAGCCCTTCAGGAGCGGGACCCCGGTCGCCGGTGCGACGACCAGGACCAGCGCGACAAGCGCGGTCAGAGCGACGCCGATGACCGCGAAGTGCGTCCAGGGGACGCCTCCGAAGTACATGACGGCGAGGGTGGCGACCGCGAACACCATGGAGGTGCCGAGGTCGGGCTGCAGGAAGACAAGGGCAGCCGGTGCCAGGCCGAGGCAGAGGTAGCGCACCGTGCGCTGGACCTGCGAGCCGCGTCTGGCGCCATCGATCACGAACCCGGCAAGCGCAAGCACAAGCAGGAGCTTGCCGAGCTCCGATGGCTGGAAACTGAAAAAGGGAAGTTCGAAGGCGCGCCGCGAGCCGCGGGCGGCGAAGCCGAAGACGAAGACCAGCGAGACGCTGGCGCAGAGGAAGGTGTAGATGCCGACCCGCAGCTCGCGGAAGCGGGAGTAGTCGATCCGGGTCAGGACCAGCATTCCGACGATCCCGAGCACGGCGTAGATCGCCTGCCGCTCGAGGAAGTAGTTGGGGTCGCCGGGGACGTCGTTCTGAGTCGCCTGGCCGAGGGTGAAGACGCTGAAGGCGATCAGGCCGACGGCGGCGATCGTCAGCGGCCAGTCCATGTGGGCCAGGCCGAGGCGCTCGCCGATGCCGACGTGGACCGCGAACGGCTCCGGCCGGGTGTTTCTGGTTCGGGTGGCGTAGGTGTTCATTCAGCTCCACCGGCGCTCGACACTTCCGAGGCCCGCTTCTTGTAGATCGCTTCGAGAATGTCCAGGACGGCAGGGGCCGCAGATTCGGCTCCGAAGCCGCCTTCCTCGACGGTGGCAATAGTCACGATACGCGGGTTGGGGTACGGGGAGAGCGCCGCGAACCAGGATTGGTCGCCGTGGCCCGGTCGTTCGGCGGTCCCGGTCTTGCCCGCGATCGGGATCGGGAAGCCGCCGAAGACCCCGGCGGCGGTTCCGTCGCCTTCCTGCGCCGCGGCATGCAGGCCTTCGAGGATCGCGTTGCGGTAGCCGCCGTCGATGTGGAACTTGCGACGGGTCTTCGGCTCGAACTCCTTCAGCACCCGGCCGGCGGCGTCCTCGACTTCCATCCCCACGTGCGGGGTGACGATCTTGCCGCCGTTGCCGAGCGCCGCGTAGGCGATCGCCATCTGCAGCGGGTTGGTCTGCAGGTCCCCCTGCCCGGTCGCCAGCTGGATGTTGTCGCCGGCCGACCAGGGGCGGTCGGTCAGTTCTTCCTTGTAGAGCTGGTTGCGCCACTGTTTGCTCGGCAGCAGGGTTTCGCCTTCCTCCGGCAGGTCGAGCCCGGCGGGCCGGCCGATCCCCAGTTTGTGCGCCCATTCCTGCAGCTCGTTGGTCTTCCACATGTCGAGACCGAGCAGGTAGAAGTAGACGTCGGAGGAGACCTGCAGGGCGCGGCGCAGTTCGACCGCGCCGTGCGCTTCGCCGCCGGCATTTTCGAAGGTGTCGGTGCCGACTTCGATAAGGCCGTTGTCCTGGACCACCGTGTCGGGGGTGATCTGGCCGTTTTCGAGCGCCGCCAGAGCGGTGATGATCTTGAAGATCGAGCCCGTCGGATAGGCGCCTTCGGTCGCCCGGTTGACGAGCGGAGCCAGCACCGGGTCCCGGTAAAGTTCGTTCACCTGCGCCTGGCTCGGTTCGATCAGGTCGGTCGGGTCGTAGGTCGGGTTCGAGCCCATCGCGAGGATCTCGCCGGTGTCGATGTTCATCGAGATGAACGCCCCCGGCAGGCCCCGCGCGGAGAGCGCCGCTTCGCCGGCGGTCTGGACTTCCTCGTCGATCGACAGCTTCAGGTTGTCGCCCGGAGTCGGCGGGGTCGAGACCAGTTGGCCGCCGGGAGTCGGCTCGCCCAGGGCGTTGACCTGGATCCGGGTCAGCCCTGGGTCGCCGCGCAGATACTTGTCGTAGGCGTACTCCGCCCCGGCCTGGCCGATCTCGTCGCCCGGTTCGAGGTTCTTGTACTGCGTTTCCTTCAGCTCTTCTTCGGAGATCTCGCTGACGTTGCCGAGCACGTGGGCGGCGAGGCTGCCGTCCGGGTAGTGGCGGACGAAGACCCGCTCCACCGTCACCCCGGGGAATTCGTCCTGGTTCTCTTCGATGTAGGCGATCAGCTCGTAGCCGACGTCGCGCCGCAGCGTCACCGGCGCCCCGGCGGCGACTTCTTCGCTCTGCTTGATCGTCCGCCGCACCTTGCGCACCGACATGTGCGTCAGCTCCCCCAACCGCGCCAGCTCGGCCCGTTCTTCGGCCGCGTCTTCGGGCAGTTTGGTGGTGTTCAGCTGCAGCGCCAGGCTGGTGCGGTTGTCGACCAGGACGTTGCCGTCACGGTCGAGGATGTCGCCGCGGGGGGCGATCACTTTGAACTCGCGGGTGCGGTTGTTCTTCGCCTCGGCCAGGTACTCGTCGCCGGAGAGGACCTGCAGGTTCCAGAGCCGGAAGAAGAGGACGGCGAAGAGGACGATGGCCACGCCGCCGACCACGGCCACCCGCAGGTTGAGCCGGCTGCCCTGGGGACGATCTTCGGGCCCGAGATGCATGGTCTAGGCCCCCAGGACGGTCGGGCGTCGGCCACGGCGGACCATCGGCTCCTCGACCAGGGCCGGCCGCAGCGCCCGGCGCACGCCGGCGTAGATCGCCCAGCCGAGGAAGAAGGCGAAGATGCTCTTCATCAGCATGTCGCGGATCACCAGGCCGCTGATCGGGGCGTCTATCCCCAGCGTCAGCTCGACCGCGCCGAAACCGAGCTCGGCGAACAGGGTCAGCGCCATGCAGAGCAGCGGCGCCACCAGGGCGCTGTGGATCTCGAAGCGCTCGCGGAAGAGGCCGGCGAGGTAGCCGGTCGCCAGCAGGACCAGCGAGGCGCCGCCGAGCGGGGCGATCAGCAGGCAGTTGAGCAGGAACCCCACCCAGAACCCGCAGACCGCCCCGGTCAGGGTGCCGCCGAGCAGGCCGAGGACGACGACCAGCGCCGGCAGCACGTCGGGGCTGACGTGGAAGAGCGCCACTTGGCTGAAGAAGGAGAGCTGGAGGATCACCCCGGCGACCACGATCGCGATCAGGCGGGCGACGATGTTCGGGGTGAGGATCATTCGCGCGAGCCCCCGGTCAGCACCTGGACCAGGTCGAGGTCGCGGAGGTCGGCGTAAGGCCGGACGTTGACCTGCTGCTGGGCCTCCTGCTGTTTGAGCGAAGCTTCGGCGACTTCGCCGATCGGCAGGTTCGGCGGGTAGTCCGATTCGATCCCGATTCCGCGCCAGCCGGAGGTGACCACCGACTGGCCCTTGCCGACCCGTTTTTCGCTGTCGAGGAAGTCGAGGATGAGGTCTTCGGGGTCGCCGACCGAGGGCTTCATCACGCCCTGGATACCGCTCGGGACGATCTTCGCCGAGACGGCGCTGGAGTGGTCGGCGATCAGCGTCACCCGGGCCGAGCCGCCGGTCACCGCGGCGACCTTGCCGACCAGGCCGTCGCCGTTGACCACCGGATCGTCTACCTCGACCCCGTCGCCGGAGCCGACGTCGATCGTCACGTCGGCGAACCAGACGGTCGGCGAGCGGGCGATCACCCGGCCGGTGACCGGGTCGTAGCCGGACGGGATCGCGCCGCTTTTGTCCAGCCCGACCAGCTTGCGCAGCTGCGCGTTTTCGGCCAGCGCCGTCTTCGCCCCGACCGCCTGCTTGCGGGCGACCTGGAGTTCGTCGTGCAGCTGGGCATTGTCGCCCTTCGCGTCGAAGGTCTCGTCGAACCAGTTGACCAGGTCGCGGGCCGGCTTCAGGGCGCGGTCGGCGACGTCCTGGAGCGGGCTGAAGATCGTGCTGACGCCGCGCTGGACGCCGTTCGAGCCCTGGCCGTAGGTGACGGTGAGCAGGATGAACGAGCCGACTATCAGCAACGCCAGAACCGCCCTGCGGCGGCGTACTTGCTTTCGATACACGTTGGGGACCTAAGTTCGAGGATTCGCATGAGCGCCGCCTAAAGCCGGGGGCGCGCTCCGTTGTTCTTACCGGCGCGGTGGATCGTCTCGACCTCCTCGAGCGAGATGCCCGAGCCGACCGCCACGCACGTCAACGGCGACTCTGCCAGTTGACAGGGCATCTGGCACTCGTCGCGCAGGCGCTGCTCAAGTCCTTGCAGCAGCGCGCCGCCGCCGGCGAGGGTGATGCCTCGGTCCATGATGTCACCCGCCAGCTCCGGGGGCGTCCGGTCGAGCGTCTCCTTGACCGCGGCGACGATGTGGCTGACCGGCTCCTCCAGCGCCCCGCGCACCTCCTCCGAGGTCAGCTCGATCGTCTTCGGCAGGCCGGAGACGAGGTCGCGACCGCGGATCTCGGTCCGCACCTCTTCCGGCAGCGGCGAGGCCGAGCCCGCCTCGAGCTTGACCTCCTCCGCGGTCTGGGTGCCGATCGCGAGTTTGTAGCGCTGCTTGCAGTGGGCGACTATCGCTTCGTCGAGCTCGTCGCCGCCGACCCTGATCGACTGCGAGACGACGATCCCGCCGAGGCTGATCACCGCCACCTCGGTGGTGCCGCCGCCGATGTCGACGATCATCGAGCCGGTCGGCTCGGCGACCGGCAGGCCGGCGCCGATCGCCGCCGCCATCGGCTCCTCGATCAGGTATGCCTGGCGGGCGCCGGCCGAGAGGCAGGCCTCCTCGACCGCTCGCTTCTCGACCCCGGTGACGCCGGAGGGGACGCAGACGACGACCCGCGGGTGGGCGAAGCGATTGGAGTGGACCGAGGCGATGAAGTGGCGCAGCATCTGCTCGGTGACGTCGAAGTCGGCGATCACCCCGTCCTTCAGCGGCCGGATCGCGGTGATCGTGCCGGGGGTGCGGCCCAGCATCCGCTTCGCTTCGACCCCGACCGCGTGGACCTGGCCGCTGACCGAGTCGATTGCCACCACCGAGGGCTCGGAGAGGACGATGCCGCGCCCCCGGACGTAGACCAGCGTGTTGGCGGTGCCGAGGTCGACGGCCATGTCGCGGCCGCCGAGCCGGATCTTGCCGAAGATGCCCATTTCCAGGGCCGATGATGGCAAACCCGTTTAAGCGTTCTGTGAGCTTGGCCGGTGAGGCGCGAAAAGCTGCGGCGCCAGCTCGGCCAGGAGGCCGACCGGCAGGCCGACGACGTTGGAGACGCTGCCCTCGAGCCGCTCGACCAGGCTGGAGCCGAGGGTCTGGACCGCGTAGCCGCCGGAGCGCCCCTGCCACTCGCCGAAGCGCACGTAGCGCTCCTTCTCGGCCTCGGTGAGGTGCTTGAAGACGACGGTGGTCTGCTCGAGGCCGCTGCGCTCTTCGCCGCCCTCGATCACGATGAGGCCGCTCATGACCGTGTGGGCGCGGCCGGACATACGGTCCAGATAGCGGCGCGCGTCGGCCGCGTCGGCGGGCTTGCCGAGCACCTCGCCGTCGAGGACCACGTCGGTGTCGCAGGCGATCACCAACTCGCCCTCCACCGCGGCCGCCTTGCGGCGCGCGTTCTCGACCACCAGGTGCTCGGGATCGCCCGCGCTCAGCTCCTCGACGCCGGGCACGACGACCTCGAACTCGACTCCCAGCTTCTGCAGGATCTCCCGCCGCTGCGGGGATCCGGATGCGAGGACGACCTTCAGGGAGCCCCTAGGAGAGCTCGGGGAACCAGATCCCGATCTCGCGCTCGGCCGACTCGTCGGAGTCGGAGCCGTGGACCATGTTGAAGGTCACCTCGAGGGCGAAGTCGCCGCGGATCGAGCCGGGGGCGGCCTCGACCGGGTTGGTCGCGCCGATCAGCTGGCGGGCCGCTTTCACGGCTTCCTCTCCCTCCAGGACCATCGCCACCAGGGTGCCGCCGGTGATGAAGGAGACCAGCTCGCCGAAGAAGGGCTTGTCGGTGTGCTCGGCGTAGTGCTCGTTTGCGGTCGCCTCGTCGGCGCGCATCGACTTCAGCGCGGCGATACGCAGACCCTTGCGCTCGAAGCGGGCGATCACCTCACCGGTGAGGGCGCGTTCGAAGGCGTCAGGCTTGACGAGGATCAGGGTCCGGCTCACGGCGGGGGCTCCTTTGCTCTTGGGTTGGTTTTGCCCCCTCCTGCGCCTCGGGCGGCGCTTTGCGGCGCCGCGGCTCGGCCTGCTGTCTCGGCTGTGCCTCACGGGGCGGTGCCTGACGCGACTGAGCTTGGCGCTCCTCGGGGTCTCTACGTTGTTTGCGTCGCGGCCGCTCGCCACCACCGCCGCCACCGCCGAGGCTCGTCTCGCAGAAGGGGCAGAGGCCCCAGCGCGGGTCGACCGGCTTGTTGCAGGTCGGGCAGGGGTCCTTGAGGCGCTGCCTGCAGTTAGGGCAGCGCAGGTAGTTGCGCTCGACCGGGTACTCGCAGTTCGGGCAGCTCTGCTCGCGCAGCTGCTTCACCCGCAGCTCGGCGGCTTTGATCTCCAGCTCGCGCTCGTGGGCGTCCTCGAGGAACTCCGGCGGGCGGACGATCGCGTAGACGGCGGTGCCGATGAAGGGAAAGAAGGAGGCGACGGTGGCGCAGGCGACCAGGAAGGGGTCGGAGATCCGCCGGCGGGCGTCGAGGTAGGTGTAGACGATCAGCGCCAGCCAGAGGACGACCAGCATCAGCAGGAAGAGGGTGGCGGCGAGGTTGAGGCCGTCGTTGGTGATGCCGAAGATCGCTAGGGGCATAAGAAAGGGAAATTGGTGGATTTGCGCGGCCGCGCGGGGGCGGCAGTCTACTTCGCCGCTGCCGACGTCAACCCTGTTTCTAGAGGAAGAGCCTTCCGAACAGGTATCCGACGCCGAAGAAGACGAGGATCACGATCGCGACGACAGCGGCGACCAATCCCATCATCGACAGCAGTTCGGAACCGGCGCTGCGAGGACGATCCATGCGCGAATCCTCGCACAGTCAGGAAGCGACCAGCCGCCGCGCCGGCCCGATTGCATAGTGGGAACCGGCGACGAGCAGGACCCCCTCGGGATCGGCCGCAGCCAGCTCTCGCGCCCGCCGCAGGGCCGCCTCGAAGCCAGGCTCGGCTTCGGCCGACAGGCCGGCCTCGGAGCAGATGGCGGCTAGCTCGGCGGCCGGGCGCGAGCGTGCCCCAGAGCGCCCGTGGCCTTCCAGCGCCGCCGCCGGCAGCTCGGTGCAGACGACGCGGTCGAGGGCCGGGGCCAGCGCCGCGACCATCTCCCCCGCGTCCTTGTCGGCAAGGACCGCCAGGCAGGCCACCACGCGGCGGCCGCCGGCCAGCTCCGGCAGCGAGTGGGCCAGGGCGGCGGCGCCGGCTGGGTTGTGGGCGGCGTCGAGGTAGGTCGGTGGCTGCTCGGCGATCAGCTCCAGGCGCCCAGGAACTGTGACCGCAGCGGCGACCCGCGCGACCGCGTCGGAGTCGATCCGGCCGAGAAAAGCCTCTGCCGCGGCGCAGGCGATAGCGAAATTGCGGCGCTGGAACTCGCCCGGCGCGCGCAGCGTCACCCCGGAGCCCGGATCTGCCGGCGCCTGGATCAGGCGCGCCCCCCGCTCCCGCGCCGTGCGCTCGGCCAGCTCGGCCACCTCGGACGAGACCTCGCCCAGAACCAGGATCGTCTGGTCGCGCAGGACTGCCAGCTTCTCGGCCGCAATCGCGGCCTCGGTCTCCCCCAGCCACTCGGTGTGGTCGAGGCCGATCGAGGTGAGGACGGTGACCCGGGAGGGAATCGTGTTGGTCGCGTCGAGGCGACCGCCGAGGCCGGCCTCGACCACCGCCACCTCGACCCTCGCCCGGGCAAGGGCGACGAAGCTCGCCGCGGTCGCCGCCTCGAACTGGGTCACCGCGTCGCCCTCCTCGAGGCTGCGGTCGACCCCCTCGGCGGCCCGGGCGACCTGCTCGACCGCCTGCTCCCAGGCCGCCGCGCCCACCTCCTCCCCCTGCACCAGCGTCCGCTGCGACCAGCGGTCGGTGTGGGGGGAGACGCAGGCGCCGGCGCGCAGCCCGTGCGCCTGAAGCAGCGCCGCGGTCATCCGCGTCACCGAGGACTTGCCGTTGGTGCCGACGACGTGGATCGAGGCGAAGCGGTGCTGCGGCAGCCCCAGCGCCGTCGTCAGCCGGTGCATCCGGTCAAGGCCCAATCGCCAGCCGACAGGTTCCAGCGAGTCAAGGTAATCATCAGGCGACGACTGCTCCGCTTCGCGTCCGCTGCCGTCTGGGAAGCGCCCCAACGCTTAAGCCAGCTCCTCGAGTTCGGCCCGGTAGCGCTCGAGCTTCCCCCGCTCCTCCTCGACCACCTCGGCCGGGGCCTTGGCGACGAAGCCCTCGTTGCCGAGCTTGCGCTCGCCCCGCTCGACCTCGGCGCGCAGCTCCTGGCGCCGCTTCTCGAGCCGCTCGGCGACCGCGGCGCCGTCGAGCTGGTCGGAGTCGAGGACGCGCACCGGGCCGATCGAGGCGACCGGCTCGGCGCCGACGCCGTCGAACTCGAAGCGCGAGAGGCGAGAGACGAAGGCGGGCGGCTCGACCCCGTCGATCACCGCCGGCAGGGTGGCGCCGACCGCGACCCCGGCGAGGTCGCGCCAGGCGCGCAGCCGCTGGGTGAGGCGGATGCCGCCCTCGACGTCGGCCTCGGCGGCCTCGTCGATCAGCGCGAGGTCGGCGACGGGGAACGAGTGCACCGCCAGGTGACCCTGGCGCGCCGGGTGGTAGCTCCAGATCTCCTCGCTGACGAAGGGCATCGTCGGGTGCAGCAGCCCCAGCACCCGCTCCAGCGCGTAGAGCAGCGTCGCCGAGACCTCCTCCTCGCCGTCGTAGAGCCGCGGCTTGACGATCTCCAGGTACCAGTCGCAGAGGTCGCGCCAGAAGAATGAGTAGGCCTCCTGGACCGCGTGGGCGAAGTCGTAGGTCTCGAGCTTGTCGGTCACCGAGGCGATCGTGCCCTCGAGCCGCGAGAGGATCCAGCGGTCCTCGACGCAGGTCGGCCGCGGCGCCGGCTCGACCTCGGCCGTGTTCAGCAGGATCAGCCGGCTCGCGTTCCAGAGCTTGTTGGCGAGGTCGCGGCCCTGCTCCACCTTGGCGTCGGAGAAGCGCACGTCCTGAGTCGAGGACATCGCCAGCAGACCGAAGCGCAGGGCGTCGGCGCCGTGGACGTCGATCTCCTCCAGCGGGTCGATCCCGGTCCCCAGGCTCTTCGACATCCGCCGCCCGTCGCGGGCCTGGATCACCGAGTGGACGTAGACGTCGCGGAAGGGGATGTCGCCGGCGAACTCGAGCCCGGTCATGATCATCCGCGCGACCCAGAGGAAGAGGATCTCCCGCGCCGTGGTGAGGAAGCTGGTCGGGTAGAAGGCGCGCAGCTCGGGGGTGTCGTCGGGCCAGCCGAGGGTCGCGAAGGGCCAGAGCGCGGAGCTGAACCAGGTGTCGAGCACGTCTTCCTCCTGGCGCAGCTCGCCGCCGCAGGCATCGCAGCGCTGCGGCTCGGACTCGGCGACGATCGTCTCGTTGCAGGCGTCGCAGTACCAGACGGGGATCCGGTGCCCCCACCAGAGCTGGCGCGAGACGCACCAGGGGCGGATCTCCCGCATCCAGTCGAGGTAGACCCGCTTCCACTGTGGCGGCGTGATGTTGACCTCGTCGCGTTCGACGACCTCGATCGCCGGCCGCGCCAGCTCGTCCATGCGGCAGAACCACTGCAGCGAGATCAGCGGCTCGATCCGCTCGCCGGAGCGGTGCGAGAAGGGGACCGAGTGGACGTAGGGCTCCTCGGCGCTGAGGCGGCCCTCGCCGCGCAGCGCCTCGACCACGGCCACCTGTGCCTCGGCGGCGGTGAGGCCGGCGAACTCGCCTGCCTCCTCGGTCATCCGCCCGTCGGGGCCGATCACGCCGATCTCCTCGAGCTTGTGCTTGCGGCCGATCTCGAAGTCGTTGGGGTCGTGGCCGGGGGTGATCTTCAGCGCGCCGGTGCCGAACTCGACGTCGACGTGCTCGTCGGCGATCACCGGGATGCGGCGACCGACCAGTGGCAGGACCACGTGCTTGCCGACCAGGTCGGCGTAGCGCTCGTCGCCGGGGTTCACGGCGACGGCGGTGTCGGCGAGCATCGTCTCCGGGCGGACGGTGGCGACGGTCAGCACCCGGTCGGAGTCCTCGACCGGGTAGTCGATCGAGTAGAGGACGTCCTCGACCTCACGGTTCTCGACCTCGAGGTCGGAGATCGCCGAGTGCGAGCCCGGGTCCCAGTTGACCATGTAGTTGTCGCGGTAGATGTAGCCCTTGTCGAAGAGCTGCTTGAAGACGCGGTAGACGGCCTTGACGTAGCCCTCGTCGAGCGTGAAGCGCTCGCGCTCGTAGTCGCAGGAGGCGCCGAGCCGCTTGTACTGCTCGACGATCCGCGAGCCGTACTCCTCCTTCCACTCCCAGACCCGCTTGACGAACTCCTCGCGGCCGAGATCGTGACGCGAGACGCCTTCGCTGCGGAGCGTCTTCTCAACCACCGACTGAGTGGCGATCCCGGCGTGATCAGTGCCAAGGATCCAGAGCGCGTTGCGTCCCCGCATCCGGTTCATCCGCACCAACGCGTCCTGCATCGACCCATTCAGCGCGTGCCCCATATGCAGCGCCCCGGTCACATTCGGCGGCGGGATCGCAACCGAAAAATTCTCCTCGGCGGCCCCCTCAGCGGGCGGATGGAAATACCCCGCCTCCATCCATTCATCGAAGATCCGCCCCTCGACCTCAGCCGAGTCAAACCGAGTCGTCTGCTCAAGCTTTTGTCGCCGCTCAGCGTCCACGCGGCGAGTCTAGATAGATGCCAGGCCGGCAGGCCGCCTCAAGCCGAGGCCCAGAAGGACGCCGCGTGTCGTGAAGGGGCCGAGTGCCCCTCTCGCAGAAGCTCCGAGACCACGCCCCGAAGCACTCATCCGATCAGCTGCGCGACGGCTTCTGAGTGAGGGGCACTTGACCCCTCCCCCACTACGCGCTTTCCTCACTCAATTCGTCGCTGACCCCACTGATGTCCTGAGGCGCCGCCTCGGTGACGAGGGTCGGGCGGCGGCCCTGCTCAATGGTCTCCTTGGTGACCACGCACTTGGTCACGTCGCGGCGCGAGGGCAGCTCGAACTGAACGTCGAGCAGGGTCTCCTCGAGGATCGAGCGTAGGCCGCGGGCGCCGGTCTCGCGCTCGAGCGCCTTGTTGGCGATCGC
>Ga0164301_10000245_pt1 | contig 15230 bp, 33 predicted proteins | sample Whisoiple_231_MG_FD_109711 | JGI IMG/M metagenome (GOLD analysis project Ga0164301, IMG submission 109711) | Unamended control soil microbial communities from upstate New York, USA - Whitman soil sample_231_MG | ecosystem: Environmental > Terrestrial > Soil > Agricultural land ... | reverse complement strand
TCTATATCGGTGATAGAGCCGTTGCGACATTCCCCATGGAGACACGAGCACAAGTCGAGCACCTGATCGAGAACGTCAATCGGGTTCACCGGCAGCGTCTTGCAAAGGCTCAGTCATGAAACCAGCACCTTGGTTCTGGTATGGGCGTTTTGAGGGCGCTTGTGGCGGCTATGTGCCACCGGACGGCTTACTACCAAGCCTGCTCTACTGGGTAGGGAATTGCATTGGTCGCCGGTTCGGACCACCGAAAGCCCGTGCCGCCCTGGAGGGGAAGCCATGACCCCGCTGACAGGCAAGCAAAGATATCGGCAAATCAGGGTCAAGAACCGCATTCTTGCGGAGCGGGCAATGCGTGAATTCCTGGCTGGGAAAATTACTGTCTTGCCGTGCAGCATGGACGTTCAAGACGAACTGATCTGCCGCGAGTTTGATCGGATGCAACAGGAACTGCGCGACGCCCTGGAGGGGAAGCTATGACCCAACACGTAGCCCATCGAAAGAGTGACGAAATCCACGAACTGCGCGCCGAGGTCGAGCGGCTGACGGCAGAATTAGCGCTTGAGCGAGTAGTCGCGGCTGAAGCGATTGAGCGGCTGACGGCGCGCGGCGCCGAGGTCGAGCGGCTGCGCGCTGAGATCGAGCAGTTGCGAGCAATCAACAAGGATGTCGGCATCGCCTTGGATATCGCCGCTGCCCAGACCAAGCCCGACCTACGCGCGTTGCTGCCGGAACTGGCGGTGATCGCGCAAGTCGTGAAAGAGCGGAAGCCCAAGCCAGACTGAAACCATGCTAGGCTGACCGCACGCAGGCGTGGCGGCAGCGCGCGAGCTGGGTTTACTTTCCTTTCATTCCTGGCAACAAGGCGAGGTTCGATCGGGCAAGCGCTCCCTCCTGGGAAGAAGCGACCGCCGCGATCGTGAAACCTCGCAAGCCGCTTTCTTACCTAGCGGTGGCGGGTGGCTTGATTTTCCTTGCTGGCGGGAGCCTCGGGGTGGGCCTGGGCCTTGCCCTCGGCCTTGCCCGCGGCGGCCTGCTGCTTTTTGTGGAAGTCCTCGTCGGCCTTGGCCTGGGCCTCCGCCGCCTTGGTAGCTTCGTCGGCCTCCTTCTTGAGCTGCTCCTTGACCTTCTCGGACTTCTCCTTGTCCTCCTCCAGCTTCTTGGCGGTGCGCTCGGCAACCTCTTCCTCGGTCAAGGGCTTGCCCTTGTCGTCACGTCCGGCAATCTCAGCCATCGTCGTCTCCTGTGGGTCTCTCCAGCTTACCGATGCTAGCGTACACAAGGATTACACCACGACCCCGCCGGGACCGAGCGGATTGGCGGCGTCGTTGGAGGGGAACTTGCCCGCCACGTTTTCGTTCACCCGCGGCATGGTGCACCATGAGCCCGCCCCGGTCGGCCGGGTCAGGTGATAATACGGCACCGCCAGCGCGGGCGCGGTGTTGCCGGTGGCGATGAAGGTGATCAGGTCGAACGTGGTGCGGTTCACGGTGCCCACCACCATGGCCGCCACGGGCGTGGTGGTCGGCGGATTGGCGGCGTAGTACCACACCACGGTGCCGACCTGCGGTCGCGTCAGACTTCTCGGCATGTCAGTTCTCCCTGGTCGCGGCCCTTTGCTCTGAGCGCGCGCGATTCGGTTCTTGCAGGTCGACCATATCACGTTTGCCAAGAGCATGTTCCTGGCGGGCAAGACGCTCGCGGGCGGCGCGGTGCAGATACTTGCGCCAGCGCTTGGCGGCATTGCGCAGCGCGATCTGCACGCTTGCCTGATCGATGCTACGAAGCAGCCTTCTTGCCTGTCCCATCGTGCTCTCCTTCGAGAATAAGATCGGGCGCATCAGGCTCCACGATCGGCGGATGCGCCACCGCAGCCTCTGCGCTGATTTCGCCCAGCTCCAGCTCCGGGGTGGCGCGCGGCTCGCGCCAAGTTGCAGGAGCAGACGTCACAGCAACAGGCTTCGCGGGCACCGCCACAGCGACCTCGACAGGCATCTGATACGCCGGGTCGAACGCCCCACCGAACGCCTTGCGGTACTGATTGTCGGCGATCGCCTGCTGGGTCAGCGCATACTGCCGCTGCAGCTCAGCCCGCATCCGCAGCTGAGCCGCGGTCACGGGCGGCGGCTGCACCAGGAACTGCTCGGGATTTTCGAGCCCGGCTCGCTCCATCGCCGCCTTGAGCGCATCGTACAATCCCACGAAATTACGCTCCTCCAGCTCCTTCCTGGTGATCTCGACCGCCTGCCCTACCACCTTGCAGCACATCACATCCCGCACCGGATCAAGATAAGTGCTGACCTTGACCCCGGCGATCAGGCCCAGGTCGTACACCGCCAACGCCAGCCCCTCCCAGGTCTCCCAGTCGTTGAGCGTGCGCGCCATGTTCGTCGTCTTGGTCGTCGTCTTTTGATATTCTCGGCAGCATGAAACCGTTCTGCACCATGTGCCACGGCCCGCACTGGATGGTGGAATGCCCGCGCCTGGATCATGTCACCCACGGGCCACCCAGGGTGTTCACACGGGCAATCACCCAGCAGATCATCGCTCCTGAGCACGTCCGCCGCCGTCCGCTAATTCCAGCTGCTCGGACACCGACCGGGCCCGCGAGCGGCGCTGGCGCCGCTTCTTCTCCATCTGTGGCAACACCTCGTCCTCGTCATGCGCCACCCCCACCAAAATCAGCTCCACCGAGCGCCCGCAACAAGGGCACTCCACCTGCACCATCGAAACCGGCATCTGGCTCTCCTCCCGCTGCACGTGACATATCTACACGCAGCAAGACACGTATCACCAAAACCAAGGACGCGCCAGCACCAAGCGCAAACGCTTTGCGCCAGAAACGCTACCGCGAGCGCAAAAAGCTCTTAGCTGTAAGCAAAGGAGATCAACATGACCCTACACCAACCTGACCACCCGCCGCTCACCGTCGAAGCCCTGATAACTTGGCTGCGCCAGAAACCCGCCGACGAAACCTACGTCTGGTCCGACCCCGTGTTCTGCCTCGTCGGCCACTACCTGTCCGAGCACAATTCCAGCTGGGGCGTCGCCCAGTACTCCGATATCCCCGACTACGAGCAGATCGCAGGCGAAAAACCCTGGACCTTCGGCGCCGCGCTCGGCCGCGCCGAGAAACTCCTGGCGCTGCCCGCCCCCGATCCAGCTGACGTGGTGGCGCCACCCACGCTGGAACTGCAAGCCGAACCCGAGCGTGAGCCTGAGCCCGCCCACAAACTCACCGCCCCGTTCGTCGGCTGACCCCGCCGCGCTCATCCCCCAAAGAGGACCCATCGCAAAAGAGGCCAGGGGGTCGCGGCCCCACCACGTGTCCAATCTGGACACCTGCTGTGAAATCACTGCAGCACCAATCTCACAACTACTGCTACAGCCTGTAGCAGTAGCGAAGGATTTGCGCGGATATGGGAGGGGGGCCAAGGCAATTCCTCTTCGCTCATGGCGACCCCCCACCCCCCCCTGTTTCCCTGGGGGCGCGTGGCCCAGGCCCGCGGTGGCGCTGAGTTCTCCCGTAATCACAACGGCTTACCGCAACCGCAACTGCGCCCAGGGTGGGGTGTGGATGTGGGTAGGACTGTGGGCAGGATCGGCAACGGCGCGAATAACTCAACGATATCAAGGGTCGGACGCGGATGGCTCATCCGCCACCACACCCTCGACCAGCTTGGCGTCGTCACCCGGCTTGGCTGCCCGCCTGGACAGGATCGCCTCCAGCGCCTCGATCCCGCGCTCCAGCTGCTCGTCGGACATCCCCTTCACGCCGCCGCTGTGGGTGACCTCAAGCTCCCGCGGGACCAGCAGCACGGCCATCTTGAGGAACTGTGCCGGGGCATTCTTCATGACCTTGGTAATGGCCTCGCGACCGCCCTTGCGGAAGGCGTCAGTCATCGCCTCGATGGTCAGCAGGTTGAGCGTCTTGCGGGCACGAAACAGATCGACGCTGCCGGGCGCTGAGAACCCCTTGCCGCTATTCCCAGGGAGGTACTGCCCGTTGGCGTTACGCTGGGCGAGTGCGTTACGGCTAGAAGCTTGCTTCCTGGGCTTGGCTGGCATCTCCAGAGGTTATCTCATCTCTGGTGTACTTGGGTAGCCGCGACCTTTCGCAACCCTCCCCAGCGCGATCTCTGGGCGCTGGCTGAAGCCTCTGCGGGTATCGGCGCGGAAGGCCCTGCGACACACCAGCAGCAGTGGCTGCCGGGGCTGGCACCAGTGATGGCAGGCGAGGCTGTGCTCGACGCGGCGCCGGATCATCGTTCGCGCTCCTCGACCTGGGCGAAGTGGCTGCAGGTAGGGCAGGCCGCGACCGTGGCGAACCCATGCGGGCATTGGTACTGGCCAATGGGGCGGCGCGGCGGCTTGCTGGTGCCGAACACCCTGCGGCTGGCCAGCACCTGCGCCCAGAACTCTCGCCATGCGATCGGCATCACCGCGGCCCCCATCTCCTATTACCTCCAGCACCAGCGTGGCTATCGTAGTCGATACATGACTACACGTAGCTATATGTAGCTAACACAGTTTCTGTTGTATTCTCATAGACTTAAGCTTGGTTGTGTAGTCACCGATCTGCACGTCACACCACGTCATGGAACTTTCTGTTCATATTCAAATGCCGCCAGGAGCCTCTACGAGCCCCGTGTATAGCCCTTGCTAGTCGCCGCTATCACCCTAGCGGGCACCTCACCAAAACGCACCAGCGGCGAATTCGGGTTTTGTTCACTTTCATGGTCTGTTCACGTATCGCTCAGTACCGCTCCCAGCGTGTCCAGGCCCCCGGCTTGGCCCGTGATCGCTGCCACCTGGGACCGTCCACCGAGGGCGCCTGGGGCGCGCTGATCGCTCCACCGCTCGCCGCCAGGGCAGCGCGCTCAAGCTCGGGGGTGATCGCCACCTGCCGCACCGGGCTGGCAGCGCCCAGCGATCGATCGCGGCGCCTCGCCCGTTGCCACTCGCGCCCTCTGCCCATCTGGTACCCTGATGTGGCTAGGAATATAATCCTGGACCGCCCGCCTTAGTGCCACAAGCACCACTTACTTTCTTTTTTCTTCGGAAGACCACCTTTGGTGCTTCAACACGGCAAAACCGAGAGATTTTGCGTGTTTCAACAACGGTGGTGCCGCGCGCGTGCGAATCGTCACCCGATTCGCGACCCCCTCCAAGCGAAAAATTCAGCCCATGTGCACAACGCTATGGGCTGTGATCGGCGCGCACAGACACACCAGGGATAGAGGCTGACGCTGGCATCCAGGTATGGGCCAGGAGCGCTGTCCTGGTTGTTCGCTTAGCATGCTAAGCAACGCTAGCGCCGACTATACACCCGCACACGCACACATATAGAGTGTGCGCCACGCTGGCAGATGATGGACCCTGCCATATTGGCATAAAAGCTGTTGCGTTCTCCCGTAATATGCTGTACATGTCTTTTCACGACATTCTCTCCAACACCGCAATGAAAGGCCTAACCCTATGTCTTTCCCCACCTCCTACGTGAAGCTCGATGACGGCTCCTGGGGCCTGCGTATTCCGACAAGCCAAGCCGCCAATGCTGAACCCGGCGGGACCGTTGTCGTTTCCCTCCGCTCCGGTGCCACCAAGATCGAGACGCTGGGCGCGTACCAGGGCAAGAACCAGTACGGCGACCAGCTGTGGAGCGTCGTGAAGGCCGCGCCTGCCCCGCAGGCTGCCGTGGGTGACCTGGGCGGCGTGCTGGCGCTGTTCGCCAAGGCGAAAACCCACCTCAAGCGCCCAGCCATCCTGCTGAGCGTGCCCGAGGCCGACACCAGCATCCGCCTGACCATCGCTGGCGAGCGCGCCAAGGTCCCTGGCTCGCTGACCGTCACTACGGGCGAGTACACCACCACCAACGACTATGGCGAGCCCGCCCGGGCGTGGCTGGGGCGCGTCACCGTCGAGGGCGTCTATCAGCCGAGCCGGGAGGCCAACGGCCGCACCGACGCGATCGTGCGGCGCCTGGGCGAGCTTGCACGTGACCCTGCCAAGGTGGCAGCCGAGCACGGCAAGCTCACCGGCCGGTGCTGCTTCTGCAATCACCCCCTGGGCCACGGCAAGGACCAGCGCAGCGTGGCTGTGGGCTATGGCCCGGATTGCGCCAAGCACTTCGGCGTGGCCTGGGGCGAGGCCAAGGGCTTCTTCGGGGAGGGGGCGTAAGCCCTCCCCACCCATCCCTCTCATCCCATCACGCAAAAAGGATTGACCACCATGCCGACACGTTCCCAAGCAGAAGCCACCAACGTCAGTGCCCTCCTGCGGGCACGCACCGCCGTGATCTGGATCGTCACCAGCGAGGAGGCCCGGGTCGAGGGCTACCTCGCCGAGGCAGCTGCAGCCGCGGGCTACGTCTGCCGGTTCTGGGACTGTGGCCAGGGCGTGACCGATCTCGCTGGCAAGCCCCAGGACGGCATCGAGGGGCGTCCCCTGATCGGTGGCCGCAGCATCGAGGACACCTTCGCAGCAATCCAGCAGCGCTCCCTGGGCAGCTACACCGAGCGTGGCGTGTGGGTGCTGCGCGACCTGCCGCCATGGATCAGTGGCCCGGGCAGCCAGCTGACGCTGCGCCCCCTGCGCAACCTCGCCAGGAGCCTGCCAGGAACGCCCAAGGAGGTCGCCCAGGCGATTATCGTGCTCACCCCCTCAGCAGAGGTGCCGCCCGAGCTTCTAGGCCACGTAGTGGTCGTAGAATGGCCGCAGCCCGATCGCGACGAGGTGGCGGGCATCCTCGACCGGCTCGTGAAGGCCTACGACCTCAACCTCAATGGCCAGCGTGACAGCTGCATCGACGCCGCGGTCGGGCTGTCCGGGTCGGAGGTGCAGGCGGTCTATTCCAAGTCCCTGGTGCAGACCAAGACCATCGACCCGGCCGTGGTCTCGCGCGAGAAAAAGCGGGTGATCGCCAAGTCGGGCGTGCTGGAGTGGATCGACCCGCTCCCCGGCGGGCTGGCCAACGTGGGTGGCCTCGACGGCGTCAAGACCTGGATCGCCAAGCGCGCCTGCGCCTTCACCGCCGCCGCCCGTGCCTTCGGCCTGCCCGCGCTCAAAGGCATCCTGTTGGCGGGGATCAGCGGGTGCGGCAAGAGCTTCACCCCCAAGGCGCTGGCCTGGGACTGGCGTTGTCCATTGGTGCGCCTCGACTTCGGCGCCTTGAAGGGCAAGTTCGTGGGCGAGTCGGAAGGCCGCTTGCGCAAGGCCCTCAACACCATCGACTCCTTGGGTCCTTGCATCGTCCTGGTGGACGAGATCGAGAAGGCCCTGGCCGGTGCCACCCAGGGTGCCGCCGATGGCGGCGTCAGCGCCGATGCCTTGGGCACCTTCCTCAGCTGGATGAACGATCGCACCTCGCAGGCGTTCGTCATCGCCACCGCCAACGACATCTCCTCGATCACCAGCAACGCCCCCGAGCTACTGCGCAAGGGCCGGTTCGATGAGATATTCTTTGTCGACACCCCCACCGTTGCCGAGCGCACCCAGATCGTTGCCGCCACGCTGCGCAGCTTCAAGCGTCAGCCCGACAGCATCGACCTGCAGGCGATCGCGCAGCGCACCGACACCTTCACGGGCGCCGAGCTAGCAAGCTTGGTCCCCGAGGCGCTGTTCACCGCCTTCGCCGATGGCGAGCGCGAATTGACCACCGCGGACCTGCTGCAGGCCGCCGAGGGCGTCGTGCCGCTGGCGCAGACCGCCAGCGAGAAGATCGCCTCGCTGCGGGCCTGGGCGAAGACCCGCGCCCGTGCCGCCACCACCGCCGACAAGAAAGTTGTCGAAGCCCCCGCCCAGGTGCTTGACATCGACTGACATGACATTACACTGCACCCTGCCATCACGGCAGGGTGTCTAACCCCTGAAAGGAATATCCCATGCAATACACCACTTTGCGCCCCGGGTTCATGGTCGCGGTCTCCACCTCGATCACCGGCAATGTGAGCTATCACGTCGTGGACCAGGGCACCCAGGAGACTGTCGAGGGCGAGGAGGCGACCTGGATCACCAACCGCCTCACCCGTGACAAGGACGAGCAGAAGCGCGCCATCAAGGCCCGCTCGCTCGCCCGGAGCGCGATCCAGACGGTCTGCGCCAAGAGCAAGTTCTGCCTGCTGTGCCCGGAGGGCAAGAAAGACAAGCTCGACGCCGCGATCGCCAAGGCACGCCTGATCGCCGCGGAGTTCAACGCCAGCGCCAGCATCACCACGATCGATGTCAGCGTCCTGGTGGGCAAGATCAGCCCCGACGATGTCGAGGCGGTCAAGGCGATCAACAACGAGATTCGCGGACTGATGGACACGATGGCGCAAGGGCTCGCCAAGCTCGACGTCGACGTCGTGCGCGAGGCCGCCAGGAAGGCCAAGAGCGTAGGCGCCATGCTGGAGCCCAATGCCCAGGAGCGCGTGACCAAGGCGATCGAGGTCGCCCGTGCTGCTGCCACCCAGATCGTGAAGGCAGGCGAGACCGGCGCGGTTGAGATCGATCAGGTCTCGATCCAGCGCATCACCGAGGCCCGCACGTCTTTCCTCGACCTGGACGACGCCGTCGAGGTGCAGGCGCCCGAGGCCGCGGTGCCGGTGGTCGACTTCGAGCCCGAGGCGTTCGACGCGAACTACGTCCCGCCCGAGCCCCAGGAGGGCTATGCGCCCGACGACACCGACGCCTATCCCGGCCAGCAGGCCAGCAAGCGCGATGACGAGGAGAAAGCGACCGCTCAGCTGGACGCTTTCTTCGGCCTCGATCGCAGCCGGTTGTGAGGAGGGCACCATGGCCTGCGATCTCCGCCTCAAGCCCCGCCAGACCATCTCCGAGCGCGCCGCCGAGGTGCGCAAGGCAGTGGAGCGCCTCGCCCAGGCGCTCCAGGCCAAGCGCGTCACGGCCGTTGTGGATCGCGCAACCGGCGCCATCGTGTTCAAGGGCTGGGACGAGTCCAGCAAGGACGGTCTCACCGACGCCTGCGCCTTCCGCACGCTGATGCGGACAGGCGATTCGATGACCCGTGAGTTGATCAAGCGCGCCGAGCATCTCGCTGGGCGCAGCGTCAACCAGCAAGCGATCACGGCCGGTGGCGGTCGCGTGCACAGCCACGATGGAGGTGCGTCATGGCACAAGCACTGAAGCGTCGCCGCCTAGCGCGGTGCCCAGACTGCAACGGGTCTGGGCATCACCTCTGGTCAAAGAAGAGGTGCAAGCCGTGCAAGGGCACTGGTCAGGTGAGCATCAGCGAGAAAGAGGATTACGAGCGGATGCGCGCCTTCATCAAGTCACGCACGGATCGCTACGGGGACGAGCCATGACCGAGGATCGCAAGCGCAGCAGCTGGGAGCGGGTGACATGAAGCCACCCGCTGAGGAGATGACCTACGAGGATATGCAGTTGATGGTCGCCGAAGGCGTCAATGACATCGATGCTGACAAGCTGGTCAAGGTCATGCGCGTGATGTTCGACGCCACAGTGCGATGGAACAACGCGAAGGACCGTTACCTTGTGAGGTTGCCGTGAGAGCCGCCACCGTGAAACCCCAACCGATGAAAGGAACTAACGTGATCCGCTACATCATCCTGATCTACGTGCGCCCCGCTAATTCGGAGAGCATGTACTACGATCCCTCGATGATTACCGTAACCGCGCGCGACGATGAAACCGCAATCCAAGTCGCGTTCGCTGATGCCCTGGAGCGTGGCTGGGAAGCGAACAGAGCCAGCATCGTCAGAAAGGAGCCCATCCAATGACCGTAGAAGAGATGGAGCAAGCCCGCCTGGAATTGCGCGAGCGCATCCGCCTGCTGGCCCTGGCCTGGGGCGACGAGGTGCACAAGACCGGGATGCCAGAGAACATCTCGTCAGGCATCCTCGCCGAAGAGTGCATGCACATGTGCTCCTACTTTGTCGTGCGTGGCCTGCACTGGAACCTGGAGACGTTCCTGGAGAAGACCGGCGAGGTGTACGACATCCACCGGACGCTGCTGCGGAAAGAGCAACAGCGTAAGTCGGAGCTAAACTAATGGAAAGGCCGCGGAGAAAGCTCACCCAGGTCGAGGCCGATCTGCAGAAGTACACCATCCAAAAGATGTTCACGCTGATCAAGGATGTCACTCAGGCTTTTGAGATTGCTGACGAGGGGGCAGCTTCTGGCCTGATGTGCATAGCCTCATCGTTCGCCAAGGTCGCCGTGCAAGTCGCTGTGACCCTGAACATGCCGAAGCATGAGTTCATGCGGTGGATGAGTGATCAGTACGACGAGTGCGCAACCAGTGAAGCCAAACACAACCATGATGAAAGGAACGACTGACATGACCAAGTCTTATGCACCCGAGGTGATCGCCGACAACACCGGCAAGTGGTGCGGCAACAGCCTGCGCTTCGCCACCCGCGAAGAGGCCGAGCAGAACGTGCGCGACCTGGAGATGCGCTGGTTCAGCGTGCGCGAGACCCGCGTCGTGGAGAGCGACGACCCGGTAAACTACAGCTATCGTGATCGCCAGCTGCGTGCCATCGAGGAGGTCGCGCTCGATGACAAGTGAGGCCATGGTGGCTCTCGTCCTGGTCATCGCGATCGCGATCTTCGCGATAACGCTGATGGGATGTCAGGTGCCGTTGCGCTGAGAGATTCCGCCGGTAATTCCCGTCACCCGACCCGGCGGATGACGTGCCCCGCTCTCTGTACCTTCTAGCCAGGGAGCGGGGCGCCGACCAACCGAATGAAAGGAAAAGACCGTGACCAAGACCACAACCAAGAGCCAGAAGCTCCAGGAGCTATTCGATATCGCCGCCACGAACGCCGCCAGGATATTCCTGGAGAGCGACGATCACGAGGTGCTGCCGATGTGGCACGCCGTGCAAGGCAATGGCGAGCACGTCCTGATCGCAACGCCCTGGTCGAGCGAAAAGGAGAAGTTGATCACAGTGGACATGCTCCGCAAGATGTTCAGCGTGAAGCACGTCAAGCGCTTCGCGTTCATTGTCGAGGCCTGGACCGCACAGGTACCGCCCGAGCGGATCAAGACCACGAGCGCAGAAGAGGCCTACCGGGATTACTGCGGCCCGCGCCCGAGCGAGCACCCAGACCGGCGCGAGGTGTTGATGATCACCGCCGAGGACCGTAGCGGCGAATCGATCATGGGGGTGTACTACATCTTGCGCCCCGAGCATGGCCCGCCGACGCTCTCGCCGTTGGAGGTGATGCCGTACGACAGCATGGCTGGTCGCATGATGGGACTACTAACCTGAAAGGAGAAGAGCATGAGCAAGAAACCAAACCGGCGTCCACCGGCTGATGAGAAACCGACGACTGTGGTGGCCGAAACGCGCAGGGAGGAGATCGCTACCATCACCAAACCTACGCCCAAGCTGACCAGTGATCTGCTGCGGGATGTACGTAATGCCGCCCTGAAGATATCGGCTGACGCCCATCACAACATCGCTGAGCTTGAGTCCTGGCGCAACGAGATCGATGCCACGATCGCTTTTCTCAGGGCACAGCAAAAATGAGCGACAACGAATACACCGCTGCGCGCGAGACGCTGCACTGGACGCACGAGAAGATCGGCCAGACGATCGGCGTCGCCCCGCGCTCGCCCTATCGCTATGCCAACGGTGAACCTATCCCGGAGCCGCAACGACGACTGTTACGACTCCTGGTGCTGCTGCGCCTCACGCTCAGTGAGCGCAAATTCGAGGAGATCGTGAACCAGCTGCGCTGATTACTGTAACCCCAACCAAATGAAAGGATCAACCAATGCCACCCTTCTGGTCCCCAGCTGGTTTCATACCGGCCCTCATTGGTGTGACGCTAGCGTACATCTTTGACACGACCTGGAGCTTTGAAAGCCTGCTCCTGGGTTATGCGATCATCATGGGTGGCGCAGCATGCGCAAAGATACTGTTCGACCAACCATCAACCAAATGAAAATGAAGGGACCCACCAATGAACTACGCGACTCTCATCTTGATGGCGGCAGTCACGTGCGCTGCCGTGAACAAGACTAAGGCTCAGCTGTTCCAGCCGCCTTATCCACCTACGCACTATCCGCCTCCCACAACATCTGCGCCTTCCACGCGGATGCATCTGCCGCCGGTCGAATACGACAGGCCCTACAACGGCAAGATCACCATCGAGACGGTGACCAACGAGCAGCTGCGCGCCCGCTGCGCAGCCGCCTCGCAGTCGTCGCTGGGATGTGCGTTTCCCGGCGCCAACAGCTGCCGCATCCTCCTGGTGGACGAGGCGACGATGAAGGCCGCGGGCTGGGCGGTGGAGGTGATGCTCCGTCACGAGCGAGCACACTGCAACGGCTGGCCGCAATCGCATCCTGGCAAGAGGGCATACCCATGACCAAGACAACCGAGAACAAGCCGCTCATCTGCAGCATCTGCGGTGGCGACATCGACGCCCAGGGGACTTGGACCCGCGGCCATAACGCCGAGCCCATCAATGATGGCCGGTGCTGCACTGAGTGCAACAACACCGTGGTGATCCCGGCGCGCATCGTCGCGATCTACCGCGCGGAAAAGGCGTCCAAGAGCTAGGGCGAGGGTGCTTTCTGTCGGGTAGCGGTGGGCTCGATATGCGTGACACAAAGACGACCTGGAGCGGTGTCCCTCGCGGCAAACACCATGCTGGTTAACACCCAAGGTCGATCGACCACCGCAATTAATTCGGATCAGGCCAGACCTGTCTGAGCGCATCGTCCATCAACACCTTGACCTGCCGGAACAGATTGCCCTGTGGGTCTGGTCGGGAGAGCGGCTTGAGCGCGATCCACTCTCTCAATTCTGGGAACTTGTTGCCAAGCTTGCGCAGGATTGTTGGCGAGCGTGAGTTGGAGAAACGCAATCCGGTGGTGGCGCGGACATGCTCGCGGAGATAATTGCTGGTCCAATACCAACCCTCACGCTCGACCTTGTCGATGAGAAACAGCGCGGCGGTATAGAACGCACGCACCAGCTGCTCGTCAGTGGTGGTCATGAGTTGGTCCTTTCACGCTAGCTCAAGTTCTTTCTGCCCCTTGGTGTAGCGATAATCGCGGTAGAGATCGGGGCGGATTTTATGCGGCGGCACGCCGGTTGCCTTCCTGATCGGCTCCAGCCAGCGATCCGGGACTTCACCCTTTTCCAACCACTGCGAGATAGACTGGGGGGCAATCTTAATCTTGCGAGCAAGAGCACGTAGCCCCCCGGCTTGACGCATTGCAACCTTAAGTCCGTTGATGCTGCTCATTGGGTTCGCCTCATATTTAGTTAGTTATGTACGGGTTCGGGCGCCCGGATTTTACATACCACTGGCAAGCTATGACTGTCACCCCAAAAAAATTTGTCAGTGTGGGCTTTACACCAACAAAAAAATGTGCCTAGCTGCGGTTGTCAGTCGGTGACTGATGTGTTCAACCAGGGAGGTAGCATTGATTACGCGACAAGAAGCTAATGTGCGGCAGCAACAGCTGGCGCAATACCGCCCCACCACCCCGGATGTGTTCCCGGAACTTCCGACGAGCAAGCTGAGCATGGTTCAGCGCCTACTCGGCTACGTCATCGAGGTCTTCAACAAGAGCCCAGAGAACCGGGCCATGGCGACCAGCTACGATCGCGTGACCAGCGTTCACGGGAAGAAGGACTTCGACAAGGCCATCTTCGCGCAGCAGGTCAAGGAACTCGCCGCCAACAACGGCGATGACCCGGTGGTCGCCAACACCACGCTGGCTGATATTGCCCGCGCCGTCACTTGGTGCCTGCGCAAAGGCGAGCAGGCTCCGTCCCAGATCGCAAAGGCGGCAAGGCACGCCCAGCTGACTGCGTCTCAGCCAGCTGAGTGATTACCGTCACTCGTCTACGTCACAAGGGCCGGGGATGTCTTCCCCGGCCTTTGTCCAATGGGAGGATATAATGGACGCTCAGACCACTTCGGTATTCTGCTGTACGGCATGCGGCGTCTCGGCGGAAGCAAGATGCACCTGCGCGGTGCCATACGACTATTTCACACTGACCCAACAGATCGAGCTACGGCAACGCAAGGCGGCCCAGCTCTACGAGAACGGCATGACCATGCAGCAGATTGCTGACCGGCTGAAGGTAGATCGCAGCACGATCGGCGCGGACCTTAATTTGGGGAATATCCCCAAATCAAAGCGCCCCAAGACAGCGCGCAATCCCAGGGGCGCCGGACGCCCCCGCGGTCGCAAGACCAAGCCCCCAGGCGTGAAGCAGGCCCAGCGCTCGATCGATGTCACCCCCGAGACCTGGGAAGAGGTCAAGCTGCGCGCCGCGAAAGCGGGAATGCCCGCCTCTCAGCTGATCGGTCAGCTTCTCACCAGCACGACCGAGATCGATCCCGCGACGCTTTCGATGACGGCCCAGGAGAAGCTGGCGGCAGCAATCCGACAAGCTGACAAGAAGCGCGCCAATGAATTCGAGCAACTGGTGCAGGCCGAGGTGACCAAACGCAATCGAGCGGCGTTCCCGAGACTGCAGGAGGCGCAGGACAAGGCCTACCAGACCGAGCGCACCTATCGTCAGTTCATGGAGAAGCAGAAGAAGATCATGACCATGGCCGAATACACGCTGGTATGCTCGTGCCTGCATCCCGACAGTCGTGGGTCTGTAAGCGAGGAGAGACTCATGCGCGCGTTCCAGATGTTCGAGCCAAGGGTGTTTGCCTTAACCGGAGAGAGGAAGAAAAATGCGTAATCTACCGATCGCAATCGACAGCCCGTTCGCGTCCCTCTGTCTCGGCAAAGGAGAGGAGGCAATGTTTGCGTGCCATGAATGGCAGCATGGGTCACACATCGATAGCTTACCGAAAGAGCCGCCACAGGACTACTTCAGTGAGCATTATCCGCCTGCGGTTTATAACAAGGTGAGTAAGCTATAGGACTATATTCCTAATAGGTATCTCATACCTATGGAGGTATTAAAGTAAGGTTGCATAAATAGTTTCTCGGTGTAAACTATTTTCTGGGTAATACCATAACCCAATGAAAGGATACCTAATGCCTCCGAAAAAACGCAAGCCCACCGTGGACGATCTCTACGACCGCACGCAGCGGGGCAACAACGCCGAGTCGCAGGCGACCACGCTTGATGATATTACGGTGTTCGAAAATGCCCGTAATGCGGTGGCGCTCTTGAAGAAGACTTTCGAGACCTGGGTGGTGATCGGTAAGGCCGTCGTGCGCGCACGCGACATCGCCACCGAGCGCGGTGGCGGCAAGACCTTCATGCGGCTGATCG
>Ga0164301_10000242_pt1 | contig 15339 bp, 14 predicted proteins | sample Whisoiple_231_MG_FD_109711 | JGI IMG/M metagenome (GOLD analysis project Ga0164301, IMG submission 109711) | Unamended control soil microbial communities from upstate New York, USA - Whitman soil sample_231_MG | ecosystem: Environmental > Terrestrial > Soil > Agricultural land ... | reverse complement strand
TGTGCGACCCTGGGGTTTGCCGGCGCCATCGAGCTCGCCGGACCTTGTGCTGGAGAAGGAGCGGTGGGCCGGTTCGGCCCTCGAAACAGTTCCGCCGAGGATGTGGAGCGCCCACAATAAACCCTGCGCCATGAAGGGCAACGGCTCCGTTTGGCGAGCGGGTATGGTTTTGTGCTAGAATCAAGTCTCCAGGATTGAGATTTCACGACAAAGGAGGACATCGAATGAGCGTAGGCGTGCTCGATCATTTCAACATCCGGACCCGGAAACTTGCCGACACCGTTCGGTTCTATGAGGACGTCCTCGGACTGGAGAAGGGGGCCCGGCCGAATTTTGCTTTCCCGGGGGCATGGATGTACAGCGAGGGCAAGCCGGTGGTGCATCTCGTCGATATTTCGCCGACCGACGAGCAACAGAAGCCCGATTCCGGCGTTGTCCATCATGTCGCCTTCGCGAGCCGCGGCTTTGCCGGCATGAAGCAGCGGCTTCAGTCCAAGGGCATGGCATTCGACGTGCGGCAGGTTCCCGGCGGCGACCTTTGGCAGATTTTCGTCAACGACCCCAATGGCGTGATGATCGAACTGAACTACGAGGCCGCCAAGGAGGAAGGCTGAGGGTCGCCATCGCCATCCTGCGGCGCAGGCCTGATGCGGCGCTAGAGCGGTATCCTTTCCAGCAGGATCGCTCTATCTGTCGGCTCCGGACAGGAGATAGGCATTGAGCGTAACGCAGCAGCAGGTTCTCGATACTCTCGCCAAGGTGATGTCGCCGCGCGGCGTCGCTTTGACCGATGCCAATGTCCTGTCGGCGATATCGATCAGCGACGGCAAGGTGTTCTTCTCTATCAATGTCGAGGCCACCGAGGCCCGCGCCTGGGAGAGCGTTCGCGCCGAGGCGGAAGCTGCCGTGCGCGCCATTCCCGGCGTCACCGTCGCGATGATCGCGCTGACCGCCGAGCGCAAGCCCGGCGCCGCGGCGCCGCCGCCGCGCAGTGCGCAGGGCGTGCCGCACGTCTCGTCGCACCGGCCGCCGCAAAGTCCGGGGTCGCCGATGTCGAAGCAGTCGGAAATTCCCGGGATCGCCGCCGTCATCGCGGTGGCTTCCGGCAAGGGCGGTGTCGGAAAATCGACAACGGCGCTCAACCTGGCGCTCGGCCTGCGCGATCTCGGTTTGCGCGTCGGCCTGCTCGACGCCGACATTTATGGGCCGTCGGTCCCGAGATTGACCGGCATTCGCGAAAAGCCGCAGTTGAACGACGAGCGCAAGATGATTCCGATCGCGCGTTTCGGTCTGGCGATCATGTCGATCGGATTTCTGGTCGAGGAGGACACCGCGATGATCTGGCGCGGGCCGATGGTGATGTCGGCCATCACCCAGATGCTGCGCGATGTCGCGTGGGGCACGCTTGATATTCTCGTGGTCGATATGCCGCCCGGCACCGGTGATGCGCAACTGACGCTGGCGCAGAACGTCCCGCTGAAGGGCGCGATCATTATCTCGACGCCCCAGGATCTCTCCCTGATCGATGCGCGGCGCGGACTGGCGATGTTCAAGAAGGTCAATGTGCCCGTGCTCGGCATTGTCGAGAACATGAGCTATTTCCAGTGCCCGCATTGCGGCACCCGGTCGGACATCTTCGGCCACGGCGGAGCGCGGCAGGAGGCCGAGCGGCTGGCGGTGCCGTTTCTGGGCGAAATTCCGCTCCACATGTCGATTCGCGCCACCTCGGATTCCGGGACCCCGGTGGTGGAGAGCGAGCCGGAGGGAGCGCACGCCGCGATCTACCGGGCGATCGGTGCCAAGGTGCGCGATCAGCTCCAGGGCGTCATCGCGGCGGCCTGAGCCGGCTTCCGGACTGTATGCGACTTTCGTTTAATCGGCGCCGTCATGCCTTTGTCGCGTTTTCGCCGGCCGAACTTCCGTGTTAAAGCCCCCGCCAGAGCGCCTTCGGCCGATCCGGAAACCGCTTCGCCGGGGCAACTGCTCCAGAAAATCTGGGAAGAACGCCCCAACAAGGAGATGGCTTAGATGAAACGTCGTGATTTTTTGAAAGTTTCGGCAACCGGCGCCGCGGCCGCCGCGGCGGCCTCGCCGGCGATCGCGCAGTCCTCGCCCGAGGTCAAATGGCGCATGACCTCAAGCTTCCCGAAGTCGCTCGATACGATCTATGGCGGCGCCGTGGAGTTTTCGAAGTATGTCGCCGAAATGACCGATAACAAGTTTCAGGTTCAGGTCTTTGCCGCGGGAGAAATCGTGCCCGGCTTGCAGGCGCTTGACGCGACCTCCAACAACACCGTCGAGATGTGCCATACCGCTTGCTATTATTACGTCGGCAAAGATCCGACCTTCGCCATCTATGCCTCGGTGCCGTTCGGCCTCAACGCGCGCCAGCAGAACTCCTGGTGGTATCAGGGCGGCGGCATGGAGCTCGGAAACGAGTTTTTCAAGAAATTTAGCTTGATCGGATTTCACTGCGGCAATACCGGCGCCCAGATGGGTGGCTGGTTCCGCAAGGAGATCAAGACCGTTGCCGATCTCTCCGGATTGAAGTTTCGCATCGGAGGAATTGCCGGTCAGGTGCTGCAAAAGCTCGGTGTCGTGCCCCAGCAGCTCGCGGGCGGCGACATCTATCCAGCGCTTGAGAAGGGCACGATCGATGCTGCCGAATGGGTCGGCCCCTATGACGACGAGAAGCTCGGTTTTCAGAAGGTCGCCAAGTTCTATTACTATCCCGGGTTCTGGGAGGGCGGCACCGCGGTCCACGCCTTCTGCAATCTGGACAAGTGGAATGCCTTGCCGAAGAATTATCAGGCGATTGTCGAAAGCGCGGCGGCACATGCCAATAGCTGGATGGCGGCGCGCTATGACATGCAGAATCCGACTGCATTGAAGCGGCTTGTCGCCGGCGGCACCCAGCTTCGGCCCTTCACCAACGAAGTGCTCGAAGCCTGCCTCAAGGCGACCAACGAATTGTGGGGCGAGATTTCCGCGAAGAACGCCGACTTCAAGAAAACCGTCGATGCAATGCAGGCCTATCGCTCCGACCAATATCTGTGGTGGCAGGTTGCCGAATACACCTTCGACAGCTTCATGATCCGCTCGCGCACGCGCGGCTGATCCGCAGAACTAGCGCGCCAGCCCGGCCTTCGCAGAAGGCCGGGCTTTTGCGTGGTGGCATCTCGGCCGTCACGGGCAAGCCTCGACCCCGGGCGAGGGGTCGGGGTCTTATCTTGTGAAAACAACAACCGCTATTGTTTCGGCGGAGGACCGAAATCAATTTGCGGAAGCTCGAGCTGCGGAGGAATATCGATCCTGATCTTGTTCAGATCGACGTTCAGCGGCTTGTCGAGCAAGGCGGTAACCGTGATCGGGAACGCGATCACGAGCGCAACCATAATCAACTGCAACCCGATCCAGGGCATGGCGCCCCAGTAGATGTCGGAACTCTTGACCTCCTTGGGCGCAACGCCGCGCAGATAGAACAATGCAAACCCGAACGGCGGATGCAGGAACGATGTCTGCATGTTCACGCACAGCATGACCCCGAACCAGATCAGCGCGGCGTCCGGCCCCACCACCGGGGCCAGGATTTTCTGCGCGATCGGGGCGATCATCGGCAGGATGATGAAGGCGATCTCGAAGAAATCGAGGAAGAATGCGAGGAAGAAGATGAAGAGGTTGATGAAGATCAGGAATCCCCAGACGCCGCCGGGCAGGGAGGTCAACATATGCTCCAGCCATACGCCGCCTGAAACGCCCAGGAATACCACCGAGAAGCAGGTCGAGCCGATCAGGATGAACACCACCATGGTGGTGATGCGCATGGTCGTTTCATATCCCTGCTTGATCAGATCGCGCAGCTCGGGAATGCGGAACGCCTCGAGGCAGATCCACACCACCGCGAAATAGGTGACGGCAAACGCAGCCTTGAAGATAATTCCTTCCGACAGGAATATGCCGACCATCGTGCCGATACCGGCGGCGATGACGCCGGCGATCATGATTTTGCGCCCGGTCGTGGTGAAATCCTTGCTGTGTATCGCCGCCAGCACGATCGCGCCGACAGCACCCATCGCGCCGGCCTCGGTCGGCGTCGCAAGACCCATCATCATGGTTCCGAGCACCACAAAGATAAGCACCGCTGACGGGATGATTCCCATCAGGCATTTGCGCCACAGCGGCCATCCGGTCAGCGTCAAGGCCGTCTTTGGCACCGCCGGCACATGGCTGGGCTTGAAGATACTGAGCAAAAAAGTGTAGCCGGCGAACAATAGGATCTGGAAAACCGACGGTCCCCAGGCACCCAGATACATGTCGCCGACCGACTTGCCGAGCTGATCGGCCAGCACGATGAGAACCAGCGACGGCGGTACCAGCTGCGTGATCGTGCCGGACGCCGCCAGCACGCCGGTGATGTAACGAATGTTGTATCCGTAGCGGATCATCACCGGCATCGAGATCATTGCCATGGCGATGACCTGTGCCGCCACAGTGCCGGTGATGGCGCCGAGGATGAAGCCGACAATGATGACCGAATAGCCGAGGCCGCCGCGGATCGGCCCGAACAACTGGCCCATCGAATCGAGCATGTCCTCCGCAAGTCCGCATCGTTCAAGGATCGCGCCCATGAACGTGAAAAAGGGAATCGCGAGCAGCAGTTCATTGGAAAGAACGCTGCCAAAGACACGGCCGGGAATGGCCTGAAGGAAATTCAGATCAAAAAAGCCGAGATGGATTGAAAGGAAGCCGAACAAAAGCCCGATCGCAGCCAACGTAAAGGCTACCGGAAAGCCGATCAGCATGGACAGAACCAGGCCGCCGAACATGAGTGGCGGCATCATCTCCAATGTGATCATTGGGTCGGCCTCTCATATTTCGCATCGATCGTCACATAGCCTTGAAGTGCGGCGATGCGCTTGATCACTTCCGAGACGCCTTGCAACGCCAGCATCACGAAGCCGGCGGGCACTACGAATTTGATCGGCCATCGGATCAAGCCGCCGGCGTTACCCGAGATCTCGCCAACCGAATAAGCTTGCATGAAGAAGGGCCATGACAGGTAGCTGAGCAGCAGACAGGCCGGAATCAGAAAGAATAGCGTGCCGATCAGGTCGAGCCAGAGTTGGCCGCGCTCGGTGAGGTATAAATAAAATATCTCGACCCGGACATGCTCGTTGCGCTTGAACGTGTAGGACGCGCCGAACATGACCAGAATGGCAAACATGTACCATTGCAGCTCGAGCCAGCCATTGGAGCTGTAACCGAACGCGTAGCGGATCATCGCGTTTGCCGCGCTGACGATGCAGGCGGCCAGCACCAGAAGATTACAGACGTATCCTATCTTTTCGTTGATCAGGTCGATGGCGGTGCTGAGCGCCAGCAATGGTCGCATCGTGTTCTCCCTGGCGGTCGCCATCAAGGCACGCCGATTGTTTCAATCAGCATGGCTTTGCCATCACGCGTTGAACGCGTGTACCCATGGCTCATCAGGAGCGATTGCAACGATGGCCCTCCCCACATTGCGCCTCTGCCGTCTTGACCGCGCCGATCAGGCGCAGCGGCTTATCCAGCCGGGCAAGCATGAAGCCACCGCACCATTCCAGCGCGCGGAGCCGCCGTCAATTGGAAGTTTGTTGGTAACGAAGGGGAATATCGGTCCGGCGGGGATTGCCGTGGCGTGGCTGCCTCAGCCGCCGGTGACGCTCATGTGGCGGCTGACGCTCGGGCGGTTGTGCCTGCGATCGATGATGAAGTCGTGGCCCTTCGGCTTCAGGCCGATGGCGCGATCGATCGCCGCACTGAGGAGTTCATTGTCGGGGGAGGCCCGCAGCGGCTTGCGCAGGTCGGAGGCATCCTCGTGGCCGAGGCAGGTATGCAAGGTCCCGGTACAAGTGATGCGCACCCGGTTGCAGGACTCGCAGAAATTATGGGTCATCGGCGTGATGAAGCCGAGCTTGCCGCCGGTTTCACTGATGCGAACGTAGCGCGCCGGACCGCCGCTGTTATCGTCGAGGTCGGTCAGCGTGTATTGCTTGGCGAGGCGCGCGCGCACGAGCGACAACGGAACATATTGGTCGATACGGCCTTCGCCGATGTCGCCCATCGGCATCACCTCGATCAGCGTCAGCGCCATGCCCTTGCCGTGTGCCCATTGCATCAGCGCGGGGATTTCCTCCTCGTTCAGATTCTTCAGCGCCACCGCATTGATCTTGACGGCAAGACCGGCCGCGCGCGCGGCCTCGATGCCGCCCAAAACCTTGTCGAGATCGCCCCAGCGGGTGATGGCGCGGAATTTGGCGGGGTCGAGGGTATCCAGCGAGACGTTGATGCGGCGTACCCCGCAATCCCGCAACTCGGCTGCGAAACGGGCCAGCTGCGAGCCGTTGGTCGTCAGCGTCAGTTCATTGAGCGCGCCGGTATCGAGATGGCGCGACAGCGAGCGCACCAGCGACATCACGTTGCGCCGCACCAGCGGTTCGCCGCCGGTCAGCCGCAACTTTCGCACGCCCTTGGCGATGAAGGCCGAACAGAGCCGGTCGAGTTCTTCGAGCGTGAGCAAGTCGGCCTTGGGCAGAAAGGTCATGTCCTCGGACATGCAATAAAAGCACCGCAGATCGCAGCGATCGGTGACCGATACCCGCAGATAGCTGATGGTCCGGCCGAACGGGTCGGTCATCGGACGGGACAAGGAGGCGGCAGAAGTCAACGAGGGTTCGGTCATTCAACAGGCCTTGTCATTGCGGCAGCCGCGATCGTCAGCACGGCTCAAGGTTCCGCAACGCGCAATCTAGGCATGATGGGCTCGGCATACAATCCGCCGTACGGTGCAGTCCGGGCGATCAGCGGGTTGGCGTGAGCGCCACCGGAACGGCGATGGCGCCGTTGCCGCGGCCGAGGGCTTGGATGGTTTCGGCTTTTTCGGCTTCAATATCCTCCGCGCCTTGGGCGGCGGGCCCGCCGGCTGAAGTTCGGCGACCACCTGGTGGGATCGACTGTGGTCGGGTCGGGGGGTAGAGGAATCGCCGGCGATGTAGATGACCGGGACCGTGACCGGCTGGAACTTTGTTCAGCGATCAGCCACAATCCCCGCGCGGACCAACAGGAGCGTCAGGATAGCCAGGCAACCGCGCGAACCTGCATCGTCAAGTAATGGTCAGCTAAATTAAACGTAATCAGATACTTAGACGGATTTTTGGTGAAGCGCCAGGCTCTCGACGGCCGCTGGCAATTCGCGCATGTGGGCGATCAGCCGGTCGGGTTTGAATTCGGCGATCGGGACGTCGGTATATCCAAACTCAACGCCGATGACCGGGATGCCGGCACGGCGGGCCACCCCGATATCCGGACCGGCATCGCCGACCATGATCGCCGACGACAACTGGCCGCCGGCGCGCGCGACCGTCTGCCGCAAGATCGCCGGATCGGGCTTCGACACCCCGAAGGTGTCCGCGCCGCAGATCGCGGAAAATCGCGAACTCAATCCCAATTGCTCGAGCAGCAGCTTCGACAGCCATTCCAGCTTGTTGGTGCAAACCGCAAAGCGATATCCGCGTGCGGCGAGGTCATCGAGCGCGGTTTCCAGGCCTTCAAAGGGGCGCGAAGTCTCGGCGATATGAGCCGCATAGTGATCGATGAAATCGCTGGTCAGCCGGGTGATGTCCTCGAAACCAGCGGTGCGCCCCTCCAGTTCCAGGCCGCGCTCGATCAGCCTGCGGGCGCCCGCGCCGATCATGTTGCGCGCGGAATGGAGGGGCACCGGCCGCAGACCCTCGCGGCCGAGAACAAAATTGAGCGCGTTGATCAAGTCGGGCGCCGTATCCACGAGCGTGCCGTCGAGATCGAATACAACGGTGCGGGCGGAGGCCATCGAAAATCGCTATCGGTCCGCGCGCAATCATGCAAGTAGGAGACGATAGGCTTCTGTCGCAATCCGGAGGTAGCGGGGGGAATCAATCATGCGGGAGCTCGCCGGCAAGACAGCCTTCGTGACGGGCGGGGCCAGTGGCATCGGGTTTGGGCTCGGCGCCGCCTTCGCCCAGGCCGGCATGAAGGTGATGCTCGCCGATATCGAGACCGATGCGTTAGCGGAAGCCGTCAAAAGCCTGCACGATTTTGGACCCGATGTGCGCGGCGTCGCTTGCGACGTCGCCGACCCCGTCAGCGTCGAGCGCGCGGCGAAAGCCTCGTTCCAGGCGTTCGGAAATGTCCATGTGGTCTGCAACAATGCCGGTGTCGCCGCGGCCGGCGGCATCGACAACATCTCGCTCGACAACTGGCGATGGGTGCTCGACGTCAATCTGATGGGCGTACTGCACGGTATCCGCACCTTCCTCCCGCATATCCGCGCCCATGGCGAAGGCGGCCACATCGTCAACACCGCCTCGATGGCCGGAATGAATAGCGGGCTCGGCTTCAGCCCTTATGTGGCGAGCAAGTTCGCGGTGGTCGGCATGTCGGAAGGGCTGGCGACGCAGCTCAAGCCGTTCGGCATCGGCGTGACCGTGCTCTGTCCCGGCTATGTTCGCACCCGGATCGGCGAGAGCGGCCGTAATCGGCCGCAGCGCTACGGCGCGACGCAGACGCCGGATCCGGCAAGTCCGGCGGGCCTGCTGATCGCCCAGATCGCCGAACGCCTGCAGTCCGGGCTCGATCCATCGGATGTCGCGGCGCGCGTGCTGGCGGCGATCCGCGAGGAGGAGCTCTACGTGTTCACCCATCCGGAAATGCGCGCCGAGCTGGAGGAGCGGTTTGCCGCTATCATGGCGGCGATGGAGCAAGCGGCGGCACGCTAGCGCCTGCGTCGCATTCGCACTTATCCAGGGCTGTCAATTGCCGCCGGGCCGACGTATTGAGCTGTTCCTGCCTGCAAAACGACGCTAGATATGCGGCGCTGGAAATGGGGGCCCCGATTGCACCTGAATATGGACCGATTGAAACGGCAAGCCGCGGCCCGCGCGCTTGAACATGTGCGCGACGGCATGAAGCTTGGCCTCGGCACCGGATCGACCGCGAAGCATTTTGTCGAGCTGCTCGGCGAACGCGTTCGCGCCGGGCTCAACGTCGTCGGCGTGCCGACCTCGGAAGCAACCCGCACTGAGGCGGTGCGCTGCGGCATTCCGTTGACCACCCTCGATGACGTGGATCGGCTCGATCTTACCGTCGATGGCGCGGACGAAATCGATCCGGCGCTCCATCTCATCAAGGGCGGCGGCGGTGCGCTGTTGCGCGAGAAAATCGTCGCCGCGGCCTCGGATCGCATGATCGTGATCGCCGACGATTCCAAATGGGTCGAGGTTCTCGGCCGCTTCCCGCTGCCGGTCGAGGTCGTTCCGTTCGGCCTGGCGGCGACGCGCCGTGCCCTCGGCGAGGCATTTGCGCAAAGCGGCGTTTCCGGGCAAATGGTGGTCCGAAAAGGCAAGGACGGTCACGTTTTTGTCACCGATGGCGGCCACTGGATCGTCGATGCCCATCTCGGGCGAATAGCCGATGCCCCGCGCCTGGCGGGATTACTGGCCTTGATACCGGGTGTTGTCGAGCACGGGCTGTTCATTGGCCTTGCCAGCATGGCAATCCTGGCGGGCTCTGAGGGAATTCGCGTAGTTGAACGGCCGTAACGCCGCAATCTTGGGAGAATTGAATGAATCGCGTTTCAAAAATTTTGTCGGCCGCAAGCCTTGCGCTGGGGCTGGCCATCGCCGGCGTTCCGGCGATTGCCCAGCAAGCGCCTCCACCCCCGCGTCAGCTCAAACAGGCTTCTCCGGCGGCGATGGCGGCGGCAAGGGAAATCCTGGCGATGAAGAACGCCAGCGCCATGTACGCCAGCGCGGTCCCCAACATCGTCCAGCAGACCAGGGACCAGTTGATGCAGAGCAACCTCAACTATCAAAAGGACCTCAACGAAGTAGCCGTCATCGTCGCGCAAAAGCTTGCCGGCCGCGAAAAGGAGGTCGGCGAGGGGATGGCGACGGTCTATGCCAACGAGTTCACCGAGCAGGAATTGAAAGACCTGGTGACGTTCTACAAAACGCCGCTGGGGCAGAAACTGCTCACCACCGAACCGCGGGCAATCCAGTTCAGCATGTCCTTTATGAACCAGTGGGCACAGCAATTTGGCGAAGTCGTCAACGGCGAATTCCGCGCCGAGATGCGCAAACGCGGCAAGGAGATATGAACCGCAAACCGGCATTGAGCGGAGCTTGAATGGCTGAGTTTGACGTCGACCTGTTCGTGATCGGGGGAGGTTCGGGCGGCGTGCGCGCCGCGCGGATCGCCGCTGGCCATGGTGCGCGCGTCATGCTTGCCGAGGAGTACCGGATGGGCGGCACCTGCGTGATCCGCGGTTGCGTGCCGAAAAAGCTTCTGGTGTATGCCTCGCACATCCATCACGAGATCGAGGACGCGGCCGGCTTCGGCTGGACGATTCCCTCCGCCACGTTCGACTGGCCGACCCTCATTGCCAACAAGGACAAGGAGATCGCGCGGCTCGAGGCCGCCTATACCGCCAATGTGGAGAAATCCGGCGCCGGCATCGTCAAGACCCGCGCAGTGTTCGAGGACCCGCATACGCTGCGGCTCGCAACCGGCGAGGCGGTGAGGGCAAAACATGTGCTGATCGCGACCGGCGGCGCGCCAAATCACGGGCTTGCCATTCCCGGCATCGAGCATGTGATCTCGTCGAACGAGGTGTTTCATCTGACCGCGCTGCCGAGGCGCATCGTGATTCAGGGCGGCGGCTACATCGCGCTGGAATTCGCCTGTATCTTTGCGGGCTTCGGCTCGGATGTGACGCTGATCTATCGCGGCGACAATATCCTGCGCGGCTTCGACGATGACGTCCGCGCCCATGTGCGCGCCGAGATGGAAAAGGAAGGCATCAGCATCATCACCGGCAACACGGTCGACAAGGTCGAAAAGCACGGCAAGGAATTCACCACGCATCTGTCCAACGGCTCGAGCATCGCATCCGATCAGGTGATGTTCGCGATCGGGCGCCATCCCAACGTCGCCAATCTCGGGTTCGAGAAGGCCGGCGTCGCCATCAATCCGAACAATGGCGGGATCGCGGTCGACAGCTTCTCGCGCACTTCGGTGCCGCACATCTATGCGATCGGCGACGTCACCCATCGCCTCAACCTGACGCCGGTCGCGATCCGCGAGGGTCACGCGTTCGCCGATACGGTGTTTGGCAAGCGGCCGGTCGAGGTCGACCATGTCAACGTGCCGACCGCGGTGTTTTCCCAGCCCGAGATCGGCACGGTGGGACTGACGGAGGCGCAGGCGCGCGCGCAATTCAGCCACGTCGATATCTACAAGGTCGACTTCAAGCCGATCAAGGCAACGCTGTCGGGGCGCGACACAAGGGTGTTGATGAAGCTGGTGATCGATGGCTCGACGGACCGCGTCGTCGGCTGTCACATCGTCGGCGACGGCGCGGCCGAGATGATCCAGCTGATTGGCATTGCGGTCAAGATGAAGGCCACCAAGGCCGATTTCGATGCAACGATGGCGTTGCATCCGACCGCGACCGAAGAACTCGTGACCATGCGGACGCGGACCGCGCGCCATGTGCGTGAGGCGGCCGAGTAATTCCAAGGGATCGCAGGCCTGCGGGCCGGGGCCTCACAGCGTTTCCGTTATCTTGGTGAGATTTGGCGGATTGTCCGGATCGAATCCGCGATCCCGCGCCGCCTGCTCGATGGTGGCGTAGGCGGGCAGCAACATCGTGATCGCATCGCAAATCGGATCGTCATTGCCGATCCACGGAAGTGTTGCGCCGGGATCGCCGACGGAAAACACATTGAGCTTTCTGGCGCGGAGATCGGCGATCAAGGCATCGACCATCGCCGATGATCCGTCGTTCTGCCGCAGCACCAGCAGCGGCGTCTCGGCGCTGGCGGCGGCAAGTGGACCGTGCCGTACCTCGGCTGCGCTATAGCCCAATGTCGGCAGCCGCATCGTTTCGGCGATCTTGAGCGCGATCTCGCGCGCCGGTCCCAGCCCAAATCCCCGGCCGATGACGAACGCCGCGCGTGCCGACGCAAGAGTGCCGCTCCACGACGACCAGTCGCAGGCAAGCGCGTCACTGAACCTTTGCGGGAGCTGACCGAGCTTTTCGCTCAAGGCATTGTCGGAAGTCAGCGCCGCAACAAGTTGCCCGCTTATCACCATCGACAGCACGACCGATTTTGTGGCCGCGACCGCGCGCTCCGGTCCGGCGCCGACCGGCAGCGTCAATTCGCAGGCCTCGGCGACGGGCGATGTCACGTCGTTTACAATCGCAATTGTCAGGGCACCGCTTTCGCGCGCCGCTCGCGCGCCCGCCACCAGATCGGGACTCCGGCCGGATTGCGATACGACGATGAACACGGCGTTTCGCATATCGATCGATTGTCCGTAGGTTGTCACGACCGAGGGAGCGGACGTCGAAACCAGCAAGCCCGCCCGAGCCTCAAACAAATATCGAAGAAGCGTTCCTGCATTTGCCGAGCTGCCGCGGCCTGAAATCACGACGGCGCGCGGGTCGGCGTGGCGGATGCGATCTGCGACGCTTGCCACCAGATCCTGTTCTGCCAGAAGGCGCTCGGTTGCATGCGGGATCTCCCGGATCTCGCGGGCCATGGCCGTCTGTATCAGCTCATCCCGGATCATGGGCCAACCCGTCGATGACTGATCTCAGATTGCCCTCGTGTTTGAGCAACGCCTCAACGGCTTCGGCCTGTTCCCACCCCAGACCAAGCAGCACGGCGACCTTGACGTCGCCCTCGGCGCGCTGAACGAATTTGGCGGCATCATTCTCGTCGCAGCCCACGATCTGGCTGACGATGATCTCGGCGCGGCGAAGCAGTTTTGCGTTGCTTGCGCGCATGCTTACCATCAGGCCGCGATAGACGCGGCCGAGCTTGACCATGACGGCGGTGGAGAAGAGATTGAGCACGATCTTCTGCGCCGTTCCCGCCTGCATCCGCGTCGAGCCTGCGAGCACCTCGGTGCCGGTCTCGATCAGGATACGATGGCGCGCCGGCTCAAAAAGCGGCGCGCCGCGGTTGTTGGCCACGGCAATGCAGAGGGCGCCCCGCGCTGCCGCGGCACGCAGCGCGCCGACAGTGAACGGCGTCGTGCCGCTCGCTGCGACGGCGATGACAACGTCGTGTTGATGAACGTCCGCATTGGCGATGGCCTCTGCGCCTTTTGCCTCGTTGTCTTCGGCGCCTTCGACGCTCTGCAGCACCGCCTGCATTCCCCCGGCCATCACGAAAACGATACGATCGCTCGGCCAGTCGTAGGTCGGACCGAGCTCCGCCCCGTCCTGAACGGCGATGCGGCCGGAGGTGCCGGCGCCGACGTAAACCAGCCGGCCGCCGCGCTTCAGCGCCAGGACCGCGTCATCCACGGCGGCATTGATCGCCGGCAAGGCGGGTTTTACCGCCGCGCAGGCGACGAGCTGGCCGTCATACATGGCCAGGATCATGTCGCCGGTCGACCATGAATCGAGGTCGACGAACCGCGGACTGATGTGCTCAGTGAGCATATCTGCGCACCTTTCTCTGCCGCTTCGGCTCGGTTGCCGCGTGGCCCTCGCGACGGGCCAGCAGTAGGGCGCCGGCCACCGCATCACCTTCGGGCGGAGAAAGAAAGGGCAGCACGTCAGGTGAAAGCCATTTAACCAGGCGCGATGCCAGGCCCCCGAGCAGCGAGATACGCGGCGCACCGAATTCCACCAGCGAACGAATCAGCACGTCGACCTGGCGGGCGCCTTCTGCGACAATTTCTTTCGCGAACGGATCGCCGGCCTCGGCGTGGCTCAGGGCGACGGGAGCCAGGCTCGCATACTCCGTCGCGGTCGCCCGTTCGGCCCACGCGACCAGCGTGACTGCGTCAGGCCCAAGCCGTTCCATCACTTCGAGCAGAAAGGCAGAAGGCGCGGTCCGGCCATCGTGTGCGCGAAGGGCGAGCCGCACGGCCTGCAGTCCGAACTCGGCGCCGCTGCCCTCGTCGGAAATCGGGAATCCATATCCTCCGATACGGCGCTCGCGGCCTTTGACCCGGGCGAAGCCGATGCTGCCGGTGCCCGCGACGACAACGCCCCCGTCGCGGCCGCCATGCGCTCCGAGGCAGGCAATTTTCGCGTCACTCGCGTAGACGACGTTTCGAAACGGATGCGGCAAGTCCTGAAGCGCTTCACGGGCTCCTTTGCGATCGATGCCAGCCAATCCCACGGCCGCGCTCGTGTCTGCAAGCGCGGCCGGCGGCAGACCGGCGTCGATTGCGGCTGCCATACTCGCCGCGCGCACCGCCTGCATCGCTCTGTCCGCGCCGATGCGCGTTGTAGCGGGCCCGGCGCTACCCTGGCCCAGAACTCGGCCTTCGGCGTCCTGGATGCGGGCCCGGCAACTCGTTCCGCCGCCATCGACACCGATGTAAAACTGAGCGTGATCCGATGAATCGTATTTGCTCATCCATTACTCGCGAAAAATGGCGATGCCGAGTAGCGTTGCGGCGGCCCCCCTTCCGGAACGTTTGCTGGCTACCTGAGTTCCGCTCTCATGATAGCATACCGGGCGCCGAGCCGGTGCATCATGCAGTCAGCCAGCGGATTTATCGGGCCTGCCGGCCGGCCAGCGAGGAAAGTGAGGCGATGGGCCTGCAACCAGCCGAACACGGCCGAACACCCCGGTTGGCGATTTCGGCTGACCGCATTTTCGATGGATACCGCTGGCACGATGATTCGGTCATCCTGATCGAGGGCGGGGTGATTCAAGGCATCGCGCCGCGCGATCGGAGCGCGGGCGACTGGCCTACGGAAGTCACGCCGCCCGGGACGGTGCTTGCGCCGGGCTTCATCGACCTGCAAGTCAACGGCGGCGGCGGCGTTCTTCTCAACGATGCGCCGACGCCGGATGCGATGCGCGCCATTGCTCGAGCCCATCGCCGCTATGGCACCACGAGCTGTTTGCCGACCTTGATAAGCGATACCCCCGCGAACGCCGTGGCCGCAATTGCTGCCGCCAAATCACTCGCCGGCACCGATGGCATCCTGGGGCTTCATCTCGAAGGTCCGTTTATCAGTCGCTTGCGCCCCGGGATTCATCGCCCCGACCGCATCCTGTCCGCGACAACGGACGATCTGGATTGGCTCGCGGAGCTATCCGCCGTCGGCTCGTCGATGGTCACGCTCGCGCCGGAATGCGTGCCTGCGGGATTTGTGAAGGCGCTGGCTGGGAACGGAATTCGGGTGTCGGTCGGTCACAGCGAGGCCGATGCCGACACGTTGCGAAGGGCGATCGACGACGGGCTTGGCGGAGTTACCCACCTGTTCAATGCAATGCCCGCCATGAGCGC
>Ga0164301_10000240_pt1 | contig 15446 bp, 13 predicted proteins | sample Whisoiple_231_MG_FD_109711 | JGI IMG/M metagenome (GOLD analysis project Ga0164301, IMG submission 109711) | Unamended control soil microbial communities from upstate New York, USA - Whitman soil sample_231_MG | ecosystem: Environmental > Terrestrial > Soil > Agricultural land ... | reverse complement strand
TTATTATGTTCGTGATTTAATAGATCGTTCACCCAATTAGAAAGCCATTTCCTAATGTCCTCATCTTGGCTGAATATTAAATCAGCAATCTGTTTGGGAGAAAAAGGATAATAATAATCAGTCTGTGGACAGATGTCGTCGGATACTTTTCTTGTATGATCATATTTTCGAGGTTGATCTAAGACATCCCGAACTGACAATAAATTCAGATAATAATATAAAGAAATTGTATCTGAGAAGGCAATTTCGACAGTCTCTATTTCATATTCTTTAGCAACTGTTTGTAATGCTGCTAAGTTGATAAAAGATGCACCACTCTTAATGGTCATATTCATGTCTTCGACATAGGAGTCAGGATCGTAGTCGAAGGGTGATAATAATGCAGAAATGTCTAGAAGTTTGTATAGTAACGGTTGTATTTTAGTACTATCAGGATTTGAGTACATATTTCCAGCTCTATAGTTGAGCAGCTGCTCCAAACCCACAGATTGAATTTTGGCCATCTCATTCCTTGTATTTTTTATGATACTATCGATACTTTCATAAAATTCCTTGTTACCTCCTTGAGAGATCGATGTTTCTAATTGTTTAGCACGTATCTTTCTATCTAATAGTATGTCAAAATTGTCTATCATGGAAGCTCCCAAAAACTTCTTAAGTAGATGACGCTTCCCAAAAACTAAAGGCAGTTTATGCTCGTAGTTGTCAGCTATTTTCTCAAAATAGGCTTCTGACGAAAGCGAATCATAATATAATCCATGATGTAGTTTACCAGTCTCACAGTAGCGAATAAGTCTGAGCGTTAACATTACACCGAATAACGATAGTTCATATTTGACCACGCCCTTCGCATCTTGCCTCACTATCACAGTATTGTGCAGCAATAAATTTGGGGCCTTCGATCTTTCGGCATATGATGAGCCCTCACGAGGATAAATTTCCCTGCTAATGAGCATAGGCTTATGTAAAACAGGCGAGTACATCGAAATGATTTTCATTAATGACTCAACATCTTTTTCATTGGCCAACTTCAACAATTGATCATTTGTGATCTGTGGGTGTAGCGACAAGATTTCCAGAATCTTCTGGTGCAGATTAATCCTACTGTCTCCTATGATAAAGTTCGTGATCCAAAATTCCTCAATATCGTTAAATAAATCTGGATGGAAGACATAACCCCGCTCGCTGGAGTAATTTAGGAAATGCTTAATCATTAATCCGAAAAGTTCTTCTACTAATGTCCTATCAATAGAACGTTCTCTATGATGGCACAACCCGATCATTATTCTCCAGAATTTCTCCGGGATTGGATCGTCAGTCAACAATAAACGAAGCCCTCGTTCATTAATATTGTAAAACTTTTGTGGTCTGCCGCGGCCGTACTTCCAATTAGCTGCCGAAATATATTTTTTAGCGCGCAGGATATCAACTGCATGAGATATATCGTTATAGTGACGCTTTGGCATATGAGACCGTAATTTGCTTTTTGACGATTTTCCAAAGATCGCCAGACATGCCAGACAATCCAGAATTCTGGTCAGAAAAGAAAATAAAAGAAAGTCCAAATAGATTTCATAACGTAGCGACGACATTCGGAAAGAGTAAAATAAAGGATGCCGAAGGAGGAGACCTTTATCTTCACTGCCTTGACATAGATTCCGAAGAGGTACTAAAAAGGGTACATGGCTTGCTCAAAGGAGAATGGCAGACCAAAACGTTCGTAACAAAAACACAAAAAGACTGTGGACATCATGTGTACTGGTTTGAACACAGTAGCCAGAATTCTCCAATAACTACGGAATATTGTAAGAAGGGTCACGAATTCGAAATAAAATGTGGTAAGGCACTATGTACTTTGCCACCAAGCCGACATAGAGATAATCCATTATTCCATTACGAATCGATAGGTCTGCAAGACAAAATTATGATAGCTGATGGGCTCTACGATAATCTGATCAATGAATTGCTTAAAGATTGTCTTAAACCTAAGAAAATTACTAGAAAAGTCTCTGATAGTAAACCTGTTTTATCAATAATAGAAAATAATGCTAAATCGAAACAAGAGGACGAAGATTCAAGGATTATGCGCTCAATTCTGAGTGAAGATCAGATTGAAAAATCAATAGAATATCTTGTACATTATTATCAACATACTACAAGGCATAAATTTGCATTTGGATTTAGTGGCCTGGTTTGCCACCCTACAAGGTTAGATTCTTCAATGAAATAATTTACCCCCTATATGAAAAAAAGGCGGAAGAGGAAAGATCTAAGCAAGAGCAGCCATCAAATGAGGTTATCATAACGGGAAATCTAGAAGGATCATCAATTCTAGAGGAAAAGCTCAGAAGGGTTGCTTTGACTGCTAATGAAATTTGTGATTACTACAATCTAAAAAACCCAAGTCCCCTGTAAATTCAGATAACTTGCGTAAGAAATACTTGAATGAACTTGTCATCGCAGGCTATCTAGAAGGGTTGGATGTGAGGGAAGGTAATACAAAAAAGGTATACTATCCTATAGTTGCACCATCAGAATAAATCAATTCACAAACTCAAGAAAGTGAGGAATATGGCAAACTTCCTCAGTTTTTTTCATATCGTAAGATAATTACACCTATAAATTACAGCCCCTTCCCAGTAAAATGGTTAATATTTCAACTTCTGCGTCTTTGGAAGTGCGGAATTGAGATAGGTGAAGGTCATTATAATGTGAATAATTATACTCAGGCTATACAATTTCTAGATATAGAAAAAGATCATGTAGCAATAGTCAATCCAATCAAAGGCAAAACTGAAGACAGTATTACTATATCTGATAACACGAGCATGGATGCGATAAAAAGAAATCGAAATAGAATTACTATGAGACAGTTTGCGCGCAAATACAATGGTCCAACTGGCGACCTGAGTAGGCACTTTTCCAGACCAATTCTTGCAAATTCTTTTAATAAAGTATTCGGAGACTTGCAATATATTGGTGCGAGAAGAGATCTTAAACAATTAAACTCAGGACCTGTATTAAATTCCTCACTTTCTTGAGTTAGAATTAAAAAGGTTAAGTTATGACTAATCTTGAAATCCATGCTGATAATAAACTAGTTAGCAACTCTGCAGCCATAGATTTAGAGTGGTCAGTATACACTGGTCTTTACACACATAAAAAGACCAGTCTGATATCTGCATCATTTTGTACTAATTTAGGAACGCGTATTGTACTCCATATTTCACAGTTTCAAAGATACCAACGTCCTGAAAGACAATTAATATTAAGAATACTTGACTATCTGAACAAATTTCCTCTTACATTTGGTTGGTATACAACGGGCGTTGCAAAATATGATCCTGAAACCGGAGATTATATTGGAGGTAAAGACTCAGATTTTTTCATACTAGATCAACGATGTAAACTGTACAATATTACTTCACCTGTAAGATACAGCAAGATTAGAGCCAGTACCTTTCTGATGGACAAAAAACATATAGATCTTCACAAAGTTTACAGTAAAGAGATTATTCAAAAAGGTGTATTTGGTGACAAGTATAGAACACTACATTTAGACGAAGTAAGTCAAGTATTACTAGGTGTAGGTAAATACAAAGACTCACACGGAAATTCTATAAGTGGAGAAAATGTTCACGTGTTATCAGTTTCTGAGCAACTAGAATATATCAAGCGAGATGCCGAACTTACGATGATGTTAGCATGTTACAACAATAGTATGGTACTCCAAATACTTGAGTTTATATCAATGTATTCAGGACTAGACTACATTATAACTTGTCATACTGGCGTATCGAAATGGTATACGAACATTTATGACAAGATGATCGAATCTGATGAATGTACACTACAATCCTCTGAACACAAGATCGAGAAACGAGAATATGTAGGGGGCAACAGTATTGAGCCAAAAAAGGGATTCTATAAGAATGAGCCTGTAGATAAGCTAGATGTAAAGGGAATGTATCCCACTATTGCAATTAATCATAATATATCATTTGAAACTGTAAATTGCAGATGCTGCAAAGACAATCCAGATGCAAGAGTACCTTATCAGGTTATGTATGAAATAAATCAAGGATTAAAAGATAAAGGGTTAGCGATTAGAAATGAACACTATTGGGTATGTAAATTAAGGAAAGGGGCATTTCCAACAAAACTCAGTAGCTTGATACATGAAAGAGAAAGATATCGAGAATTACTAAGACTGGAGTATGAAAAGGCTACTGAGAATCAACGACAACAATTAATTAATTATTATGAAGCAAGACAAATAGCCCTAAAGCTATTAGCAAATGCTGGATATGGTTGTTTTGCAAAGAATGAATTTGCCTATTCCGACTATCGAGTTTCAGAGATTATCACCGGATTTGGTAGACTAACACACAAGGAAATGGAAAAAGTTGACCAGGAGAAATATGGCTTTCAGACTATATTTGGATTTACAGATTCAATATTTATTCGTCACAGTAGTAAAACCAATATAAATCCCAACGAACATATTGCATCATTTATTCAAGATTGCAAAAATGAATTAGGCATAGACATAGAACACAAAAACAGATTCGCGTTTACTGTTATCTTTGCTCAGAAGAATCGTTACGTTGCATAGACTGGAAAGCTACAAGACAGACCGATTTTGAAGAATCTGGATGGAATGAACAGAAGATATCCAAAATGGATGAAGAGACAAATAGAAAAAATTGTAACTCACATAATAACCAATCCAGATGTCGATGCAATACCGATCATAAATCAAGCATTTGAAGAATTAGACTATGGTAGATTTGATCCCAAAGATATGCAGTTTACAACCCAATTATATAAGCATCCTAACCAATATCCTGAAGATAGAAACATTAGAGTTAGGATATTGGGATTGGAACTAGGCGCTGATAAAGGAGAAATTGTTTATTGGTATGAATCACTGGCGAATGAAAAAGGTTATTCAACAAAAATTAAGGATCTTAGTATCAAAAAATACAAAGAAATTCTTTGGAATAAGATGGAGGATGTGTTGCAAACCACTGGATATGATATAGAGAAAATAAAATCAGATTTACTTTACAAGAGTGAAAGCATAGCAATGATTTACAGATAATGGATTGAGTGTAATACAAATCGAATATTAATAGGATAAAACACCATTAGACACCTAAGCACATTAAATGATTGATGTCTATAGATAGTAGCAGCTAGTTGATGCGAATGAACGTATCTAATTCCGTTAGTATGTAATAAGTTTAACACATTGTGATGATACGGATTCTTAACCAATCCGGGATTAATAATCCCGGACATACAGTTATAAGGTTTCCGCGCTTGTCAAATATACTAACATCAGTAGAAGAGATACTGTTGGCATTAGTAACAGGCTGCACGCACACAATGCCCCCTTTGCCTCAAATTCACATTCCAGATCACAACTCTTGGATCGTAACGATGTGGCACTTTGGTACAGATTCTTTAAGCGAGTATGCTGGCGAGAGATTCGAGATGACGTGGGAGGACGGAGAACACGCATTACTCCGCATCTACACAAAGGATATGAAAGATAGAATTAGAATTAGAAAAGAGCGTCAAGAGTATCCTGGTGTTAGATTAGATGCTGCAATACATGGGAAGTTGCGTACTTGATCAGATTCTTGCGCGCGCCCACTGCTGAAAATGATATGTGCGTCGGAGGAAAGTTCAAAATCTCCATGACATTCAAGCATTCAAATAAGAACTGGCACAACATAAACAAGGAAAAGATTTTGTCCAGTTTCCTTTTAAATACGCCAATCCGATATGAACTTGTGAAAGAGATTGTCGGAAACAGGGTGAGGGAAATTTTAGGAGAGGGGAAATAAATGAGAAAGCTAATTGTTCTGTCATTCATAACACTTGACAACGTGATGCAGGCTCCTGGTGGGCCTGAAGAAGATCCTACTGGAGGATTCGAGCATGGAGGCTGGTTATTTGGATACTCTGATGACTTTCTTCTTAACGTGATGATCAAGCAGATGAGTAAGCCTTTTGGTTTGTTACTTGGTAGAAGAACGTACGAGATATTTGCAGCGTACTGGCCATACGTGAACGCAGATCAAAACCCATTCGCGGCCAAACTCAATAATGCCAAGAAATACGTAGCTTCAAAGACCATGACAAAGCTTGATTGGAATAATTCAGAACTGATAAATGGCGATGTTCCAGAGAGAATTAAAAGGATAAAGGAGCAGGATGGGCCAGAAATACAAGTTCATGGCAGCAGCAATCTTGTTCAGACACTCTTAAAGTATGACTTGGTCGAGGAGCTTTGGCTAAAAATATTTCCTATTACTCTTAGCACTGGCAAGCGCTTGTTTGCAGAAGGCACAATTCCAGCTGGGTTCAAGCTTCTTGAGAGCAGGATTTCGCCAAGCGGAGTTATAATCGCAAATTACGAGCGCGCCGGAGAAATCAAGGTGGGGGTCACTCGGACTTGAAAAACCCAGCGAGGCAGAACTTGATCGCCGCAAAACGGTTAAAGGAAGATGGGTAAAATAAGTCTGCTGCTACATACGTACATACGAACACATATTTATTTAGATTGTGGATGCTAATAATACGCATTAAATACAGGATCTCATGACTAGAACCGCAGGATGATTTAACACGTTAAAAATAGTACCCATGGTCACTCTTCAAGACATAATAGAGGAATGTAAACAAATAGAAAATGGAACATTCTTCCCAACCGATGCTGCTGCGGAATAGGTTATCAAAGAAAACACCAAATGGATATCAACAAATGACTCTTTTTTACTGGATTGTCACCTACAAATGAGAAACAGGACAGAACATACGGAGTAATTAATCTAAAGGAACGCTATGATTTGCTAGGGACAAAAAAGTGAACTAGTTAGCATTTATCATTCTTTCACTCACTGACTGACTATACTAGTTCTTAGGAACTTCTACTTCTGCTTGGCTCCTGCAGCGAATGGTCGCGGATCGAAGATCACCTTAATCGAACTTATTTTCCCATCATCTTCGACATGATACCATACACATACTAGTTGAGAATTCCACTCGTGGAGAATGCAGACATCGTTACTATCTGCGAACTCCTTCTTTATGTCGAATTTGGCTAACTGACCAGTCTGGTACAAGTGTAAATTATATTTCAGGTACGGTTCGGCCCTATTAAACGAATTAAGAGGCGATACGTACGATACATTATCCTTCAAATAACCTTTCGCCGATTGAAAGTCTAGGCGTTCCGTAGCCTGTGTATACTCCACCACTACTTCCCTTGCACTTTTTACATAAGATTCACTTTTTTGCATGGTATTCCTTTGATAGCACTAGATTTATCCTTAGGGGAAGAGAAACTTCCGATATCGGACATCTTTATTATCCATGGTTGTAATAACGAAAGTATGTCCGATGGATGGAGAAGAGAAGAATGATACTCGATAAAAATGATCTTACTATTCTCCCCACTTTAGCTAGGGACTGTAGAACTTCTTATAGCAGTATAGGCTCACAGATTGGCTTAACAGCAAAGAGTGTAAAGACGAGAGTGAAGAAAATGGTAAGCAGTGGAGTCATAGAAAAATTCGTAGTTAGAGTTAATCCTGTAGCTTTCGGTTTTAGAACGGCTTTTGTGCTAATTAGAACCAACGGCGGAATAACTAAAGATGATGTCATCCAGCGTGTCAAGAAATTCGGAGAGCTTGCGTATCATGTGCATCATATGGGGAGTACCTCTATGGCTGCGCTTATCATAAAAAAACCGTTAGATGAGAACACTATCCAATCTTTAAATGATCGCCTAAAACCTTCAACCGTTCTAAGGATTTCTGTTGCTGAACTATCCGTTGCTGGATCTACTGAACTAAGTGAAACAGATTTGAGAATAATAAAATGTCTGCTGCTGTCAGGTGCTAGGACAGAAATATCTGATATTGCCAAAGAAGTTGACATCTCTGAAAAAACAACAACAAGGCGCCTCAATAGGATGAAGGAGAGCCGTTTATTAGATTTCTCTCTTCAGTGTAGTCCAGCAGCTATGATAGGATATATTCAATTTATTATTCCAATAATAGTTGCCAAATCCCACTATCACAATGTACTTGAACGCATGTATTCAGAATTTCAGGCAAGTATCTTGTACAGTCCCAGCATAATCCAACCTGAAAACCAGCTGACATTCGTACTCTTTGGCGAAAATGTATTTATGGTTGATAATGTTTTGGCTAGGGTGAACTCTTTTGCAGGTGTTAATAGTGCAGATGCCTACATACTTACCAAATGGCAATATTACGACGATTGGATAATGAAGGAAATTAATAACAGATTATTGCTGCGTCCAGTGTTGCAAAGATCGGGGTAAATCCTGGAGTCCAACTCAAGAAAATCTTCCACCTAACTCGGCGCTATGGAATTTCCTAACAAAAGAAAACATTGGACATTGGATGAGTTAGTGATGGAAGGGAGATTTTGCCTCAATAACCAGTCTACAGCTGTAATTTAGTATATAATGCTACAAATCTCAGCTAAGTCAAAGAAGTTTCAAATCTTATTCCTCTTGAGCTTCCACTGACTAATGCGATCTTTCGTCTTGTCTGTTTGTGTTATTTTGCAGAAAATATCTAATCTTTCAACTATTTGAATAGATTAGATTAATTGTCATCAGTCTATATCCTTCCATGTTTTCAGGTATTTCTCATATTCAGGAGATGTAGCTTTAACAAATCCCATTTGCAGCATAAATTTAAGATCATCTCTTATCGCTCTATGTTCAATTATTTTTCCATCATTCCCCATTGTATGCACATGCACAGCTTCATAAGAGACTTTATTTCCTGTTGGAGGAACAAAAAAGAAATTACCTGTGTGAGTACCAGTTACATTTGAGATAAGAACAACTTTATTACCTTGAGAAATAATATATTGTTCTTCATAATGTAGATCGGAAAATGCACTACGTAAATTCTTGATCGTATCTATGAATTCTTCGGGTCCTCTAAGTTGTGATCTGTACGAATCTTTAGCCTTTTGCGACTCTCTATTGATATATTCTGAACTTACAAACTCGTGAACCTTGCTAGTATCTCCTGTATTAAAAGCTTCAATAGCTCGTCTAACTGTTTCTATATTTTCTTGAGATGACATAGTTAGATTAAAGCTGTCCAGTATGTAACTTTTACTTACATGCCTCAGTATTACTTTCATCAATAATAAATAATATAGAATCTAAAGAGGTTATGAAAAATCAGCAGATAAAACCCATACAGATCGATTATAATAATCCGGAAAGCCTAGGAGGGGCTTTTGAAGACACAGACAGGGTTTTCTACTAATATCATTTCAATCAAACATGATGCGCTTTTCATCTCTCATTATGATTGAGTTAAAGTAAGCGGAAAACATCATACATACAGTTCTGTTATCCATCATAGGAGCAGATGTTGAACCAGGAACTGTGAGAGGCAGGATGCATCGACAAATAGAAGTGATGGTTGAACAATCTCAAGTTTCATATACAATTCTACGCCCTAGTGCGTTTATGCAAAACTTCTTTCGGAGCGAATGGGTAAAAAAATATTGTGAATATCCGTATTGTTCACCGCTCATGTTTAAACTGGAAAGATAATCCGAATTTTCAGAAGACGTGCATATTCAATTGCTCCCTTGCCAACTAGATTAACTACAAATGTATAGGACAAAATAAGTCAGGGCTCATAACGCTAAAACTGTAAGCTCTTATGACTGACTTAATTTGTCTAATGATGAATTGATAATATCTATAGATAGTATCAAAAATGATAAGATAACAATGTATCTAATCCTGTTATTACAGAAAGGAGTAGTAATTTATGAATTAATTGGACTAGGAGGTCTACGCATATGACATACGGGACACATAATAGCAGTCTCTTTTAAATGAAGGCATTTCAAAAACCTATATAATATTGAAGTTATTGCATCCAGATCTTCACATATGGTAATCAACTGACATATATTCTGTGAGCCATTTAAGAATTAATCTTATTGTTTAATAAGCCAGATATCTGCATGATGAAAGGGTTTAATTATTGAGTGTTCTCTATATAGGGTATAACACTATGGGAGCTGTATTTAGGCCAAAAGACCTACCAGCTGGTTGGAGAATAATTGCGCGCGAGTCTATAAAGGATCTTTCTCCTGATACTAAAAATAGTGTCTTAAAGTTAATCGATTCTGGGGAAGGTACAAAATTAGAAGAAAAACTAGAAGAACTTTTGGGTCATGATAAGGCTGAAGACCTAATAAATAAGATTATTAGAACAAGAACAAAAAGCAAAAGCATATTAACTCCTAACCAGCAGAATCAAGTAAAGGATATGTTTAGAGAATCTCTGACTTTTGACTAAATAAGTTCCATTTTATTATGTTATTATTATCGTCTCTTGCTAATGTGAAACAGTGTCACACAGTTCAGTTATCGTCAAATTATATTATTCAATATCCATGGTAAAATTATGTGCATTTGATGATAAAAAGTGCAAGAATGGGGACGTCATCATGAGCAACCTTTTATTAACTTAGCACAATCTGATGGAACGCAGGCAAGTCATAGCTCGTATCCATGGCTTAGTTACTAACAGACTGCTATGATAAAGATATGTATATAGAACAGTCAATCTAATCTTAGCATATCCCATTTTTCGATAATATTTATAATCTGGCATCTCGCATATCGGGTTATAACGCCATTTCCTGATAATAATATAATATGGGGTTAAAAAATTCCGATCTTGTCCTATGTATAAAAATTTATTGAAGGACTGACACATAGGGATCTTCCAGATGGCAAGTGATTACAACTGTTCTATAGGACAGTATACACAAAGTAATGACAGATAAATTACTGGGAATCCCGTTCCAAACATTTTTTCATGTCGATTGTACTAAACTAGTTGTTAGTAACAAATATCTTAGTTAACCTACATAACTGAGCGATTAAAATCGCTTATTAATCTCCGGTATGGTATTATGCATCTCTCTATTTATTAGTATATGATTCAAAACATCATTTGACTGGCAGTGAAATATGCAATTAGTTATATGTCTGGTCTAAGCGTTGTTCTTGCACTTGCATTATCTGGCACTTTTATGGGTTTAGAAAGTACCTTGGCTGATTCTGTAGTTGCTACAATAACCGTTGGTACAGGACCATATGGCGCGCTTTTTAATCCAATTACAGGTCATGTGTATACTGCAGATATTGCTTCAAGTACTGTATCTGTAATTGATACAGCCTCTAATAGCGTACTTACAACTATTCATCTACCAAATAATTATACTCCACGTGAACTTGCTCTTGATACAAAGCGCAATTACATCTATACAGCTAATGTATTTTCAAACACATTATCAGTAATAGATGCTGCAACTAATAATGTGATTGACACGGTACAAAGCAGTGGCTCAATAGTTGATGGAGTAACCTATGATCCTGTTAATGACTACATATATGCAGTTAACGCAGGAAGTGGAACTATTTCAGTAATAGACGGAGCAACCAGAGCAGTAATTGATACCATAACGGTTGGCGGAGATCCAAAACAAGGAGTATTTGATCCAGATAATGGACTTACGTACATACCAAATCGAGGTTCAGGTACGGTCTCGGTAATAAATGGAGCATCTAGAACAGTAATAGATACTGTGTTAAATGTGCCAAACCCTGTATTTCTCACATATGATTCTACTAATGGCAACATTTATGCAGCAAATCATGATACACAAGTTGTCTCTGTTATAGACAGTTCTACAAATAGCGTGACAAATATAATAACCGTAGGATCAGACCCAAGTGGCGTAGGCTATGATCCAGATAATGGTGATATTTACGTAGGTGTTCATGGGGGAAATTATGTCTCGATAATTAATGGCTCTAGCAATCAAGTCATAGGTACCATCAATGTGGGGTCAGGACCAGTTACTCCAGTATATGATCCTGTACATCGTAATGTGTATGTGACCAATTATCAGTCTAATGAAGCACCTGGAAATACCGTCTCCGTTATATCAACTACGCCCCCGGCTCCTCCAAACACTCTAATAACTTCTGCTATTGATGGTAATAATAATCCTGTTCAGAATGGTGGCTCAACTAGTTCGAATAAAATTACGTTCCAATTAACATCTTCTGGCGGTACACCACCCATAACATTTCAATGTAGTCTAGATAATTCTGCCTTTTCAAACTGTGCCAGTACTCTGACCTACACAAATATAGCTAGCGGCCAGCACACAGCTCAGTTTAGGGCTACTGATAGTACAGCACTTCAAGGACCTTCTGTCTCATTTATATGGCAAGTAACGGCAGCTGCTCCGCCTCCTGATAGTTCATGTATTAGTACCAGAACTAGCAGGATCATCACGGGTACAAACGGAGATGACACTCTAATAGGAAGTTCAGGAGCTGATATTATTAATGGTCGAGGTGGAAATGATGGAATAAATGGATGCAATGGAGCTGATATTATTAATGGTGGTAACGGAGATGATCGTATTGCAGGAAGCCAAGGAAATGATATGTTGTACGGCGACGCAGGAAATGATTTGATACAAGGTGGTTCAGGTAATGATCAAATATTCGGAGGTAATGGTAATGATGTCCTTACTGGAGGTGCAGGACGAGATCAGTTTAATTGTGGTGCAGGTACTGACACAATTACTGACTTTCAGCCAGGTATTGATACGAAGGCAAGGAATTGCGAGTGATTATTGCACTTGTAAAATAGAATGAAATATCGTATACTGGGATACGTAAGCAAGTGCACTTAATATTCCAGCGGGTTTCATTCTTAAGATCATTTCAACAAATATTCCTGCGACCTGATGCATTATTACCTTTGACTTATATATAACGAGGCTAGATGCCGAAGGGCAGGGAGAGAATGGTAGAGTACCGTACCGGCTCAGTACTATGTAGGTACTCTCCCCCTTCCTATCCCGTATTTCAGATTATAAAAAGGATGATAGTAAAACCACTTTTTAGTATGAGCAAGCAGGAGCAGACGTTACAAACCGAGAAGGAACCAGAAATTCAATTAGAGATAAAATGTCCCCGCTGCTATGATATAATGGTACTATCTAACGATTTTGACAGATTATGCTACTTTTGTGAAGAATGTAATTTATTGCTTTTAATAAAATAGGAGCCTAGACTAAGGGTATGGACCAACAACAGCCTAATAACAATAATGAAGCTCAGATATTAGAACAAGGCGATATATACTTCTTCTATAGACCAAAGAAAGGCGCAGAGGAAGTAAAAGGTATTGAAGATGTTCGACGCTTCTTTATGGTAATTGCACCAGAAGAGAGCCAGCTATACCGGCTTTTCGTTATAGGTAAAAAATCACTTCCTGAAATAAGAGAAACAGAGGCCAGGGCATCTGAACGATATTGGGCTAGAGTCGGTGGTATTTTTAAAGATGCAAGCGAGCTTACAAAGGAGCTTTCATCCGATGAATTCAGAAGAGGAGATGCTGCAAGACCAGTTGGAGAAGGAAAGTATGCGATTGTAAGGCATCATCAAAATCATACGGAATTAGCATATGTCCTCGAGTTACCAAATGAGCCAGGAGAAGCTCAAAAAGAATTAGGTATAGAAAAAGAAGCAAGCTATGTTATTTCCGTAATCAATCCTAAAATACCAAAACAATCAAACCTTCCTTCTACAGACGAGCCTCCAAAATATCCACAGGAAGTTCTAAATGAGTTTAATGAAACTGAGAACTTTGTATCTCTTTCTAAAGACACGAAATTCATAGACTTTCAAAATGCACAGATTATACTTATCGGTGCAAGAGAAGGAAGAGATGTAATAAAAAATGAAATTGGAATAGAAATAAAGGAAGAACAATCATCTCCAGACATATTCGATAAACTCAAACTAAGAAGAGAGCAAGTCCCAATAAGACCGCTGACTGAAGGCAAGCTGGAATAACGGTATTTCAGAATTTTAGCGTAGGTGGTCTTGGCATATGTAACTGCTTACAACAACATGAATACTTAACAGAAACTCCCAGACCAATTTACGAACATTGCACCTAGATTCTTATCATTATACCTAGGCGTCAATATACGTCTAGGATGCAGCATTTTTGATAATGTTTATAATCTGTCGTGCTGAACATCTGTATTAGAGGATACGTTTTTCCGATATGATTATACTTGGCGTTTCAAGAATTCAATACTGTCTGATGTGTTAAAGCTTACTGATGGTTGACTCAATTAAATACACCGGTTCATATCTATTAATCGCTACTATCTATAGATACCAATTTATGAGCACAGTACAACATCTGAAATATTGCAGCCATATTCAACTAGCGTACATCGATCGGCCAAAAGTCTTATTTTATTTTAGTGCTCAAAGACAGATTCTAGTAGGTCAAGACAATGTTGGCATCCTTCATTATCTGCATGTTTTTGAACTAGATTAAGTAATCTAAGCAAGTCACTCATCACCTCACTTTTATTCATTATCTTTAATGGAATTACGATTTTCTCATTTTCTTTATCAGTCACTTACACACACCATTGAAATGATCCGTTAATAGTAAACCGTACATGAGCCTTACTTAGCCTCTGCATTTTAGCTAGAGACCCGCAAGGTTTTGCGCCTATTCATGTTAACGAAAATCTAAACTCTTAACGAATTCGTCACATTGATAAAGTCATATAAAATGTTCCAATATTCTACTAAATTGTTTTATAACAACAAAAATATTCAGCTGAGTTCAAGTCAATTAAATTGCTTGTTCGTCTAGTTTGGATCTTGATAAAATTGTACTATAATCTTCTAGGCCATAATTACAGATCAAGAGTTTGTAACTTATATTCATAATCTTGGAATATCACTATCTATTATACATGTGATAAGTATGAATAAAATTCGTATTATTTCAGGAACAGTAATAGCGACAATATCTCTATTGCTAGTTACAACTGCAACGTTGTCAGATCAGCAGTCCGCGTTTGCACATAAAGACTTCTATTATTACGGTCATCATCATAATAGTCATCATCACCATGAGGGCGGTAGTGCAGCAGCCGCAGCAGCCGGCGATAGCGCAGCTTCAGCGGCCGCAGCAGCCGCAGCAGCTGGATCAGATGATTAAGTGATATTTGGCACAAAGAATGGAACTTGATATGGAAACAGACATGCATACATACAGAAGATCTCTACCATTAAGCATGAATATTAGTTTCATTTCCTCGTCAAAGGATTACCTTTCTGTTTTATGTCTAATGTGGAATGACAAAGTGGCAACAGCCGTTAGAGGGTAGATTTGATATTTATGTCGAATAATAAGACAAAATTGCTGTTAATATTATCATTGATATTGGTAAGTTTACTCTCTAACAAAATATCTAACCCTCTTTTTGATTTTGAAGGCAGAGGTAGCATAAAT
>Ga0164301_10000238_pt1 | contig 15502 bp, 9 predicted proteins | sample Whisoiple_231_MG_FD_109711 | JGI IMG/M metagenome (GOLD analysis project Ga0164301, IMG submission 109711) | Unamended control soil microbial communities from upstate New York, USA - Whitman soil sample_231_MG | ecosystem: Environmental > Terrestrial > Soil > Agricultural land ... | reverse complement strand
CGTAACCCGATCTTGCGGTGGCGGAGCTACTTGTCCACCGTGCTGGCCATCTTGGCTCTCTTCCTGCGCTGGCACTGCGATCGCCAGCATTACACTGCATCGACGCACGAATGGCATCACCTGGGCTGGCATCTCACGGTGGCGCTGTCGTGTCAGTTGTTTATTCTCGACATACCGCAACATGTAATCAATTTGGCAGAGATTCGTCGCGCAGATGCAAACGGAACTGGCGACGACTCGTCCCACAACAATACACTGATCAGCATCTCGCCTGCCCAGCCGCCGGCACCCGCTCTAGGGCGCGCAGAACAGGAGCTCACAGCCATGACACGCAAGTGGAATACAAACAACGGCACACGCTACCAATCCATTCAACCCACGCCGCCCGCAGACAAGCGCCCTATCTCACCTCCTGCATCCCCGGGTCTTCCTCCCACACATGAATACGAGTACAAGCTACGCGACGTGCTCACATCCGCCGAGTTCGTTCCCAGCGGTAACCCCGTCGAACGCAGACGCAGCAGTGTGTCTTCTTCTTCTTCTTTTTCCATTGCGGGCGACGACGACAATCCGCTTTAATGCAGCACTTTTGATGGATGCGGACCGGGGAAGGACATATGATGCGCACCGACACGATGGCACAAGTGTGGCATGTCATACCAGGCAAGCGCCTCTTGTTGCTTCAGGTGGACACGGTAATGCTGAGCATCGCATTGCGAGAGATACTCGCCCTCAGTCCACACGCCCTGGTTGTGCTGTTTCAAATACACAGACACGGGATCGCCAGGAATCATACGTTGCAGCGCCAACGGGAAAGACTTGACGCCGGGCTTCTCCAGACGGCCAGCAGGCACCCACGCCGACGCATTGTGCACAGCTGAAATGGCTGTAGAAGAAGAAGACAGAGCGGAAGTGGCTGCGCGCGCCACCGCGGTCTTCATGTGCAGCGACACGCTGTATCCTGGATGGCCGTCACGGTCTGAAATGGCGTCGATTCGCACCAGCTCGTATGCTGCAGTGTGAGGCCAAGTGATGCGAATGTCGGTATGGCGCGCATCGGCATAGTCGCCTACTCGCAGCCTGAGCGGATTGAACGGGCCGTACGTGTGCGTGCCCGGCGGATCGAGCTTGTGTGACACGCGGTCAAGACGTATCGACGGTGTGGTGTGGTTCATGCACTCGCCGTTGGGACCGCGCGGCATGACCCGACGCACCTTGATAAAGGTGTTGCCCCTCTGCATCTCGCTCACGACGGCCTCCACCCACTGCTGATTCGGAGCGACATCGTGGTAGAAGGAGACGGTAGACCCCTCGGTGAGACTGAGCTGCCACGCGATACGGCGCATGAGCGGTGTCAATGCGGGCTCAAGCTCACGCGCCCGCTTCAGCTGCACAATCTCCTCCTCCTTCTCGTCCATCTTGCGCTTCATGCTCTGCATGGCCGGCATGGCTTGACGCATGATACAGTTGTTGGTCATGTGCATGTGCAACACACGCCGCTTTCCCGTCCATTTACAGGTCGAGGAAAACACATGCGAGCCGCACGGTACCGTCTCCTCCATACACTCTCCCTTGTGCTTCTCCTTCTCGTTCCAGCCGTGTGCCACTTTGCACAGAGCGCAAGTGACGCGACACTTGGCGCTGCCCTTGTGCGAGACGGCTTGGCTGCGCGGCATGACTTGATCGCACACCGTACACTTGACCTGCAAATTGCGTAGCATCTTGGCCACGATCATGTCGACGGGGCGCAGCGTCATCGCGTTGATCGGTACCTTGCAGTACTGCAAGCAGCACTTTCCTCGCCGCACGCTCTCCTGGTTCTGATCCACACACGGCTTACAATACAACCTCCCGCATGCTTTCACCTCCGCGCCCACCGACTCCACATGCACCACCACGGCGTCCAGCGGCACACTCGTGCAGATGTGGCACTCCAGCATCCCATCCATGTCCGCCGCATTCACATACGTGAAAGTTTCCATCACCTCCTGTGTCAGTGCAGTGGAAGAAGAAGAAGAAGAAGAAGAAGGAGGAGGCGCTGCGAGCTCGTCAATGTCACTCAATTCATCGGAGAACCGGCGCTGCGAGTGTGGGCCCAGCCGAGCCCACTCCATCACAGAACTGCCAGCAGCGGAAGAAGGAGAAGACTCGGGCTGCACACGGCGTGCTGCGCCAATTGCGCCGGCTCGCATCACCAGCCGCGGTGGCATCTCGGGGTCGTCCTCTTCTTCCACGTCACCTTCGTCTTCTCCTTCTGCCTCTTGGACAGCGTTGGGAGGCTGGAACTCAATCGCTCCCTCGTGCCGTGCGTCTTCGTCCTCACTGACCCAGATCTCCGAGCGCGCGGGTGACATGCCCGGTGATTGCGGTACCTCCTGCGCAGGTGGAGGCTGCCAACCCTCCGGCATGTCCACTGCGGGAACGTACACCATGTCAGTCTGTGCGTCGTCGCGTGGTGCAGAAGAAGAAGAAGAAGGAGCGAGAGCGGGCGGAGAGGTGGACACGAGAGCAGGAGGCGTGCGGCCCAAAGCAGAGGGGCGCGCAAAGCGGTACATGGAGTGAGACATGGCGAACACGGGTGGAGAGGGAAGGAGGAAGGTGTGGAGAGGAGGCGCAGAGGCAGGCGGAGGCAGGAGCGGGAGCGGAGAGGAAGGAAGAGGGGAAGGTGGAGAGCGGGCGAAAGATGCAGCGGCGAGTGCGGCTGCGGAGCGGGTTCGAATGTGAGACAGGGAGTGCCGGTGTGGCATCGTGATGGGTGGAAATTTTCGCTGGTCACACAGGCAAACTGCACCGGTGCTATACCATACGGTCTCCGGCTCCACAGTACAAGTGACTGTGCCGGTAATTAGCAACCTTGCACGGCGTTCGCCGGGTAAAGCTGTGTGGCGGTACCTTGTGCCGCAAGTCGCATTATTCACCCCGCCTCTTTGCGCGGCCATGGCGGACAGTGGCTCCGACAGTGACTCCACGGCTTTCTCCGACGGTGAGTATGAGCGGTACGGCCTTCGTCCACCCAGCGAATTAAGGAGAGAATGGCAGGCGGCTAGCGATCGCACGTTGCGCGAAGTTGCCAACTTTGAGCACTACGAAGACGAGCAAGCGAGTTTGGACGTCAAATGGAAAGCCATTGCGAAACAAAAGACGGAATTACGCACACGCAGATATGCAAAAGAGAAGCGAGAGCGCGAGGCACTTGAGCGTCAAGCGCTGCGCTCGCCGCCGCTGGCTGACGACAGCGACGTCAGCACCGTGCCGCCAGAGCCAGAGTCAGCATCAGAGGATGAAAAAGAAGCCGCAACCGCGCGCAGGGAGGAGATTGAGATTTCCAGCGACAGTGACGACAGTCGGTTGGGCGAGCCGGTTGCGCGCACGCTGCTCCCTAGCGAAGTGCAGTTAAATGACATGGTGGAGATTTTGCCCGTAGAATCAAAGGTGCATGTCGTGGATAGTGGAGCGGAAGCTCATGTCGCACGAGAGCGCACACCGCACAACCCTCTGTCGGATCTCGACAGTGTATGTATCGGCGACGAACGGGTGGCCAATGAGCGCGAAGAGGCTGTTTACAGAGACCTGGAACACCAATGTGTGTCGCTGTTCAACAGCATTCTCACAGGCTAACAACTCGACCGAGTCTTTCTTACCATCGCGGCAAGCTTGCTCACTAGGTTTTTGCGCCGAATCTTGTCCTTGTTCATTTCCTTAAACTGCGCTGTGATTTCCGTCGTGGTGCGCAGTAAGAACTCTTTCATTTCCGCGTGCTCCAGTGGCCCAGCCGAAGCAGGCCGCGTGCGCACATACTCGTCTGCCGCTTCACGTAGCCGCTTGTAGTTGTGCTTGCCACATGTGTAATTGCCCGCCGGATAGATGTAGCACGAGTTCTGATTCGTAAGGTCGCGGTGGCACAGCGTGCATTTCATTCCACCCACAATGCGCTCCAAGTGTTTTTTCGCCTCGTCAATGTATGCCACCGAGTGGTTCTGGTACTCGGCCGTGCATGCACAGCAGCCAGGTCCACGGGCGTTGAAAATGCAGCGCGTCGAGTCCAGTACCATAATGGATCCACACCCCACCTGAGGGCAAATCATGTACATTTTGCCATTGTAGATGAGCATACGGCCCAGAATGCACACCTCGGTCAACGGCTGCGCTTTGCAGCGCCCATTGTATGTGACCTTGTCGTTGCGACAGTAGCGCTTGTCGTCGCTGTAGGACACCGATGCGTCCCGAAGTCCATGCTCGTACGTTCGCTTGAACGGCGAGCCCCATTCTTTCACGAGGCTGTAAACCATGTTGCAGATGGAGCAATACACAAAGTGAATAGAGGACGGTAGAATGTTGTTGGTTCCGCACAACCGATGCTTAGTCTGCACCGCTGCGATTTGATTCACCAAAATGTGGTACGGCATATTGACGCAATACATGTGGCGCACCGCGTCGCGTATGATTTCGGCCACAATCTGCAGCAAGTTGTAGGCGTGCGGTTCGACCATGTTGAGCGTGCCAAGTTTGATGAGCAGCGTCTCGATGGTCACTTCGCTCGAGTGATATTGACTCAGAATATCACGAATGTAGGCCACCACGTCGTCTGGCACGGAAAAGAACGGAAACCACTCGATGACGCGGTTCACGACGAATGCAGCCAACGGTCGTTCTTTGAGCACCACTTCCTTTAAAGCGGAATATTGCTGTTCTGTGACAAAATTGAGCAGCTTCAAGCGGCCTGCCTGTGCTTCCGGAGACGCCTCGTCGCTGCCACCTGCACCTGCGCGCGCCTTGGACTTGTATTTCTTCTTCTTGCGCTTGCCGCGCTTGTTGCGCGTATTGTATGTCCCCGTGCGCACGCCTTCCGTGCACAGAGTCATGAGAGGGTGTGACGAAGACGAAGACAAAACACTGGGAAGCGCATCGTCCATTCCACCTTGCTCTTGTTGCTGTTTGAATGCGCGCTCCACCACTGCTTCCGTGGCGAGCACCTCTTCCAGCGTGCACCCGTTTTGCATGAGAAACTTGACGACTTTTGCCTTGCGTTCGGTGAGCTTCGGGTCTTCGTACTCCTCGTGCTCCTCTTCCTCGTCGTTTTCATCTGCGCGGCGGTGATCCATGCGAATCAGCGGATACTCTTTGCGAATTTTTAAAAGTTGGTGATCGCTGTGGAGCGAAGGACGCACGTACGCTGTGGCCAGCATCTCGCTGTGGCTGGGTTTCATCATTTCATTGATATCGCGATACACACTTTTGCGCGTCGCCAAAATCAACATGGACTCGTCGTTGCGCTGGTACGCATCGAGCATGATGGACAGCGAGGACGATGGGCACTTGAGCATGTCGGAGAAGTAGGCGCGCACCAGCGACATGCAGCGCACCACGATGCTTTTGAATTCGTCAAACTGAATCAAATCGGCCAGCTGCGCCTTGAGTGCCAGATCGTCGTCGATCTTGTGCACCATGTATTCTCGCAACGCGTTGTTGAGAAGGAGATCGCAATTCATGACCAGATCGAGAATGAACTGGATGACATGCGCAGGCCCAAGGAATGCTTGATACAATCGGCGGCGCACACGTCTGCACGGTCGACTAAGCGGATCGCAGTGGTCGTAATTGCCTAGCAAGCTGCACAGAAACAGCTGCCGCAACTGCAAATTCACATTGCGAAATTCATCAGTGTGCTTCTTGCACTTGACCTTGCTGCGCCGATTGGAGGAAGCAGAGGAAGAGGAAGACGTGCGAGCGCGTGCATTGGGGTTGAGGTAGCGGCACGCGACTTCCGGAAACATACGTGCTTGGCATGGAATGTTGATCACTTTGCTCATTAAGTGTGTGATGCGATTCTTGATGCAAGATAGCGGGGCAAAGAAGCTGGCGTCCATCACCGACTTGTGCAGCTCGGGCAGCGTCTGGCTTGTGATGATGGTGTCAAAGCGCAGGCAACTTAGAGATACAGTGTGTTCATGCAGCGGAATCACGTCGCGCGCCGCGTCTAATATGTTGCACATGTAGAGCGCCAGCTGTGGGTCGACGGCGTCGCTTTGGCTAATGCGTGCGCACTCACGCAGATCGACATGCAGATCTCCGTTGCGCGTCGTAGTATGGGCTAGTCTGTCCAGGAGCAAAGAGGGAGGCGGGATCGCCAGCTGTACACGCTTTTGCTCCGCATGCACATTGCGACCCACGCCGTTCCCTAGCATCTCTTTGCTCCTGCTTAAAAATCCTGCACCGACTCGCCTGTGCGTGGCGTGGCCAGTGCCGCCGGTTTCCATACAATCGCCGACTGATCGATGCACCATCGCCCGCCTTGTGACGCGTCTCGATAAGCGCGCAAGCGTGTGCGATTCAGGCGTGCCATCGGGTCGATAATGGGCTCATTCACACTGGGATGCACCATGTATTCGCTGCTGTACCCTCCTTCCATATCGCATAGATTGCGATACAGCTGCAGAATCTGGGCACATTTGCGCTCAAAGGGGCGCGACTCGTCTGGTTGCAGCAGCTCGGGCCCGCCACGCATTGCGAGACGCCGCACCAGCACCACGTGTGACACCAAGAGGTAGCGCGAGCACGCAATGCACATGCGCTGAATATGGGTGCTCGAGCTGCCGTGCTCCACTTCGTTGGGGAACATCACCGCGGTAAACACGATAGGCTCCGTAAGGCCAGGAAAACTGCTGTAGTTGGTATATCCAATGCACTCCTCTTTTCCCTTCATGCATGCAGGATACACGGCAAAGCTTCCATCTGCGCGCTGGAAGCGGCCGGCTTGTGCGAAGATGCTCGACTCGTGATCTGCCAGCTGCAGCTTAAGACTGGCACGCCCCTCTCGCATACGCGCCTGCAAGTCGGCCTCACTGCACGCTCCCTGAGAGCAATCGGCGTCAAAGTACTTGGGCTGCGGAATTCGCGCCAGGCTTTGTTTGAATGCCTCGTTGGTCCACGGATTCACCGCAAGCTGCAACGTGTGCATCGCTTGCACTTGTTCCGGCGTGTGGCACGACGTGGCCAAGCTGGTATCCAGGCGCCGTTGCTTCTTTTCGCGTTTCACTTCTGTGCCTGCTTCAATTTTGACCGCGGCCGAGACATCTGCGACGGAAGACGACGAGGCGTGGAAGTCTGATTTTCGCGCCGCAAACACACATGATGGCACCCCGGTGTCTTTGTTGTTCGCCATATAATTCTGCTCGGCCAATAGTTCCGTCAGCGCTTTCAGACGCGTATCGCCCGCAGCATCGTCGCTCATGCGCTCATACTCACTGTCTTCCAACCCGGTGAACGGCGCTTGTACAGGCTCGTTTACGAGGCTGATCTTGCGATGTTTGTGCTTGCGTTTGATCTTCAAGTCATTTTGCGATGCTGCGAGCCCTCCTGCAGCCGCAGCCGCAGCCGCCCCGGACTGCTTGTATAAATTGCGCTTCTCGGCCTCTTCTTCTGCAGAACTCATGGATGCGATGGGAAATGTAAAATCACTTTAAAATGCGCAAACCCGTGCACGAGTCGCGAAGCGCGTGCATCCATCTACCGCAACACACACAGGTACCTATCTACGCACGCTGTAACCAGCGATCGAGCGGGTCGAGAACCTGCTCCTTGAACGTGTGACACTTTTCCTGATCCTCTGGCGACGCTTTTTCGTACAGAGAAACGAGCGCAAGCAAGTAGCGCATCAGCAAGTAGCGATCTGCGCTTGACCTGGCTGCCAAGTCCATGTCTTCTGTAAAGTACGATCCAGTTGTAAGGCAGTCCAGTGATTCTTTGATGCCGTCCGTCCCGTTCGTATAGCTGTATAATTCATCGCATCCAATCTTGAACAACTCTTCGCGTGGTCTCTTTACCTTTGATACCTTGCCCTGCACTGCGAATTGTTTGCGGTGGCTCTGTGGGCGCGTCACGTGGTGATACAGCCGTGCAGGCGCAAACAGAAGCTTGGCACCCGTGTAATTGCGCACGATGTCGTGTGCCGCAATAGACAACTTGGTCAGCAAATCTTCGGTGTCTTTCAAATCAAAATGGTCCATGGACCGCAGAAGAAGAAGGCTTGTGTATGCCTGCTCCTCACGCGTGCAGAGCGCATCCACGTGCTCAATCAGCGCATGGAACCGGTTTGTGCCGGGCAGCAGTGGCCCGCTGCGCTTGTGGTCATCGTGGATCAACTTGTCCACTTCCGCTGCGCGCTTAAAGTTGGTTAGCGTTGCGTCGTACAAATCGGGCATGATGGGCAAGGTGTACACAGCTGTTTGAAAAACACATTATAATACAGCGCGAAAATTGTCTATCCAACTAGAGCACCTGCATTTCTTTGAGCAGCTTGCCCACCTGTTCTGCGCCTTGCTGCACGCTCAGCGCCGTATTGGGGTTCAGCACCGGCAAGTGCGTGTAGGACAGCGTAATGGCATCCAGGCCGTCCTCGAGCAACAGTCGCAGATCTGCGCCGGAACTCCAAAACACAATGGGTAAGTGCGCAGACGCAAGTTTGGCTGCATTGTTGGCACACGTCTCTGCGTCTCGGTCTCCGCGGTGTGCTACAAACACGCATTGCGTGTGCGACGTCTCGGCCTGCTTGTAGCTCTCCAAGCTGAACGGAATGACGACCACAGTGAAAGGGTTCGTGTGGTTTCGCAGCACCGTGAGTCCCAACGACTGTGCCGCCGACACCCACGCTTGCGCGTTGGCGGTTTTGAAATCGTCGCCATCAAAGCTTTCCGAGACGGCCAACTCGAAATCTTCGGCTTGATAAGCTTCCGGGAATCCGGCGTCTCGACCGTCGTGTGCAGAAGACAGAATGCGAATCGGGTCTGCGGGTGCATCGACGCGCGATACCGTAGCGCGGATCTGCTCGGCAATGCGCAGCTTCTTGCTTACCGCGTCCACAAAGTGTGCAAACTCGCTCTCAAACGTGTTTTGACTCGTGACCACATAAGCACGGTGCAGCGTGAGCACCAGCTTGGCATTGGCCGCTTTCGCTTCATTCTCTGACTCGGCGTGGTAAAACGTCGGCACGGACGCATCGCGCTCGTCGACTGCGTTTGCAGAATTGATGCGGTAGAGCGCACGGTCCACACTCCTGACGCCCCCATTGACTTCGCATCCCACGGGCGCTTTGACCACCAAAGTGCGTGTCAGCGCATCGCGCACAGTTGAAGAGGCAGAAGACATGACGAGCGTTAGTGCAATCTGAGTCGTGTGCATTTGTATATATAAAACCACCTTTGACGCGGTGAAACGTTTTCAAAAGAAAAGAAGAGGCATACGTACGATTGTGTTCATCACCAGGAGTACATCACAATGGAATTGCCGGCTCTGCTCGCAGCTGTGGCGGTCATTTTTTGCTTCTCCGCCTGGGGTCTGCAAGCGTGTCTCTCCATCATCAACGCTTACTGGAACCGCATTCTCACCTTGTGCAAGTGGCTGTGGACCTTTCTCTTGTACGCCTGTCTAGCCATCACTGTGCACCGCGCGTGGACGAAGCTGGGCATCACCGTGGAGCAAGTGGAAACGTACCGGCAAGGGTGCATGTTTATGCTGCATCGCGCAGTGGATCTCTTTTACTACACTCGCCTGCCTGTTGCAACCGCTCCGGTTGTTGTGGTCACACAGACCGAAAACTCCGCACCGCAAGAGCAGAGCCTGTTGGGCGCATTCACCCGCTTGTTTTTGTGATGCAGTTTTCCAATGCGTGCATTCGCGCCATACGCGAGCGCGAGCGTGCAGCCGCCAAACACAAGCACGATACCGAATTGCACAATGGAGCAAAGCGTGCATGCCACTTTACACTTTCTGAAAGACCCGCGAATCGATCCAGTGACATCGATGCGCTCACTCAACAGATGGAGTATTTTCAACTCAAGACAGGGGCGCAAACATACACATCGCAGCTTCTGTCTCAAATGCGCACATCCTACCGGCAGCGCTACGAAGACTGGGTCGCTGCCAAGCGCATCGACACGCGCCTGCACATCTCGACCAACCCGTTGCGCGACGCGGCGAACAATGAGGGCGACACGCGCTTGAAAAAGCTGCGGCGCATGCTCGACTGCTTTGGCGTGGTGCGCAGCCAGGATCAGCGCCTCTTTCACCGTTGGTACGAGCTTGCGTGCATGCCCAACATTTACGGAGCGGCCGCGTGGAATGCTAACTACACACGCATCATGCGCGAGCACAACTGCAAAAAGCTGCGCCAGGAAGTGCTGGTACTTGCTCCTCGCCGCTTTGGCAAAACGTATGCCATTGCTATGTTTGTCGCTGCGATGCTGCTGTGTGTGCCTGGCATTGAAATCGCAATCTTCTCCACAGGTAAGCGTGCGTCGAGCAAGCTCACCGACTTGATCAAAACCATGTTTACACACATTCCAGGTGCCACCGATCGCATTGTCAAGGAGTCCACTGAGCACCTTTACATCGCTATGGCCCCGCTCCCCTCGGGCCAAACGAAGCGCGGAGACATGGCCAACAAGCTGCAAGTGTCGCAATACACGAGCAAGCTCTTTTCGTTACCCGGAGGATCAGCAGGTAAGCTGTCATACATACACTCTTATTCCACATGTGTGTGTGTGTGTCGTACAAATGGTCGCATCTATCTAGTTGTGTGGTGAGGTAAGTCAAACATATATGCGCCATGCCTGTGCCCGTGGATATTTCGTCGACGTCGTCCACCCGGCCTGTGGGCTTGGAAGGCGCACCCGATGATCGCTTCTATACGCTTGAGCCGCTGCGCACTTATCCTCCCATCGAAACCGTGCCGGTGGGGGTTCCCGTGCCTAGTAAGCAAAGAGAGGTGCCTTTAATCGATTTTTCAGTTACGGGAGGCTCAGGCAAATCAGAAGTTGATCGGTCGCGTTTCATCTTCACTCGGCAGGCCGACCGCTACTCCATCATTGCGCGCAACGAGTTGCGTGTCAGACATTTGCGCAAATACTTTAAAGACACACACGATGCACAGCGAGTGGAGGCGATGTGCGAGACGATTGAGCAGCAAAAGAAGCAAGCGCGCGAAGATTTCCCAGAGTGGGATTTGTTTTCCAGGTATGTCCGCGAGCGTGTCGGTGCGCTGTACCGCTGGCAATATGTCCACACCAGGTGCTACACTTTTGACAAGAACGGTGTAAAGACGATCCACGAGAAGCCGGGTGTGAAATTTTCGTCCAAGTACTACTCAAAACTGTTTGCTGCGGCGAAAGCAGCCACAAACAATTTCAAAGATGTGAATACAGTCACTCATGCCGGCGTGCTTGCACAAGACGCGGAGTTCAACTCCGCATATGCCATTCGCTACGCAACTGCGTTTGCAGATCGCGAGCGCAAAGGGATGGGAGAAGACAAGACATTGGGTTTGTGGCGACATATTCACCCCGTTCCAGAATACGAGTTTCTCTATCTCGGCTGGTTCAATGTATCCAAACTCAAGGTCATGGACCAAATTGAGATGTTTTTGAGTGATAACTCATCGTTCTACGCCAACACCAGATTAAACTTGAGAGAGCCGAGACAACAAGGCGCCGGCCAAGTAGAAGGCAGCGACGAAGAGGACGACGACGGCGGTGAGTTGACACCAGTCAAACGCAAATCCGCGCCATCAACACCGAAGACACTCACTCTCCTAGCCAGCAACGTGCAATCTGCCGCGTCCAAGTCATCGTTCCTTGCCAAACAAAGCGCCTTGATGCGATCTTCAAGCGCTGTTGCCAACCGTGACGAGGAGGTGAGGTCGCCTTCACCCAAACGTGCGCGCCCTGATGCCAGTATGTCGTTTGCACGCGCGCTGAGCTTTGCTCGATCTGTGTGTACGGGCAAAGACGACTTCGAGGACAACGAAATCAAGAAAACCGCTCACGGCCGTTTGAATTACCGCCTGCCAATCGGTGAACGTTTGAAGTTGAAACGCAATCAAAACTTCAATCTTGAACAGACACGTCTCATCGTGCAAGGTTATGAAACAACGGACACGCTGGAGACGATAGAATTGCGTTTGAAAAAAGTCTACGAAGAGCTGCGCACGTCCTTTACGTCCGGCGACGAGGAAGAAGAGCACCCATTGACCTCTGCATTTTCTTACGTGACTGCGGAACGGGTGCGTGCTGTCTACATGGCCGCAGACGGTGCCGAAAGGCGACAAGACTTTGTGCGCATGGAGATGGCGTACGAAGCCATTGGGTCGTTTGGCATATTCGGCCCCATTCTTTTGCGTCTCGTAAGCATCCGTGACGTACTGAACAAGTTTCGCGAGGTGGACAAGAGCGAATACGAAGAGAAGGAAGGCGCGACGCAGACCACGTCGGCAACAGTATTGAATGCGTACCGTCTCAAGATTTTACTGCATCATTTGCGCTGTTCGTTGATCAACATCGCCAATACCATTCGGGAGGTCGCTCGTCCGAAGGGATTCCAGTCGCATTCCTCCTCACTTCCGGACAAGGTCATTCAGTTTGTGCGGTCTCTGAACCCGACTGTGTTTGGTCCGCTTCTGTTGAAGCTGCCCGCTGGGCGGTTGGACAAGCCGCTGCTGCGCTTAACCGAGTACTGGAAGCAAGAAGACACGGGCACTTCCGATACGTTTGGCAAACATCCGTCATTGGTGGCATGGGCGCAGGCGCGTCTCAAGCTTTACAACGGGTACGATCGCGCCACCAATGTACAGGAGCTGCGAGAATCTACAAAGAGCACTTCGTATGGCAACGCCATAGTGGACGATGAATTCTACCCGGATCCCGCAAAACGTCTGTACGCCTCTGATCGTGCGCGTCGGGCAAACGCAGAGCGCAAAAGAGACCATGGACTGTTTTTGCGCATCACAGAGAGCAAGAAAGACTTGGACGATATCATGACGCAAAACAATGTCACAAACGAGGATCCGGAAGACATCAAGAGCAACATTCAAGCAATCGCTGCCAAGATGAAGTCCACAGAAGCCGACAACACTGAACAAACGCGCATTGCGCGCAAGTGTGTGCAATTGCTCGCGCAGCGTAGGGCCGATTGTCTGTACATCCTGCTGCTTCGGCAAATCTTGGAGGCGCAGCGCAATGAGCCTCAGGGAGCGGGGAGTCCACCAGATCCGTACGATGCGTCGCAAGAAGATGCCAATTTCTCGCCGCCCGCAAACGACGATCACGACGACGATGATGAAGATGACGAGGAAGAGGGCCTGGCGCCGGAAGTAGAGGAAGAACCAGAGAAGGAAGATGACGACTACGAAGCGGAAGTTTCCGGTGACGAAGACGATACCATGGCAGAAAAGGTGTCGGCTGACGAAGTGACTACAATCTTCACCAACTTGCGCGATTACGCCGAGAGGCTGTGTGATGTATCGTTGCTGAACCTGTACCCCAAAAACGCCGACAAGAACACGCAAAAGCACTTTTACCAATACCGTTTGCGCGAAATAACGCGTCTGTATGAGATCATCGACAGTATGGCACACGAAATTGCCGACGAGTGGAATCATCAAAAGTTGATGAGTAACACAATCAACAGCACATTCACCAACCGTATGACCGCAATCCAGAGGTCAGTGGCGCGCTACGAGACGCCCCAAAACGACAAACCCATCTTGGTCGACAAACTTTGGGATTTTCAGTTCACCATTCCGTTCCAGCGCGAAAAACGTTTGTCCAATTACGACATTGGTTTATATGTCCCCTTGGCCAAAATGCGGTTAGTTGTACCGGTGCAGCGCGGCCAGGGTGCGGGTGGAAGCAACAAGAAAAAAGAGGAAGTGGCGAGTGACGAAGACGAAGACGAAGACGACGAGTCTGACGATCCCAACATGGACAGTGAAGGCAATACGTTACAAGAGGCGGGCATTCAGCTCAACGACACGTTGCGCACACTGCACGAAATGCTAAGCAAGGCGCTACGCGCCACGGTGATGGACAAGACGAGGAACGCCGAGCGAGAAGTCGATGCTTCACTCCACGAGCGCATGGATTTAAGGCGTTCTGTGCAACAAGCAAGCGACTCCGTTTTCGTTCGCATGTTCGAGGGACAAGAATTCAACGAACTGCAATTTCCAAGTTTTGATTTCCCACTCAGTGCAACAGCCTCGGACTACCAGGCGGGCCTCATTCGCGCGGGCATCGAATCGAAAGTAAATGAAGGCAGAGCAGAGCAGGCGGAGCTGGATGAATTTGACCGTGTGATGCGCAAGCGCAAACAACCAAGTACCAAGGCGTGGTTTAACGTGCTGCCGGCGCGCAAAGTCAAGTTTGGCGACCTGTTCAAGCGTCGCGACTCGAGTGTGTGGGATAATTTCCGCAAGCCCGATACGAGTGTGATTGCATCGCTGGCACGCAAGCTAGGACGCATCTAGTCGCTCTCACTTTCACTCTCGCTCTCACTTGCACTTTCGTCCTCAGACTCCTCCTTCTCCTTCTCCTTCTCCTTTGCAAATTGCTTGTATGCAGCGTTCAGACAGTTTAGAATGCGGTCTGTCTGCCGCACAAGGCTCCCTCCGATCGCCTTGCTCCCGTTGCACCATGTTGAATACAGAATACGGCTTGTCATCACCACAAATCTCTCGCCCTGGAAACGGGGAGAGGAAAACACCTTGTCGATCCCGTTGGCAAAGCGAATGTAGCCTTGGAAGGAGGAGTATTTGGGGCCACCCGGCCACAGATCGGCCTCCTTGTCCTTCTTGCCCTTCTTCCCATTCTCCTCGGCACGCAGACGCTGCAGCTCACGATATAGACGCCCTTTGCCGTAGCACAACGGGATGGCCAGAGCTTTGATCGAGCCTTCCAATACATGCAGCGTCTGCGCCTGCTGCGCCAGCGAGATGAAGCGCATACTGTGCGTGCCTTGCAGCGCTGCTCCGAGCTCTGTGTTAATGGCGCCAAATTTCTCGTCTGTCCCCACACGGATGCTCTCTTCAGAGAGCTTGTGCTCTTCGACATAGCGCGGCACAATGGTGCTCACGTCCACGTCGGGGATGGAAGGCTCGCCATCGTGCAGCGCCAACACAAAGGTCGCGGTGAGCTCGTCGTTGAACTTAGCCTCTCGCGTCTCAACCTCTGCCTTCTCCTTCTCCGACTGTGACTGCGCCATTTGCCGTCCTGCCCTGTGTCTCGGTTCTTCTTCGTCTTCTTCATCGTCCGCACTCGCCTCATCGTCTGCACTCGCCTCTTTCTTCTTCTTCTGCGCCTTCGCCCTGGCTTGCGCTACGAGATTGTCCGCCACTTGCTGAGCCTTGGCGTCGATCGCGGCTTTCGCTGCCGCTGCCTTCAACGCTTGTGTTCGCTGTTCCTGCTCTTCTTCATCTTCCGCGTCCTCCACCTCGTTGATCGTGCGCTCACTCTCTGCCGCCTGACGCTCTTTCAGAGCCTGTGCTGCCGCTTTGCATGGAGGCTTCCCACCTGTACTCTTGGCCCGCTTGGCAGCAGGAACGCTGTCTTTTTCTTCCTCCTCCGCCTCCGTCTCGTTTTCTCCTTCTTTTTCTTCCTCTTCGCCTTCTCCTTCCCCGCTTTTCTCCTCCTCCTCCTCCTCCTCCTCCCCTTCTCCCTTTTCCTCTGCTTCGTCTTCT
>Ga0164301_10000237_pt1 | contig 15502 bp, 10 predicted proteins | sample Whisoiple_231_MG_FD_109711 | JGI IMG/M metagenome (GOLD analysis project Ga0164301, IMG submission 109711) | Unamended control soil microbial communities from upstate New York, USA - Whitman soil sample_231_MG | ecosystem: Environmental > Terrestrial > Soil > Agricultural land ... | reverse complement strand
GCCTACGGGGCGATCGTGCTCTCGCTGCCCATCGTCCTCTGGCAGCTCTACGCCTACATCCTGCCCGCTTTCAGCGAGGCGGAGAAGCGGACGGTGCTGCCGATCCTGCTGCTCTTCCCGTTCCTCTTCATCGCCGGGCTCGCCTTCGCCTACTTCGTCGTCATGCCCGCCGCCCTGCACTTCCTGCTCAACTTCAACGACGACCAGTTCAACGTCCAGGTCCGCGCCCGTGACTACTACAGCTTCTTCTCGATGACCGAGCTCGCCGGCGCCCTGGTCTTCCAGATGCCGCTGGCGATCATCGCCGTCACCAGGCTGGGGATCGTCCGCGTCGAGCAGCTCAGCGAAAACCGCCGCTACGCCTATCTGGTGATCGCGATCGTGGCCGCCGCGCTGCCAGGTGTCGACCCCGTGACGATGCTCATTGAGATGGTTCCGCTGCTTGTTCTGTACGAGTTGAGTATCTTGCTCGCTCGGGTCCTGGGACGACCGAAAGAGGGAGCGGCACTCGCTCACCCATCGCCCCAGGAGTAGGGAGAGACCAAGTGGCAGGCAAAAACGAGCGTCGGATGCTTTTCGATTTGCGCGGCGGACACCGCGGCAAAGTCGTCAAAGTCGTCTATGCAGTGCTGGCCGTGCTGATGGGACTCAGCCTCTTCCTCGTCGTCGGCGGCTTCAACCTCGCCGAACTCTTCAACAGCAACGGCAGCTCCGGTGAAGCCGCCAAGGCCTACGAAGAACAGGCCGAACGGATCGAAGTCAAACTGAAGAAAGATCCGGGCGAACCGGAGCTGCTGAGGTCCCTCACCCGCGCCCAGATAAACGCCGGCAACGCCCAGGTGACCGTCGAACCGACCGGCGAACGGCAGGTCTCCGCCGACGCGGCCCAGGAATACCAGAAGGCCTACCAGTCCTGGTCCGAATACCTGAAAGCGACCGAAGAACCGGATGCCGGCCTGGCTTTGCTGGTGGCGCCGATGCTGCTGCAGCTGGCCGAACTCGCGACCTCCTACCCGCAGGCCGACACCCGGATCGAATCCGCTTCCGAAGCGCAGCAGATCGTCACCAAGCAGCGGCCCTCGGTCAACGCCTGGACGACCCTCGCCTTCTACTCCTACTTCACCAATCCCGAGCTAGCCGAAGAAGCGCGGGCGGAAGCGAAGAAGCTCGCTCCGAACAAAGAACAGCGGGAAGCGATCGACAAACAGCTCGACGAATTCAAGAAAAACGCCGATCGCTATCGCGGCGAAAAAGCGAAAAACGAAAAAGCCGAAAAAGAAGCGGCCAAAGCCGCGGGCGGCACGGGTGGAACCGGCGGCAGCGCCCCGGTGCCGGGCGTCGAAAACCCGCTCGGCGGACTTGGCGGCGGGCTGGGCGAATAGGGGCTTTCGCTCAGCCCCCAGATGGGCCGTGTTGGGCTCGAACCAACGACCTTGAGATTAAGAGTCTCCTGCTCTACCAACTGAGCTAACGGCCCGGGGACGGGCAAGTATAGGAAGGTCGGCCGCTCGGGCGCGGGGCGCGCCGCGGCTACTTGGAGTGGCAGAATTTTTCGACCAGACCGTCGACGATCGTGCCGCTTTCGAAGCTGAAGCGGCCGTGGGTCTGGAGGATGCTGTCGCTGCAGCGGGCGGAGGCGTAGCTGCGCGCCTTGCCGCCGGAGCGGTAGCGGCGGCCGATCTTGACGTCGACGTGGGTGATCGCCCCGGCGCCGCCGGCGATCGGCGGGATGTCCAGCCGGGCTCGGTAGCGGAAGCCGCCACGGCGCTTTTCGATCGGCACCACGATCGCGTAGGTCTCGCTCATCCCCGCGGCGTCGAGCCGGGCGTGGAGCACAGCGGTCGGCAGGCTGCCCAGGCGTGGGCCGTTGAAGATCGAGAGCGGCGAGCTGGCCGGCACGGTTTCGCCGTTCGGCAGCGTGACCAGCGCTTCGACCGTGCCGCTGCCGACCAGCGCGCCGCTGCAGATCGCCCGCGCTTCCGAAGGTCCCACCGCGGTGATGGATTCCGGCGCGCAGACCGGCAGCCCGGCGACGCTGAGGCGGCCGTCGCGGTCGAAGTCGATCAGCGCCTGGCGCAGCGGCGAGGGCTTGCCCCCGCCTTTGGCGGAGATGTCGAGGCGGCCGCTGAAGTCGATCGGGGCGAACTGGCGGCGGGGCAGGCTCTGCGGCGTGAAGCCGCCGTCGGCGTGGAGGACGACGTCGTCGACTTCGACCAGGGCGGCGGCTGCGGTTCCGGCCAGCGCCGTCGCGGCGAGGAGGGAGAGAAGCGCCGCCCGCCTCAGCCGGGGGTGTGACATGGCGAGGTGAGGGTGGTCGGGAAGCTGTCGCCGTTGGTGAAGGTCAGCTTGCCCTCGACCTGCAGGCGCCCGCCGGAGCATTGGGCGTTGACGAAGCCGACGACCTTGCCGCCTTTCTTGCGAGTGGTGCCGACGCTCGCTTCGGCCAGGGTCGGGGCGCCGAAGCCGCCGGCGACTTCGGGCATCTCGACCCGGACGTGGAAGCCGTAGCGGCCCATCGAGACTCGTTCGATCACGATCGGCACCAGCAGTGCTTGCGGCACGGGCACGGTCTCGTAGGCGTGGGCGATCAGGGTCGGCTTGCCACCGGTGGGGGCGGCGTTGAAGAAGGAGACCGGCGAGCTGATCTGGAACGGGGCTCGGCCCGGCATCGTCACCAGCGCCTTGCCGGTTCCCTTGCCGACCAGTGCCGAGGCGCAGCGCTTGCGCGCCTGCGAGGGCGTCGCCCCTTCCAGCTTCGACCGCGGGCAGACCGGGAAGGCCTTGCTGTTGACGGTGCCGTGCTTGTCGATCAGGAAGTCGATCGCGTCCAGGGTGGGCGGGGTGGAGCCGTCTTTGACCCTGATCCGGGTGGTGCTGCTGAGGGTGATCGGCGCGCTGCCCTTGGCGGGCAGCTCACGCGGTTGCACGTCGACGGTCGAGCTGACGCAGAGCGGGCCGATGCAAGCCTCGATCCCGGACGCGGTCGCGCCCAGCGCCAGCACCAGGCCGGCGGCGAGCAATGCGGCTATGCCGAGTCGTGCTTTCAATCAGCGCCCCGTACAGGCCTTGAACACGGAACCCTGGAGAAAGGTGCCGTCTTTGAAGCGGGTCTGGATTTTGGCCTGCAGGCGCCCGTCGGGGCAGCCGGCGTTGGCGAAGCTCAGCGTCTTGCCCTTGAACTTCCATTCGCGGCCGACCGAGAGGCGGCCGTAGAGCGGGATCCCGGCCCCACCGGCGATTTTCGGGATCTTGGCCACGGTCTTGAACCCGTAGCGACCCTGGTGCACCCGCTGGATCTCGATCGGGACGACGAAGGTGGTCGGGCCCGGCACGGTCAGGTGGGCGTGGGCGAGGACGACCGGGTTGCCATGTTTCGGCGCGGCGTTGAAGAGGGTGATCGGCGAGCCGGCCGGGATCGGCGGCTGTTCGGGGAAGATGACGACGGCTTTGCCGAACCCGGTCCCGACGATCGCGCCGGGGCAGAGCTTGCGCGCCTGCGCCGTGGTCGTCGCGGCGAGCTTTCCGGGCGTGCACGTCGGCAGTCCTTTCGTCACGACTTCGCCGTGCTTGTCGAACCAGATCGTCAGCGTTTCCAGCACCGGCGGCGGTGAGCCGTCTTCGGTCTCGATCTTGCCGTAGCCGTGCAGCCTGATCGGCGCGTAGCCCTTCTTCGGCAGCGTCGTCGGCGTGAAGCCGCCGTCCGTGGTGATCACCAGGTTCGCCGCCCGCAGCTTGATCGCCACCGCCGTGCCGGCGATCAGCAGCACCAGCACCAGTCCGAGCACATTCGCTCTTAACAGAGTCTTCCGCACCAGATCTTCCCTCCCGTAGCCCTCTACCGCCAAACTACCAGTCGTGGGAAGGAGGACCGGCAGGGCACGGAGAGGATCCTCGCGGACGCGAGCTGGCCGCGAGCAGCCGTTTTTGCTGCGTTATCCGCGCACCGTGCTCGCCATCGCAGCGCTTCTGCTCGCCGTACTGGCGGTGATCGGGACGGGCACCGACAAGCGGGTCGATCCGGTCACGCTCGACGTTCCCGGGACCGAATCCATGCGCAGCAACCAGATCCTGCGCGAACACTTCGGCGACTCGGCCCCGTTCGCGATCCTGCTGCGGGGGCCCGGCAAAGCGATCGACCGGCAGGGACCCGAGCTTGTCGCGGCGCTGCGGGAGGACCCGCGGGTGACGACGCTTTCGCCCTGGGACACCGGCTCGGTGCAGCGGCTGCGGCCGAAGCCGAGCAAGGCGCTGATCATCGCCGACTTCCACGTCGACACCAAGACCGCGGTCAACGAGACCGTGCCGCACCTCAACCAGCTCCTCGAGGACAAGATCCACGCCCCGGTCGAGGCGACCCAGACCGGCTACGCCAGCCTCTCCCAGGCGATCCAGGAGGAAAACATCGCCGCGACCCACCGCGGCGAGCTGATCGCCTTGCCCTTCCTGCTGATCATCCTCCTGCTCGTCTTCCGCTCGCCGATCGCGGCGGCGATCCCGCTCGCCTTCGGCGCGATCACCGTTCTCTCCTCGCGCGGGATCCTCTACTTCTTCACCGGCTGGTTCGAGATCGACGCCTTCGCCTTGAACGTCTGCACGATGATGGGGCTGGCGCTAGGGGTCGACTACTCGCTGCTGCTGGTCTCCCGCTTCCGCGAGGAGCTGGCCGGGGGGGCCGAGCCGGCGACGGCGGCGCGGCTGACCCGCAAGCACGCCGGCCGCACGGTCTGCTTCGCCGGCAGCACGCTGCTGCTCTCGATGGTCGTCTCGATGTTCATCCTCCCGGGCTCGTTGCTCGCCTCGCTGGCCGGGACGGTCTGCATGGTGGTGGCGCTCAGCGTCGTGGTGGCGATCGTCGGCGTTCCGGCGACCCTTGCCCTGCTCGGCACCAACGTCGACCGCTGGCGCCTCGGCCGCGCCGCGCCGACGGGCGGCCGCTCGCGACTGATGACGATGGTCGGGGCGGCGCTGAAGAGGCCGGCTGTCGCCACGGCGGTCATCGGCGGAGTGCTGCTGGTGCTGGCGGCACCCGCGATCGGGCTGAAGACCGGCCCACCGAGCCCCGAACAGCTGCCCGAAGACGCGCCCGCCCGCGTGGACGCGGAACTCGTCGATAGCGAAATCGGCCAGGGCTTCGACGCTCCCTTCCAGGTCGTCGCCGTTTCCCAGGACGGCCCGATCACCGACCCGAAGAACTTCGGCGCGCTGGAAAACTTCCAGCGCCAGATGTCGCTGACCCCCGGCGTGCAAGCGGTGATCGGCCCCGCCCCGGCGGTGAAGAGGATCAGGCCGCTGCAGCAGCTGGGCAACTCGGTCCTCTCCTCGGAAGGGGACGTCCCGCAGATCAGGCAGCTGGCCCGGCTCGGCCGCGAACTGAACGTCGCGGCCGGCGGCGTCGGGCAGCTGCGGGAAGGGATCTCCGAAGCAAGCGACGGCGCCGGGCTGCTGGCCCTCGGCTCGGGCCGCGCGGCCGAGGGCGCGCAGCTGATCGCTAACGGCCTCGGCCGGGCGACGAGCGGCAGCCAGGAAGCGATCGACGCGCTCGAACGGTTCGCCAAGGGGTCGCGCCAGCTCGAGAACGGGATCGACCTGGCCTCGCTCGGCGCATTCAGGATCAAGATCGGGATCCGGGACACGATCATCCCCAACCTCCGCGCCAACGCCCTGCGGCTTTCCCGCGCCCTGCAGAAGTCGCTGAACGCGGATGCCAACGAAAAGCTGCCGGAACTGATCGCACCGGCGCGCACCGCCGAAGAAGAGCTGAAGGCCGGCTTGGCGCAGCTGGAAGGGATGACCGTCGGCAAGACCGACCCCAACTACGCGGCGGCGCTGGACGCGGTGCGCAGGGCGACCGCGGCTGTGAGCGGCAAAGACCCAGTTACCGGCGCGCCCTACGACCCGGTCCCGGAGACTCCGGAAGCCGAGCCCTACGCCGGGCTTCCGGCCGAACTGGTGGCGCTGAACGAACGCCTGCTCGAGGACCACAAGCAGGCGAAGGAAACCTCGCTCTGGATCGTCACCACGAAGAACGCCATGAAGGCGACCCTCAAAGGAACCGAAAAACTCGAAGAAGGCCTGCGGGAACTGCACGGCGGCAGCAACCGTCTCGCCGCCGGCTCCGCCCGCCTCGCGCGCGAAGCGAAGCGGCTCGGCGACGGGATCTCACAGCTCGGACAGGGGGCCCTGCGACTGGTCGGTGGCCTCGACGACCTCGGCGACGGGGCCGAAGCGCTGCAGGCGGGCCTCGCCACCGGGGTTGACGAAAGCCAGCCGCTGGAAAGCGGGCTGGAAGAAGCCAGCGTGCAGGTGCTGGACGGCCGCAAGCGGATCAACGACCAGGCCGCCCGCGTCGCCAAAGCCACCCCGGGCCTGTTCAACTCGGGCTACTTCGTCCTCTCCGCCCTCGACGGCACGCCGCCGACCACCCGCCAGGCGATCGGCGAAACGATCGACCTCGAACGCGGCGGTCAGGCGGCGACGATGCTGGTCATCTCCGACTACAGCTTCAACACGCCCGGCTCGATCCGCCTCAACGAACGGCTCAACGCCAAAGCCGCCAAGCTCGCGGCCGACTCGGGGCTGACCACCGGCGTGGCCGGCGGCGCCGCACAGCTGAACGACTACAGCAACGTCACCCGCGAACGCATCCCCTGGGTGGTGATCGCGATCACCATTGCCACCTTCCTGGTTCTGGTGGTCGTCCTGCGGGCGCTGCTGCTGGCGGCGATCGCGGTGGCGCTCAACCTGGCCACGGTCGCGGTCGCCTTCGGCGTCCTCACCCTGCTCTTCCACGTGCCCGACGGCTGGCCGCTGGGCGGCCACAACTACGTCGACGCGGTCGGGGCGACGATCATCTTCGGCCTCGTCTTCGGCCTCTCGATCGACTACGCGGTCTTCCTCCTCAGCCGCATGCGCGAGCACTACGACGCCCACGGCGACAACGCCGCCGCGGTCGAGTTCGGCCTCAGCCGCACCGCCGGCGTCATCACCGGCGCGGCGGCGATCATGATGGCCGTCTTCATCGCCTTTGCCGGCGCTTCGATCGCAACCGTCAGCCAGCTCGGCATTGGCCTCACCGTCGCCGTCATCCTCGATGCGACCGTCGTCCGCATCGTCCTCCTCCCGGCCCTGATGCTCCTCCTCGGCGACCGCGTCTGGTGGCTGCCGAAGCCACTCCAGCGCGTTATTCCAAAACTCAGCGTTTAGCGGGCGATTTTCCGAGCGTTGACTTCCAGTTAAGTCCCTGCCTGCAGGGGGCTTGGCAGGGACCCCCTCGGATACGATCTTGCGGCTGTTCTACCGGGTCGGAGGGGCCGGAGAACCTGAAAGCAAGCGACGATTAGTGGCTGCCAAACCATCAGGCGAGGAGAGTGGGTCGGCGGCAAGCCGGGGGACCACCCCAGCCCGCATTGCGACGATCGTGGCGCTGGCGATCGCGGTGATCGTCCTCGCGGTCATCTTCCTCGGCGGTAGCAGTGGCCACAAGTACACGCTCGTCTTCCAGAACGCCGGCCAGCTGGTGCCCGACAACCAGGTGCTGATCGGCGGCTCGCCGGCAGGCACGGTGGAAAGCATCGGCCTCACCGACGACAACCTCGCCGAGGTCCACGTCAGCGTCGACCAGGAGCTGCACGAGGGAACCACGGCGGCGATCCGCGCCACCTCGCTCTCCGGCGTCGCCAACCACTACGTCTCGATCAGCCCCGGCCCGAACAGCAACCCGTCGCTCGACGACGGCGCCGAACTTGGCCTCTCCTCGACCACGACGCCGATCGACATCGACCAGTTCTTCAACACCTTCCCGCCGCGGGTGCGCAAGGGCCTCAGCGACTTCATCCGCGGCAACGCCTCGATCTACAGCGGCCAGGGCAAGAACGCCAATGACTCCTACAAGTACTTCGGCACGGCGCTGAACCGGACCACCGCCTTCACCCGCGAACTGAACGCCGACCAGCGGCTGCTATCCCGCTTCATCGTCAGCACGGCGGGCCTGACCACCGCCGTCGCCGGCCGCGGCGAACAGCTCTCGAGCGCGATCTCCAACGCCAACACCGCCTTCAACGCGATCGCCGACCAGACCGCCGCCTTCGATGCCTCCCTGCGGCGCCTGCCGCCGGTGATGCGGCAGTCGAACACGACCTTCGTCAACCTCCGCGCCGCCCTCGACGACATCGAACCGCTGATCAACACGGCGAAGCCGGCGACCAAGGACCTGGCGCCCTTCCTGCGCGAACTGCGGCCGGTGTTCCAGAAACTGGTGCCGTTCACGCGCAACCTGAAACTGACCGTCCACCGGCCCGGCAAGGCCAACGACGCGGCCGACCTGCTGGCGACGATGCCGAAGGTCCAGGACCTCGCCTCCAGCACCTTCCCGCACGCCGAACAGTCGATCTCCGACTTCCAGCCGAACCTCAACTTCATCCGCGCCTACACGCCCGACCTCTTCAACGGCCTCGCCAAGCTCGGCCAGGTCGCCGGCTACTACGACGGCAACGGCCACTACGTGCGGGCGGCCACCGCGGGCCAGAACCTCTTCGACTACAACCCCTCGAGCTCCGAACTGGAACCGATCAGCAAAGCCCAGCAGTACGAACAGTTCGGCACGACCGAAGTCCACACGCGCTGCCCCGGCGGCGCCACCCAGCCCGCCGCCGACGGCTCCAGCCCCTGGCTGGGCGGCGGCAGCGGCCTCAGCGCCTCCGACTGCGACCCCAACGACGTGCCCCCCGGCCCATGAGCAAAAGGCTCCTGCTTATCGCGGCAGTGGTGGTGGCGGTCGTCGCGGTCGTCCTGATCGCCTCCGGCGGCGAGGACTCGAGCGACGGCTACAAGGTGCGGGCGATCTTCGACAACGGCGGCTTCATGGTCACCGGCGAGGAAGTCCGCGTCGCCGGCGCCACCGTCGGCGAGATCGAATCGGTCGACGTCTCGATGCCCGGCGAAACGGTTGCCTACGAAAACGGCAAAGGGGTCGAAAAGCCCGGCAAGGCGATCATCGTCATGAACATCACCGACCCCGGCTTCCAGGACTTCCGGCAGGACGCGACCTGCCAGATCCGGCCGCAGTCGCTGATCGGCGAGAAGTTCGTCGACTGCCGCACCACCCTGCCGCGGGCGCCGGGCAGCAAGCCGGCGCCGCCGCTGGAACAGATCAAAGACGGCAAGCCCGGCGCCGGCGAGTACCTGCTGCCGCTCGGCAGCAACGGCACCAGCGTCGACCCGGACCTGATCAACGACATCTACTCGCTGCCCTACGCTCAGCGCTTCCGGCTGATCTTCAACGAACTCGGCGGCGGCCTGGCAGGGCGCGGCGAAGACATCGAGGAGCTCGTCAAACGGGCCAACCCGGTGCTGCGCGACGTCGACCGGGTGTTCGGCATCCTCTCCGCCCAGCGCAAGCAGCTGGCCCAGCTGGCAGCCGATTCCGACGCGATCCTCGGCCCGCTGGCGCGCGAGCGCAGGCACTTCGCCGGCTTCATCACCAACTCCGGCGCGGCGGCCGAAGCGAGCGCCGAAAAGGGACCGGAACTGGAAGAGGCGCTGCGTAAGTTCCCCACCTTCCTGGGCGAGTTCCGCAAGACGATGGTGGACCTGAAGACCTTCTCCGACGCCGGCACGCCGCTGTTCGAAGACTTCGGCACCGCGGCGCCGTCGCTGACCGACGCGACCAAGACCCTGACCCCGTTCTCGGAAGCGCTGACCGTCTCGCTGAAGAGCCTCGGCGACGCCGGCGAAGCTTCCGGGCCGATCTTCCGCGAAGCCGACCCGGTGGTCCGCAAGGCGAGCGAACTGGCGAAGACCGGGGTGGAGCCGACCGAAAACCTGGCGAAGCTGTTCGTCAACCTGAAACAGACCGGCGGCTGGGACGGGCTGACCGAACTGATCTACGGCTCGTCCGCGTCGCTCAACGGATTCGACAAATACGGGCACTTCGGGCGCACCCGCGTGACCCTGTCGACCTGCTTCGAATACGTCGCGAAGAAGGAAGGTCAGTCGGGCTGCGTCGCACGCTTCAACGGCCCGAACTCCACCGCGGGGGGCGGAGCCGAAAACAGTGCGGCGGCCCTTTTCCGCCTGCTGCAGGAGCGTGCCGCCGAACAGAACGGCGGCACCTTGTCTGAATCGGGTCCCACGATCGGGATCGGCCAGGGCGAGGGCACCGGATCGGCCTCCGCCTCCGGCGGCAAGGCCGGCGTCGCCCAGTCCTCGAAAACGGAAGGGACCGAACCCCTCCTCGACTACCTCCTGGGCCCATGAGGAACCGCAGCGGAATCAGCGGCGTCGCCAGCAGCCCCGTCCTCGTCGGGGCGGTGACGGTGCTCGTCGTCATCGTCGCGGTCTTCCTCGCCTACAACGCCAACAACGGCCTGCCGTTCGTCTCCACCTACAACCTCAAGGCCCGCGTCCCCAACGCCGACGCGCTGGTCAAAGGCAACGAGGTGCGGATCGGCGGCGTCCGCGTCGGCACCGTCCGCGGCGTGGTCCCGGTCCAGACCGGAGACGGCGAGGTCGCGGCCGAACTGACGCTGAAGCTCGACAAGAACGTCGAACCGCTGCCGGTCGACTCGACGATCACGGTGCGGCCGAAATCGGCCCTCGGCCTCAAGTTCCTGCAGATCACCCCCGGCGATTCCTCGAAGGGCTTCAAGGCCGGGGAAATGATCCCGGTCTCCTCCGCCACCCCCGAACCGGTCGACATCGACCAGTTCTTCGACATGTTCGACGAACCGACCCGCAAGGCGATCCAGCAGAACCTGTCCGGGTTCGGCAACACCCTCGCCGGCCGCGGGCCGCAGATCAACGAAGCCCTCGGCGCGATCCGCCGCGCGGTCGAAAGCGGCCAGCCCGCCCTGCGCAAGCTCGCCGAACCGAGCACCGACTTCGGCGGCTTCTGGGAAGCGCTCGCGGCGCTCAACGCCACCCTCGCCCCGGTCGCCGAGACGCAGGCCAACCTCTTCGTCGCCCTCGACTCCACCTTCCTGGCCTTCGCCCGGGTCTCCCGTCCCTTCATCCAGGAAACGATCGAAAAAAGCCCACCCACCCTGGACGAGGTCAACGCCGATCTGCCGGCGGTGCGGCCCTTCCTGCGCGACTCCGCCCGCTTCTTTACTGCCCTGCGTCCCGGCGTCAAAGCCCTGGCCAAGACCTCGCCGGTGATCGCCGAATCGCTCCACGCCGGGATCCCGGTCCTCAACGCCTCGCCGGTCCTCAACAACCAGCTGCAGCCGACGGCCGAAGCGCTGCTCGCCTTCCAGGAAGCGCCGGGGGTCTTCAACGGGCTCGACCTGCTGATCGACACCAACCGCCAGCTGAAGCCCTCGCTCGCCTACCTCACTCCCAGCCAGACCGTCTGCAACTACTGGGCGTTGACCTTCAAATACCTCGCCAACGCCAACAGCCAGGGCAACGGCCTTGGCAACTGGCTCCAGTTCATCTCCTTCGCACCGCCGGAAGGACCGAACAGCGAGAGCGGCTTTGCCAGTGCGCCGGCCAACGATCCCGATCCGAAACGCTCGAAAAACCACCTCCACTACAACCCCTATCCGAAAACCGCTGCACCGGGTCAGGGCAATGTCTGCGAAGCGGGCAACGAGAAGTACGTGATCGGCAAGACCGTGATCGGCAACGCTCCGGAACTCTGGGCAACCACGACCCGCGGGCAGGTCGAAGAATGAGCCGGTTGCCGGAGCGAGACAGGCGCGCGGCGGAAGCCGGGTCCGGCCGCATCAAGTGGCGGCCGAGCAACGTCACGATCGCGATCATCTTCATCCTCATCTTCACGGTCGGGCCCTACCTGGCCTTCACCAAACACGTGCCGTTCACCGGCTACGGCTACGAACTACACGCGACCTTCTCCAACTCGGCGAACATCTCGGTCAACTCGCCGATCCGGATCGCCGGCGTCGACGTCGGCAAAGTCATCGCCACCGAACGCGACGGCGACAACACCGAGGTCACCTTCACCGTCGACGACTCCGGCCGGCCGATCCACGACGACGCCTTCGCCGCGATCCGGCCGCGGATCTTCCTCGAGGGCAACTTCTTCGTCGACCTCGACCCCGGCAGCCCCAGCGCGCCGGAAATGGGCAGCGGCGAAACGATCCCGGTCAGCCGCACCTCGACCGCAGTCCAGATCGACGAAGTGCTCTCCGCCCTGCAGTCGCCGGTGCGAGCCGACCTCAGCCGACTGCTGGAGAGCTACGGAACCGCGCTGACCCATGAACCGACCGCCGAGGAAGACGAAACCCAGTTGCCGGAGGTGAAAGGCAAGAGCGGCGCCGAAGCGCTCAACGGCGTCTTCCAGTACGGCGGCGACGCCGGCCGCTACAGCGCCCAGGTGACCAACGCCCTGCTCGGCACCCGGCCGCAGGACCTCTCGCGGTTGGTTTCCAGCGCGGGCCGGTCCTTCGGCGCCTTCGCCAGCCGCCGCGAGGACCTGCAGGGGCTGATCGTCAACTTCGATGTCTTCACCGGCGCCCTCGCCAACCAGGCGACCAACCTCTCGACCACGATCCGGCTGCTGGCCCCGACCCTCAAGGTCACCCACGCTTCCCTCGTCAGCCTCAACCGCTCGCTGCCGCCGCTGCGCTCCTACGCGATCGAGCTGCGCCCGGCGGTGGCCGAGCTGCCGGGCCTGATCGACGCCTCGAAACCGTGGCTCGCCCAGGTGCGGCCGCTGCTCTCCGGCAAAGAGGGCGGTGGGGTCGCGAGGCTGCTGGCGAAGTCGACCCCCGGCCTCGCCGGCGCCGCCCAGGCCGGCAAGCAGACGACCCTGCCGCAGCTGAACCGGCTCAGCCTCTGCACCTCGAAGGTCATGGTCCCGACCGCAAACCAGGTGATCAACGACCGCTTCAGCACCGGCCAGCCCAACTACCGCGAGTTCCTCTACAACTTCGTCAACTTCGCCGGTCTGGCGCAGAACTTCGACGGCAACGGGCCCTACGCCCGCGCCCAGGCCGGCGGCGGCCCGGTCCTGGTCGGCGAAGAGAACCCCTTCGGCAACCCGGCCACCCTCAGCGATCAGCGCAACTACGCGCACACGATCGAAGACCCGCTGGGAACCCAGCCGCAGCTGACGAAGAAGCCGCCGCTGAAACCCGAAGTCCGCTGCTACACGAACCCGGTGCCTGACATCAACGGCCCGCAGGGACAGGTCGGGCCGCCGTCTCCGTCGGTTGCGGGGGTGAACCCATGAGCGAGCGCGAACCGAACGTCAGCCGCTCGGCCCACTTCCGCGCATGGCTCTCGCGCCAGGTCCGCGGTCGGCGCAAGGACACGATCGCGATCGTTGTCTTGGCGCTCGCCGGCGTCGTGATGATGCTCGGGATCTTCACTCAGCAGAAGGCCTCGCTGCCCGCCTGGCTGCCGCTGGTCGGGGAAGAATTCGAACACATCACCGCCGAGTTCTCGACCGCTCAGGCCGTAACCGCCGGCCAGGGCCAGTCGGTGGACATCGCCGGCGTCCAGATCGGCAAGGTCGCCTCGGTCAACCTCGAAAACGGCCACGCGGTCGTCGGGATGGACATCGAGCCGAAGTACATGGACCTGATCCACCCCGACGCCAGCTTCCTGCTGCGGCCGAAAACCGGCCTCAACGACATGATCGTCGAGGTCGAACCAGGCACCGGCAAGGGCGAGGTCGAAGACGGCGCCCACTTCACCCTGGCGCAGACCGAACCGAACACCAACCTCGACGCCTTCCTCGGCACCCTCGACGCCGACACCCGCCAGTACATCCAACTGCTGGTCGCCGGCGGCGCCCAGGGGATCGGCGGCCGCGGCAAGCAGGTCTCCAACGCCTTCCGTCGCTTCGAGCCCTTCGTCCACTATGTCGCCAAGCTCAACAAAGCGGTCGCCGGCCGGCGGATCGCCCTCGCGAACGTGATCCATAACTTCGGCCTGCTGACCGGCGAACTCGCCCGCCACGACGAGGCGGTCAAGCGCTGGGTCACCTCCTCCAAAGACGCCCTCGGCAACTTCGCCAACCAGCAGGCCTCGGTGCAGCAGGCCTTCGTCGAATTCCCCGCCGCGCTGCGCGCGGCACGGGCCGGCCTCGCCAGCTCGAACCGCTTCTCGCAGGCGGCCTACCCGTCGCTGATCAAGCTGATCCCGCAGGCACAGGCGCTGGGCCCGGCGTTCGAAGCGACCGAGCGCCTCTTCAACCAGACCACGACGCCGATCCGCGACCAGATCCGACCCTTCACCCGCGAAGTCCGCCCGCTCCTCAGCCACGCGGCGGAAGCGGCGGGCCCGTTCAAGAAGACGGTGAAGAGCTTCGGCAACTCGCTGGGCGGCTTCAACTCGTTCCTCAACGAGCTCACCTACAAGCCCGACGACTCGCGCCAGAGCTTCCTCTTCTACCTGCCCTGGCTCAACCACAACTTCAACGCGGCCTTCAACCTCGAGGACGCGGGCGGCCCGATCCTGCGCGGGCTGGTGGTCATCTCCTGCACCGGCGCGGACCTCGGATACCAGCTCGGTGGGCGAGGCACGGCCGAAGGGGAACCCTTCCTCCAGACCCTGCTTGAAGTCCTCCAGATTCCCCGGGACGAAGAAATCCCGGTCAACTTCAAAACGGAATCCGGCACCTGCGAATACGTCGAAAAGACCAAAAAATGAGCAAGCGCGCACCCAGCACCACCCAACTCCTGGTCATCACCGGCTTCGCGCTGTCCTGCTTCGGGATCCTGCTCTTCCTCTGGGTCACCTTCGGCGGCCCGACCCCGTTCCGGGCCAAGACCTACGAGGTCAAAGTCCCCTTCAAGGAGGCCACCCAGCTGGCCGAACAGTCGGACGTGCGGATCTCCGGCGTAAACGTCGGCAAAGTCCAGAAGATCGAGCTGGCGCCGAACGGCAAGCAGGCGCTGGCGACGGTCGCGATCGACGCCCAGTACGCGCCGATCCCGGAGTCGACGCGGGCAATCCTCCGCACCAAAACCCTGCTCGGCGAGACCTACATCGAACTGACCCCGGGCTCGCGCCAGGCCCCGGAGCTGGCCGACGGCGGCACCCTGCCCGAGGCGAACATCGCCGAATCGGTCCAGCTCGATGAGATCTTCCGCACCTTCAACGCCCAGACCCGCGCCGCCTTCCAGGAATGGATGCAGGAAGCCGCGGTGGCGATCAACGGACAGGGCCAGAACCTCTCCTACGCCCTCGGCGGCCTCGAACCGACCTTCTCCGAATTCGACAAGCTGTTCCGCGTCCTCGACAGCCAGCGGCTGGCCGTCGGCCAGTTGTTCAGTAACGGCGCCACGACCTTCCGCGCCCTGCGCGGCCGCGAAGGTGAGCTGGCGAGCCTGGTCCAGAGCTCGAATGCGGTCTTCCAGACGACGGCCCGGCGCAACCGCGACATCGAAGCCCTCTTCCGCGCCTTCCCGACCTTCCTCGACGAGTCGCGCCTGACCTTCCACCGCCTCAAAGGCTTCTCGCTGAACGCCGACCCGCTGATGAAGCAGCTGGTGCCGGCGGCGGAAGAACTGTCACCGACCCTGATCGCGATCTC
>Ga0164301_10000236_pt1 | contig 15519 bp, 20 predicted proteins | sample Whisoiple_231_MG_FD_109711 | JGI IMG/M metagenome (GOLD analysis project Ga0164301, IMG submission 109711) | Unamended control soil microbial communities from upstate New York, USA - Whitman soil sample_231_MG | ecosystem: Environmental > Terrestrial > Soil > Agricultural land ... | reverse complement strand
CCGAGCGCGGTGGCGGCAAGACCTTCATGCGGCTGATCGAGCAGGAGGGCCTTGCTTCCATCGTCAACAAGACCACGGCATCGAACCTGCTGCGCATCATGGAGCAGCTGCCAGAGGTGACCAAGTGGCACGAGACCCTGCAGCCGCGCGAGCAGATCGACTGGGCGGCGCCCACCACAATCCTCAAGCGCTGCCCGGTCTTCAACAAGCCGGACCCAGACAAGGAGAACGAGGAGAAGCCGCCGACCAAAGGCGAGCAGGATCGTATGGCGCTCGCTGAGGCGCTCGAAGAGATCGAGCAGCTCAAGCAGCGCGAGGACGGCGATCGCTTCAAGCCGACCGACACCCCCAAGGATATCGCCACCGTCCTGGTGAGCATGTTCTCGGCCCGCAAGGCCAAGCAGATCGCCGAGTGCATCCTGGAGCTGCTCCAGCGCAGGCCCGCGAAAGAGCCACCCCAGCCCCAGCCTCAGCCCGAGGCTTGATCAGATCAGCGGGCGCCTGCGGGTGCCCGCTTTTTCTTTGAGCTTCCGGTGATGTGCCCGCACCCAGCGGTTCAATCTCAGCACGCAAGTCCAGCAGGGACACCCGGACGGATGCCTTCCCATCAGCTGGCTGATCTCGCTCTCCTGGAGCCCGTACTCACGAAGAAGTATTCGCAGCTCCAGGAATACGCCGCTCCTCGCCAGACGGCGGATTACCGGAGACCTCAGCGCGATCGCGCCGTGCAGCTCCAGCTGGAAGGCGAGCAGCTCCAGCTCACGACGCTTGTCGTCGCGGATTACGCGGGTCACTGGCCCAGGCCATGAACTTGGAGCGGATGAAGTTCCGCACCTCGGCCCCCACCACAGGCGCCGGGGGCAGCATCTCCCAGGACCAAGCAGGCCAGTCCTTGAACTTGTCCCGGTAGGTCGCCTTCGCCCATCCTGGCTTGTAGCTGCGGCCCTGGGCGTAGGCCTTGAGCTGCAGGTAGAACTGCCGCTTCTCCTCGTAGGTGTAGGGGAACTGCTGCGGGTTGGTCCGCTTCCTGGGGCGCCCGTCGACGCTGATCTCCTGCAGCTCGCCCTCGCGCTCGAACACGTTGCTCTGCACCTTGCGCTCGAACCCACACTCCGGGCATTTTTTGCAGCCGACGGGAATCAGATACGCACAGCTGGGGCAGGGCTTCGGCAGCGGCGGGAGCTTCTTCTCGGACGCTGCCTTGGCCTTCATGCGCCCGTCATCGAGCACCTCATGATGGATGTCGGTCACCATCCCCAGGCGGGCCGTCGTATCGGTATGATCGAGGATCAGCGCATGCTCTTTGTCGGGATGCGTACGGAGACAGCGGCCAATGATCTGCACAAACAGCATCTCCGACTTGGTCGGACGTGCCAGCTGCAGACAGCGTACGTCCCAATCGACGCCGGTCGTCAAAGTCCCGACGTTGGCGACAACCTTGTACGTTCCGTTGTGGAAGCCACGCCTGATCTCAGCGCGATCGGCGCTTGACGTGCGGGCGTCCTGGTAGGCGCAGGGAATGCCTGCCTCGGTGAAGCGCTCCTGCAGCGCCTGGGCATGGGCGCAGTCGACCCCAAACAACAACGTCTTGTCCTGGTTCCAGAGCTTCCTCCAGGTTTCCACCACGTTCGCGACCAGCGGTGCATCCTGCATCACGCGCGAGAGCTGGCCCTCGTGATAGTCACCGGCCACGGTCTTCACGCCGGTCAAGTTGGGATGGTCCGCGGCATAGACCTTGAACTTGGACAGGTAGCCAAGCTCGATCAGCTCCTTGGTCGTGCTCATCACCAGCAGGCTCGTGAAGTACCTGCCGAGGCCCCTGGTCCAGGGCGTTGCGCTTAATCCGATGAACGGCACGTTCTGCCAGCCAGGATGCTGCATCCATGCGATGTGCTCCTTGTGCAGCTGGTGACACTCATCGATCACCACCACCGCGCTCTCGGGATAGGTCTTGCGCGATCGGATCGTCTGTATGCTCGCCACTTGAATCGGCTTGGCCCAATCGGTCATCGCATGATCGGCCTGGATCACGCCGATGTCCTTGATGCCCTCAGACCAGAACATCTCCACAGTCTGGTCGATCAAGCTGATGCTCGGCACCACGAACGTCAGGCGGTTGCCCTTGCGCAGCGCGCCCTCAACGATCGTCGCCGCCACCAGGGTCTTACCAGACCCCGTCGGGGCCTGACACACCAAGCGGTAGACCTTCTGCGCCACCGTCTGCCGGATCGCCTGAAGGGCGTCCTCCTGGTACGGTCTCAGTTCCTTTGCCATCGAAGAAGTCCCTTCCTTTTTTCATGGTGGCCAGCGCTTACGATTGCGCCGCGCGACCTCGACCATGTGATGATGGAACGCCACGGCACACCAGAAGCCGAGCTGAAACATGATAAAGCTCCACCACACGCTCATCGATACCTCGCCGGGAAGCCCTCTGGGGGATGCTTGGGAAAATCAGGCATGTCGTTCCATCGCCAGCGCCCCTGGTAGATCGCTTTCAGATCATCCATGCTGCGCAGCTTTTCGATCGGCACCAGATGCACATCCCTGTCGTTGCCGTACCACTGGGTCTTGATCGGATAGGTCTTCACGTCGCGCCCCATCAGCCACCCCAGCATCTCGGCACGCTGTTTGAGCCACTGTTCGTCATCGAGATAGCTTTCGTCTTTGAGGTACCCATCGGGATCGACAAGCTTCGACATGACGTAGATCAGATCATCCTGGACAACCTGGGTGCCGACCGGCATCGCGTAAGGGGGCTTGCTGGAGGTCTTCACATCAATCTTGCCCCACGCGAGTCTGCCCTGACGTGTTTTTAGCCAAAGCTCCTTGTCGATGCGGCCGTCGTTCTTGGGAAACTTGCGCGTGTCTGGCTTGCTGCCATACATCCACGCAAACTCCCGCTCACCGATAAGCGATACGCCGTGAGGGTCTGGATGCCACTTTCGCGTCGAAGCCCGGACATCCAAGCCTCGCAGGTATTTGAGACAATCCAGAAGGGCTTCGCTGTCCAGGCGCTCATCCTCCGTACGGTAAGCCCGCTCCATGTCTATCTGCCATTGCTCGTCCATCAGCTGCTGGTAGAACTTGCCGAGACAGGCGGAGTGCACCGTCACCCCTCCTTCCGGGGCGTCGTCATAGGTGGCGCGTTGGAAGAACCCGCGGGTCTGGTTACAGACTGCGCACCGCCCCTGTGTCAGTCTCCCCGCCATGCCGCCCCCCATACGTTAGGTCAGTCTCGTTGCCCCAGGCGTCCCACCCGGCATGACGTCTACGAGCAAACAGTTCCAGATACGGCCCGGCGACCAACTGCTCGATCCGGCCGTGCACGACTTCGGGTTTACGGGAATGCTGACGGCGAGGCGCGATGATCGCTTGGCGCACGCTCGCGTCTAAACGCTTGGGATGCCCGCGGGTCGCCAGAAGACACGCCTCGGAGTTGGACCTCGTCCAGTAACCGGTGCCGATCGTCCCTTCTAAGTCATCCTGGAACATATCCAGCTGCCGGTTGTTCGCCTTGGTCCAGCAGAACGCACAGGTTTTGTAGACGAAGCCCCAGCGGGTGATCACCCAGAGCGCGTCTTGAAGTGTCGGCCATGTCATCCAGAGGAAGAGCACGGCATTAGGCTCGCACAGCTCTGCAACCGGCAGCGCCGCGATCTCCTGCACCGACATTACGGGATACGGTTGCTTGCCGCGGGCTGGCACCCTGGGGCCGCTCCTGGTCTGGAACGCCCAGGGCGGGTCCGCGAGCACGGTCTTGTAGAACCCCCTGGGATAACCAGGGAAGTAGTCAGCGAGGCTGACGCTTTCCTGATCGTCGCTCACCTGAATAGATGTCACTTGCCATCCACCGTGCTCGATCGCGTAGGCACTTCACGAGGATCGCGCGCTCCTCGTTTGAAAGGCTGTAGCTGTCATGACCGATGCTGACCGAGAACTTCTCGATCAGGTCGGCGAGACGCCCCTCGATAGTCTCAGCCTGCTCTGACTCTGGCACCGCGCCTCTCCAGCGTACGCAGAACATGCTCGATACCGCGGATTACGATCTCGGTTTGTGACGGCGGCGGTGGCCATATTCGTTCACCGCTGGCTTCGCGCAGGCGCTCCACCAGATCATGTGGCAACCGAAACGAAACTTGAATCGTTTTGGATGTGCTGCTCACAGCATTGCTCATTGTGCTCATTGCTCTCGATTCGACCTCGACCTTGACATACGGGACATTGCGTGTATATCAACATAACATAGGAAACGCAACCAGCAAAAACAAGGAAATTACAGTGACCCGGCGCAAGCACATCTCATGGAAAACTCGCTGTGCCGCAGCGCTGCTGTCCACCTTCCAGTGCCGCAATATGTACGACGATGCCAAGCAGATGACCGAGGACCAGTTTCTGTCCTTGTTCCACTGGGATCACAACATTCTGCACAGCACCGAGCACGAGAACCGCGATCAGTTCTGGAACCTGACGCCAATGCTGATCAGGGCGCACCGCGAGAAGACCAAGGCCGACGCCGCGATCGTCGCCAAGTCACGGCGTATCCGTAAGAAACTACTCGCTGATGGGCTCATGCCACCCGGTATCCATGCTGCAACCGAGCACCTATTCACGAAACGCACGCTCCGCTCGCGCGGCTTCGATAAGACCCTGCGCAAGAAGCTGGACGGCACAGTCGTCAAACGAGAAAGGTAACACCATGATCAAGCTCAGACACGGACTCGTACTGCCTCCGGTGCACGAGAGGATAGTGATTCGTGGAGAGCTTGAACCTGAGACTCTCATCAATCTCCAGTACGATTGGTACCAGCGGGGGAAGGTCAATCCCAAGAAGATCAAGGAGATGATGGAGGGGATCGAGAAAAGTTCCGAGAACTTCCCCGATCTCACCATTGGCATGCGCGGCGTGAACCACGACGTCACCAACAGCGAGGTGGTCCTGCACGATTCCACCTACATCATCGACGGGCTGCAGCGGTGGACATCCTGCATGATGCTGATGGAAAAGGGTGTTCTCCCGTATATGGGCTGCAAGGCGTTCCTCGCGAGCGACATAAACTTTGAACTGCGGATGTTCCACGATCTGAACTCGAAGCGCACCAGCATGTCAGCGAGCGTGCTGCTGCGAAACGAGAAGGAGTACTCCAGGGTTGCCGCAACTCTCTGGGGCCTTGCCCGTGATCCAAGGTTCGCGATGTGCGAGAGGGTCGCCTGGGATCAGCAAGTAGACAAGACGCTGAACGGGCAGCTCATACGCGGCGTCACGCTGCTGGATATTATCTTCCAGCTACACAGCCACATTCCCACAATAACCTTTACCCGTGGGCCAGTGACCAAGCGTCTCTGGGCGCTGGAAAAGGGCATCGACGCTGTCGGCCTCCAGCAGGCCAGAGAGAACCTCACCACGTTCTTCGATGTGGTGGACGAAGCATGGGGCATCCGCAACACCCAGATCAGATACAACGAGACGTTCCTGACGCCGGGTTGGTTGTCTACGCTGGCCAAGCTGTTCAGCGATCATCGCGAGTTCTGGCGCGATGCCGAGCTGTCGGTAAGCGCCTCGCTCATGCGCGACCTCAAGCGCATCAGGTGGACTGATCAGAATCTGGAAATGATGGCGCGCGGGAACGCCACTGCCCAGGAGCACCTCAAGAGCGCCTTCCTGGACATCATCAACAAGGGCAAGAGCACTGGAAGACTGATCGATCGTTACACCCTGGAGCGTGCCGAGATGGCCGCCGAGCGCAAGCAATACTACCAGGGTGAAGCAGGAGCGAACCCGTAATGCTCAAGATACGCGGTGGCCATCGCTTCGAAGGTTACGGTAACGTCAAGCTTGCGACGGAGCATGGCACGCGCAGCGGCTGGCAGCTCACTTGTTCCGAGTGCAAGACGCTGAGCGATACCATCCACCGCACGGGATCGAGCTTTCCACCCAAGATTCTCACCAGGATATTCTCTGACCGGGGCTGGAAGGTCGGCAATACCGCCGAGGCGGATGTCTGTCCTGCGTGCCGGGAGAAGCGCCGACAGAAGAACAAGGAGGAGCGCAAGCAGTACGCTAAGGGCAACGTGGATCGCTTGCTGGACACGATCCGTCAGGTCGATCTCATGCTCGCATCGAACGTGGCGATCGACTACGGCCCCTACCAGCCACAGATCAGTGCCCAGCTGAAGTCGTTGTTCGAGACAGCTTACCTCTGCGGCATGCTTCCCAGGGGCTTGCTGGGAGAGTTCGACGGCTTCTGGAAGGATGCCGACGAGCCGCAACCAGCCGACATGGCGCCAGAGCCAACTCCTCCACCCCCGCAAGACTGGCGGGATGCAATGATCCAGGCGCTGAAAGCCCACGTGCCGGACGACCCGCCGCCAGACCCTCCACCTCCAGACCCGCCTCCACCAGCAGCCCCGGAGCCGCCCCCGCCAGCACCAGAGCCAGAGCGGCCCGGGATATCGCCACGTACAGCTGCCTTCCTGGCAGAGATTCGCAAGCAGATTTTCAAAGGAGCGGCAGCGTGACTGATCCCTGGCAGTGGTGGGCCGACAAGCTCGCGGGCAAGCCCGTACAGATGAATCCTGGCAATCCACATGCCGGGTTCTACCGGATGCCCCGAAAGGCCTTCTACGGTGCGCGCAAGACGTTCACGCCGGTCGCCTATTGGCCCAGCACCAACGGCAAGATGAACTGCCGCTTTGGCGATGACGACGTCACGATCGAGCGTGGCGAGGAGATATGGGAGCGCGTCGGCAATCACCCAGTGAGCGAGCAGGCCTATCGCGCCGTTGCCCAGGACAACAAGCCCTGGCCCGACGAGCACGAGCTGGTCCCCATGGGAGACAACCTTGGCCCAGAAGACGAAGAGACCTTCGAAGCACTCCAGGACAAGATTGAAAACCTTGCCCGCGAAGCCGAGCAACGTCTGGATGGACCTGCCATCGGAGATCAAGACGAGGCTGACAGAATTGCGAACCTTTCAGACCGCTTGGCGGAACTTCATAAGAAAGCCGACGCCCTCCGAAAAGCCGAGCGCAAGCCCCACGACGAAGCGCTCAAAGCGATCCAGCTCAAGTGGGTCGGCGTCCTCCTGAAGGCCGAGACCTACAGGAACCTCAAGTTCAAGCTTCTAACGCCTTGGCTCACCCGCCTGCAACAGGCACAAAAAAAGGAGGCTGAGGCGGCGGCGGCGGCGGGCGAGACACTCCCAAGTGATGCCCGCCGTCCCCGCGCTGGTACCCGCGGTCGCGCTCAAAGCTTGAAGACGTTCAAGCGTGCCGAGATCGAAGATTACGAGAAGGCCCTCGCCTTCTTCAAGGAGAGCCAGGACGTCAAGGACCTCGTGCAGGACCTCGCCAACCGTGCCGTGCGCGCCGGGATCACCGTGCCCGGGACCAAGGTCGTGGAAGAGCAGAAGGCCGTGTGATGGCAATAGACGAAACAGCGATGGTGGACGACGAGACGATCTATGAAGGCTTCACCGAGCAGCTCTCGGACAAGGAGATCAAGACCGTCGGCAAGGTCCTGACTATCTGGGCCGATGCGATGGAGGGGCTCCCCGAGAACGAAAAGACCCTCAAGATCGTTTTTGCCGCCTGCGTCAACACGATCGGAACCATGGGACCGGCCTACTGCCGGGTCGCTGCAACCACCCTTCTGCATCACGCAGATGAACAGGACGAGGAAGACACATGAACGAACCCACGCCGCGCCGGTCGCTTGTGCCGGGACCATCCAACCCAGTGCCGGGACCATCGGGCATCGCCGCCCAGGCCATTGCCATGCGCGAGCAGAAGGCAGTCCCGGAGAAAGCCACCCGGGCTGCACCATCCATCCTTCCGTTCCAGGGTGTCGGTAATCTCGCCAAGGCGATCGCCAGCGTGATGGCCAGCGTCGGGACGATCGAGAAGGGCGGGTACAATAGTTTCCATCGCTACAAGTACGCCAGGATGGAAGACCTCCTGGTGGCTCTCACCCCGCTGATGGGTAAAGCCGGTCTGGCGATCTTCCAGAACGAGATCGAGATCAAGCAGATCGAGACCAGGGTGGCGGTCACCTATGAGTTCTCGATCATCCACGAATCGGGCGAGATGTGGCCCGAGCGCCCCAGGTTCACCGGCATGGCGATGGCCCGCGACAGCAAGGGGAACTGGGACGACAAGGCCATCAACAAATGCCACACGAGCGCGAGAAAGTATTTTCTCCTGGCGCTGTTCCAGGTCCCGTCCGGGGATTTTGACGACGCCGATCCAGGCCCAGCCCCCGAAGACGCGAATCAACGTCAGGAGAAGGCTCCGGTGCCGGGGCCAAAAGACGCCACGCCGGAACGCAACGCGCGCGAGCAGGCCGCACAGCAAGCTGTGCAGACCTCCAAAAAAGCCACCGAGGACGGCATCCCGCACAAGATCGTCCTGGGTCAAGGTGCCGGTGCCGATCAGTGGGCCAGCACCTTTATCAGGGCGATCGGCAAGTGCGCGTCCCAGGACGAGATCAAGCAATGGGACGCCGCCAACGACCAAGCGCTGCAGCAGATGAGCCAGCACTATCCCGAGGTCTACGAGGCGATCAGTGCTGCGGTCGAGCGCAGGATCAGCGACCTGGAGGCAGCGCCTTCGTCGCCTGTGTCGAAGCCCGGCCTCGGTAACGGCAGCGGCATGCCCAGCCCGAAGCCGGATGCCCAGGAAGCAATCAACTGGGTGGCCGCACAGCTGCAGCAGCTCAAGTCCTGGGAGGGCGCCAAGGCGTTCTGGAACCAGTACGTGATGCCGCGTGAGAGCGAGTTCGATGTGCCCGACTGGGAGATGCTGATGGAGGAGTGGAAGCGCACCGAGCTGAGGCTGGCGCCGGAAGACGAGGTTGCCGAGACACAAGGCCTGTCGTGACCATCCACACCACCCTCGTGAAGCGGCGCGCGTTGTACCAGGGCGAGGTCGGTTTCTTCCCTAACAACGAGATGTCGCAGCAGGACATTGCGATCGCCACCATGGGCGAGGAGGTGGTGTGCAGCTTCTCCCGTCCGCGCAACCTGGAGCGGCTCAAGTATCTCTGGGCGCTGGTGCACAAAGTTAGTGATAACTCCGACCGCTGGCTGGACAAGGACGAAGCCATGCGCGATCTCAAGCTGCGCGCGGCCTATGCCAAGCTGGTGTTCAATTCCAAGACCAGGGAGCTGGAGCTAAAACCAAAGTCGCTTACGCGAATCAGCGATGAGCAGCTCCGCTCCCTGACTGAGAAGATCACGGCGATAATCCTCGAAGAAATCCTGCCGGGTATGAAAGCCAATGACCTACGGCGCGAGATCGAAGACATGCTTCAAGATCGAGCGGCTTAGCTGGGGGCAGCACATCGTGCTGAGCGCAGCTGTGCAGGTCGACTATCTCCCGCTGGAAGCGTGGCTGCAGATCAGCCTGACCCACGGCGTCTGGCGCTCTCTGATTATCCGCGGGCTGCTGCGGCCCTGTCACAATGGCTGGGAAGCCACGCAGCTGGGCAAGAAGGTCATCGGCAGCGACAGGTTCATCATCACCCCTCAAAAGGAGAAGCTCACTATGGATGGCAAGTCACCACGGTACGGCGTGTCGCGAACGTACACTGGCTGGGCAGTGATCGATCGCAGCCTGACCAAGGTCACCAAGACCAAGATAAACGATGACGTGGTCGAGATGCTCAAGACCCGTAACGCCGCCCGCGCCAGGGCAAACGAGCTGAACCTGCTGGACATGCGGGAGAAGCACACCGAGGGAGACGCAGCATGAACCAGATCGAATTCCTCCTACGTCTGGCCGAGAACGCCCAGGACGAGGGCGATCACCTGACCAAGGAGCAGGACAGAATCTTCAGCGAGCACACCAAGAAGCTGGTCGAACTCTCCCGCATGATCGAGGCGGCCAAGCGCAACATCGACCTGGAGCTGGAGCGGTTCCGGCGTTGGATACCGCAGCAGGAGCAGCCTCAGCTGGCGCGGCGCCCCCAGCCCGAGCAGCAGCAGGCGATGCCGCGGGTGATCACTGGCGCTGGCAAGCCGGTGGCCAATAGTGGCTAAGCCCGTGCTCTACCGGCCCCATCGCGGGAGCTTCAATGATTCCTTGACCGAGGTGGTGGAGATCAACGACTTCGCCCAGCTGGTGCGTCACATGCGGCGGGAGGTGGAGAGTTGGTATCCCGAGGATGAACTCCCGACCGAGGAGAACACCAAGCTCGAACCATACGGCTTCGACAGTAGGATCGACTGGGACACTTATTTGGTGACCGTCGACGGAAAGGCTTGGGGCTACACCAATGGCCCGCTCACCCAGGACAGTCAGGCGGGCTCCACGTCGCAACGGACTTGCTCGCCCTGATGTAGGCAGCAATGCCGTTGCTCACTCCGACGCGCGCACGATCGGGCTGGCCGCGATCGTCCTTCATCCACACCTCAAACATATGCACGATGTGCTGCTTGAGAGCGATGTCGAGCGCCTCGGTCATAATCTCGCGGACCTTCTCCCGTGTCGTAGGGTCACTGCAGATAACGACGGTCGACTGGGCGCTCGCCACCTCGAACCCGACATTGTATGCGGGCTCCCAGCGATTGTTGAGATAGCCGCACAGCGCAAACGCGAGCAGGATCATCAGCGCGATCGTCACCGTCAGGATAAAGCGCTGAGAGAAGGTCACGCTGCTATGGGTCCTTGCGCCCCGGTATGTCCTGGCAGGCGTGCACCAGCTTTTCCCAGCGGTCGATCTCGGCGTTCCACCGCTCGGTGCTTTTCATCACCACGTAAACCGACATGGCCATGAACATCAGGTTAAAGATCACCAGCGCCAGAACGGCTGGCGTGCTGGCGAGCGCGGTGACGGTAGTGCTGGCAACCTTGCCAGCCTCTTCTGCCATGCCGGGGTTCATTCTGTTTGCGCTCCCTGATCGCGGCGTCGACTGCCTGCAGATGCCGCTCCAGCTCCGCGATCTGCGTCCGCAAGGCTCCGATCCGGTATCGCGCCAGCCGCTCGGCAGCGTCACTCATCACGTTTGGTGGTCGCCTCACCACCAGACAATCGACCGTCTGCGACCAACGAAGCCGGGGGCATATATGATCCAGCTGCTGTGGACCTTGAGGTAACCGTTCTCCAGCAGCGTCAGCTTCTGCTCCCAGGCCGCCTCCTGATCCCTGCAGTTGCCCCACACCGAGAAGGCCATCTCGTTCGATGACTTCCAGCGCTTGGTTCCGAGCGGCTCCACCTTGGTCACATCACAAGTCGCGTACGGGCCTAGTATCTGGCGCTTGTCCAGCTGCAGAAAGACATCACCGGCAAAACAGCCGGTGCGCGTCGAGAAGATCATAAACGTCGTGTCGTATTCCCAGCGCACCGCCCCGCACCAGAGGCCAAGCACCAGTGCGGGCAGGTCCAGCATCACCTGTGCCTCATATCCGCTCACCGTTGACGGTGACGTAGACGCCGCCCGAGGACTCCACGCTCACCGATCCGTCCGCCTCGATCGCCACCCACGGCTGGCCCGGGTCAGGTCCAGGTGGCTCCACGCCGCTGTCCACGAGGCTCTGCACCGCCTGCAGCATGGCGTCGGCCTCGCCCTTCAGCTCGACCTCGTAGCGGTTGATCGGACCCCAGTGCTGGCGGAGATTACGTAAGCCGATCGCAGTGACCAGGGCATGGAACGAAGGCGCGAACTTGCTGAGGAACTGGTACTGGGCACCCCCGCCCGAGCCGAAGTTGCCCAGGTCAGATGACTTGAGGGTGACGCCCACCTTGAACTGGTCCCTGAACCCGCAGGGGTTTTCCCAGTACTGGGTCAGGAGCGGGGGGATATTCCCGTTGCAGCTGCGGATATTCCAGGAGGTCTGAAACATTCCAGCTTCGGCCGTATCAGCACTCACATTAGAAGCGCTCTGATCTCGGCCTTCCGGGTACCGTCCCGAGGACTCCCTCATCCCCAGGCCGATCATCAGGACGAACAGATGCCGCAGGCGCTCGGACGCCTCCACATCATCGCCGTTGTCCATCCCCTCGTCGTCAAACTCGTCCTCGTACCAAGCGAAGACGTCCTTGACTTCGTCGCCGGTATTGGCCTTCGCCATCTCCCAGGCGGCATCGTCCTCGGAATTGAGCCGGTCGAGCGCGAGCGCAAAGCACAGCGCCATGCCCTGGATGTAGCCCAGGGGAGCCTTGCCGCGGTCCTTCCAGCTGTAGCTGGCGATCGCGCTGTTCGCCGCCACGTCCATGATGGCGGAGATCGTCTCCGTCCCCAGCCCATCACCGCCGTCGGCGACCTTCTCGTCCAGGTCATCGAGCTTGGCCCAGGTCTGGTCACCGACGACGCCGTCCTGGGTGATCGAGCAGGCGGCTTGGTAGCCCTTGACTGCGCTCTCCGTTATGGAACCAAAATCCCCGTCAGCCGGGTACACGCCCAGCGTAGTTTGCAGCGCAGCCACGTCGGCGCCCGTGCTGCCCTTCTTGAGCATGCGCCTGGGCTGCGGCGGCAGCGGTGCCGCGGCGGGCCAGAACAGCCCTATGACGTTCGAGATCGCCTGCGCCGAGAGGTTCACGCTGTTCGATTGATTGCCGCCCCGACACATGTAGTTCGAGCCCGAGGTGCTCTCGTAGAACGTGACGTGACCTCCTCCCGAGCGGGTCAGCACCACAATCGCGCCGGGAACCGGGGACGAGAGCCTGACGTAGTTGGGATCGTTGGCCCAGGACTGCGCCCAGCCGAACCGGTCGGTGTCGGTGGGGCCGAACGGCGGCAGGTAGCCCGCCTCTGACAGGCAATACCCGGCGGCGACGCCGCACCACGCCGTCTCGTCGCTGTCCCAGGCAGACTGATCGCAATACGCCTGCATGCCTGGGATTTCGCTCCAGATGCGGGCGATCTCGGTGGTCATCCCCGTAATCACAGGGTTGGCTTCGGGACCGGGCACCTCCTGGGTGCCGGTGAGGGTCTTCATCACGGCAAGCCACGGGGGGATATCGGCCATCGGAAGCCTCCCGAATCAGAGGCAAATCATAGCGTCAAGCAGGGATCAGCCATAGCGCGAGCAGTGTTACGGTAACCGTGATCACCACGATCGCCAAAGCCCACCACACATCGTGGGGCGGACCATGCTCAAGCATGAACGACGAACCCGAAGGCGTGCCACCCCAGCAGGAACAGCAGGATGAAGAACAGCAGCTCGCTGGCGTAGACGTATGTGCTGTATGGCCCCCAGCGGGTGCCGAGCCACGAGATGAACCAGAGGATCATCAGCACCCAAAACAACAGCCCTATCGACATGGTCGGCCTCCCTTGCGCTTCTTGTGCTTTACGTGTATAACTTGGCCATGACAGAGAAACCCAAGTCCAAACGCAAGCGACGTGGTCCCTACGATCCGTATCCGGGCTTCGCTCCTCAGTCTTCCGAGGCGGAGTTCTACAAGATGATCGGCGAAGGTCCGCGTGCCTTCACTCGGCCCGGTTCAACTCCTCAGCCTGCGTCAGCAGCTGAACCAGCGGAGCAAAAGCCACCGCCGGAAGCGCCGCCCCCGCCTTCAGGGCGCGGAACAATCCAGCGAACCCCTCCTCGGAAATGATCTTGCGGGCGAGCTGCACGTCGGCTCGGATCGGCTGGCCGGTCTGAGCTGCGACCTCGGCATCACGCTCCATCTTGGCCAACACCGATCGGCGCAGGTCCATGTTGCTATCGAGCTTGGCAATGATGGCAGGCGCATCGGGGTTGGTGAGCTGCCGCTTCAGCTCGCGCGTCACCGCTCCAGTGCCTTCCTTCTTGCCCCACAGGGAAGCGTAATCGATGTAGCCGGTGTCTAGCTTGACCTGTTCCGGCCGAGCCCCCAGGACACCAGCGATCTCATCACCCAGCCCTTGTCTGCCAGCCTTGGCCAGCTGCGGACCAGTCGGTCCACCACCGAAGCTAGTGAGCGCCGTACCCTCACCGTAATCAATCACACCCGGCAACCCGTGCTTGCCACCGATCGCCTGGAGCTTGCCGATGTCTTCGAGGGGTAGAGGACCAGCGCCAGGACGGCGAGACATCAGCGAGGTGCTCACCCCGGTCTTCTGCTTGGCGATGGGGATCGACCACGCGCCAGCGTTCTGGACGTCCATGTAGGCGCGAGCCGCCTCTGCTGCGTTCAGCATGGCACGGTCGGCAGGACCCACAACACGGTTACCCTGCTCGCCAGCGAAGCTGACCATAGGGCGGCCCACCTCAGCTGGGTTGATCTCCAATCCAGCTGGCCCCTCGTAGACACCCGTCGACTTGATGCTGGGCCGTGTCCACATGCCCAGACCTCGATACAGGATGTCCCGTCCACTGGGATCGCGCCAGAACGACCGTGGATCGCTTGCGAAAGCCGCACGCTCGGCCTCGGTGCCCTGGGCTACTCCAGGCAGGTGCCGCGTTCCTACGCCAGGGGTAGCCTCATGCGTGCCGTAAGCAGTGTATTTGGGGAAGTGCTCGATATAGGCGTTGATCGCATCGGCCATGGCCTTCTCGTAACTCCAGCCATGAAGTTGCATCAGCGCCTGCGCCTTGGCCTCCACCCATGCTGCCGCCTGGATACGTCCTGGCGTCCAATCCTGGTGGCCGCCGAGCTTGATCTGATTGGCACGATGAGCCGCCAGGAGCGTCTCTGCGTCCATGAAAGCGTGGGTCGCCGCGCTCGCTCCGCCTTCCGGTCGCTCATACTGGAAGTTCTCCAGGTGATGGATGTCGTTGACCGGGATCGCTGGCGTCTCCTCCTGCGGATTGAGGTGCGACGCATAGGGTCCGGTCTTCTTGCCGAGCTGAATGTCGCCCGTCTCGCGGCCCTTCTTGTAGGTCCGCGCCTGCTGCCCAGTATAGGCAACATCCAATGGCTTACCGGCCTCGTAAGCGTTGTGAGCTTGTATCTGGAAGCCCAGGTTGGTTTCCGGTGTGGCCTTGGGCGAGAACAGGGCGTGCTCGCGCGCCGCCAGCCGCTGAAGATGCGGCTCTGGGCCAGCCATCTCCTTCACGCCTTCCTGCCCGCGCTCGTACCATGTGCGACCAGCAACCCCCTTCCTGGCCTGCTCATCGAGATGTGCCCGTAATCGCGCAAGGTCTTCCGGCGTCTTCACCCACTCGGGTGCACCCTCGTAACCGCCACTCTCGCGCGGGACCAGATGCCGCTCGGTCTGGGCGGCTGCCATGGCCTCGTCATAGGGCAGCTCACGCAGCGCACGCATCCTGCCAGCGCCCGTCGACTTCGACGTCTCGACCGGCAGCTCCTCGGGCGGCATGTTGTGACCGCGTCCGACCGGTCGGTCGGCGGCGGGGACCTCACCAGCTCGCAGCTCTGGGGGTACCGGCGGCGCACGCGACCCGCGCCGCCCAGCCATGACCACGCTACCAGCTGGCCCGGCGCGCGGACCCATCCCGGTCATATATTGCAGCAGCTCGAACTGCTCGCGGCCGGTCACCTTCTCGGGGTCGCCCTCGGCGGCGCCCATCGACATCTTGGTGAAGCGCTCCGGGAACGAGAGCACGCCGGGCACGACGCTGCTGATGACCCCCGTT
>Ga0164301_10000235_pt1 | contig 15542 bp, 10 predicted proteins | sample Whisoiple_231_MG_FD_109711 | JGI IMG/M metagenome (GOLD analysis project Ga0164301, IMG submission 109711) | Unamended control soil microbial communities from upstate New York, USA - Whitman soil sample_231_MG | ecosystem: Environmental > Terrestrial > Soil > Agricultural land ... | reverse complement strand
CGACGCCGTGCCGCGCGCGGGAAACGCCTCGGGCGGCGGACAGCCGGGTTGGGCGGTGCGGACGAAGGGCGGCGGGCCCAACGATTACATCTACATCATTATTCAGCCCGTTGGCTGGGAGCCGCTGATGAAACTCTGCGGCCGTCCGGAATTGATCATAGATCCCCAATGGGCGACGCCGGAAGCACGCCTCCCAAAGCTCGACAAATGCTTCGGGATCATCGAGCAATGGACGATGACTTTGGATAAGCTCGAAGTCATGCGTCGCCTGAACGAGCACGATGTCCCGTGCGGGCCGATCCTCGATATGCGCGAGATCGCCGAAGAGCGAGCGCTTCGGGAAACCGGCACGGTCGTCGAAGTCGACCATCCAAAGCGCGGCAAATTCCTTACGGTTGGCAATCCGATCAAGCTCTCAGACTCACCCACCGAAGTGAAACGTTCACCGCTGTTGGGTGAGCACACGGGCGATATATTGCGAACGCTTTTGGGCCTGGATGATGACGAGATCGAAGACGCTCAAAAGGAAGGCGCGATTTAAGCCGTTCGAATCTGATAAATCCTATTCGCGGCAGAGGTATCGATGAACAAAAATGAATTGCGCGGACTGATCGGCACGGCTCTATCAAACGGCCGACGGGCTTTATCGGCTCCGGAGGCGCAGTGGCTGTGCGACGCCTACGCGATCCCGACGCCGAAGCAGGCGCTCGCACGGAGCGCTGCCGAAGCTGTCAAGATTGCCGCACGGTTGCGTTTTCCGGTCGTTCTGAAGATTGTCTCCGACGATATTTTGCATAAGACGGAGGCTGGGGGCGTGGCTGTCGGACTTGAAAACGCAGCTGCTGTTCGCCGCGCGTTTGAACGGCTCATCAAAAACGCGAAAGCCTACGACAAAAAAGCCACTGTCCAAGGCGTACAAGTGCAGCAAATGCTGAAGGGCGGCCAGGAAGTGATGATCGGTGCCGTGACCGATCCGAGCTTCGGAAAAATGATCGCCTTCGGCCTTGGCGGCGTGCTCGTCGAAGTGATGAAAGACGTTACCTTCCGGATGGCGCCGGTCGGCAAGAAAGACGCGCTGTCGATGCTCGATTCCGTCGGGGCTTCGGAAGTGCTCCGGGGTGTGCGCGGCCAAAAAGGCGTCGATCGCGCGGCATTGGCAGACATCATCTGCAAAGTCTCCAAACTGGTGAATGATTTTCCGGAGATTCACGAAGTCGATCTAAACCCGATTTTTGCGACGGAGAAGGGCGCGCACGCGGTGGATGTACGCATCGTGCTCGGCGATAAGCCGGCGATGCGCCACCGGTTCGAGCAGAGCGAGATCCTCGCTGCCATGCAGCGGATCATGAATCCGCGCGCGGTTGCCGTGATCGGCGCTTCTTCAGAGGACGGGAAGATCGGCAACTCGGTGATGAAAAATCTCATCAACGGCGGTTACCAAGGCGCGATCTATCCGATTCATCCGAAGGCGGGTGAAATCCTCGCCCGCAAAGCTTATGCGAGCGTGCTCGAGGTTCAAGACGACATCGATGTCGCTGTGTTTGCGATTCCTGCGAAGCTTTGCGCCGCCGCAATGGAGGAGGTCGGGCGGAAAAAAATTCCCGGTGCGGTGATGATCCCTTCGGGATTTGCCGAAGTGGGCGAGCAGGCGCTGCAGGATGAACTGGTCGCCGTCGCACGCAAGCACAACGTGCGCGTGATGGGGCCGAATATTTATGGCTTTTACTACACGCCGCAAAATCTCTGCGCGACGTTCTGCACGCCCTATGACGTGAAAGGAAAAGTCGCGCTCTCTTCCCAGTCCGGCGGTGTCGGCATGTCGATCATCGGTTTCTCGCGCACCACGCGCATGGGCGTTTCGGCGATCGTGGGTCTGGGCAACAAATCGGACCTCGACGAAGACGATCTCCTGATCTATTTCGAGCAAGACGACAATACGCAGGTGATCGCGATGCACTGCGAGGATTTGAAAGACGGCCGCGCCTTCGCGGATGTGGCGAGCCGGGTATCGAAGAAAAAGCCGATTGTCGTGCTCAAAGCCGGCCGCACCGCGCTCGGCGCGCGGGCGGCGGCGTCGCATACGGGCGCGCTCGCCGGCAACGATAAGATCTACGATGACGTGCTGCGACAATGCGGCGTAATACGCGCGAAGAGTCTCAACGATATGCTGCAGTTTTCACGCGGGCTCCAAGTGCTGCCGACGCCGAAGGGCGAAAACATCGTGATCATTACTGGCGCCGGCGGTTCGGGAGTTCTGCTCTCGGATGCCTGCGTGGATAACGGATTGAGCTTGATGAAAATGCCGCCGGACATGGACGCGGCATTTCGGAAATTCATCCCGCCTTTTGGTGCCGCGGGAAACCCCGTCGACATTACCGGCGGCGAGCCGCCGACGACTTACGCGAACACGATCCGCTACGCCCTCGGCGAGCCGCGGATACACGGTTTAATCCTCGGGTACTGGCACACGATCATCACGCCGCCGATGGTGTTTGCGAAGCTCTGCGCGGAAGTGGTCGAAGAAGCGCGTTCTAAAGGGATCGACAAGCCGGTGGTGGCATCGCTGGTGGGCGACGTAGAGGTAGAAGAGGCGAGCGATTATCTCTATGAACGAAGCATCGTTGCCTATCCCTACACGACCGAGCTACCGGTGGCCGTGCTCGGCGCGAAGTACAAATGGGCGAGGGGAGCGGGAGTGATTTAGGTAACCTCGCTGAATGCGAAAGTTACACGTAGTAATTCAATTGTCATTCCGGGCAAGCCGGCGATAGCTGGCGCGACCCGGAATCCCGGAATTCGACCGAAGCTAGATACCCGCTTTCGCGAGTATGACGATCACCGCCGTCTCGATTCCCGCGTTTTGTCTCGCATTAAGATAACAATCCGTCGAACCGCTTACCGATATGCCTCCTCGGGCATATTGAACGCTGCGCCTTCTCTCGCCAGTTGCTCCTCGAACATCTTGCGAATGTACGGGTCTTCGTCGCGGTACTCGATGGTATTGCCGCCTTCTTTGATGTCGAGATTCAGACCACGCCAATCGACGCCCGGTATCCCTTTGACTCGCCTGGGGTAGCCGCCGAGGAAGGCGAGCACCCGAAGTGGTTCTTTGGACGCACCGTAATGGCCGTGGAACCAGCCCGCGTCGCCGGGCGCGGCGCTGACGATGCCGCCCGGCTTGTAGTCTTGTCGCTGCACGAGATCGCGCTTGCCGTCTCTCCAGGGCGTCGTTCCCGCTTCGCTCGGCCAGGTGATCGTGTAACCTTTTCCGCCCAAGCAGAGCAACACCGGGCCGGCTTCGTGTGCATGGCAGCGGGAATAACGGCCAGGGGCGTATTGGGCAATGAATCCTTGAAATGTGTTTCCCGAAAGACTCCAGAAAAATGTCCGGTGACCGACGCCGCGTTGGCCATCGAGCGGCAGCTCCACGCGATCGGCGTCTGGAATGATATTGCCGAAGTTGCGTGCGCGGCCATGACGCGGATCCTTGCCGAGCTCGGTGTGCGCTTTGAAATAGTCGGCACGACCGTCGTAACGATCTTTGAATTCGTAAGGATTGTTGAACAGAGCGTCTTGTGTTCGGTACAAATGGAATATTGGCGGCGCATTGTTGACGGCCAGCAGCAGGGCGGGGCTGGAGGTGGCGTTGACAATCCGATGCCAGGTATTGAGCGGTGGTGAGAAGAGGCTTCCCGCCTGCCATTCAAAGATTTGCTTGTTGCTCTCGTCGTTGCCGCTCCAGATCTCGGTTGTGCCTCTTCCCTCGAGCACGTAAAAGATCTCCTCGTACATGTGCTTCTCAGGATGAACGGCGCTCGCGCCTGGGACTTGGAGCACATGTATGCCCTGCAATCCGCCGCAGCCGTTGAGTTCCAAAAAAGCGCCTTCAACCCCCATGCGTTTCCACCGCCCGAGAGGCAGATCGCGAATATCGTAGAAGCCGATGGTGCCACGGTGAACGGGAAGATCCTGCTCCGCCATGTACGTCTCATAAGGCGATGCCTGTCTGATCCAGCGTTTCGTACCGACAAAGTCCTGCTCCATTTCAATCATCTCCTCTTTCAAAGTCGTTCAGGTTGAGCTTGTCTGCGCGCATAAAAATTGACCGTCAGCGCATGAGGATGAAGCGACGCAAAGTACCCTTGCGAACAGACACTCCTCGACTCCGCTCATGCTTTGACGATTTTACCACGAGTGTTTTATATAGCGCACGCGCGTCGATCCTTCCAGCGATGAGCGCCTTGCGTCATCGCTTGCAGTAGTGGATAAGCATAAGGATTGCTATTCGCGTGAGAATGAGACGGCCTGACACAGGCCCGCGCGATTCGGAGGCGAAAATGATTTCGGTCAGCAAGATTTTCCTAGCCCTCTGTGTGCTTTGTTGTAGCGCTCGCACAGCGCTTGTCCGCGCGGCGGACGACAAGATGCTGGAACTCGCGAAAAAGGAAGCGCGGGTGAGTTTCTACACCACGATGGGTGCCGACGAAGCGAAGCTGCTCGCCGACGCCTTCCAAAGCAAATATCCATCGATTCGCGTCGAGATTACTCGGTTGGGCAGCGAAAAACTGTTGCAACGGATCATTACAGAGAGCCGCGCCGGCAGTCATCTTTTCGACGCGGTGACTAACAGCGGTATGGAAATTTATCTGCTGACGAAAATGGGCCTGTTGGCACGCTATACGACCCCGGAGTTTTCTTCATTTATGGCCGATTCGAAAGATCCCGCCGGTCGGTGGGTCGATCTCTATTCGAACCTGCGGATGATTGGCTACAATACGCGGTTAGTGCCAAAGGAAAAGATCCCAAAACGTTATGAGGATCTGTTGGAGTCTGGATGGAAAGGCCAGATCGGCTTTCCTGAAGGGCAGTATTCGTGGTACGCGACGATGCTTAAAATCATGGGGGAAGAAAGGGGAAGAAAATTCTTTCAGGGTTTGGGGCGCCAGGATCTCAACTATCGGGGCGCCCAAGTCATGATCGCTCAAATGATCTCCGCGGGCGAGTTCAACCTGGGTTTTACCTATGACACGCAGATTCTACGCTTCAGAAGCCGCGGCGCGCCGATCGATGTCGCGCCGCTGCCATTCGTCACGAAAAATATTCATCCGCTCGCCCTCGCCGCACACGCGCCTCATCAGAACGCTGGAAAGCTTTTCATCGACTATGCGCTATGCAAGGAAGGACAGACATTTATCAAGAATTTAGGGAGGGTCATTTCGCGCAGCGATATTCAGCAGGACGATATTGTTCGCACGAAAATGGTTTCCGAGGATGTCACAATCGCCGATCGCCTCAATCAGGTGATGGACGATTACAAGAAGTATATGCGCTAGCGTGAGCGGGGTTTTAAATTCCAGCCGTAAACGTCTTCTCCAGGATTGGCCTGGAAGTCGAACCTGTTACTGACGCCCTGTAGGCCTTGATATTGGTAGAGCCACGCCATCGGCGCCTCGTCCATCAGCACCGACATCGCCTTTTGTAGCAATTTTACTCGCTGCGCAGGATCGAAACTTGCCTGTTCCGCCTCCAAGGCGGTGTCGACTGCCGGATTGGAAAATTCCAAACGCTTGGTGACTCCGGTGCGAAAGTACTGGTGCAAGTATTCGCTCGGATCGATAACTGATCCACGCCCGAAAATATACATGCTGACTTTGCCATTTTGGATCGCCGCAAATCCGCTGTCTTGATCTTGGGTGTGCAGCTTCGCGCGGATGCCGACTTCATTGAGCATGCTGCCGAGCGCTTCTGCAACCTCTTTGATCTTGTTGTACTGTCCGAGCGGAACTAAAAAATCGACGTCGAAGCCGTTAGGGTAACCGGCCTGGGCGAGTAACTTTTTCGCTTTGGCGGGATCGTACGTGTAATGCGGAGCAATCTCGCGGCTGTAGCCATACTGATCGGGCCCGACCGGTGCGTCCATCGGATTAGCATAACCCCTCAATACATTCTTGGTCAGAGCGTTTCGATCGATCGCGTAGTTGACCGCCTGACGAACCAGTTTGCTTTTAAACTGCGGCACGGAATTGTGCATGCCCAAGAACATGATGTTGATCGTGCGTGCGCTCTCGATTCGCGCGCTGCCGGTCACTCGCGCGGCGCTCTCGGGAGGAACGTTGGAGATGACATCCACCTCGCGGTTCAGCAGCGAGGCGATCGCCACTTCGGATTCGCCGATGTTACGAAAGACAATTTCATCGACCGTGGGCTTATGATCACTGTGCGCATAGCCAGGGTTTTTCTCTACGACGAACCACTGGCCCCGTATCCAATCTTTGAATTTGTACGGGCCCGTGCCGAGCGCGAGCTTATCGGCAGCGGGCGCACCCAAACGATCGTATGCAGCTTTATTAGTGATGAAGCGCTGGGCCAGGCGAAACAGCAACGCCGCATCCGGACTCTTTGTTCGAAGCCGGACGGTAAGAGGATCGATCGCCTCGATCGCTGTGACGTGCGCGATGGAACTCCCTTGTTTGCTATCAGGATCTTTTTGAATGCGAGTAAACGAGTGCACGACATCGGCCGATGTGAACTCGCTGCCGTCGTGAAATTTGATTCCCTTTTTGAGCTTGAAGACCCAGGTATTATGGTCCGGATTGCTCCACGATTCCGCGAGAATCGGAACGAGTTGCCTTTTGCTCCAGCTCCATTCGAACAATGGCTGGATGACATGTTTCCAGGTCGGGTAAATCTGAGTGGTTGAGTGCGCGTATGGATTCAAGCTCTCCACCTGAACTCCCGGCAAGGCGATGGTCGCGGTAATCTTTTCGGTTTTCGCCGCGCTTTGCGCGTGAGCGCAAGAAATGAAGAAGCTTACGCCAGTAGCCGATGAAATCGCGCAGAGGCTTATGACCAGCGCCGGAGTTACAACTAAAGTGGCGCGCGCCAGCCAAACAGAAAGAGCTTTAAAGCGGGTTTTCAACATGGCGGTGGTCCCTCGAATTGAACGAATCGATTTCAACTTATGAACGCGCGACTGGTCGAAGTCAATGTTAAACGCATAGCGGTTTCAACTACCTGGGACCGGTGAGGAATGCGAATTAGCGGCGCGATTTTTCGCGTATGATTTTGGCTATGACGCAAGCAGTTAAATCCGTGCATCGGCCGCGCGCCGATTTTCGCCGTTTTCATTGGCGCAGGTCGTGGCGAGATACTAACTCCTTGATATTTTTAAACGTGCTTCAATGGGGCACATCTTTTGCTCTCATGGCCAAGAAACGAGAGGAGGTGCTTTATGAAAAAACACACATTTTTATTCGCCGGCATCCTGTTCCTCTTTGTGCTTGGGGTGACCGGTTTGGCGGCGGCTCAGGAGTCGCCGCGAAAGGATGACGGTGGCGCGAGGGTTCAAGGAAGCGCGGGCGATCACAGCTTCGACGTGCAGGTTCAAGGCGGAGAATCTCGACGCGACTCGAGACCGCCACGTGAATCTCCAGCAATCGACAACGGCAGACCGGGACCGCAGGGGAGGCAAGGAGAACCCGGACCTCAAGGTCCGGCAGGACCCGCAGGTCCGTCCGGCGGGACGGTATTGGGCATGGATTCCACTGTGGCGCTATTCGTCGGACTGGCGGTTTTCGCACTCGTGATTGTCGGAATCGTCGCGGCGTCGCGGGGCAGAGACTAGCAAACGAAGCCGCGAAACGATTCGGCGGATCTTTGGTGCGGCATTCGCCATTGCCGGATCGAAGATCCGCCGGAGTCTTGATATTTGTTGACCCACTCCGTTTGGAAAGAAATATTTTCGATTAGTTTTGCGCGCGCGACATGGCCCGAATCAGATTGTCAAAATGCGCGGGTAAAACCGAGCCCATCGCGGGCACACCCATGATGTCGCGCGGATCTGCGATCGCTTCCAAAACCTCGAATCCGTCTTTTCCGAGATCTCGGTACCCACGAATATAGCGGTCCCTGAATCCGAGAACGTGCCCAAACTCGTGCGCCAGCACGCGCGGCGAAATAGAACCCGGCCCGAGCACGATCGCATTGTTTTCAACATGGGTCGTCAATGCGCCGGTGGTAAGGATCGCCGCGTTTGCGGGAAAATGTCTCAGGTGCTCTCTGATAGCAACTTTTTCACCCTCTGCGGGTGTTTCGGATTCCGCATAGAGTAATTCGCTCGGCAAATGCGAAACCTCGATTTCGACCCGATACGTATTGTCGTTTTCGGTGAGCCGCCAGACCGCTTCAATGGTCCGCTTCGCGGCGGCGATAAAATTTCCATCTTCGATATCGGTGTAGAGCGGCACGCGGAAAATCCATTCGTGCGCGCGGCGCTCCAAGGTGACGAACTCGGGGGTGGCGATTTGCCCGAGAGCACTGTCGATGCGTTCGCCGAGCAGCGCTTCACGTCTAGTCAAAGTCTGGCGGAGATTCGCAAGACTCAGCAGGCCGAAAGCAGGTTGCAGCGCTACCGGCGAATTGGCGAACGTGCCATCGAAATAACGTAATTCGTCTCGAACCTGTTCGCGCGCGACGACGTCATCGTAAAGCAGCGTTTCACGGTCATAGCTTGCGCGATCCGCCGCGATAACGGACTGCCAGAAGCGATTGTATTGAACATGTGCCTCGACATTGGCCAAATCCTGACGAAGTCCGGGGTAGTCGCGCGCGAGTTTTTCCAGCGCGGCGCGCCGCGGCGCCGAATCGAGGAATTGGGTGCGATGCAGTTGCATCTCCAGACCCGCGAGCCGATGCCGTGCGCGTGAAATCAGCCGCTCTGTCTGAGGCCAACTATACCCCGATTCGATTAGAGCCGGTGTTTCTGCCAGGTCATCCCGAGTCAGTCGAGGCGAAATTTGATAGCCCGGCGTTTTTGTGTCGGGGGCGCGAAGATCGGCGACGAGCTCCGGCACCTCCGAGTGAAGCGCGGCTGAAAGCCGGTGGTAATAATCGGCAAGAGCGTCGCTGTACGACTGAAACTCATTCTGTATCTCGCTGCCACGCTGAATATATGCGGGGTCCGTCGCCTCAGATTCGGCACGCCAGGGCGATTTCTGCATTGGCCGCGGCGAAGCGAGCAAAAAGAGGCTGACGGCGAAGAGCAGCGCCGCACTAGAAAACAATCCCGATTTCAGCATGCGAAATGCCGCTCAGGATATTCCGGATTAGAACGAGGAGCAAGAAGGTACACGCGAATCGGCTCCCGCCGCAATCCTTTCGCCTTGGACAGTTTGCCGGATTGGGTCTAGATGATTAGTACACGATCGTTGCAACGGGCAAAAACCTAAGTCGGTGAGGAGGCACCATTTCGGCCCAACGAAAACGTAATAGCACTACGGCGCCCGCCAATGCGCAGATTGTCGCGGCGACTCCGACCGTCCAGTTGATACCGACCGCGGACGCCGAGCTTCCCAAAATAAGCCCACCGATGGACCACAGACCGCGATCCATGAAGAAAAAACGCAGCACTCTTCCGAGCAGGCGCGGCGGTGTCGCGGACTGCAGAGCGATATTTATGCAGGAGCGAAAAGCGATAAAGCAGAATCCCACCGAAATCAGCAAAGCCAATGAGAAGACGAAATAATGTGACCATGCGAATAGTCCGAGAAACAACCCATAAGCCAAAACGAAAGCGCACACCGAAATGAGGTTGGGCCGGTAATCGCCCAACGAAGCCAGCCATAAGCCTGCTGTGGTGGCGCCGATTCCTGGCGCCGCTGCGAGGAGGCCAAAGCCGGTCGGTCCGACGTGCAATACATTGGTCGCAAACACCTTAACGAAAGTCGCGTAGGGCGCGCCGATCAAGGCAACGACATACGATAACGCCACGATCGAATATAAATGTGAATGGCTCTTCAAATACTCGTAACCTTCGTTAATTTCGGTCCAGAGCGCGCCCTTGTTCGCCGCGACGGTCCATGCGCCAGAGCCATCAGTAGAAGAGTCCAAATCAGAGCGAGGAAGCTCAATGCGTTGACGAGGAAACAGCCTTCCACGCCAATCAAGGCGATCACCAGCCCACCGATGGATAGCCCAAGCTGCGTGAAAGATTAAAAACCGCAGCATGCAGGGCAATGGAATTGGACAGATCATCTTTCGGCACGAGCTCATTGACCAGCGATTGACGCGTGTTCTGATTGATGGTGTTGACCACACCGAGAAAACACGCGAGGGTAAGTACATGCCAGTAGCGGACGACTCCGAAAAACACCACTAGCTGTCGCCTGCAGCATGCCCAGGGTCTGAGTCACGATGAGCAATTTGCGGCGGTCTACACGGTCAGCAATCGCACCGCCGATCGCGCCCAGAAAGAGCCGCGGTATACTATCGAAAAATCCGACAATACCCAGCAACAAAGCCGATCTCGTCAACTGCCAAACCAGCCAGCTCTGTGCAACGTTTTGCATGAAATCGCCCGCATTCGAGAGCAATGCGCCGATCAGTAAGAGGCGAAAATTGCGATGACGCAATGAACGAAGCGTTTGGAACCGGATAAGGCTGAGCATATCGCTTGATGGCGAGGGGCACTGCTCTGTTAGAAATACGAGAATTTCCTGGCGAAGCAAAGCGATGATGTCGTATTTCGACCGTCCAAGACGAAGGAAGCAGTCGTCGGCTCGAGGCAAACGGTTTACAGCTCGTTCAGCCGATCAAAATTCAGCAAGCGGCGAACTTCTTAGTCCAATTCAAATCCAAAAACCGCAAGTTTTCGATAATCGCATATCGCTTTTAGCCGAATAGCACCTTCACAGCGACACCGTGGAGAGCGGAACTTAGCTAGTGATTCATCGGAAAAGAAGGCGGCTTCCCTTGTCTTTGTTGGTTCTCCGACTATCGACTTGGAAAAGTTTAATGTTGTCTTTTAGCGGTCAAGTCGTCGCACGAACTGCGGCAGCCGGATCTCGGCAGTTGACGAACAGCGAAATGAGTGATTAGCAACTGATCAGTTGATCACGTCCCCGGCGGCCCGCGCGCTGTGGAAAGGGACCGTTACAGTCTGCGCCATTTGTACATGGCCTAAAGGGCAAAGAGGCATCGGCGATTTTTTTAGCACGACTCCACGAAAATGCAGATTATCGGGTCGCTAATTCTCGGAATGATAATCACGATTCTGGCAGTGACGTTGACGATCTTTTATATCGTTGTATTCGTCATGGGAATCGGTTGGCTGGCTCAAAAACTCGAGTCTCTCAAAAACGCCCCAACACAAAAAAAACCTGTAAGCCCGCGCGTGCGGTCGATTAGCTAGTCGCCGCACCAGATATGCCGAATGGACCGCCAGCGGTTTAAGTCCCCGTGTAGACCGGGAGATAAGAAAAGCGTCTCGGTTATTCCACGTCTCGTCGTGCTCAAGTCGTAGCGGGATTTCGGGTTGCAACGGCGTAGTACACGCACCAAATAGTGCGAGAGGGAAACAAGATAGACAAAACGAGTAAACGAAATTAGCCACAACTTACATGCTTGAATAATCGCCAGCGGCTGAACTCAGCCGACTCCCCACGCGCGACCTATCCTTCGTCAAAGCGCATTCGTTCTGTCAGAAGAACCCAATTTTTTTAATAGCCCCACATGCTGTGTTGTGCATCCCGTGAGCCGTATTACGATCGGCCACGTTTTTCAATATCTTCTTCTCTTGCAGCTTTGCCATTTTTTCTCGTCGAATAAACCCGTTGGGGTTAACCAAAACTCCCCGAATGGGGGATTGACGTCACTATCACTATTGCGAGTAGAATTCAGGGCTGATGGTACTCGGTCTTTCTGAAAACGAAAAAAATGAATGGAGGATGCAGTCATGAAAAAGATTCTGCTTGTTTCTATTCTGGTCGTTCTTGTAGCGCAAGTCTTTGCTTAATCGGTAGTCGCTGATGATAGGCGCGTTAACGATAACTTGGTGAAATTCAAGGGCGGAATCGGAGTTATCCCCATTTCGAACGTGGCCCTAGATGCAACGGGCGCTGTTATTATCACGCGAAACATGGTCCACTTGGTCAATTCTCCCGGTCAGATCTGGAGAATCAAGGACCTTGACGCAAAGATAAGAAACAACGGCGACATCAAGATAGAGGGAGACGGGCTGTTGCTAGCGGGAGGCAACAATATTGGAACGAATGCGGGACAGAGTGTGGCCGCCCAGCTTTTTTGTGGTGATCAGACATTCGTATCACCTGGTGTTGCGCTTGAGGATAATGGCGACTTCAAAATCACGGGAATACTTAGTCCTTTGCCTTTACCAACTACCTGTGAAACCCCGGTCCTCCTCATTCGGAGCATAAATCTTACTACGGGCGTTCTCGGGTCATGGTTCGCAGCCGGTATTCCTGACCTCGATGATCACGACCGGCGTTAGTTGACGAGACATCAGAGACGCGGAGTGTTACTAAGCTGATATCCCGATCTTAGGTTTAACGTTCGATTACCTTGGATTCCCGCTATAAACATGCGGGAATGACAGACACCGGACGGTCCTTTATTTAGCGAAGCAAGCTGTCAGATCTAAACGGCTGAGATCAACCAACTCTCGGGGGAGACGCATTAGACTTAATTTTTCCAGAGCTGTTTAAAAAATCCGCTTTGGTCCAGTTCCTGAAGCAGCGAAAGATCGACAAAGCTTTCCGGCGTCACATTCCTGGCCCGGGGCTGCGCCTCGGCCAGGCTGTCCAAAATAAATTTTATGCCCTTGAGCGTCGGGTAGGGAATTTTTTGCACTCTCGGCGCGTAAAAGTCATAGGCATCGTCCAGCAAATCTTTCTCATTGACTCGCATATATTTCTGAATCACGCGGATGGAAAAATCGCGGTCGTTGACGAACCGGTGTAGGCCTTCAGCATAAGCCTGGACGAAGGATTTAACGACGGGCCGCCGCTCGCGGACATATTTACTCGTCACCGTGATGCAAGTCTGTTGCAGCTCCAGAGCGAGCGCGTCAATATCGAAGAGCTCTCTCATGCCGAGTCGCTTGGCGCGGGTCGAATTAGGAGGAGAGCCGAAGCCGGCCTGGATGGCGCCTCTCTCCATCGCTGTTACAATCTCAGGAAGGCCGCCCAACTGAATAATCGCTACGTCCGTGCCCCGCTTGAGACCGACGCGCTCGAGAAAAATCCCCGTTGCCATATCGCTTAAGGTGCCGAATCGCGAGATCCCGAGCTTTTTGCCTTTGAGCTGCTCAGGACTGGTGATTTCAGGACGGGCGAAGATAGAGCCGACGAGCCGGTTGAGTGAGCTGGCGACGATGCGCACGTCCGCACCTCCTAGAATAGCTCCAGCGGTGGAGACGCCCGTGACTTGTGCCAACTGAATTTCACCCGCGATCAACGCCTGCGCTGCGGCGACTTGGGGAATGTAGATGACCTCCGCGTCTATGCCGTAATTTGTGAAGTATCCGCCTTCTTTTGCCATCCATACGGCAATCTGCCCGGCCGAAAGAGCCGCGTAGGCGACTTTGATGTGTTCAGCGAAGGCCTGCGTATTAAAAGTCAACAGCCCTACCGTCAACGCCAGAGAAAAGACCTTGCTGAAAACAAAACTGTGATGTCGATGTGCGAGCAACGGTAGGCGATCATAGGAATTCATTTTGAAATCCTCCGCTGTCACATTGCTTCAGTTTGCCCGGAAATCGAAAATCCAAAATCTAAACCGCAAATTATTTGATCCCCATCTCCCTTTGCACTTCTTTGAGTATGGAGAGATCCTCGACTTCGTTGGGCGGAATCTCGCGCTCCACTTTGGCGAGCTTTTTCAGCTCGTCGATTACCAGCAGCATTCCCTTTTCGGGCACGCCGCCGTCATCATTAAAAAGCTTCGAGAGGCTCTCATAGCCGGCGGTCGCCGTCTCTTTATCAGCTTTGCTCCACTCGATGATCGTTTGAATCGTGCCTTCGCGAGCCTGCCGGATATAGCGGTTGGCCTTGATCCCTGCCTTGATCACGCGCTTGACCTCCTCGGGCTTTTCTTTGATTTTCTTCAGGCTGGCCACGATTCCGCTGGTAGGATAACTGAAAAGTTCGTGGGCCCGCGCGAGGACAACAAATCCCATCTTTTTGCCGATATAATCCAATGGTGGAGAGCCCATCGTGGCGGCGGTCAATCCCTGCTTCATCGAGGAAAACCGGCGTTCGTTCGTGCCCAAGGCAAGAAACTTTATGTCCTTGTCCGGATCGACGCCGAAATGCTTGAAGATCAACCTTGCGGTGGACTCGAGCGCGCCGCCGGAAGTGTTCAGCCCGACCGCCTTACCTCTGAGATCCTGCACGGCTTTGAATTCAGGACGCGCAATCAGCGCGCTTGGCGAGCCAGGCACATAGCAAGCGAGGACCCTCAGGGGAGCTCCTTGGATTGCCGCCGCGACGGAATTGCCGATGACCGTCCAGTAATCGAGCTCTCCGCTGACCAATGCGGCGAGGGCCACGGTCGGGTTTATGCGTATGACATCCGCCTGAATCCCAACCTCTCGAAAGAAGCCTTTCTTTTCTGCCAGAGCGAGAGGAACAAATTGGGCGTTGAGCTCCGGAACGCCGATCGTGATCTTATCCGCCGCGCGGCCCGCAGCGTGCAGAACGAAAAGTGTGAGCAAAGCCAGAATAATCTTCATCATGGAAAACCTCCGGCTCTCTGAGCTTTTATCTTCCGGTCACGCGAAACTCCTTCTGTACCTCTTTGAGGAGCGACAGATCGGCCACCTGTTCGATGGAGATCTCGCGGTTTAGTTTGGCGTTTTTTTTCGCCTCGTCGCTGAGCAAGCGAATTCCATCTTCCGGCAGGCTCAAGTCGTCGCCATAAGTCTTCACAACACCATCGTAAGTGGCTGTCGCCGTGTCTCTGTCGATCCTCATCCACTCCATCATCGCCTGTACCGTGCCCTCGCGATTGTGGGCGATGTAGTGGTTGGTTCCCATGCCCGCTTTGATCATTCGCTTGATCTCGTCCGGGCGCTCTTTAATCCGCTTCGTATTTACGAGCAAACCACTTGAAGGATAGCTGAATAGGTCGTCGGCTTTGGCAAGGACGATGAAGCCGAGCTTTTTGGCGACAAATTCTATGGGCGCCGACCCGAGAGTCGCGACGGTCAAGCCTTGTTTCATGGACGTCAAACGGGACTCCATTCCGCCGCTGGCAAGAAGCTTCACATCCTTCTCGGTATCAAGACCAAAATGCTTGAATATTAATCGAGCCTGACCTTCGAGACCGCCGCCGAAACTGTTGATGGCGATGGTTTTACCGCGGAGATCCTGGATTGATTTGAACTGGGGCAGCGCAATAATGGCAGTTGCGGTCAGAGGCGTGTAGCAGGCAACAATTTTCACCGGCATTCCGCGAATCGCCGCGGCCACGGCGGGTCCTAGCACGGAGTGGTAATCCAACTCGCCGCTCACCAATGCGGTCAATGCGACCGTCGACCTGATCCGGATGAGATCGGCTTGAATCCCTTCCTTTTGAAATGAGCCTGTTTTCTGTCCCAAGGGCAGGGAAAGAAATGAACCCGAGGCGTCCGGGTAGCCGATTTTGACTCTATCTGCGGCGTGCGCCGCGACTTGGAGTGAACAAACGGCGAGCCAAGTCAGAAGAATCTTGTTCATCGGACACCTCCGTTCAGCCTAAATAGGATT